>Ga0310811_10001803_pt1 | contig 26614 bp, 26 predicted proteins | sample YCmetagenome_FD_207642 | JGI IMG/M metagenome (GOLD analysis project Ga0310811, IMG submission 207642) | Soil microbial communities from experimental microcosm in Duke University, North Carolina, United States - YC | ecosystem: Engineered > Artificial ecosystem > Soil microcosm > Unclassified ... | reverse complement strand
TGGGGGGACGGTCGGAGCATGGTCGAACACTGGCTTCAATTTGACCGGCAACGGAGACACGTCGAATCTTGCCGCGAGTGAATCAGTCGGCTGGAGCGGCTCCGGAGACGTCTTCAATGCGGGGACGGATTCGATCTTCAATGGTGGTGGCGGCAACGACACTGTTAATTTGGGCGGCGGGAGCTACGTGGGCTTGCTCGGTGGTTCCGGTTATCAAGTGAGTATGTCTGGGGGGACGGTCGGAGCATGGTCGAACACTGGCTTCAATTTGACCGGCAACGGAGACACGTCGAATCTTGCCGCGAGTGAATCAGTCGGCTGGAGCGGCTCCGGAGACGTCTTCAATGCGGGGACGGATTCGATCTTCAATGGTGGTGGCGGCAACGATACCGTTAATTTGGGCGGCGGGAGCTACTTGGGTCTGCTGGGTGGTGCCGGTTATACTGTCAATCTAGGTTACAGCACCCTCAATACGTGGAGCAATACCAGTCTAAATCTGGCTGGTGGTGGTGACACTGTAGGCCTTGGGGCCAGCAGTTATGTAGGCCTTTTGAGTGGTTCCGGATACACAGTCAACTCGTCCAACTCCACAATTGCGACATTGGGCAACGTCAGCTTCAATGCAGGCGGCGGGGGGGACTATGTAAACTTGGGTGGCACAGGCGACTACGTGGGCCTGCTAGGTGGCTCGGGCTATACGGTGACGGGCAATAGCGATACAGCAGCGACTTGGGGAGGCACATCTTTCAATTTCAGCGGTTCGAACAGCCAGATCAATCTTGGGGGAACGAGTGACTATGTAGGCCTAGTGGGTGGCGGAAGCGACCTGGTGACGGGTAACGAGGACACCGTTGAGACGGTCCCGGGCATTAGCTTTAATCTCTCAGGTAGTTACGACAACGCGGTCGCGGGAGGCAATGGTTCCGTCATGGGAATATTGTCGGGCACTGGGGATATCGATCACGATAACAATGGCAAAATCCAGACGCTGCAGAATGTCGGCGCGAGCCTATACTCGTCAGACGATAACATCCTCCTTGACTCTGGAAACGTCATCAATCTTACGGGAAATCACGATACCCTCTACACGCAAACGGGAGTCCATATCGATCTCTCGGGCCTTTATGACGTCCTGAGCGGATCGGGTGATGTTTTCAACGTCTACGGAGGAAATACCGGGGACGATGTGGAAGGCAGCGGCGATACCGGTAGTAATTGGGGTCTGTGGGTTAATAACGATGGGTTCGGATTTGGGTATTACTCCAATTTTGATGATTTTTCTGCCGGTAGTGTTCCTAAAATCGCTGTCGGAATTGATCAGGTTGCCCGGGGTGAAAGCTCTATATACACGGCACTAGCGCCCAGGGTATCGGAAATGGGTGTTCTGGCAGGACTTCAATCTGCGGAAAATTCCGCAAGTGATAATGTTGGGCCTGGGGGGCAATTTGAAGGGGCGAACTGGGGAACGAGGGACATCAGCTGGAGTTTCGCCGACGGAAGTCAATCCGGATACTCGGGATCGTTGAACACCGCTGAACAGCAGGTGGTATCGGATGCTATGCGTGCATGGGAGCAGGCTTCGGGTTACAATCTGGTGGAGGAACCAGATAATAGACCAACGGACATCACGATTGGCTTTTCAAAATTAGATACGCCCGACAGTGGGATGCTCGGTTCCACGGACTATTCGAGCGCAGGTGGCTACATCGTGCCCGGCGTCGACATCCACTTGGAGGATCCGACCCAGTTGTCCTTTATTGGAGGCACAGGTAGCCAGCTCACTTATAGCGATACTGGTGCAACGCTCTATCAGGTCGCCCTCCACGAAATTGGTCATGCTCTGGGTCTGGCTGATAGTGCATCCCCGACTTCTGTGATGTATTATGCGTCGACTGCGCTTAATCGAGATCTAAACCAGTCCGACATATTGAATGCGTCCAGCCTATACAGAAATTCGTCGTTGGAGACTGCTTCCACTGGAACGTGGTCACGCGGCAATTTTATCGAAACCGCGTCGCCTGGAGGAGACAGTCACGACCTCCTGGCGTCCAGTCACGGCGTTCAGAACATGGCCTTTGATCAAAGAGGCCTATAAGGCCATCGAATGGATTAGCTTTTAGTCGAGTCTCGGAACATTATGAAGCAAGTCCATATGATTTCTGGATTGCCGCGATCAGGATCGACCCTACTTGCGGCAATTCTACGGCAGAATCCAAATTTTCGAGCAGGTATGTCCAGCCCTGTGGCTTCTCTCTGTGGCGCCTTGGTTCAAAAAATGGGACGATCAAGCGAATTTGGCGCGTTAATTTCAGATGATCAGCGTATGAGTATTCTGCGTGGGGTGTTCCAGAACTACCATGGAGACACATCAACAACGAAAGTGGTTTTCGATACGAACCGCGGCTGGACTTCCTTAATGCCGTTAATATCGACGATCTTTCCCAATGCAAAAGTCATCTGCTGTGTCAGGGAAGTCAGCTGGATTCTTGACAGTATTGAGCGAATGCTAATCCAAAATTCGCTTCAACCCAATAGAATTTTTGGCAATTCGGTTGGCGGGACTGTTTATACTCGCGCCGAGAAGTTGATGAACTTCGAGGGAGGACTTATAGGATTGCCGTGGACGTCTTTGCGGGAAGCATGGTTCGGGCCCTTCTCGGACAATCTTCTTGTGGTGGATTATAAGGTGCTGACGTCCGATCCACAGAAGTGCCTCGATCAGATTTACGCATTTATTGGGGAAGAGCCATTTAAGCACAGTTTCACGGGGTTGCATTATGAAGCCGACGCATACGATGCCGACCTAGGGGTTGTGGGCATGCATCGCGTCCGCCCGACCGTCCAATGGGTACAGCGGGAGACTTGTCTTCCTCCAGATTTGTTTAAAAAATATGCGCACGCCAATTTTTGGACGGACGGAAAGCTCAATCCGAAAAAGGTTCAAATCGTGACGCCTTAACAGCGTCACTGAGTGACAATGAGTAGTGGAGTGCCTGGCACCGGTTCATCTTATAGCGGTCGCTCGCAGATGGCGTGGTGTGACTTATCGAGATGACGAGGGCTTTTCAGTTGGGCTGTGCAGGTAGAGCGACCCTCGGCAACTGGCTCTCCCCTGACCGAGTCTCGGATCAGTGCTGGCTGAACTGCAGTCAAGGTGCTTCATCTGTGTGATGAGTCCCTCACCCAATATGCAACGCCCCGCTAGCGTCCCAGAAACTGGTGACGAAGTCGATTCGGAGATAAGGATTCGTCCCGTATGAAGCGTAATCTATCGGGTTTGCGTAGTGCATTTGAGGTGCTGAAAAGGAGCAGAATCGTCCGGTTGTGCGGGACACTCTCCGGAATTGGCGATGGACACGCCGGAATGAAGCAGCGATTCATTCGTCTCATCCCGCAGCGGTTGGCGCGGATCGAGTGCCTTCCGCCTGGTCCTCCAGGGGGCTGGCAAGCGATAAACATGGTGCAGCCTCGATGACCGATAGCCAGTCCTCGATGCATTTCCTCTGGCCCGATGAAGCGCCGCGCCAGGCCAAACCCAAAGCCCCCTGCCCTAACTGCGGAGACGTGGAGGCGAAGGCCATCCTCTGTCTCGCCGCGCCTGGAGGCTCGGATCGGCCCTGGCGCCTGCTCTCTTGCCCGGGTTGCAGCGCGGGGTTCTACGAGGATCAGGCGGTTCCCGATTACGCAGACGAAGGCATGTCTGGGGCGTCGACGACGTATTTCATCCAGCAAGGCGCCGCGTTGGGCTTCTTCGGTGATATTCTCGGCCGGCTCCGCAAGCCCGCCGGCGCACGCTATGTAGAAATTGGTTGTGGTTTCGGCTTCGGGCTGGATATCGCCCGCCACGCCTTTGGTTGGCAGGCGCGCGGCATGGATCCCGGGGCGCTTTCGAAGGTTGGCCGCCGTCTGCTCGACGTCGATATCGACCCTGTTTACTTCGACCCGAGCACGGTCCCGGACACGAGCTGCGACATCGTGATGGCGACCGAAGTGCTTGAGCACTTGCCCACCCCCGTCAGCTTCCTACGCGACATCCGACGAGGCCTGGCGTCGGGGGGTGTCGCGGTGTTGACGACGCCTGACGTCGCTGCCGTGCGACCGGCGATTGAAAAGCCCGTCCTTCACGCAACACTCTCGGTTGGCGCGCATCTCGTGCTGCAAAGCACGGCCAGCTTCGAAGGCGCGCTTCGTCGGGCCGGCTTCGCCCATGTGCGGGTGTTGAGCGACGGATGGAGGCTCACCGCTTTCGCCTCCGACACGCCGCTTGACCTCGAGGAAGATTCTGCTCGACGCAAGGACATCACGCTTCGCTACCTCCTCGCCCGCGCCGAGGCTCGAGAGGAGCCTGACGACCTCTTCATTGGCTTCGCCGGTCGAGCGTACGTGGACGCAGTGGATGCTCAGGAGTGGGGGGTGGCTTCTCGGCTATGGTCTCGGCTCGATAGAGGACTTCGTGCGCGCTATGGCTTCGAGATTGACGACCTCATGGGAACCCCTGCTCTAGATCCCGCCGCACCGGAGGAGCAGGTGGCGCAACGCCTACCATTCAATCTCCCCGCGATCATGCTGGCTCGCGCCTACCAGCGGTTGGCGGCGGGTGCGACGCGAACACGGCTTTCTTCCCGCTTCGCGGCAATCGGCCGCGCTTGCACGCCGTTGGCGGATTGGCTTCTAGCACACGGAATTGGTGATATGCAAACCCACCAGGTTCTTTGGGTCGCCGTGGCAGAGGGTGTTCTGTGTCATGCCGCCGGCGGACATGTGGCGGCGATCCGCGCGCTTGCGGGTCTACCGGAATCGCCTACCGGCATCGGGCGTAGGGCAATCGTTGACCGTGCCCTAGCATACCTCGTCCACAAGGAGCGGCCCTTCCTCGCCAGCGTCATTGAGCGGCGTGAAGGCGTTCGTGCCCTGAGAGGCGCAGGAACTCCCTCCCGTATCGGCATGAGCCGGGCTCTGGTCCGCGAAGGCCGCATTCGCATGCATGAGCTTCGGCTGGGCTGAAATCAGTGTTGTGCCGATTTCTCCAAAGAGAGCAAAGTGTTATGATGAAGCTACCCTGCAGTCGCTTCTTGTTCATGCTCCCATTTCCCGTCCCGAGATAACCCCGACTACAAACCGCTGACCGAGGGCATGATCGTATCCATCCGGGGAGAACCATTGGTGAGGATCAGGGGATCAGGCGGCGGAGACTGCCTGAGTTTCGGATCGCCAGTTCCAGGGCAGCAACTCCTGCAGCCTGGCAACGGGGTGGTCACCGATGCGGCGGAGGACATCAGCGAACCATGCACGAGGACCAACGTCATTCAGGCGCGCGGTGACGATCAGCGAATACATCGCGGCGACGCGCTCACCACCGCGGTCAGATCCGGCGAATAGCCACGCCTCCCGCCCGATAGCGACGCGACGCGACGAAGCGTCCGTTCCGCAGAATTGTTGCTTAGACAAATGCGGTCGTCCGTCAGGAAGCGGCTGAAGCTCTCCCATCGCTTCAGCATGTAGTCCATCGCGCGGGCGACGTCGGCATGACGTGATAGTTTTACCCTTGTCGTGCACATCCAGTCTTCGAGATGGTACAGTCAAGTTTTTGAAGTGCGTGTGCGTTTGGGCATTAATGGTTGCCAAGTCACTCGGTGATTCCGATGCGAGCAACATCCAGACACGGAAAGCCGCGTCACGAAAGGAGTGATACTCGGCTACGGGAATGAGGTAGCGGCGGAGCTGGAAGTGGCTGTGCATGCGGCTATGAGCGGAGAGGAAGCGTTGGGCATGCCGTATCGATTTGAACCGCTGCATGTGCCGTTCTCGTCGCCGGGTCGGTTGATGCGAAACCTCTATTCGGGTTGTTAAGATAACGGCTTTGCCGGTGTTCGACCTTCGGCAGGATGTCTCGTTTGGCCGCACTCGTGTCACGATGCCTTTGCACCAGAACGTCCAGCACTACCCCGTTCTGATCGACAGCCCGCCAGAGATAATGAATCTTGCCCCGGATCCGGATAAACACCTCATCGAGATGCCACTTATCACCGGGTTTCGGGCGACGGCGCTTGAGGGCGGTCGCGTATTGCCGCCCAAAATGGATGCCCCAGTCCCGAATAGTCTCATGACTGACGGTCACGCCCCGGGCCGCTAGGATCAGTTCGACATCCCGTAAGCTAAGGCTGAAACAGTGATACAGCCAGACCGCATGGGCGATGATCTCCGGTGGAAAACGGAAGCCTCGGTAGAGGGTCGGAGATCGTCTCCTGCGCAGAGTTTGCCAGAGCCTCCCCATCCCGGCAGCCTGACAGCACCTGTAATATGCTCAAAACAAGGCCCAACATTAGGCAATTCAAAAATTTGCACCAAAGCCGGTTAGTTGACTGCTTCCGGATTCTGGCGAGGGCGGCCTTGCCGAGTGGTCGAACAATCCGTATTTGTTTCTGATCGCTGCGGACCCTACAGGCGAACAGGCGGAGCTTTATACTGAATGACTGCTGCTGTGACGCGATCGGCGCGCGAGCCCAGACACGACAAATTTTTCCTTATCGTTTTGATTCTGATTCCGATTATTGCAAGCTGGCCGGTCCTGATTGGATGGAAAATCGTGGACCCTATTTATGCATTAAGCGGGCTAGGCCATGTTAGTTCTACAGTGAGTGGGATTCCACAACTAGATCCTAATGTTGCATTTACCACACAGTCCCTCGGGCATTTGGCTGCGCGAGACTGGCTTCATGGCCGACTACCTTGGTGGAATCCTTATGGCGGGATCGGCCTGCCACTGGCGGCAGAAGGCCAAAATCCGGCACTTCTCTTCCCCTTTGTTCTATTGCTTATCTTCCACAATGGTCCCTTCCTACTGAAGCTTGCCCTTCAGGAGGTAGCAATCGTCAGCACGTTTCTTCTGTTGCGACAGATGTGTTTCGCAAGGCTCGCCGCAGCTGCCGGCGCGACCACCTTCGCTTTGAACGGGACTTTCGCCTGGTTCAGCGACGCACCGATCATGCCTATAGCCTTCATGCCGCTTCTCCTTCTGGGGATTGAGAACGCTTGGATGTCGGTGCAAACGGCGAGCCCAAGCGCCGGCTGGCGGGGATGGCCGCTCGCGGCGGTGGCGGTGACCCTCTCGTTACTAGCTGGCTTTCCCGAGACGGCCTATCTTGATTCATTGTTGGCGTTGGCATGGTCGCTTGTGCGGCTTTCTGAATGCCACCGCGCCGCCGCGCTGCGCTTCCTCGGCAGTCTAATGTTGGCCGCAGTCGCAGGTATCATGATGGCAGTGCCCTTCATCGTACCTTTCGTGACCCTGTTGTCAATCGGCGATGCCGGAATGCATTCGGGGAATGGCATTGAGCACCTCGCCACACCAACGTCAGCGCTCGGTTTGTTAGTCATGCCCTACCTATTCGGCCCGCTCACAGCGTTTGGCCAGGGCGCTCCCTTCGACGTGCTTTCCGGAGTATGGGCTTTCTTGGGCGGCTATATCTCTCTCCTAGTCCTATTTTTAGCAATTCTTGCCTTGATTGGTCGATGGAATCACACTTATCGGATGCGCTGGATGCTGGCAATCTGGTGCTCTGCCATGATCGGAACCAGTTTTGGTCTGACTGGTGTCACGGGCCTGGTCTATTCATTGCCGCTTCTGAGTGAGGCGCAGATTTTCCGCTATTCGCCGCCGTCCTGGGAGTTTGCCTTTGCAGTGCTGGCGGCCTTTGCCATCGACGATTGGTGCGCAACCCGCGAGATTGCTCGCCGCAAACTGGGAGCAGCAATTGCCGTGGCCTTGGTGACGGTCACCCTGTCCATTCTTTTAGCCCGGAGGCCGGTCACCTATCTGGCGTCGACCACCCACGGCTATGAGCGCTGGTTTCTCTTTTCCAGTGTCGGAGCCTTATGTCTCTTGGCCGTGGTGGGTTCGATCCTGTATACGCCACAAAATCGCCGATCCGGATTCGTTATGATCTGCGCTATAGCATTTAACGGTATTGTATTATATTCGATACCGATTATGTCAGGCTACACTCATACTCGACTTGACGTCGAAGGCGTGTCATTCCTTAAAACCCATCTGAAACTAGATCGCTTTTACACACTCGGCCCAATCAGCCCGAATTATGCGGCATTTTTTGGGATCGCTTCAGTCAACTCGGATTACCTGCCCGCTCCGGAACTTTGGACGAACTATGTCCGGGATTTTCTCGACGGAACATCCGACCCGCTCACCTTCACTGGTCAAGGGCAGAGTCCCGGCCAGACCATTCCCGACCATGCCGCACAGCTGCGGAAAAATCTCACCGCATTCCAGAATATCGGCGTTCGCTATCTGATATCGCCAATTGGAGATGACGGACTCGACAGTTCATTTAACAATCCAGTCGTTCCACCCGCGGTCACTGCGCAGATTTTACTACCAAACAGCAAATTACGGTCTGAGGTTAGCTCAGCGGAATTGAGGGCCGTGACGCTGAAAGCCATCTCGGTCCGAGTCGGGACCTTCGATGGAAAGTCGCAAGGTGTGTTGGCTCTTCGGGCATGCGTCGCGACTTTGTGCCAGGAGGGTTCGGCCGATCTTTCCGCTGCTCCCGACAATAAGCGACTCCCGATTTACTTCAAATTACCTCTGAGTTTGAAACGCGCCCAACCGCTATCACTGCAATTTACCTATCGCGGCAAAAGCAAATTGGCGATCTGGATGTACCAGAATCCGACAACTGGCCGTTTGTCGCCTGCCCTCGGCTTTATCTATGAAGGACAGGGCCCAAACCACGTGACGGTCTATCGCGACAATCATATGACGATCGATGACCTGGGGCCTGCAGCGCCCTATTTTGAGACGATCGGAGGTAATTGCCAACTCACAGCCGAGCGACGAGACGGTCTAATCGCAACTTGTACTGGTCCTACAACGCTCGTCAGACGGGTGTTGTGGTATCCCGGTTGGCAGGCGACCGCGAATGGTCGCTCTGTAAAGGTTCGTCCTATTGCACCCATATTCCAATCGATTGCTCTACCGCAGGGTAAAAGCACAGTGCGCTTCAGCTATGAACCCTCGCATATCCTGGCAATCACCATCGCTTTCTTACTTGGCGGGTTAATGGTCGTGGTCGGCGCGCTCTGTCCCGCTTTGCGCCATGACTAATCGCACCTCTGCCCGAGACGATGTAGAGCCCACCCTTTCTATCATCGTCCCCTGCCATAATGAGGAGGCCAACCTCGCTATGCTCTATGAGCGGCTGTGCGCCGTGCTGGATGGCACTAGCCTCTCCTGGGAGATCGTCTGCGTCAACGATGGCAGTCGGGACCGTACACTGGCGTTGCTGGTCGCACTGCATCAACGCGATCCGCGTGTGCAGGTCTTCGACCTATCGCGCAATTTCGGCAAGGAAGCGGCACTGACCGCCGGGTTGGACCGGGCACGGGGTCAGGCGATCATTCCGATTGATGCTGATTTGCAAGACCCGCCCGAGGTCATCCCCGACCTCATCGCCAAATGGCGGGAAGGTTTCGAAGTGGTGAATGCTGCGCGTGCTGCGCGTGAGGGGGAGGGGTGGATCAAGCGCAGCACGGCGCATTTCTTCTACCGCATCATGAACCGGTTGAGCGATATCCCGATACCGCCCGATATCGGGGATTTCCGCCTGCTCTCCCGCCCCGCGCTCGACGCGCTACAGAGGATGCCAGAACGTCGGCGCTTCATGAAGGGCATGTTTGTCTGGATAGGCTTCCGTACCGCCACCGTCACCTATCGCCGTGCCAGGCGGCATGCGGGCCAGACGAGTTGGAACTACTGGCGCTTATGGAATTTCGCGATCGAGGGCATCACCTCCTTCAGCCAAGTGCCGCTGCGGCTTGCCTCCTATGTCGGCCTGCTCACTGCCTGCCTCTCGCTGCTCTACGGAATGTTCCTTATGCTCCGCACGCTGCTCTTCGGCAATTCGGTGAGCGGCTATCCCTCCATCATGGTCGCCATCCTCTTTCTTGGCGGCGTGCAGCTCATCGCGCTCGGGGTGATCGGCGAATATCTCGGCCGAATTTATGAGGAGACGAAAAGCCGACCAGTCTATCTCATCCGGGAAAGCTGGGCCGGAGAAAATTGAATGACGCCGGTTTTTCAGGCAGCTGTAATCAGGAGCATGACCTGCTGCGTAGTCGCGTTGGGTGGCCAGCATGGCATTGAGGGTAATGAGGAGTTTGCGCGCGGTTGCAGTGAGGGGGGCTTTGACAGGCTTGCCGGCAACTTCGGGGCGGCTGCGAAAGCGGGCAAAGTGTCTGAGCGCCGTGAAGCCTGGAGGGCGGCGAGGTAGAGGATCGTTCTCACAATGGGCCTGCCTCCGCCGATGGAATGTTGCGCTATTATCTTTCCGCTGTCTCGGGCAATCGGCGCCAGCCCTCGGCCAGGCGCGGATCTTTCGCGGCAGCTGCGATTTTGATGGCATCGCCTCCTACCGGCACTTCGTCGACGAGACTGTCACCCGGCGCTATCGGCACCTCCGGGACCCTTCGGTCGTTGGTATTTGAGGCGATGTCGTCTCCGTCTGTCTTCGGGTATCCCATCGACGAGACTCAATTCCTCGCCAGTCTGCAGCACAACAATCAGGATAAGAAAGTTAGATCGTCGACGCCAAACTCTGTCAACTGCGCAAATGGGCAAATGGCAAATGGCAAATGGCAAATGGCAAATGGCAAATGGCAAATGGCAAATGGCAAATGGCAAATGGCAAATGGCAGACGATGGCGCGTTCTTCCCGACGGCAACAGTTGCGCGCCGTAGCCCGCGCCGTTTGGCGACCGCCATGCCCCAGACTTTCAAAGGGGACCACCGATTGACCCGTGTCAGCAGCGCATGCGCTGCTAGAAATAGCGCCTCGCGCGCGATCCGGTCCCCACTCTTGCTGATTCTGCCGTTGCGATCGATTTCGCCGGATGCGTATTTGCGCGGCGTCAACCCAAAAGGGAGCGGAAAGATCCTGGTCTATCAGGCCGCCAGCAGGCCGTTCGCTTCCGGTCTCAGTCGGCCATCCTGCGTATTGAACGAACCCGCTAGCGCGGGAGTAAGAGAAGGCGTGGCCTGAGGTGCCTCCTGTCTGAGAGGATTGTGGTTGTCCAGACCCCAATCATCAGACAGGAGACCTTGTGATGGCTCAGATGACCCCGCTCCGTCGGCGGCTTCTTGACGACATGACGGTTCGAAACCTCCCGCCAGCAACCCAGCAATCCTACGTATATGCGGTCGCGAAGTTCAGCCGTTTCTTTGGTGTCGCCCCTGATCAGCTCGGCAACGAGGAGGTCCGAACCTATCAGGTCCACCTCGCCGGCCTCGGTATGTCCTGGTCCCATATAAACCAGGTGTCCTGTGCCTTGCGTTTCTTCTACGGCGTCACCCTCGGGCGCAAAGACGCCGCCGTTCACATCGTGAGCGCGAAGGAACCCAGAAAGCTGCCTGTTGTGTTGAGCGTGGACGAGATCGTTCGCTTTCTTCAGGCGGTTCCCGGTCTGCGCAACCGAACGGCACTGACTACGGCCTACAGTGCCGGTCTACGGGTTTCTGAGGTCGTCGCGCTAAGGATCGCCGACATCGACAGTCGCCGCATGGTCATACGGATCGAGCATGGCAAAGGCGGCAAGGACCGCTATGTCATGCTCTCACCTCAGTTGCTCACTATCCTGCGAGCCTATTGGCATCTCACTAAACCAGCCCACTGGCTATTCCCCGGACGAGATGACGGTCAACCGGTCTGCGCGGCTACTCTACAGGCAGCGTGCCGCACAGCAGCACGCGAGGCCGAGATCGACAAGATCGTCACAGTCCATATCCTGCGGCACAGTTTCGCGACGCATCTGCTGGAGAGCGGAACCGACATCCGCATCATCCAAGTGCTGCTCGGGCATGCCCGGCTGATGACGACAGCGATCTACACCAGGGTTGCCACGAACGTCATCGCCGGAACCGTCAGTCCGCTGGACCGGATGAATCTCGATGTGATGCCACCAGGCTGAGGCGCCCGATGCGTGGTGGGCCAGAAGTGGCCGACGTGTTCCGTCGCTACGGCGCTGTCTATCGCGACGCTCATGCCGGCCACCTCAGCCTCGACCAAAGGAAGGTCATGGGGGCCATCGAAGCCTGCCGATCGCCGGCACTCGGTGGCCATGTCGAGCAATGCGGCGACTGCGGGCACGCGCGGGTCTCATATAATTCCTGCCGCAATCGGCACTGCCCGAAGTGCCAGGGGCTCGCTCGCGCCGAATGGTTGGCCGACCGGCAGGCCGACTTGCTCCCAGTGCCATACTTCCACGTCGTCTTCACCTTGCCGACAGCGATTGCCGAGGTGGCCTACCAGAACAAGGCCGTCGTCTACGGCATATTGTTCAAGGCAGCGGCCGAGACGCTCCGCGTCATCGCCGCCGACCCCAAGCATCTGGGGGCGGAGATTGGGATGGTCGCCGTTCTGCATACATGGGGGCAAGCTCTTCAGCATCATCCTCATCTGCACTGCGTAGTCCCAGGGGGCGGCCCATCCCCCGACGGCACAAAATGGGTCGGTTGCCGCCCAGGCTTCTTTCTGCCCGTGAGGGTGTTATCGACCCTCTACCGTCGTCTCTTCCTAACCCTGCTCCAAGCCGCATTCGACGAGGGCCGGCTGGAGTTCTTCTGCGAGCTCGCCGCGCTGGCCAAGCCGGCGGCGTTCGCCGCCCTCCTGAAGCCGCTGCGCAAGACGCCCTGGGTCGTCTATGCCAAGCGTCCATTTGGCGGTCCCGCGAAGGTCCTCGAGTATCTCGGCCGCTATACTCATCGAGTTGCCATCGCCAACAGCCGTCTCGTTGACATGACCGATGGTCGAGTGAGCTTTCTGTGGAAAGATTATCGACATCACGACAAGCGCAAACTGATGACGCTCGACGCAGACGAGTTCATCCGGCGGTTTCTGCTGCACGTTCTCCCGAACGGCTTCCATCGCATCCGTCATTACGGCTACCTCGCCAATGGTCATCGTGCCGCAAAACTCGCGCAGTGCAGGCAACTACTCTCAGCCCCTGCTCCCCAGGACACTGGAGTGGTTGGGGATTACCGGTTACGTTACCTCCAGTTGACGGGCCGTTCCCTCGTTATCTGCCCATGCTGCGGCGGCGGGATGATCAACGTCGCCGCCATCCCGCCAGAGAAGGCAACGCACAACAAGCCGGTCTGGAACAGCTCATGACATCATCGGAGAAATGTTCAATCATTTTAGAAATCATGACGGAGCGGCCTCTGGGCGCCGGCGTGACGATATTGTCTTCTGGTGACGTCAACACCCCATCTCCAATAAAACACCTGCATGATACGGCCGACATTCTGCCGTCCTACGCTAGTGATGACGTCAGCATGGGACCAGACGCACGAACCAAGGCAGCATGGCAGAGCAATTTGCCGGAACCCGAGACTCATCAAGGGCGCCGTCGTCGATCAATCCCCATAGACTGAGCCTTGTGACGCGGGTTCGTTCAATCCGCAGCGGCCATCATGGGCACTTTCCGAGCTACTGGGCTGGTATCGTGATCAGACACCGTTGATCCTTTTTCGTCCTGTCCGCGACCTCGCTGCACGTGGCGAGCTCCTTCCGGTTTGCCTTCACGAGATTGAAGCCAGCCGCCGCCTGCTCCTCGCCCGCGGGGTCCGCGGCCCGCATCAGCGCCCATCCGGCATCCCACCGATCCTCGCCCATGACGATGGCGGCGACGTCACTCGGCCACCCGAGCGGCAACCAGCCCAATAAGATCGGTGACGCGAACAGCGTCAGGACAAACACCAGCACCGGAATTGCAATGAGCCAGAACCTCTGCTCGCGCTTGTCCCGCAGCGTGCCGATCATCCTGCTGAGCTGGTGGCGCTCGCGTTCCGCCTCCTGGGTGGCGCGATCGAGCTTCTGCAGTGCGTCCCGCATCAGCCCATCGCCCGACCGCGCCACCGCCGCCTGATGCTGCTCCGGGGTCAGCCGGAGGGCGGGGTGTTTCTCGATTGCCTCGAGCTTGGTCGCGGCAGCCGCCAGGCTCTTAGCCATGTGGCCGAGCTCGGAGCCGTAATCCGGTGCCCGGGCATCCTCCAGGGCTTCAGGCAAGGCCTCCACCACGCGGCGGAGCGCGCCAACCTCGGTGCGCAGCGCCGCGAAGGCCTGCGCCGGGTCGACCTCCGCCTGATCCTGCTCGGTCGTGTCTCCCATCCTGCCTCCTTCCATGCCTATCGACCCAGGCTCAGCCCACGGTCGCGCTGCCGCTCGAGACTGCGGCTGTGCTCCTGCTCACGCATCATGCGATCGAGGCCCTCACCGGGCTTGATGCCGAACTCCTGCTGCCGGCGCTGCACAGCGGCCTCCAACTGCGGATCGCGTTTCAGATCGGCCGCCACGGACCGCATGCGGGCATCGACCTTCGACCAGGCATCTCCCTGATCCCAAACCCGCAGCCGAGACCGCTCCGCCTCGAGCCCCTTCCATTCCTTGACCAGGCGCTCGGCACGGATCTCGGGATTCCGCCGGACCTCGCCTTCGCGCTCGATGCCGGCGACGAGCCGCAGCCCGCGCTCCCGCCCCTGCAGCTTGGCCATCGCCTCCCGGGTGGCGGGATCATGCTGAAGGGCACTCTGCAGATCGCGCACCGCCCCAGGCCGGGCGGCCTCCAGTGTCGTCTCGGCGTCCCGCAGCGCCTTCCTCTGGTACTCGAGCACGGGCAGGTCTTGCGCCCGCATGCGCTCGGCATCCGACCAGGCGCGCGCATAGCGCTCTGCGGCCCGCGTCAGCTCCGGCGCCGAAGGCTCCGTCGCATCCCCGCGCCCCTGCTCGCGTGACGGCTCCTGCGCCGAAGCAGACAGACGGAGACCCGCGAAGGGATCGCGCTGCGTCAGCTGCTCCTCGGCCGGTCGCGGCTCGGCCGACCTCTCTTGAACCCGGTCGCCTTCCGGCCGCCGCTCGGTGCCGGCGATATTGCCGTCGGCGGCGACGCGGCCGGTGCCGAGCTTCAACCCATCGAACATGCCCCGCATGGACATGCCCGGCGTCGGCACTTCGGACTCCCGGATATCCGGCACCTCAGTATCGCGGCTGACCGCCCTACCCGTCTCCTGCGCCGCATCCCGCTGTCGCTCCTGAGCACGCTCCGCCGCAACGCCACGCGCCTCGACCCGCGCCGCGACGCGCGCGGCAAGCCCCTCCGCCGCCGCGGCGCCGCGCTCCAGCCTCTCCACCTGCCGCCCGATCTCTTGCGCCAGCTCCGGCAGCCGGGCCTCCAGCGCGCGCTCGGCCTGGCGGATCGCCAGGCGATCGGCAAAGCGCTCCCCGATCGTCCCGCGATGCGCCTCAGAAGCCGCGCGGCTGGTCTCGAACGCCGCCTGCGCTCGCTCCACCAACGACGCTTGTACCGGCTCGGCACGCCGGTCGGCCGCGGCACTGTGCGGCACTCGTTCTGCATCCCGCTGCCGCTCCTGTGCCAGCAGCTGGACTGCTTGCCATCCTGGCTCGCCTGCCTGGTACCGTGCTTCACGCGCAGCCGAGACATCCCGCTCCGACACGATGATCTCGCTCTGCGGCGCGTAGCCTCGTCGCGCCGCGAAGGGCGCCAGATCCTGCTCCTCCACGCGACGGTGCCTCTGCTCCTCGAACGTTCGTTCTGAATTCGTTTCTTTGTCGAACTTCGGTCCCTGTGCGTTCGCGTAATCGAGTGTCGTCTCCTTGGCCTGCGAGCGCGACAATCGCGCCGTCAGCGCCTCGGTGTCACGGAACTCATCTTGGCTCGCATAGAGCTGCACGCTCTCCCGATGCCGCGTCATCGCGACATAGGTCAGATGCCGGTCCATGGTGCCCGAGGCGAGGACAAAAGCCCGGTCGACCGTCGCGCCCTGAGCCTTGTGGATCGTGGTGGCATAGCCGTGATCCACCGCCCCGTAATCGGCCATGGAGACCAAGACAGACCGTCCCTGCCCAGGTCGCCCGTTGGCAGAATCCAGCCGCACGACCAGCCGATCCTCCTCGGCCTTTTCCACCGTGCCGAGCATGCCGTTCTTCACGCCCAGATCGCGGTTGTTCTCGCGGAACAGCACCCGATCCCCCGGCGCGAAGGCCCGCGCACCTTCGGTCGTCTGATAGACCCGCTCATCGGTCAATTCGCCGCGGCGCTGCCGGTCGGCGCGGATCGCCTCGTTGAGCGCCTGCACATCCGCATTCCGATGCGCCAGCACGAGACGGGAGCCATCCGGCCGGGCGGCCCTATCCGCCGCCACATCGCGCACGATGGCGGCACAGGCCTGTTCGGCCGTCGCCTCAAAACGCACGGCACCGCGTTCATCGTAAGCCGCGAGGCCATCCACCGTCCGGTGCCGGCCAAAGTCGATCGAAGCCGCCCGCTGCCAGTCCTCACGCTGCCGGCGCACCTCCTCCAACTCGACAAAGCCGACGCGCTCGGCGATGGCCCGGAAGGCCGCTCCCGGTCCGATCGGCTGCAGCTGCTCGGGGTCACCCACCAGCACGACTTTGGCGCCTGCCCGATCGGCTTCCTGGATGAATCGGGAGAGCTGTTTCGAGCCGACCATACCGGCCTCGTCGATGACGAAGACATCGCGCGCGGTGAGCCGGTCGAAGCCCCGCTCCCACCCGCGTTCCCAGCTGGCCAAGGTGCGCGACGGGATGCTGGACGACTCTTCCAATCCCTCTGCTGCCTTGCCGGCAAGCGCCGCGCCCTGGACGCGATAGCCTTCTGCCTCCCAGGCCGTGCGCGCCGCCGCCAGCATCGTGCTCTTGCCGGCCCCTGCCAGACCCACGACCGCCGATATGCGCTCTGACCCCGCTAGATGTCGCACCGCCGCCTGCTGCTCATCGGTCAGGCAGATGCCGTTGCGCGCGTGCGCCGCGATCGCGCCCTCCACCCGGCGGGCGGCCACGCCAAAACCCCCGCGCGCCGCCATCCGATCGGCGCTGAGCGCCATGTCGCGTTCGATGGAGACCATCTCCCGCGTCGAGTAGCGCGCACCCTCCAGAACGCGGCCCGCCTCATCCCGCCGCTCGGCCTGCAATTCCACCAGAGCCGGCGAGGCCATGACCTTCGCGAAGGCCGCCTGGAAGCTCTCGGCATCGTCGATGTAGCGATGGAGCGCCCGCGCCACATCGCGCCGGTCGAAGACGCTCTTCTCACCCGTGATCAGCGTCAGAACCTGCTCGGGCTTCTCCCGGATCAGATCGGCGTTCCGCCTGGCCGCCGCGGCGTCGAGCCGCGCCCGCGACACAGGCTTTTCCAGCCGCGCCATCTGCGTCGCATGGATGCCCATATGCTGGGTCGGCTCGATCTCCAACCCGCGCTCCCGATGAGAGCGATGATCCACCCGGATATCGAGGCCCGCCCGCGCCAGATGTGCGTTGGTGCGCTCCTCCCAGCTGACGCGCAGATCCCGCAGCTGCTCGTGCGAGGTCGGCAGGCCCGCCGCCTGCAACTGCTTGTTCTCGCGCTCGAGCAGCGACTTCTCGCCGAGGCCGGGGGCGCCCACCTGGCGCGTCGTCATCAGCAGATGCGCATGGTGATTCCGCACATCCTTCTGTCCATGCGGGCTGTGGATCGCAAAGTCGACGGCGACGCCATAGCGATCGGCCAGCTCTCGCGCGAATTCCCGCGTCAGATCGAGCCGCTGTTCTGCCGACAGCTCATGCGGCAGGGCCACTTCGATCTCGCGGGCGACACGCGCGTCGCGGCGTTTTTCGGAGGCCTCGGCCGCATTCCACAGCGCCAATCGGTCCCGCGCCCAATCCGCTGGCACGCCATGCGGCAAAACGATCTCGGCGTGCTCCACGCCAGACCGCTTGCTGAAGTCATGCACCACACCGTCACGCTCGTTTTCCAGCACCTCGGCCGCACGATAGGCGGCAGCTGCCACGGCACTGCGTCCCGACCCGCGCGACAAGGGCTTCATGCTCAGATGATAGATCGCCATCGCTTGCTGACTCTACAAAGCACTGAGTTGCGCAGCAACTCGTAAGTGCGCCCTTACTCGCTTTAGCTCGCTCGGGTCGGAGCTTCGTCTGGTCACAAATGCGATAGTGAATCCGTTCGACAGGTTGCACGGTCATGAGTGCATTTGGCTAGGTGATTGCCATAACAATTATGGAGATACGCGTGGCTAAAATCACGGCCGACCACCTCGCCAAACTGCAACAGAAGGCTGATCAGCATTTGGCACGATTGCAGGCCGCTAAAGCAAGATTGGCCGAGACCGAACGTAAGATGGATACCCGCCGCAAGATCATCGCTGGCGGCTTGCTTTTCGACGCGGCGGCCAAAGACAAGCAATGGGCGCAGCATCTCGCCGTGCTCCTGACCCGCATCGATCGCCCCAATGACAAGGAGCCCTTCGATGGCTGGAGCATCGAACAATACAAGGCTGAGGGCGGCAAGCTCGGAGCCCGCAAGCAGGCGCGGCTCGAGGCAGCGGCGGATGATGATGACGAGGCCCGCGCAGATAAGACGGTGGGCGCGACCGGCACGGGAACCGATGAGACAGCGGAGGAGGCGCCGCACGGGCGTGTTGGCCCGGCAGGGCATGACAATACTGGCCGGTCACGACCGGAGCCAGGCGGCAGGACGACGGAGGCACCGGGCGAGACCTCTGCCGCATGAAGCTCGTCCGTGCCTTTCGCAACATGCTGGCGGCGACCCGCGCGCAGCCCGGCAAAGCCCTAAAACTCCTCCTCCTCAGCCCCTTCTACGCGACGCGCTATCTTGTCGTGACGGCGGTCCTGATGCTCGTCATTCAAGGCGTCTGCGGCCTGGCCGTCCTCGGCCTCTTCCTGGCCTTCCACCAGGCGCACACGCCCCTGGCCAATGGCCTCACCTTCACGGCGGCCGTGCTCGGTCTCTTCGGCACCCTCTATTGGCGCCTGACCGAACCCCTGCTCCGCTATTTTGGCGACCGGGAGAGCGATACCCACGGCTCTGCCCGCTTCGCGACCGATAAGGAGGCGGCGCGCCTCACCCGTGCGTCGCAGGGCCTGCTTCTCGGCCGCGATCTCCGCACCGGCAAGCTGCTCCGCTACGGCGGACCCGCCCATCTCCTGACCATGGCGCCCACCCGCAGTGGCAAGGGCGTCGGCACCATTATCCCCAACCTGCTCACCGCCGATCGCTCGGTCATCTGCATCGATCCCAAGGGTGAGAATGCCCGCATCGCCGGCCGCGCCCGCAACCGCTTCGGGCCGGTCTTCGTGCTCGATCCTTTCGGGGTCACCGGGCGGCCCTCTGCCGGTTTTAATCCCTTGGCCGGTCTTGATCCCAATGGGCTGGATGTCGCCGAGGAAGCCGCCACCCTCGCCGAGGCCCTCGTCTATGACGCGCCCGGCGAAGCGGGCGAAGCCCATTGGAACGAGGAGGCCAAGGCCCTCATCGCCGGCGTCATCCTTTACATCCTGGCCGAGGAACCGCTGGAGCGCCGCACACTGGCGACTTTGCGGGAACACCTCACCACCGCCCCGGAGGCCTTCCTGGCGCTGCTCGGGCGCATGCAGGGCACGCTATCCGCCGGCGGCCTCATCGCGCGTGCCGCCAACCGGCATCTCGGCAAGGACCGCCGCGAAGCCGCCGGCGTCCTCTCGGCAGCCCAACGTCATACGCATTTCCTCGATAGTCCCCGCATGACCGCCGTCCTCGGACGCTCGGATTTTGCCTTCGGGGATCTCAAGACCCGCACCGCGACGGTCTTCCTCGTCCTGCCGCCCGATCGCCTCGGCGCCTATGCCCGCTGGCTCCGTCTGATGGTCACGCAAAGCCTGCAGGACATGGCCAGAACCACGGCCAGGCCCCCTGCCCGGCCGGCCGCCCCCATCCTCTATCTGCTCGATGAATTCGCGGCCCTCGGCCACCTGGCGCCGGTCGAACGCGCCATGGGTCTAATGGCCGGCTATGGTGTTCAGCTTTGGCCCATCCTGCAGGACATCCACCAGCTGCGCGCCACCTACGGCCGAAGTGCCGGCACCTTCATGAGCAATGCCAGCGTGCTCCAGGTCTTCGGGGTCAACGACCATGAGAGCGCCCGCCTAGTCTCCGATCTCCTCGGTCAGGAGACCGTCGTCTTCGAGACCACCAGCCGCAATCTCGACAGCGACCGGTCGGGGCTGACCCATGCCGAGCAGCATACCGGCCGCCCGCTTCTCACCCCCGACGAAGTCCGCACCCTCCCCCAGAGCCGCCAGATCCTCTTCTGTGCCGGGCAGCGACCTGTGCTCGCCCGCAAACTCCGCTACTTCGCCGATCCCGAGTTCAAAGGCGCCTTCGATCAGGCGTGACGGCCGAGCTGGGTCACGGGCGGTGAGTGCCATCACCTCGATGCAGGAGCACGGCTGCCTGGGGTGCGTGAGACGTCCCGGGCAGCGCCTTGGCTCAGGCTTTCAGAGCATCCTTCAAGGCTTTCGCCGGCGTGAGGCTCACTTTGCGGGAGGCCGGGATATCGATGACAGCACCCGTGCTCGGATTGCGGCCCTGACGGGCAGGCACATCCTTGACCTTGAACTGCCCGAAGCCCGGCAGCACGGCATCTTCGCCGGCAACAGCTTTTGCGGCCAGCGTCGCGATCGAGGCCTCGAGGATCTTTTTGACCCCTTCTTTTGCCATGCCGGTATCGGCGGACACGGCCGCAATCAAGTCGCTGAAATTCATATCGATTTCCTAGGGTTAAGGTCTGACGCCCAAAGCGGCATTGCGGATGCGGTGGACGGTTTGCACCGATCAAAGGGGCTTTTGCTAGGCATCCGGGTGATAATTGGCTGGGCTTGAGGTATTTTGGCAAATTCTACCACCGCCAAGGAGAACCGCGTGACCCTCGTCGCCCCTGACACCGAAATCGGCCAGCATGTGTCCGACATCGTGGCTGCCTATGTCGGAAACCACCAAATCGCGGTGCTCGAGGTCCCGGTGCTCATTCAGTCGGTCTACGACACCCTCACCAGGCTCACGGCCGGTGCCGTGGAACCCGAAGCACCTCCCCTGGAACCCGCGGTTCCGATCAAGAAAAGCGTCTTACCCGAGTACATCATCTGCCTGGAGGATGGGAAAAAGCTGAAGATGCTGAAGCGGCATCTGCGGATTTCCTACAATATGACCCCGCAGGAATATCGAGCCAAATGGGGTCTCCCCGACAGCTATCCGATGACAGCACCTGGCTATGCGGAGCGTCGTTCTACGCTCGCGAAAGCGAATGGCCTGGGGCGCAAAAAAGAGCCGGAGACCGAAAGCGTCCCGGAACCCGTGATCCAGAAGATTCCCGAGAAACGGCGGGGATCACGGCGGCCGCGATCGACTGAAGAAGCCTGAGACCTGAGGCGACGAGAGGAGCCGATTGTGAGGGAAAATCAGATCGAGCCGGTTACCGTCTACGGCGCTCCCTATCGCTTGTAGACTTCGCGCCGGTTTCCGACACGAACAACAAGGATGCAGACAGAGCCATCCTGAATGTCGGCGATGATCCGGTGATCGCCGACCCGGTACGTCCACAGCTCCCCCAGCTTGGCGCCTTTCAGGGCTTCGCCGAGGCTGCGGGGTTGTCGAGCGGGGCCAGGCGTTCGACCAGGAAATTGACGATGCGCTGAGCGATTTGGTGGCCGAGCTTATCGAGTTCCTTCTTGGCCGCTGGATCGAATTCAATCCTCCAGGCCATACTGCTTCATCACGTCATCCAAGGGGATGGTTTTGGTCCGGCCGGCGCGGATATCGATAAGGCGCTGTTCGGCAAGATAGACGTCCTCAAGATGTTCGAGATGTTCGAGGATCGCTTCCCGCGTAGAAAGTCTTGGATCGGCCGGTGGCCTTGGCCAGGGCATCGAGGCGCTTCTCGATGTCCTCTGGCAATCGAATAGCGAGCATGGCTGAGCCTCCTTCATGGAGATTGCTATACACGTATAGCGCTCTATCTCGCGAAAGTCACCGCAATCTCATCGCCTCTATACCGGCCATCGTCCACGACGCGGCCTAGTGCATTCATATTGTGGACGAGTTCAGCCTCAGTCAGGCCGTGGGTGTACGCGACGGTCCAAAATCAGGCCACGCGGGAGAGCAAATCAAGGCCACCGGGCGGCGCGGGCGAAGGGGGAATTTGGGGCACCAAAGTTGCCTGATTTTGATCCGCAGTTCACACTGCGGAGTTTCGCCAAGATTTTCGGTGAGCGGGACGCAGCTGAGGTCTGGTCGACTATATGTCGTCAGTGACGCCGTCAGTGGACCAGCAAGCTGCATTGTGAGCAGTGGCTAGTCGGGCATCAAGAGCATTGTGGCGATGGCCAATGGCCTAAGCGTCCCTACCCTGTCCTTCATATCAATGCCTCTTCCGACACCGATCGCGGTGTGTGAACCCCTGGTGTTTGAAGACTTTATCCACAGACTTTTATTATCCACAGCGTAAAGTTCAACTTCGTTTAAATTCAATTTAGAGCCTAAATCTGGCAACGATTCCATCGCTTTATGAGCCGTATCCACTAGCAACCGGGCGAGTTGCCACTAGTAGGTGGGCGACCAGATCACTAGCAGGCGGGCGACGATCGCCTAGTAGGCGGGCTGAACGATCCAAACCCTCTAGGAAACGGGCACTCCCTAGCAAACGGGCGACGTATTCACTAGAAAACGGGCGGAATTGGATCTCTCGATCCAGGATAACAGCCGATTCGGGTCACCATATCAGATCCGGGGCCAAATTTTCGGCGGGCATTCACTAGCAAACGGGCGGGCCTCTGATTGTGTCGCCCACTTCCTAGGTATCCGAGCGCCCCCTTTCTAGGGAACGGTACGCCCGTTTTGTGGCGAAGGGTACGCCCGTTTTCTAGCGATTGATGTGCGCCCGCTTCCTAGGGGAAGTCCGGTTACCCAGCCCGTTTCCTAGTGATTGGGCTCGATTCCCTAGCAAGCGGGCGGTCCACTACCTAGTTGCGAGAAGGGCTTGCTAGTGATAGCGTTTTGGCCATGGCGAGTCTCACAGTCCGACAGCAGACGAACTATTCTGGGTTTCCCAAAGCGGCGGAACTCATCGAGATAGAAGGCGCCCATGCTCTGGAAGCAAGCGACCGAGCATTGATGAACACCCTTCTACAGCATGCTCACGATTCGGGTCGCCTGACAGAGGCTGACGCTGAATGGGAAATTCCCCTCGCCCACCTGAGGACCGCCCAATCCAAGCACGGCTCAAACGACCGAATTAAGGAAAGCATCCGGCGTATCCGACGGGTTGAGGTAAAGATTGCGTACACGACGCCAGAGGGTGAAAATCGTGTTCTTGAAAGCAACCTGCTGAATTTCACGGACACGTCAGAAGACGATCACCCGGGTGCGACCGTACAATTCGGCATTCCTAAGCGTCTGAGACTTATCCTTGCTCGGTCTAATCGTTGGGGTCGTATCAGGTGTGAAATCGCCTATGCGATGAGCTCTAAATACGCGATCGCGCTCTACGAAATGGTTAGTCTCCGGGCAAATCTCGATCGCTGTGTCGAGGTTATCGATATGGCCAAATTCCGGGAACTCCTGGGAGTGCCTCCGGGCGCGTACGACCGCACTGATAATTTCATCCGGTTCGTCACCTCCCCAGCCGAGCTAGAGGTCAACGGCCTCAGCGACATGAACGTTAAAATCGAGCTGACCCGCAAACACCCCAGAGCGCCTGCCCACGCGGTGACCATCGCATGGTGGAGGAAGAGCGAGGAGGAATTCCGGGCTGCTTCCCTAGAGAGGGGGCGGAGCAAGGTGGGGCGGATGGCTCGCTTAAAGGGGCGTGCCGAGACACCAGTCGACATCGACGCATAGGTAGATTTTCAAATATTCAGATTTCCGCATAGCCAAAAATATGAATATTCAGCCACGCAGAAATCTAAAAATATGGATATTCGTCACTTCTTAATCCAGGTCTGCAGCAGCTCTTCGATGACATCTGACAGGTCTCGGCCATCATCAAGAGCTTGGAGCTTGGCGACGGCTGCTCTTTGGGTGTGCCTCTTGAGATAGTGCGAATACAGCCTCCACTCTGGGTTGGATCGCTTCCCGGTCGGCGGCCTCCCCCGGCGCGGATACTCGTCAACCACCGGCGTCGATGGTGTGACCTTAGCTGCCCGAGCATGTCTAGGCGTTGCGGTCGGTGTGATGGTCACTTGGGTTGCTGGGAGCTCGAGGACTGTGGGAGCTTCATGGACCACGGCAACAGGTTCGGGTTCGATCGGTGCCGGAGGTGGCACCGCCTCCTCCAGGATATCCGGCTCAGCACGATGCAAATCAGCCAGTGCCGCGAATTTCGATTTCTTTTCAGCCACCGACAATCTCCCTCCCTGCAGCCTCGTAGACCTCCCAAGCACGCGCTGCATTCCGATCATCCTTCACGCTGTAAACCGGGACGCCATAGGTCGCCGCTTTCTCATATGCGGCTAGGCGTGGGATTTCAGAGCCAAAAACAGGAATGCCCTCAGTCTGCAGCATTTCCCGAAGCTGCTGGCCGTCCGTCCGAGGTTTGGGGGGGACCATCGTCAGCAAGACCTTGTGTCGCGTGTTCCCCAAGCTCCGCAGCTTCGCCAGAGTATGTGTCAGGCCATCCGTGGCCACGCTCTCAGGAACGGCGGGAATCACCAGCAGGTCACAATTGTTGGCCAAATCTTTGAAATCGTCGTCGCTCGGATTGCCTTCAGTGTCGATGACGATGTGCTGGTAGTCTCGGATATGGCTCACCATCTGGGCGTGACTGACGACCTTGAACGGTAGCCCCCCCTCCCCTCCCCTTTGCGCCCACTTGCTGGCCGAACGGATAGCATCGCCATCGACCAGGAGTGTAGGTGCCAGGCGCTGCAGGTAGGCTGCTATGTGGATAGCCGATGTCGTTTTTCCGACGCCACCTTTGTAGCTGGTAACCGTGATAATCATCTGCCCGCCTTTTCGCCTGTGCGAAAATCCAAAAATACGCTAATCTGAATGGATAGATATCCGAATTTATGGGGATGTGTCTATGCGGATTATTGGAAATCTGAATACGTGGATAGCTAGATTTCCGCCTGTGTGAATTTTCAAACTGGCAGATAGTTGGATTTCTACACATATAAAAAGCGACGTATCGCAAATATGAATGTCTGAAATTCGGATATCCAAAAAGACATATATTCAAATTGCCAAAAAGTCAGATTTCTAGAAATCCGAAAATTTGGAAAACTGCATGTGTGAGTTGGTAGATAGCCAGATATCTGAATATTTGGTATTTCAAAAATTTGAAAATCCGGAATTTCGAATAGATGAAAATCTGAAACCTTGGCTATTCGGATATCTGGAAACGTGCATTTCCGCATATTCAAAAAGACGTATATGTATAGATCGCCGTTATTGTTGAATCCAACCATTTCGTCTATGTGGAAATCTAGATGTGAATAGTCAGGCGTATAATTAGTTAAATCAACCGGTTAGAGAGGGCAGGGGGCTGCATGGGGTTATTGACCAAGCTGCCCTAGAAACGGTAAGTTATCCGAATGGGCACATTGGATCAGATTGAGGAGTTGGGGCAGAAAGCAGCCGACGCTGTAGCTGGCGCAGGCGTTTTTCCGCGCGTCCGTGTGGCATCCGATTCTGATGATGAATCCCGCCCAGTCTATAGGTTCTCGTTTCTGATTGATGTTCAGAAAGCGACCCTTGAACATTTGGGCTTGATTCGGATCAGGTTGATTCAAAGATTGTACGACGACCTGGCAGCTCAGAACGATGAACATCTGCCTCAAATACGATTGCTGAATCAGGCCGACTGGGAAGAAGAAGCGCGTGCTCGACCCCACTGAGCTTCTCAGGCTCGCTCAGGATCTTTGTCTTCATCCAAGCCGAACTCATCGAATCTTATCATCTAGTGCTCTTACTGAGGCAGAGCTTCGGCGAGCTGTGTCCACAGCATACTATGCTTTGTTTCACACCCTTTTAAAAACGGCGGCAGACAGGTTGGTTGGGGACACTCAACAGGCGACTGGCGCTTACTCGCTTGTCTATCGCGGGTTCGACCACCTTCACATGAAGAAGGGATGCGAAGAGCTTCGGAAGCGAAATTTGTCGGGATCCGTTCAAAAGGCTCTGAAACGGTCCACGGTAAGTTCGGATACTCGGGAATTTGCAACGGCGTTCATAGACCTTCAGGTAAACCGCCATCTTGCTGATTACGACCCTACGGAGCCGTTCACGCAGATAGACGTGCAGTCGCAGGTCGAGGCAGCAGAGAATGCGATGCAGAAATTCGTGAGCATCGCTGTTGATGAACAGCTCGATATCCTCGCCTTCCTCCTCGTCAAAACCCGGAGCTGATCGTGAAGGGGAGGGGCCTCTAAGCCGCTTCAGTCCCTCTTATGCGGTCCGCGATCACCAAATTCGGTCGAAAATCCGGTATTTGCGCCCGCTCAATGACGCCCTCCCGCCAACTTACGCGTGATAATATCGCTTATCGCGTGTAAGGGGATTATTCGGCTTGCTTTCCGGGGTGGGCTCGGGCGACTCTCTTTCCATGTCCGCGCCGCCGCCCTCCGAGACGATCTCCACCGACCTCCTGCCGTCAGGGGAGGGGACACCGCCCGTTCCATCGGAGGCGGGGATCGAAGCGCTCGCCCGGGCGCAGGACCTCGCGCGCCGGGCCGCGGCCCCG
>Ga0310811_10001802_pt1 | contig 26632 bp, 23 predicted proteins | sample YCmetagenome_FD_207642 | JGI IMG/M metagenome (GOLD analysis project Ga0310811, IMG submission 207642) | Soil microbial communities from experimental microcosm in Duke University, North Carolina, United States - YC | ecosystem: Engineered > Artificial ecosystem > Soil microcosm > Unclassified ... | reverse complement strand
CGCAGTGCGAGCCGGCCAGCCGGATCGCCGGGCCGTCGATCGAGACCATCCGCAGGAAGTCGTGCGCCCGGGACAGGAACGCGGCGAACGTGGCCGCGTACGGCCGCCACCCGCGCACCGCGAAGCCCGCGGCCGCCGCGATCATCTGCTGCTCGGCGATGTACATCTGGAAGTAGCGCTCCGGGTGCGCCTTCTCGAACTCCTGCGTGCCGGTGGAGTTGCCCACCTCGCCGTCGAGCACCACCACGTCGTCCTGTGCGCCGAGCGCGGCCAGCGCCTGGCCGAACGCGGCGCGCGTGGCGAGCTTCTCACCGGGCTGATACGTCGGCGGCTCGACCGGGATCACCGAGGCGGACGGCGTCCGGGCCGAGCGGTGCGCGCCGAGCGGGCTCGGGCCCTGGACGCGGATGTCGGTGACGCCGCCGAGCTCCTCGACGGCCTCGCGCGCCATGTCCGGCGGCAGCGGCTTGCCGTGCCAGCCGAGGGCGTCGGCCACGGCCGGGTATCCGCAGCCCTTGACCGTGCGGGCGAGGATCACGGTGGGCCGGTCGGCGGTGGCGGCGACCTCGAAGGCCGCGTCGATCTCGCGCACGTCGTGCCCGTCGACCTCGAGCGCGGTGCAGCCGAAGGCGCGCATCCGCGCGGTGTACGGGGCGAGGTCCCACTGGAACTCGGTCGGTCCGGTCTGCCCGAGCCGGTTCACGTCGACGATCACGGTGAGGTTGCCCAGGCCGTGCAGGCCGGCCTTGTCGAGCGCCTCCCACACCGAGCCCTCGGCGAGCTCGCCGTCGCCGCACAGCGTCCACACGTGGTACGGCTCGTCGCGCATCTCCTTGCCGGCCAGGGCGATCCCGGTCGCGTAGGCGATGCCCTGGCCGAGCGAGCCGGTGGCCATCGGCACCCACGGCAGCTTCGGCGTCGGGTGGCCCTCCAGGCGTCCGCCGCGCCGGTAGGTCTCGAGAAGTTCGGCCTCGTCGATCACGCCGGCGGCGCGGTACATGGCGTAGAGCAGCGGCGAGGCGTGGCCCTTGGAGAGGATGAAGTAGTCGTTGTCCCGTCGGCCCGGATCGGACCAGTCGTAACGCAGGTAGCGGGTCAGCAGCACCGCGGCCAGGTCGGCGGCGGACATGCTCGAGGTCGGGTGCCCGGAGCCCGCGGCGGTGGTCGCGCGGATCGAGTCCACGCGCAGTTGCCGGGCGAGCTCCATCACCGCGTCGGGTTCGGTGGACGGGGTGAGCGGGTGCGGGGTGGTGACGGTCATCGGGTCTCGCCTCCGGTGCGGGCCGTGCGCGTGGCCCGGCGATGGTCGTACGAATCGAAGCTTTCCGGGGAGTTCGAATCTTCCGGGGAGTGCGGGGGAGTGCGGAGTCGGAGTCTCTTCGGGGAGAAACGAGGTCGATCGCCTCCGTCCCCGTGCTGCGTCCATGCGTCCGTCTGTCTATGTTCCTATGTTCCTATGGCTGCCGGTCCGTCGCCCGCCGCCTGGGGCGTCCGGGAGCGGTTTCCGTGTGCCGAGAGGAGGCCGTGGCCGCCTCCGTGAGCCTCCGTACGGTGACGTGCGGGCAGGGGGAGTGGACGGATACCCGTTCCCGGGCCCCGTACACCCGCGTAGCGCGGCAGGTCACAGCGGCATGGCCTTGATCACCATCTCGTAGTCCTCGGCGGTGGCCGGCACGCTGATCGCCGGCACGCCCTCCGACTCGAGCGCGGTGCCCGCCATCACGAAGATCGCGTACTCGTCGTTCTCCGCCAGCCACTGCCTGATCTCGGGGGTGTCCAGCGACTCGAGCCGCAGCGCGCCGTAGGGGATGCCGGCGGGCACGATCTCCTCCGAACCGGCGGCGATCAGCGAGAGAATGCCCGGGTGGCCGGGTCCGGGCCTTGGCACATGCATGGCGACGGCTCCTTTCCGATCCTCCATGTCCGGCCTGATTTGCCGGATTCCGCCTCGCTAAACGTTGAGCGCGGAGGCGGGGCCGCGCAGGCGGGCGGCCACCAGGGCCGGACCGCGCGCAGGCGCGCGGGCGTCGGTCGGCCGTTCGGCTTGCGCGCGCGGCGGAGGATGCGCCAGGTCAGCGGGCCCGCGAGGTCAGGCGGATCGGCAGGCGGCGCGGTAGCAGGACGAGCCGGCTCTCCGGTCTGCGCGCCGCGCCGGGATCGGGCAGTTCGGGCGTCCACCGCGTCAGCATCGACGCCAGCGCGAGCACTGCCTCGGCGCTGGCGAACTGCTCGCCGAGGCACTTGGTCGGGCCGCCGCCGAACGGGACGTACGCCTGGCGCACGGCCGCGGGCGAGGGGGCGGGAGCAGGGACAGGGGAGTGCACGGGCGTAGGCGTAGCGGAAGGCGCGGGCGCTGCCCAGCGATCCGGATCGAAGCGCTCCGGCTCCGGGAAGACGCCCGGATGGTGGTGCAGCACGTACTGGCTGAGCAGCAGCATCGTCCCCGCCGGGACGACGTGCCGGCCGAGCCTGACCTCGCGGGTCGCCGTGCGCGGGAGCATCCAGCTCGGCGGGTACAGGCGCATCGCCTCCTGGAGGATCCGGGTGGTCAGGCCGAGCCCCGGCAGGTGGCTCCACTCGGCGATTCCGCCGCCGAGCACCCGGTCGGCCTCCTCCGTCGCCGCGGCCAGCATCTCAGGGTGCGTGCACAGCAGGTAGACGGCCCAGGTCAGCGCCGCGGACGTGGTCTCACCGCCGGCGATGAGCAGCACCGCCACCTGGTCGGAGAGCTCCTCGTCGGTCAGCCCGTCGCCCTCGCTGCCCTCACCGCCGCCCTCGTCGTCGCGCGCCGCGAGCAGGCGTGCCATGAGGTCCTCCTGCCCGCCGCCCGAGGCCCGGTACCGGGCGATCAGACCGCGCACCTGTTCGCGCCACTGTCGCAACGCCGCCTGGTACCGGCGGTTCGCGGGCAGCGGAAGACGACCCAGCATCGGAAGCGCGAGCTGCGTGTAGGAGCCGCGGAGGAAGACTTCGAAGGCCTCGCGCAGCTTCTCGGAGTCGGCCGCGTCGAGCTGGGTGGAGAACAGCGCCTGCAGGGAGATCGACGTGGTGAGCCGGAACATCTCCTCGACCATGTCCACCACGTCGCCGTCGTGCCAGCCGTCGAGCAGCACGGCGGTCTGCCGCCGCATCACCTCGGCGTATCCCGGCAGGTGCCGGGCGTGGAACGCGGGCTGCATGATCAGCCGCTGCCTGCGGTGGTCCGCGTAGGTCGCGGTGGCCACGCCGCTGCCCATTGCACGGCGCACCCGATCATAGACGGGGCCGGTGCGGTCGAAGGTCCGCAGGTCGGTGAAGACCTGGTGGGCGAGTCCCGGATCGCAGACGACGACGAAACGCAGCGGCCCGAGCCTGATCGACACGAGGTCGCCGTGCTCCCGCAGCGAGCCCATGAAACCGAGCGGATCGCGGCGCAGGGCCGCGAAGTGGCCCAGCAGCGGCCATGCTTCCGGAGCCGGCGGGATCGCGGCGGCAGATGAGGCTACGGACGTGGCGCCGGTCCTGGGTGACGGTGTCTCGGGGCCATCCGAGGACGCTCTCGGCACGGGGGCGGGCTTCGCGGTGTCGGTCATGCGGTCTCGGTCATGGCGTCGCGGTCACTCCCGGCTCTTCCGGTCTCAGCTCACCGCCTGCTTCACCAGCGCGGCGATGCGCTTCTCGTCGGCGGCGGTCAGTTTCGTCAGGGCGTACGCGTTCGGCCACATGTGGCCCTCGTCGAGGTTCGCCTTGTCACTGAACCCGAGCGTCGCGTACCTAGCCTTGAACTTCTCCGCGGGCTGGAAGAAGCAAACGAGCTTTCCGCCCCTGGCGTACGCCGGCATGCCGTACCAGAGCCTCGGCTCGAGGTCGGGCGCCGCGGCCCGGATGACCTTGTGCACGCGTTCGGCCATCACCCGGTCCGATTCCTTCATCTCGGCGATCTTCGCGAGCACGTCGCTCTCCAGATCCGCCTTCGACTGCCTGCCGCTGCGCTCGGCCTTCGCCTCCCGCGCGCGGTCCTTCATCGCACTGCGTTCCTCTTCGGTGAACCCCGCCGAGGACCTTCCGGCGCTGCTGCTCTTGGCGGACTTCCGTGCGTCGGCCACTGGAGTTCCTTCCGTACCGGCCGTCAGGGAACCTTCCTCACCGCTCATGTTAGGCCGTGCCGGCACGATCGGCTCCGCCGAAACGGCGCGTCGGCGTGCGGAAATGTGCGCGTACGGGTGACGCGCGGGCTCGGAGAGGGGGGTGCCGAGCCTAGTTGTCGGTCCAGCCGTGGGCGTGCGCGATGGCGAACAGGCGCTGGCGGATCTCGAGGATCTGCCTGCCCGTCAGCTCCGGCTCGACCCGCAGCAGCGACTCGGTGAGTTCGTGCTCGTACTCGGCGCGGGAGAGGACGTCGCACAGTTCCTCGCCGGCGGCGCCGTCGCGCGGGCGGGTCACCACCGGCCGCGCGGCCTCGGCGAACGGCGGTGCGGAGGCTACCGGCACGGAATGCGCGCCCGGACCGGGCTGCAGCACCGTCACGGCGCTCGCCTTCGGGCCGCGATCGCCCTCCTCGAGGCGGAACTCGACGATGCTGCCCGGGGTGAGCAGGCTCTTCTCGCTGTGCAGGTCGTTGACGTGGATGAACACGTCCTCGCCGCCGGTGTCCGGCGCGACGAAGCCGTACCCCTTGACCCGGTCGAACGAGACCACCCTGCCCCTGATCAATACCCTCAACCCCAACCCTCGGTCAGACCCTGTCGCTGCGGCACACCGGCGCCCGCGGCCCCCGGCGGCCCGTTCATGGTGTCACCTCGCCTCCGGCCCGTCCACCGAGGCGTGTCCCGTTCGGACCGCCCGGGAGTGCGGCAGGGTTCGAAGATCCCAGGTGCCGCGCGAAGAACAGAGCGAAGACGACGCGAGGTGAGGAGAAGCAGTGGGCAGAATACGAAAACGCCCGGCCGGTGTGACGGCTCGGGCGCTCGAACGTTCGTTTTCTCGGAGGTGGAGACGGGATTTGAACCCGTGTACACGGCTTTGCAGGCCGTTGCCTCGCCTCTCGGCCACTCCACCGCGCGCGACTGGTGCGGTGCACCCGGGGCTTCGCCCCACGCGAGCGGACGACGGGATTCGAACCCGCGACCCTCACCTTGGCAAGGTGATGCTCTACCACTGAGCCACGTCCGCGTGTTGTCGGTCCGGTTGCCTTGCGGCCCCGTCCCGGCGACGAGGAAAACTGTATCGGATTCCGTCTCAGGATCAAATTCGTTTGCCCGTCCCGCCACCCGCGTTCACGTGCACGTGGCCGGGCGCTGCGGGCCGTGTCCTTCGAACGGGTGAGCATGGCGGCGGAGCGGAGGCGGAGGCGCCCGCCGCGGGCGACGATGGGAGCCATGCGTTCCGTTTCCGGCCACGCCCGCCACCGGCGGCCCCGCGGCCCGCACCGGCTGCGCGGGCTCGGCTCGCTGACCGCCGTCCTGCTCATGGGGGTCTCCACCACCGCGGTCGGAGCGGGCTCCGCCGCGGCCGTGGTCGGCGGCACGAGTGCCTACCAGGGTGAATTCCCGTTCATGGTGTCGCTGCGGGAGAGCGGCTACCCGTACTGCGGCGGCACGCTGGTGGCGCCGCGGTGGGTACTGACCGCCGCCCACTGCGTCACCGGCCGCTCCGTCGGCATCCTCACGGCCGTCGTGGACCAGGCGGCGCGCAACGGCACCGCAGGGCAGACGTTCACCGTGAACCGGACGACGGTGGATCCGGCCTACAACCCGACCACCGAGGCCTACGACGCCGCGCTGGTGCAGTTGGCCGCCCCGGCCGCGGGCGTCGGCACGGTGGGGATCGACCCGTCCGGCACCGGCGACACCGCGTACGCGCGCGCCGGCGGCGCGGCTGTCGTCGTCGGGTACGGGTCGGTGGACCCGGAGGACCTCGACGGCAACGGCGCGATCGTCTACCCGGCGACGCTTCAGCAGGCGAGGGTCGCGATCGACCAGGACAGCACCTGCACGTCGGTGTTCGACGGCGAGCAGGAGCCGGCCGCCCGCACCGATCTGATGCTGTGCGCCGGAGGCGACGGGCGGCACGACGCCTGCGTGGGCGACAGCGGCGGGCCGCTGCTGGTGTCCGGCGGCGCGGACGGCTGGACCCAGATCGGCGTGGTCAGCTGGGGCGCCGGCTGCGCGGTGCCCGGCGTACCCGGCGTCTACACCCGGCTGTCCCAGCCCCAGATCAACGCCTTCGTCAAGGGCGTCATAGACCGCTGAGCCGCGCCGGGACGGTTGAGGCGCGCCGGGAACGCTGAGGTGCCCCGGGTGCGGTCGGGGCCGGCACGGCTCGTCCCGGGCGCGGGTCGTCCCGCCCGGGTCCCCGGGCGTGTGCGGGCGCGGGCGGTGGGAGATCATATGGCCGTGCGCGACTACGCCTACTTCGACGGCCGGCTGGCCACGGGCCTGGCCGAGGTGAGCCACGACCCGGCCGTGCTGGACGGCTCTGGCTGGTGGGCCGTCGTCGGCACCTTCGAGGGCCGGTGGACCTGCGCCCGCTTCACCGACGTGCGCCCGGCGCCGCTGCCGGAGGGCGCCTGGTCGGGGCCGAGCCCGACCGCCTGGCGCACCTCGCTCGGCCGCCGCGCGTACGAGCAGGGCGTCCGGGAGATCCGCGAGCTGATCGCGAGCGGCTGGATCTACCAGGTGAACCTGTGCCGGGTGCTGACCGCACCGGTCTCCGGGAGATCCGCGCCGGCCGGCCTGGCGCGTCTGCTGGCCGCCGGGAACCCCGCACCGTACGCCGGGGTGGTCGACGTGCCCGACGCCGGTGTACGGGTCGTCACGGCCTCGCCCGAGCTGTTCCTGTCCCGGCACGGCGACCGGCTGGCCTCCGGGCCGATCAAGGGCACCGGCGCCACCGCCGCCGACCTGCTGCCCAAGGACACGGCCGAGAACGTGATGATCGTCGACCTGGTGCGCAACGACCTCGCCCACGTCGCCCTGCCCGGCACGGTGGACGTGCCGGAACTGTGCGCGGTGCGCGAGCATCCCGGCCTGGTGCACCTGGAGTCGACCGTGACCGCGCGGCTGCGCGAGGGCCGGGGCTGGCCGGAGATCCTGGCCGCGGCCTTTCCGCCCGGCTCGGTGACCGGCGCGCCGAAGTACAGCGCGCTCAAGACGATCGAGGAGCTCGAGCGCGAGCCGCGCGGGCCGTACTGCGGGGCCGTCGGCTGGGTGGACGCCGACCGGCGCGAGGCCCGGCTGGCCGTGGGGATCCGCACGTTCTGGATGGAGAACGGGCTGTTGCGCTTCGGCACCGGCGCCGGGATCACCTGGGGCTCGGATCCGGCGGGGGAGTGGGCGGAGACGGAGCTCAAGGCCTCCCGGCTGATCGCCCTCGCGAACACCCGCGGCTGAGCCGCCGCCGGGCCGGGCGCCGCTCCGCCGTGGCGTGGATGCTGCCGGTGCGCATCTGCGGCCCGGCCGGCCGGCCGTGCGGAGAGATGGAAAACCCCGCCGGCCCGGGGGCGGACGGGGTCTGCGCGGACCTCCGCGCGGGGCGCTCAGCGGCTCAGTTGTCGGCGAACAGGTGCGCGAGCTCGCTGTCGATGTCGTAGTGGCGGTGTTCGGCGCCGGGGGCCACGGCCGCGTTGGTGCGCTTCAGGAAGCTCTCCAGGGCCCGCGCCGGCGCCTCGAGCAGCGCCTCGCCCTCGGGCGAGGAGAGCGCGATGCACACGATGCCCTGGCCGCGGTTGCGGGAGGGCCACACGCGGACGTCACCGCAGCCAGTGGGCCGTCGCAGGCCTTCGGCGAGCAGATCGCGCGCGAAGACCCAGTCCACCGTCTCGTTGCCGCCGGTATGGAACGACGCGTGCACGGCGTAGGGATCCGCCGAGTCGTAGCGCAGGCCGGCGGGCACCGGTAGAGACGATTCGCTGGAGACGACCAGGCGCAACTGCAACTCACAGGTCACCGAGGTGCTCATGGCGGCCGGCCTTTCCCGTAGGAGTGCGTTGGGGTTACGCACGGAACGTGGCAAAGATGCCACCGCAGCGTGGTCGGTAAACCCCTGTGGCCGGGATACGCCGCAGGCTTGCGCCGTTGGGCTGATGGCCGCCGGGTCCGTCCCTCTGGGTCGCGGCCAGGGAGAAGGGGCTGTTCCGGACAGGTATTGATGCTCGTATCCGAAGCAGCGCCACGCACCTCGCCACGCCGCCGGTATGAGCAAGATCACCCGGTCGGCCCCGGCTTCGCGGTTTCCGCACCGGTTTTTCCCTGCTGAGCTGGGGATTCCCCGACACCGGGGCCCTGGCCGCCGTGCCGCGCGGCACCCGTCCGTCGATCGTAGAGCCGGTGCGCCGCACGACATCCGGAGCGGACTACGATCGCGCGCATGGCACCGAACGTGATCCTGCGCCCCATGGCCGACGCCGACCTGCCCGTGCTGGAACTCACGCGAACCGATCCGGTGGAGGCGAGCGCCTTCGGCTACTACGGATTCCGGTCGAACGCCGGACTGCGGCGGGATTTCGCGGAGAACGGCCTGCTGCACGAGGAGGGCGGGGTGCTCGCGATCGTCGCGGAGGGCGAGACGGTCGGAACCGTCGGCTGGCACCGGGTGCGCACCGGACCGATCTCGTTCACCTGGAACATCGGGATAGGCCTGGTCAGCACGGCCCGAGGCAAGGGCTACGGCACCGAGGCGCAGCGCGCGCTGGTGCACTACCTGCTCGGCTACACGCAGGCCTTCCGGATCGAGGCGGGCACGGAGGTCGACAACATCGCCGAGCAGCGCTCGCTGGAGAAGGCGGGCTTCACCCGCGAGGGCGTGGTGCGCGGCGCCGCGTTCCGGGCTGGCCGGTGGCGCGACATGGTGACGTTCTCGGTGCTGCGCACGGATTTTCCGGATCGGTTCGCGGAGCAGGCCGCCGACGCGGCGTAGACCGGCCGTAGAGCCCGGCACGGCCGCGGCCTCGCGGCGCGATCCGGCCGCTGTCCGGCCGGATCCGCGCCCCGGGCATCCCGCGGCGCCGCGGAACCGCGGCGGTGCCGGGCTTCGGTCGGCGGGCGCCCCAATCGCTGAGGGCGTCGGTCGGCGACCGCCTCAGTCGGCGAGCGCGGCGTAGGCACAGGTTTCGAAGTCCTCGACGATGCGGGGTGGCTTGGGCGAGTCGAACGACCGCTGGGTCAACAGGATCCCGGTCAGCCGCTCACGCGGGTCGTTGAACCAGGCGGTGCCGAGCCCGCCGTTCCAGCCGTAGCGGCCCGGCGCGGCGGGGCCGGTGCGGGCGGTGGCCACGGACACGCCGAAGCCCCAGCCGGTCGCGTCCCACATGCCCGGCACCAGCCCGGTGTGCTCCTTGTTCGCGGCGGTGATCCGGTCGCCGGTCATCAGTTCGACCGAAGGGCGTGACAGGAGTCTGGTTCCGCTGTACCTGCCCCCGCCCATCAGCATCCTGGCGAAGGCCAGGTAGTCGTCGACGGTGGAGACCAGGTCGCCGCCCCCGTCCGGGAACAGCGGCGGCTCGCTCCAGCGGCCGCCCTCGGCCGGATCCATCATGGCGAGCGAACCGGACTCCGGATCATCGCGGTACAGGGTGACGAAACGGTCCTGCTTGTCCGCCGGGACGTGGAACGCCGTGTCGTCCATGCCCAGCGGCTCGAACAGGCGCCGCCGCAGGAACTCCGGGAACGGGCGGCCGCTCGCCCGCGCGATGAGCACGCCGGCCACGGCCAGGCCGGTGTGGTAGAGCCAGCCCTCGCCCGGCTGGTGCAGCAGGGGGAGCTCGCCGAGGCGGCGCAGGAACAGGTCGGGCGCGGGCGTCGGCTCCGGGGCCATGCGCGGCGGCCCGACGGCCACGCCGTGTTCCCGCAGCGCGGCGGTGATCGGCCAGTCCGGATCCCAGACCGCGCCGAAGCCGGCCCGGAAGGTGAGCAGGTCGCGCAGCGTGATCGGGCGCGCGGCGGGCACGGTCTCCTCGAGCGGGCTGCCCGGGTTCTTGAGCACCTGCATGTCGGCGAGTTCCGGCAGGAGCTCGTCGACCGGGTCGTCGAGCCGCAGCACGCAGTCCTCGACCAGCATCAGCGCGGCGACGGCGGTGACCGGCTTGCTCATCGAGGCGATGCGGAAGATCGAGTCCCGGCTCATCGCCTCGCCGCGGTCGAGGTCGCGCCGGCCGGCGACCTCGACGTGCGTGGAGTCGCCCTTCGCGACGGCGGCGACGAGACCCGGGACGGTGCCGCGCTGGACGTAGCCGGACAGGACGCGGTGGACCCGTTCCAGGCCCTTTGCGGAGAACTCGTTGGCAGGCATGGCTCCATCCAACACCGTGGCTCCGACGCGCGTGCGTCGTTCGGTGCCGGAGCGTCGAATCGTGTCGGAAATCGGCGACAAGTGGAAGATGCTCAGCTGAGGAACGGGCATAACTCGTCCTTCATGACCGATTCTTCCTGAGAATCGCTGAAGAACAGGGATAAAGCGGCAATTTGGGGAACTCCCCCGGCGGGAAAGAGCGTTGGCCGGTTGTCGGAAACGTCGGAACGGACGGGAGTGAGTGAAGATGCCGTTCCATCCGGTCCACTCTTATTACGGCGCGGGCGACTGGTGGTGGTCGACGTTCAGCACTCTGCTGTTCGTCGCCCTGATCGTCGTGGTCGTCGTGGTGCTGGCGCGGGTCTTCGCGGGCTCGCGCCGCGGCGGGGCCGGCGGCGCGGGCGCGGTCGGTCGCCCCGTCGCCGGTCCCTGGTACCGCCCGCCCGGCGGTGGTGGGCCCGCAGGCTCGGCGCCGGAGGGCGCCGAGCGCATCCTCGCCGAGCGGTACGCCCGCGGGGAGATCTCCGAGGAGGAGTACCGCACGCGCCTCCACGTGCTCCGCGAGGCGTCCGGCAGCGGCTCCGGCGCCGGCGCCGGCTGGGCGAGCCAGCCTCCACCGCCTCCCGCGCCGCCGCCGGGCGGCGCGCCACGTCCAGCCGGGCACCAGCCGCCGAATCCGGCTCCGTCGCAGACCGAGCCCCCGCCCGGGCAGTGAAGGAGGGGCAGTCGGGCAGGAGGAGCGGCCTGAGGGGAGCAACGGCCGGACGGCGCAGAGCGACGCGCGGCCTCAGAGTCCGGACGCGCGCTCGATCTCGAAGCGGAGCAGTACCCTGCGGTCCTTCTCCATGGCCGCGCGGTACTCGTCCCAGTCGGGGTGCTCGCCGCTGAGGATGCGGTAGTAATCCACGAGCGCGTCGATGCGGTCCGGGCCGTCGACGAATTCCGCCGTGCCTTCGACCTGCACCCAACGGCCGTAGAACCGGTCCGAGAAGACGCAGAGCGCGATCCGCGGGTCGCGCCGGGCGTTGCGCGCCTTGGCCCGGTCCTCGGTGACGCTGATGACCACCCGGCCCTGCGCGTCCACGCCGGCCGACACCGGGGACTGCTGGACCCGGCCGTCGCGGCGGAAGGTGGCGAGCACACCGTGGTGGTTCTCGGCGATGAACCTGCGGGCTTCGTCGATGTCAGTCATGCTCTGGGGAACGCGCGGGAAGAGAGGAGGATTCCGCCTCGGCGGCGGGTTCATCCGGCGGGAGTAGCGGAATGTCGGCGCGGTACAAGCTGATCAACAGACCGTACGCCTCGTAGGTCGCGGGCTCGGCGTGATCGGCGTCTCGATCAGTGTCCCGCTGGTCGTCCGGTCCGTTGACGCGCGTGGCGTCTCGGCCGTCGCCCCGATCGTCATCCCGGCCGTCACCCTGGCCGCCGCCCAGGCCGCCGGCGGGCGTCGCGCGGCGCAGCGCGGCCGTCAGGTCGCGGGCCTGCGCCGGGGTGAGCCGCAGGTGGCGGAGCATCGTCTTCTCCGCGCCGTCGGGACGCTCGGGCAGCATCTCGGCGAGCGCGGAGCGGTAGAGGAACTCCGCGCCCGCGGTGCCGTCCTCGAAGGTGAAAACGTCGCTGACCAGGGCGAGGTACTGCTCGGTGCCGCCGCGCACCCGGCGGGTCTCGACGACCTGCAGCATGCCCGCGTTCTGCAGGACGCCGGCGTGGTACGCCGTCGTGCCCTTGCTGAGCGACAGCGCCTCGGCCAGTTGCCGCAGCGTGGCGGAGCGCTGGCGCAGCAGGTTGACGAGCCGGTGCCGTACCGGGTGACCCAGAGCCTTGAAATGCTCCGGGTCGCGCAGGACGAAGGGGGCGGCTCGCTCACGGGACACGCCTTAAGTGTCCATGAATCCCGACACTTTTGACAAGGCCCCGGCGGCAGGCGAGAATCCACCCGGAACCGTTGAGTTTTCCCGACGCTTAGAGGAGCCCGTTCCCATGCCCTTCGCCTCGGCCTCGGTCGCCACCGACCGCCCCGCGCAGCACGCCCGACGCCTCTCCTCCCGGCTCGCCCAATCGGCCGGCGCCGCGGTGCACACGTCCGCCGACGGGCGCACCACCGCCGAACTGCCCGCGGGCAGTTGCGTCATCGTGCCCCACGGCAGCTGGCTGGAGGTGAACGTCGCGGCGTCGGACGTGACCGCACTCGCAGCCCTCGAAGGCGCGGTCGGCGAACACCTCACGGCGGACACAGAGCCCGGAGACGGAGACATCGCAGAACTGCGCGTCGAGTGGTCCGCCCCAGCGACGGCCGACGACGCGTTCGAGCCGCTGCATCCGGTCATGGCCGACTATGTTCTCGCTCACTCCACTGCGTCCGATGAGCTGCTGGACGAACTGGCCGTCGAGACGCGCCTGGAGGCGGGCGACGCCGCCGGCATGCAGATCTCGCACGACGAGGGCACCTTGCTGACCATGCTCGTGCGTCTCGTCGGCGCGCGGAACGCGGTCGAGGTCGGCACGTTCACCGGGTACTCGTCGATCTGCATCGCCCGCGGGCTCGCGGACGGCGGCCGACTGCTGGCCTGCGACGTCAGCGAGCGGTGGACGGCGATCGCCCGCCGCTACTGGGAGCGGGCGGGCGTCGCGGATCGCATCGAGCTGAAGATCGCACCGGCGCTGGAGACGCTCCGGGCGCTGCCGGTGGACGAGACGATCGACTTCGCGTTCATCGACGCCGACAAGGAAAGCTATCCCGCGTACTACGAGGAGCTCGTCACCCGCCTGCGGCCGGGCGGCGTCATCGTGCTCGACAACGTCCTGCGGGGCGGCCGTGTGGCCGACCCCGCGATGTGGCGGGGCCAGATCGTCACCATGCGCCGCCTCAACGCCGAGGTCGCCGCCGACGAGCGCGTCGACGCCGTCATGCTGCCCCTTCGCGACGGCGTGACTGTCGTCCGCAAGCGCTGATCAGGCAGTTCGCAAAAGCCCGGCCCGGCCCGCCCGACCCGGACGTTCGAGACAACCCCACCCAGACCTGGGTGTATGGACAGGCCTAGAATCGTTTTCTATGGGAGAGAACGCAGATTGGGCCAGCCGCTTCGAGAGCACGCTCGACCGGCAGATTCGCGCTGCGCAGGAGCGCGGGGAGTTCGACGATCTCCCGGGCGCGGGCAAGCCCCTCGCCTCGGATGCCGCCCCCTACCGTCCTGACTGGTGGGTCAACGAAGTAGTGCAGCGGGAGAACGCCGGCGCCTACGCGATCCCGCCCGTACTCGCACTGCGCAAGACCGCGGACGAACTGGACGCCGGGGCGGGCGACTACGTGAGCGAGCGGGACGTGCGCGCGGCGGTCGCCGACTACAACGCGCAGGCGGTGCGGGTCCGGCGGCTGCCGCAGGAGGGCCGGGCCATCGTGCTGCCGGCGCTGGACGCCGACACCGTGGTGGCGAAGTGGCGTGCGCGCCGTCCGGCCCGGCGCTGACTCCCGTAGAGCGCTGATCCCGCAGCGCACAGATCCTACAGGGCGCTGATTTCCGCTTCGGACCATGGAGCCAGACCCGCGGTTCCGTGACAAACGGCGAGTGGCGCCCACTCCTCGTGGGCGCCACTGCGCTTGCTGATATCCGATGACGGATATCGTCGGACAACTCAGCCGGCGGTCAGGGTGAAGTCGTCCGCGAAGACGTTGCCCTGGCTGTACCAGCCGTGGATGAACACCGTGACCGCGCCGGACGAGCCGGTGGTGAAGCTGACCGAGAGCTTGTTCCACGAGCTCGACGAGCTCCACGTGCTGGCCGACGCGCCGCCGCTGACGCCGATGAAGGCGTAGTTGCCCTGGACGTAGCCGCTCAGCGTGTACTTCGTGTTCGCGGCCAGCGTGACCGACTGGTCGCACTCACCGGTGGCGCTGGCGGTCGGGGCGACTTCGAGCGCGTACGCACCGCCGTGCACGGTGCCGGTCTGCACCGTGTCGCCGGACTGGCACGTCCACGGGCTCAGGCTTCCGGTCTCGAAGTTGCCGTTGGCCGGTGCGCCGCTGCCGCCCGAACTGCCGCCGGTGACGGTCAGCGTGAAGGTCGCCGTCGCGGTGGCCGACGGACCGGTACCCGTGATGGTGATCGGGTAGGTGCCGTTCGGCGTCGAGGAGCTGGTTGCGAAGGTGGCCGTGGACGACGCGCCCGCGGTGACGGAGCTCGGGCTGAACGAGACCGTCACGCCGGACGGGGCGCCGCTCGAGCTGAGGGCCACGGTCTGCGCCGAGCCTGAGGTCACCGCTGTCTTGACGGTCGCGGTCGCCGAGGCGCCCGCGGTCACCGAGCCGGAGGCCGGGGAGGCGGAGACCGAGAAGCCGTTGGTCGGCGGCGGGGGTGTGCTCGTGCCGCCGGTGAACGGCGCGAACGTGTTGCTGAAGTACCAGGCGGGCTGCGAGATCCCGGAGCAGGAGTCGGATCCGCCGGTGCCGACGCAGCCGCCGTTGTCCCGCTCAAGCGCCCAGAAGGACAGCGTGCTGATTCCCTTGGACTCGGCCCAGTTGAGCACGGTGCCCGCGTCGGCCTGGGTGAAGGTCTCCGCGGAGCCGTAGTCGTCGATGCCGATCATCTCGGTGATGCCCATCATGCCCCACAGCTGCGCGGAGGTCTCGCCCGGGTAGAGCGACTGCAGCTGGCTGAACAGGCCCTGGCCGGCCGACTCCGTGTCGGTCGCCATCTCCTGCGTCGAACCGATGTAGTAGTCGAACGTCATCATATTGACGACGCTGACGGCGGCGCCGTCGGCCTTGGCGTTCTGCAGTACGGTCGTGCCCTGCGACGAGAGCCCGCTCGGGGTGCTCGGCATCGTGTACGAGAACTGGATCGAGCGGTTGTTGGCCGCCGCCCACGACTCGACCTGGGCGACCGCCTGGTTGCGCCGGTTGATGCCGGCGGTGTTGCTCAGCGACTTGTCCTCGATGTCGAGGTCGATGCGCGAGACGTTGTAGGTGGTGATCACGCTCTCGTACACGGCCGCGATCGAGTTGACGTTGGTGCAGCTGTCGGCGATGTCGGTGCCGTCGTGGTCGGCGGTGTAGCCGCCGAAGGACGGGATGATGTTCCCGCCGTTCGCCTGCATGGCGGCGAAGTCGCTGCCCCAGGTCGAGGAGGAGATCGGCTGGCTGGAGTCGCCGTTCCAGTAGGCGGTGCACGAGCCGGCCGACGCGGTCTGCAGGAACGCGGCCGTCAGGTACTTGTCACCGGACGCCTGGGACTGGGCGAGCGGGTCGTCGCCGCTGTACGCCTCCCAGTAGGGGGCGAAGACGTGGGCGGGCAGCGGGGTGTTCACCGTCGCCGCGGACGCGCTGCCCGCGCCCGCCACCGCCAGCCCGGCGGTCGCGGCGGCGAGGGCGACGGCCGTGGCGGCCGCGCGGATGCGGGTGGGTCGGAGCATGGGCCTCTCCCGGGTGGGCTGGGAACAGGAACGAACAGGAACGGGCTGACACCGGCCGGTGTGGGTACCAGGCACATGATTGGACTAGACCATCGCGCTGTCAAGAAGCCTTACTTACCTTATTTCAGGCTTATGATCACGCCCGGGATCCGCCGGCCGGTCACGCGGTCCGTCGCGCGGTAGGTCATGTGGTCAGTCGCGCGGTCGGTCATGTGGTCCGTCGCGCGTCGGTCGCATCGCGGTCACGCGCCCTGGTCGCGCAGGCCGACGCAGTCCAGCGCCCAGAAGGTCTCCGCGTACACGAGGGTTCCGGTCATCCAGCTCTGATACGCCGAGAGCCGGGCGACCTGGAAGGCCGGCGGCGGGATGCGCAGTGAGGGAGACCGGAAGCCGAGCGCGTCGGCGCGTTCGAATCCGCGGCGCGCGTAGTAGGTCGGCGAGCCCTCGAGGAAGACGAGCGGGACACCCCGCGCGTCGGCCGCGTCCAGCGCGGCGCGGATCAACCGCGTGCCAAGGCCACGGCCCTGGTGGGCGGGCAGCACGCCGAGCGGAGAGAGTACGAGCACGTCGACGAGCCGGCTCGGTGCGTCGAGCCGGCTCGCGCTGAGCAATACGTGGCCGACGACCCGGCCGTCCGCCCCCGTGCCTGCCGCCGCGCCCAGCCCTGACGCGGCGGTGTCGACGGCTACGAAGCCGGCGGGCGACAGCGGGGCGGGGGCGGCGCGCAGAGTGTCGGCGAGTGTTGCGACGAGATCCCCGCCGAAGGCGCTCCGATGCACCTGCGCGACAGCGGCGTGGTCCTCGTCCCGCTCGGGGCGGGTCGACAACGGGTCATCCGGGACATCCATGACCATGCAGCCTAGAGCCAAGACCCCGGAGATCTCACTGATTTCAGGGGCTCACTGGGCCCACGGCGGGGTCATCTGCGAGCCGTCCGGCAGTGTCGCGGACAGTCCGACGCTGGTGGTGACCCAGATATCCGACTCCTGCGAGCCCGGATTCTCCACCTTGAGCAGGCTTCCGGGCGGCGCGACCACGACGTCCCCGGCGGCCAGTTCGGCGGCCACGCCGTCGACCGATATCCGGGGGCTGCCGCCCTTGACCATGAACACCTCCTCCCTGCTGATGCGGTGTTCCACGCCGGGCTGGCCGGCCGGGACGCGCAGGTTCCAGGCGCACAGTTCGCTGCTGCCGGTGCCCGCGTTGGCGTAGGCGGTGAACGTCGCGCCGTGGACGGTGTACTCGGTGCCTTCGGCGGCACGGATGACGGGCATGCTGGTCCCCTCCCGGGCGCCTCCGCCGGACGGCGAGGCGCAGATAGACAAGTTGCTTGTCTTTATGGTCAACTAGCTTGTCTATCCTGTCAAGCGCTGTGCCACCATGGAGCCGTGACCGACCAGAACCCCGAACTGCTCGCCCTGCCCGTGCTGCTGCTCTCCGCCGCCCGGACGCTGGTGGACGCCGTCAACGCCGGGGTCGAGGCGCGCGGCTTCAAAGGCGTGCGGCCGGCGCACGGCTTCGCCTTCGCCCGGCTCGCCCCGGAGGGCGCCACCATCGCGGAACTCGGCGAGCACCTCGGCGTCAGCAAGCAGGCGGCGAGCCAGCTCGTGGACGAGCTGATCCGGCGCGGTTACGTGCAGGCCGCGGCCCACCCCCGGGACGCGAGGGCCAAGCTGATCACGCTGACCGAGCTCGGCTGGGCGTGCACGCGGGCGGCCGACGCCGCGGCCCACGACGCGGTCAGCGCCTGGGCGGACATCCTCGGCGCCGAACAGGTCGGGCAGCTCGCCGCCGGACTGGCGCAGGTCGCGCGTCCCGGGCGGCTGCGGCCGCTGTGGTGACGCCGCCGTCCGTACCGTGTGCGCACCGTGAGAAGACCGGGCCGGCCGCGGCGAACGCCCGCCACGGCCCGGCGCACAGGGGAGAGGCGGACGCGCCGCGTCCGGCCGCCGTCCGGTATTCGCGCATGCTGACGGGCTCCCGGGGTGGGTGGCGGCGGGCGGGTGGTGCTGCGGCGGGTCCGGTTCGCTGTCACTGTGCCCCGGCCCGGGAGCGGCGTCAATAGGTCTAGTCCACCTTGGCCGAGGCGGGAGAAGTGAAAGGCGCGCAGGCGCGATTCTTCGCTGCGGCGTGCGGCGTGCGGCGTGCGGCGCCTACCGTCGTCGCGCGCTGGAGCCGATGCCGACCGGCTGCGAGCCGATGAGACGTACGCCGGCGGGGCGGGGCAGTTCGCGGTGCATCAGGATCACGTCATACCGGTCCGCATCCTCTGCCACCGCGTTCGGGATCTGGCCGGTGCGGCGGAATCCGCAGTGTTCGTAGAGAGCCACCGCGCCGTGGTTGTTGCCGCGCACCTCGAGGCCGAGCACCTCGATACCGTGCTCGGCCGCGTCCGCGACCAGCAGGTCGACGAGCATCCGCCCGACGCCGAGGCCGCGCGCGGGCGGGGCGACGCAGACCCGGTCGAGTTCGGCCAGCACCCGGCGGGTGCGGTACGGGCTGCGGGTCCACTGCGCGGTGCCGAGCAGCGTGCCGTAGGAGTCGACGACGGCGCCGAGTCCCGCGTCGCCCGCCTCCGCAGCCTCGAGCAGGTGCTCGAGCCCGTCCCGATACTCGCGCGGGGTGAGCGGGCCGGCCAGGCCGAGCGCCTCCCTGCGCCCGACCGCCTCCGCGATCAGCGCGGCCGTCTGGGCCAGTTCCGCCTCGTCCGCCCTGCCCAGCATCAGCGCCTTCGCCACGTCCGTCATCCCGCCTCCCGCTCCGCTGATCACCCGTCACCTCCGCGAACGAATCACGGTCGACCAGGATTCCACGGAATGCTAGAGTTCGGCCGTTCCGTATACGGAACGGCCTCGCGTGAGGGCGTGCCGATTCCGCACAGCCCCAACCTTGACCGCGACCCAGACCTCGATCTCGAACATGCCGGGAGGCGCCGCATGGGCCAGCCGATCCTCGCCGGGCTCATCGCCGCCGTCGTCGGGTTCTTCACCGCGTTCGCGCTGGTGCTCTCCGGGCTGCACGCGGTCGGCGCTAGCCCGGCCGAGGCCGCCTCCGGTCTGTTCGTGCTCTGCCTCGGCATGGGCCTGCTCGGGCTGCACTTCGCCGTGCGCCACCGGATGCCGATCGGGATCACGCTCTCCACGCCGGGCGCCGCGCTGCTGGCCGGCTCCGGAACCCCGCGCGGCGGCTATCCGGCGGCGGTCGGGGCGTTCCTGCTGGCCGGGGGACTGCTCGTGGCCACCGGGCTGAGCCGGCGGCTGACCGACTTGGTCAACGCGGTGCCGCGCCAACTGGCGGCCGGCATGCTGGCCGGGATCCTGTTGCCGCTGTGCACCGTCCCGGTCAGGGCGCTGGCGCGCATCCCGGGGCAGGCCGTGCCCGTCGTGCTGGTCTGGGCGGCGGCCACCCGCCTCGTGCCGCGCTGGGCGGTGCCGCTGGCCACCGTCACAGCCGCGGTCGCGCTCGTCGCGGATCCGCCGGCCGCGGGCCTGCATCTCGGCCACCTCGGCCCGCGGCTGAGCCTGACCGCGCCGCATTTCACACTCGGCGCGGTGGTCGGCATCGGCATACCGCTCTACCTGGTCACCATGGCGTCGCAGAACATACCGGGCATCGCCGTCCTCGCCGCCAACGGATACCGGGCGCCGGTGCGCCCGGTGCTGCTCGGCACCGGCGGCGCGAGCATGCTGGGCTCATTCGCCGGCGGGCTGCCGCTCAACCTCGCCGCGATCACCGCCGCGATGATCGCCGGGCCCGCCGCGCACCGCGATCCGGCCCGGCGCTGGATCGCCGCGGTCGCCAACGGCGCGGCCTACCTGCTGCTCGGCCTCGGCGCAGCCGCCGTCACCGCACTGAGCGCTGCCGCCTCCCCGCTGCTGGTGGAGACGGTGGCCGGGCTCGCGCTGCTCGGCGCGCTCGGCAACTCACTGGCGGCCGCGCTGGCGGGGGAAGCGCACCGGGAGGCGGCCCTCGTGGCGTTCGTGGTCAGCGCCTCCGGCCAGTCGGTGGCCGGGATCGGCAGTCCGTTCTGGGGACTGCTGGCCGGTCTGGCCTTCCTCGGGCTGCGCCACCGGCGCGGTCAGCTGCGGCCGGCCGCCGACCGAGCCGCCGAACCGGCCGATCGGGCCGCCGCTTCTGCCGCTTCCGCCGAACCTTCCGCTCCCGCCGCCGCCCCCGGCACTCAGTCAGCATCCTGAGATCAGCGGGCGCGCCGCCGCGATCGCCCCCCGGACTTCGTGGCCTACGGCCTCTCTTAGCCCCGGGTTCATCCGCGCGAAAGACAACTTGTCTGAACAGGTCCACTTGGCAGAGCCATGATGCACCACAGCCTCCATCCCCGCCCTCCCGGGCGTCCCCAGGAAGGTCTGTGGTACCCACGATGGCTCCCATCTCCCGCCGGGCACTGCTCGGCTCCGCCGCCGCCGTCGGCGCCGGCAGCGCCCTCGGCCTGCTGCCGACCGACGTCCAGCGCGCCATGGCCGCCTCCGCCGCGGGCAGCACGCTCTCCGCGGTCAAGCACGTGGTGATCCTGATGCAGGAGAACCGCTCCTTCGACCACTACTACGGCACGATCGCCGGCGTCCGCGGCTTCGGCGACACCAGCGTGCTGCGCTTCCCGAGCAACTCCGACGTCTGGCATCAGTCGACCAAGGGCAAGTCCTCCGGCGGCAGTGTCCTGCTTCCCTGGCATCTCAACACCCAGACGACCGACGCCCAGCAGGTCAAGGACCTCGACCACTCCTGGTCGGGCACCCACGGCGCCTGGAACAACGGCCTGTGGAACAACTGGATCCCGGAGAAGACCGGGTTCGCCATGGGCTACTACAACCGCACGGACATCCCCTTCCACTACGCGCTCGCCGACGCGTTCACCCTGTGCGACCAGTACTTCTGTTCGGTGCAGGGACCGACCGACCCGAACCGGCTCTACCAGTGGACCGGGATGATCGACCCGAACGGCACCGGCGGCGGCCCGGTCACCGACAACAGCGAGACCGGTTACTCCTGGACCACCTACCCGGAGATGCTGCAGAACGCCGGCGTCTCCTGGCGCATCTACCAGCAGCAGGACAACTACGACGACAACCCGCTGGCCTGGTTCACCCAGTTCAGGAACGCCGCCACCTCCTCGCCGCTCTACACCCGCGGCATGGCCAGGGTCGGCTCCGTCGCCTCGGCGATCGCCGCGGACGTCGCGGCCGGCACCTTCCCGACGGTCTCCTGGGTGGTAGCGCCTGCCGCGCAGAGCGAGCACCCGTCCTACCGTCCGGCCGACGGCGCGAACTTCGTCAGCGGTGTGCTGAGCGCGATCGCGAGCAACCAGGCGACCTGGGATTCCACGGTCGTGTTCTACAACTTCGACGAGAACGACGGCTTCTTCGACCACGTGGTCCCGCCGACGCCGCCCGCCGGCACCGCCGACGAGTTCGTCGCCGGCGTGCCGATCGGCCTCGGCCCGCGCGTGCCGATGACGGTGATCTCGCCGTGGTCCACCGGCGGGCTGGTCAGCTCCCAGGTGTTCGACCACACCTCGCCGCTGCGGTTCGCCGAACTGGTCACCGGCGTCGAGTGCACCAACATCTCCGCGTGGCGGCGCACCGTGTGCGGCGACCTGACCTCGGCCCTGAACCTCACGACCACCGAGGTGGCCTTCCCGACCAACCTGCCGAACACGGCGAACCTGGTCACCCAGGCCAACAACGAGGAGTCGCTGCCCGCTCCGAAGGTGCCCGCCTCCGGTGCGCTGCCGGCCCAGGAGACCGGCGACCGCGCCCCGGCGAGCAGCCTCGGGTACGTGTTCAACACCACCTCGTGGGTGGACACCTCGACGCAGCGGTTCTGGTTCCAGACGGTCTCGGCCGGCTCGCTCGGCGGCGGTTTCGGCTCGTACACCCAGAACACCCGCACCTTCCAGTCCTGGCAGTACACGCTGCCCGCGGGCGGCACCATCTCCGATTACTTCTCCGCGGTCACCTACGGCGGCGGACCCTACGACGTCGACGTGCACGGCCCGGACGGCTACCTGCGCGGCTTCACCGGCAACGTCAAGACCATCCTCAGCTCCACCACCGCGCACCCGGAGGCGTACGTGGTGGACAACGAGGACGGCAGGACCCTGAAGCTCACGCTGACGAACACCGGCTCGGCCCCGTGCACCTTCACCGTCGGGGTGAACAAGGCCTACCTGGCCTCCGGCGGGTCCACCCAGACCGTGACGGTCGCGGCCGGCGGTTCGAGCACGCTGACGCTCAACGCCACCACCGCCGGCCGGTACGACTTCACGGTCACGGCCAACACCGGCGACAACTTCGGACGGCGCTTCGCCGGCCGGCTCTACGCCCAGTAAGGCTGCTGAGTAAGGCTGCTGAAATGCGAGGGGCCGTGGGCCCCGGACGGTGAACTCCGTCCGGGGCCACGGCATTCTCCTCGCTTCACCGGCTCGACGTCACGCCGTTGCCGATGCGGACACCTGTGCTGGCACCGCCGCCGGGCGCGGGCGTGCCAGGGGATTGTGACGCAGCAGGTCTTCCTCCCGGTACCGCCTCGTGTGGCGATGCCAGTGCAGCACTCCGGCGAGCCAGTCGCGCAACTGCCCGGCCCGGCCGTCGAGAGCGGCGCGGTCCGCGTCGTCGAGGGCGTAGTCCTCGTAGGCGACGGGCAGTTCGACCTCGGCCGCGCGCTGGAACTGCTCCAGCCGCAGGCGCATCAGGTCCTCGACGATGCCCAGCGCATGCTCGTAGGAGCAGTCGAAGAAGGTCTGCACAACCAACAGGATGTTGTGCAGTTCGCCTTCGAACTCCATCTCCTTCTGGTAGGAGAACACGTCGTTGATCATGAACCCGTAGTCGGCCGCACTGTTCTCCAGCGACGCGATGACCTCGTGCCGCGCGAGTTCCGGCGGCACGACGTCGCCCTTGCCGACGCTCGATAGCGCCGCGGTGAGGTCGGTGCCGAAGGTCTTCCGGCGCATCTCCATGTAGTCCACCGGATCAGGGACCTTATTCAGCGCGTGGTTCTCGAGTTCCCACAGCCAGCTCGCGGTCATGTCGCTGACCGCGCGGCGCAGGTGGACGCGCGCGTCCTCGGACGTCGTCGCGGCGGTGGTTCGCCAGACGTCGGCCAGCCCGCGTTCCAGCCCGTTGCGCGGCTCGGGCACGGGTTCGCCGTCCGCGATCGGCATGAACAGCGCGAACCGCTCGTGCTGCTCCCGCGCGCCGACCCGGTCGCGGGCGCGGCCGAAGACCGCCGGGAAGTAGTCGTCTCCGTAGGTGCCCCAGGCCAGCCACTGCGCGCTCACGCACAGCTGCTCGGCGGTGGCGTCTGGCCCGATGCCCGCCGAACACAGTGCGAGGTCGTAGTCCGCGGCTTTCTGTGCGGTCCACACCCCGCCGCCGGGAACGCCGAGAGGTTCGCCGAGCATGCCCATCGCCGCGACCCAGGCCAGCAGGTGCGTCCGCGCCTGCTCCAGGTGCGGGCTGAGCCGGAGCGGGAAGGGCAGATCGAGCGCGGGGATGTGCGAGGGCCCGACACGCTGGAAGGGCACGTGCGCGAAGCCGCGCGCCCGCTCGGTCAGGTGCCGCACGGTGAACGCGGTGTTGCCCAGCCCGGGCACGCCGAACACGCTGGCCTGCGGCAGGATCCACGGGCTCTGCGAACGGGTGGTGCCGCCCTTGTTCATGTACCGGCTCGAGCGCATGTGCCACTCGTGGCCGCCGGACTGCCAGTCCTGCAGACCCTTGACATACACGGCGATGTCCGCGCAGGACCCGGCGTCCAGGCCCGCCGCCAGCGCCATCGCCGGCACCTCGACCAGCGCGGTGTGCTCGAACTGCTGGAGCCGCGAGGTCAGCAGGTCGTTGAGCCGGTCGGCGGCCTCCTGCGGCGGGCAGCCCAGGAAGGTCTGGAACACCAGCACGCCGTTGTCCAGCTCGCCCTCCTGCTCGACCTCGCGCTGGTAGGAGAAGATGTCGTTGCGGAAGTGGATCGAGTCGGCGAAGGCGTCGGCCAGCACCCGCATCGGGCGGGCGTCCGAGACGGCCGCGGGCACCTCGGCGTTCACCGCGTGCTCCACCAGGCAGCCGGACCAGGGCGCGCCGCCCACCCGGCGGCGCATCTCCACGTACTCGACCGGATTGGCGATCCGCTCGGCGGCGATGTTGTCCAGTTCCCACATCGAGGCCAGGATCAGGTGCCGGGTCGCCTCGATGAACCGGCGCACCCAGTCCGCGCTGCGGTGCGGCGCGGTGCGCGCCCACAGGTCGGCCAGCCCCGCCTCGCACGGATTGGTGGCCTCCAGGCCGTGGTCCGGCTCCAGGAACGCGCACAGCCGGGTGAGGTAGGCGAGCGCCGAGGCGCGGTCGCCGTCCTGTTTGTAGCGCACCAGGAAGTCGTCGTCGAAGAAGAACACCCATACGTACCACTCGGTGATCAGGGCGAGCATCTCCGGCGAGGTGTCAGGGTGCGTATAGCCGCACAGCAGCGCGTAGTCGTGCGCGTCGAGGTCCGCCTGCGTCCACACCTCGCCCTCGAGCATGCCGAGCCCGCGGGCCCAGCGGTTCGAGTCCCGCCGCGCCGCCGGAACGTATGGGCTCAGCCGCGCGGGGTAGGGCACGTAGAAGTCGGGCAGTTCGAAGGGCTGCGGCACCGGCGTCCGCCTTCCGGCTCGGGGCTTGCGGGTGGGTGTGTCTGCGCACTGTCTCTCCCCGCTCGTCCGGCCCGAACCCGCGAATGCTGACGTATTCACACGATCGTGTCTTTATCAGGCAAGACCCCTTTTTCCGGTCGGATCGCCCGCCTACGCTGCGGCGCAGTGGCCGGTGCGGAACCTCGGGCTCCGCGGCCGGCCCGGACCGCCCAGCCGAGACGAAGGATTCGCCTGTGACCATCGATTCACCCGTGACCAGCCCCGAGGCCGCCGACGCGGCCGAGCAGGCGCACCAGTCGCTCAGCACGGCAGCCGCGCGCAACCTCGCCACCACGACCAAGACGCCCCCGCAGATGCAGGGGATCTCCTCCCGCTGGTTGCTCAAGGTCCTGCCGTGGGTGCAGGTCAACGGCGGTACCTACCGGGTCAACCGGCGGCTGTCGTTCGTGGTCGGCGACGGCAAGCTGTCCTTCTCCAACGTGGGCGACCGGGTGAGCGTGGTGCCCGAGGAGCTCGGCGAGATGGCGGTGCTGCACGGCTTCGAGGACCCGGAGGTGCTCGCCGAGCTCTCCCGCCGCTGCGAGCAGCGCGAGTACAACCCGGGCGACGTGATCGTCGAGTCGGGTTCGTCCGCCGACCACGCGGTGCTGATCGCCTACGGCAAGGTCTCGCGCCGCGGCACCAGCAAGTACGGGAGGAACGGCGGGCTCGAGATGCTCGCGGACGGCGACTTCTTCGGCGAGGAGGTGCTCACCGGGGAGGCCACCAGCTGGGCCTTCACCGCACGCGCGGAGACCCGGGTGATCGCCCTGCTGCTGCCGCTCTCCGGATTCCGGGCCGTCGCCGACAACTCCCCGGCGCTGGCCGAGCAGGTGCGCGCGCACGTGACCAAGAAGACGCTGCCGCACAACCGCTCCGGGGAGGCGGAGATCGAGATCGCCTCCGGGCACGCCGGGGAGCCCACCATCCCGCGCACCTTCGCGGACTACGAGCTCAGCCCCCGCGAATATGAGCTCTCCGTCGCCCAGACGGTGCTGCGGGTGCACTCGCGTGTCGCAGACCTCTACAACCAGCCGATGAACCAGACCGACCAGCAGCTCAAGCTCACCGTCGAGGCGCTGCGCGAGCGTCAGGAGCACGAGCTGGTCAACAACCGGGAGTTCGGCCTGCTGGCCAACGCCGACCTGCGCCAGCGGGTGCAGACGCACAGCGGCCCGCCCACCCCGGACGACCTCGACGAACTGCTCTCCCGCCGCCGCGACACCCGGGTGATGCTGGCGCACCCCAAGGCGATCGCCGCGTTCGCGCGTCAGTGCACGAAGGCCGGGATCTACCCGACCGGCATCGAATACCTCGGACACAAGGTGCCGGCCTGGCGGGACGTGCCGCTGCTGCCCTGCAACAAGATCCCGATCAACGACGACTACACCACCTCGATCATCGCCATGCGCACCGGCGAGGACAACCAGGGCGTGGTCGGGCTGCACCAGACCGGAATCCCGGACGAGTACCAGCCCTCGCTCTCGGTGCGTTTCATGGGCATCAACGAGCAGGCGGTGATGTCCTACCTGGTCAGCGCGTACTACTCGGCCGCGGTTCTGGTGCCGGACGCGCTCGGCGTGCTGGAGAACGTCGAGATCATGAACAACGGCAACTGAGAATCCACGGCGTCGTGGACGGCTCGCCCCCGTGCCTCGCGTGAAGCGCAGGGGCGAGCCGTCTCGGTTCTTCTCAGTCCTGCGCGATCGCCGCAAGGACGTTGATCTTCGCCGCGCGCCGGGCCGGTCTGGCGGCGGCGAGCACCCCCGCGAACGCGCCGACGACCGCGATGATCGCAAGTCGCAGGACGGGAGCGGAGAACGCGACGGTCGATCCGCTCGGCGAGCCGTGCACCAGCGCCCAGCCCAGCAGCAGCCCGAGGCCGAGGCCCCCGAGCGTGCCGAACAGCGCCACGATCACCGACTCCCAGCGCACCAGCCGGCGCGTCTGCCGCCGGGTGAGCCCGACCGCCCGCAGCATGCCGAGTTCGCGGGTGCGCTCGTGCACGCTCAGCGAGAGGCTGTTGGCGATCCCCATCAGGGCGGTGATGATGGCCAGCGCGAGCAACGCGTAGATGACGTTCAGGAAGGAGGTCACCCCGGACGCCGCTGTCGTCGCATACTGCGATCGGTCCTCGACCGGCGGAGTGCCGAAGGGCGCGACCGCCTTCTGCACCGCCGCGGTTCCATCGGCCTGCGAGACGCCGGGAGCGAGCTTGATCGCGACGGTGACGTCGACCGCCTGCGGGTAGTGCGGCGCCCACACCGCCGTGGA
>Ga0310811_10001801_pt1 | contig 26632 bp, 31 predicted proteins | sample YCmetagenome_FD_207642 | JGI IMG/M metagenome (GOLD analysis project Ga0310811, IMG submission 207642) | Soil microbial communities from experimental microcosm in Duke University, North Carolina, United States - YC | ecosystem: Engineered > Artificial ecosystem > Soil microcosm > Unclassified ... | reverse complement strand
TTATATGAACAGGATATGAATGAAGAAGCTTATCGTAACGGATCCGGTACGGATCTGTGGATCGGATCTGATCGGATCTGACATCCGGAACTTCGGATGAGAAGCGCGAATGTATGGGATATGACAGCAGGAAACAATGTGCCCATAGCAGTTGAGCCCAATGATCAGCCATGAGACCTCCTTGGCATCCGCAGAAGTCAACGGAGACAGTGTGAATGCCATTGACATGGATGATGGTGAAATCCTTGTGGCCAGGGACATGATGGGCACAGCATTCATGCTTCATATGACCTAGCTGCAAATTTAATCCAATTTCTTTCAATGATGTTTGCTGAAAACAGTCCTTGCGCCATCTCTACAGGACAAGTTCAATCAATCAGCATTGGTGAAGCTATAGTCAAACATAAGAAAAATATGTACCTCAATTCAACGCTCTAACATATCTAAGTAGGATGGTCATAGGATTTGCATCCAGTGCACAGGAACTGCCTATTGTCCAATCAGACTAGGCCAGTTCCATAATCTTCTGACTTGAATTGCAGGTTATGGATTAAGTTGGTCCATTCAAAGTAGTCTTTCAGTGATAGATCTGGGAGGGAGTTGATTAGGATGTTCCACACAGTGTGGGTTATGGTGCATGTGATTGCAATGTCAAGGCTTGAGACATGGATTGAGTTGAATACTCTAATAGCTACTTCAGCATTGGGGGTGGGGATGTGTCTGTGTATGAAGTGGGATATGTTAGGGTGCATGTGGATTGTTTGCTTGACTAGGTTTGCAATTGTGATGTTACTTTCTTCACAGTCAGTGTATGTGAATTTCTCTAGGGTGCAGATATTGTTGGGGAGGGGCTGAGTGTATGGGATGAAAAAGCATGTGATGTCTGGGGATGAGCAGACCCCGAGATCCATTAACCTTGTGATGGCCATCTGTGAGATGCTGTATATGAGAAAGTAGTATGGAGGAGGCAAACATTCACAAAAATTTTCCTCCACTGAGGGCGTGTTGATGAGGAGTGTTGCTGCTGTGGCTTCTCTGATTGTTAGTGTGATGAGATTGCACATCTTGATGTTTATCACTTGCGCACTATCCTCATATTGAGCCCTGAAGGTACATGCCCATGCTTTGGGGCCTTCTTTCTGGGGCCATCTTTCCTGTAGAGACATAGCTACATTTCACCAGATGGATTGACCAAGTTGAGGGGTTGGGAAACCCCCCATGGGAGGTGCAGTGATTTTAAGACCATTGTCCAGGGTGAGAACACTGTTAACTATTATTAGCGGTGTTAGGGTAGAGGAGGTATCATAGCAGTTAATGCATACCTATGTTACCATTTGTGTTTGTTGCCTGGGTCTGAAGGAAGTGCCATGGGTTACCCTGTGGGGTGGGTTGAGCGATGGGCTGGGGGGCATTGTTCTTCTCAATGGTCGGTTTCTTGATGACAACTGGGTTTTTGTCATCTGATTCAGACTTGTCAGAGGGTTGGGTTATCTGTCTGGAGCATTTATTATCACGTGAGTCTGTGTTCATATGCTGGGATAGGGTGTTGACAGTGTTTGTCATGATGGTTGAGTCAAGAGTGGTAGCGTTTGGTGTAGTGTATTGGTGGTTTGTTGATAGTGGAAAGGTGGGGATTATATATGTGGACACTTATCTTTCCCCTTTGTTCATTGGTGAGTATGCTGCCTCAAGGTGTTGGCTGTTCAGCCCTTCCTTCTTTGGTGGAGATTCATTTTAGTCTTTGTGTGGTACTGCCATCCCTTTGTTGAGGGATTTTGGTGGCGTGCCTTGTGTCTGTTGGGGGTTCATGCACTGAGGTGAGGGTGTGGGTGTATAGCATCAAGTGTCTGCCACAAAAGTTATCCTTATACCTTGTAAGAGGGACAGGTGTTACTTATGGTGTGGTTGATGGTGAATCTCATTGGACTAGGGGTCTCATGGGTAGCAGAGATGAGGAGAGGAGTCCCATGGCTGTTTCCGAAGCTTAGTCAGATGAGAACCAAGGTTTCAGGTAGAGCACAGTACTACACCACCATCCGCTAGCAGCTACCTAGTGCACAGCCAGAGCATACTACCACATTGTGGTGAACAGAGCGCATTCAAATCAATGCAGTGTTGTTTTGGGTCTTAGTTTAAGAAGAATTAGCCGCAGTTGAAGTCTAGGTCCTCTAAACAGTGAAGCATAACTTGGAAGCAGGTTCGAAACACAGAACACAATGTGTATAGATACACGAAAGTGCAGCAAGAGACACCTGCAGAAACCATAAAAGGACTGTACTCGCAGTATCATTTACATGGATTCTCATCGGAAACTGATGCCTAGCAGCTTAAGACCTAGAGTGCCTACAGGACAAGCAGTAACCAATACTCGTTTAAAAATCAATTGGTCAAATTGGTCAACACATACATCCACTGCTTCATCCCTACTCAACACCCCAGAATCATCCTCACACGATACACCATATTGTTCAGATAGCTCGTCTCTTAGCAGCTTAGAAGACGAAAATCAACTTGACATCCCAGAACTAGACCTCCAATTACCTAATCTGGATCTTCAATCACTACTATGCCATATGAAAACTGAGTCATTTAGAATGACTCTTGCAGCACCAGATTATGACTTAGACAAGTTTTTTGCAATAGGGCAAAGCAAAATCAACATGCCTACAGAAACACTGCAGATATTTCACAGTGATGGTTGTGCATCGGAGAATCCAGCGGATTTCTTGAAGTCATTCAATCGTGCAATAAGGCAACAGTCCATGATGGCGAGTGCAGACAAATTAGACATGTTTGGAGATTACCTGGGCACTGGTTCGCAAGCCAAAATATGGTTTAAAGCTCTGCAGTCAGTGAGCAAAACCACATGGCCAGTGTTTGTCAAAGAATTTGAAATACACTGGCCACCAATTGTGATTGCAGAGAAAACCAAGGCAGAATATGAGAAGGAACTGCTAGAGTTTTTATTAACAGATCAGGAAGTTGGAACGAGGACTACATTATACGATCGTGAATGCTGGACGCACGTTGCTTGGGCTGCTAAGGCGCTACAGCTTGCAATGAGCACAGGAATGCATCAGGTACATCAATGATTTGGCAGGTTAGAGGGAAGCTCCCAAGTGTGGTGAAAGACCTGTTAAAGGATACAGAGTACACTAACTGGGCGGAATTCACGAAGGAGGTCACGGAGCTGAAGGGAACATGGCTCATGGCTCATGGAGAAGAAGGAGCAACATGTGAAGCAAGAATGTGAAGTTAGCCTGTTGCATGCAGATGTAGCCCGGTTACAACAGCACAACGCAACACAGAACACGATCACAGCACTTCAGAATCAACTCTCGCAAATGTCCATTAATCCCCCAGTAACATCCAACACACCCCACAGTAATAACACCATTACATGCACACCAATGCAGACGACTATGGGGTACCCGCAGTCTACTTTCACTCATCAACCAAATACAGCTCCGCAACCATTGGTAGTAATGGAAGAGTTGAAGACAGCAGTAAGACAGCTAGTGGCATTATACACGCACCACCAGGATACAGCTGCACGACGGATGGCATATGCTGCACAGATAGCTCAATGGAATGCGAAATGGGGGGAGAATATGAGGGTCACGCAGGAGACAGGGTACCCGCTCAAACCAGTGTCCAAGCCAGCCTTGTGCTTGAGAAAGGATGAAGACAGCATCATCGTCATCGTGTGTGGTATCCTACAAGTATGTGCTGTATGTGCTCCTAGACCCCAAGTCCCAAGACCCCGGAATCTGCCGGTCGAGTCCTTGTCTCCTCTAACTGCATCATCTGCTCTACTCTGCCATCCCTCCTGACCTCGACCTCCTCCTATCCTTGTCTCCCCGGCCTTCACCCGAAGCTCCCTACTACATTTGCCCCCTCTCCAAATGCGTCCCTCCGGGGTCGCGTTCTAATCTAAGCTGGTCTTGTGTCTGTCTCCAGTTCATCGTCGTCCTCCATATCATCCTCTTCTGACTCTAGGTCACCCTCCAATATTGTTCCCATCTCCAACTGCGTCTCCAAGGACTCATCTTCTTTGTCTGTGCCTTCGTCCTGTAGTGCTTCTTGTAGCGCTGCTAATGTGGTACCATTTCGTGGAATGAACCTTCGAAGTCTTCGTGCATGGAATAGGCCATTTATGGGAAAGCCTTCTAAGGAAGTGAGAGTATAGGAGTTGCTGATCCGAGAGACCACTCGCCTGGGTGCTGACCACTTTGGTACAAGTTTCCTCAAGCTTGCCATTGTTGTGTCTGTAGCATTTGCATAGACTTGGACCAGCTGTCCTGGTTTGAATATGACTTCTCCTGTGCGTGATTGCAGAACTTTCTTATTGAAAATACTCTTCTGTTTCACCGCGTGTGCTGTTGCATGGTTCGCGCCATCCAAGTGCTGTTGGTCCACATATGCCATATGAATGTTCACTTCCGATATGGTTGGTTCGGTGCTTGCATCTGCAATTTCTGTAGGAATGGTGTTGACCACTAGTCCTAGAAGGAGTTCTTTCGGTGAAAATTTGAATGCTGGGATGATGCGTTTGTTGAGTTGTTGGATTGTTGTATCAAAGTGGTCTGGCCACTTCCATGTCATGTCCTCTGCCTTCATGTTCTCGTTCTCATCCTCTCCTAATCCTGGACTACACAATCTCCTCAATCATCCTAACAACTTCCCATTGGCGTTCTCCACTAGTCCGTTGATCCATGGCAAATAGGCTGCTATGACATGGTGTTTTGCATTATGTGCTGAGCACCACGCGCGTACCTCCCCGTTGTTGAAATGCGACCCTCCATCTGTCATGAACGTTTCTGGTGCCCTGAAACTGTGCGCGATTGCGTCTAGCCCTGCAATTGTGGTCTTTGCATTGCCGTATGTCCTTAGCTTGAATCCCCAGACATATTGGGAATATGTATCGAGGATAAGCAAGGCATTATGATATCCTCCTTTACTCTTAGGTAACAAGAGGTAGTCCACGACCAGCAGCTCAAATGGATGTCGTCTTGTGATGGGGTACATCAGGGCGTGCAGCTGGGTTGATCCGAAGTTTTTGCATTGTGGACAGTCGAGGATTGCCGTCATAATGGATTGGTCTAGTGATGGGCTTGCGATTCGATCCATAAGCTGCAGCTTGGTAAGATCTCTTCCCCAATGCCCATTGTTAGCGTGCTCCTCCCTTGCTAACTCTACTGCTTCCTTCTGCATGACGCACTCCATTCGTGCTCATGCTTGAGTAGACTTGCCATCTGCGATACACCATAGTCGTCCATCCTTGACTATATATCCTAACACTCTATGTTGCGCTTGTCTGCATTCTCATTCTGGTTTGTCGCCATCGAGGTTGAATAATGCTTCTATGATCTCCCAGAAAAGTGGTTCTTCTCTGAATTGGTCACATAATTCTGTCGCTAACGTCTTTGAAGTAGTGTCAGTCTGTTGTACGAGGAATAGGTCATTCACCAGTCCATGTTCTGCCTCCCAGTCTTCGCTCACAGACCATGCGCTACTGTCTCCATCCTTCTGTGGTTGTCCTGATGTCCTTCGACTGAGAGCATCCACTGCTGTGTTGCTTGCACCTGACCGATGTCGTACATCTGCAATTTGGTAAGCTATAATGCCATCTCGCCATCTGGCATGCACTATTGATGGCTTATCATTCAACAGTGTATCTCTCAATGCAATGCAATCTGTCTCGATTTCGACTGGAAAGCCCCAAATGATTGATCCAAACTGATCAAACACATATTTCAATGCCGCAAATTCCAACAGGTAGGGCTTGTACCGTTCCTCTGTTGGTGATGTCCATTTTGATGTGAATGCAATTGGGTGAACTCTGGTAGTCATTTCACCTGACATTTCTTGAAATGGAAAATGTTGTGCTAAGACCGCTCTGAAACCATCTTTGCAGCCATCACTGATGACAATAAATGGTGTTCCATCAAACATGGGCGCTTTGAGTACCGGTTCTGTCAAGAGAATTTGCTTGAGCTTTAAGAATGTGTGAGTGTGTCGTTGCTCCCAGAAGGTTTCGAGTTTGCATTCTCTCAAAAACTGTCTATACTTACATTTCCCTCCTTTTGCACTGATTGGTGGTGCATCTAGGTTGCGTAACATGTCTGTGAGCGGTATCGCGGTATAAGCATAGTCTTTGATTAGCAATCTGAAGTATCCTGTCAAGCCTAGAAAGCGCATCAATTCTAATAAATTTGATGGAACTGGCCACTCAGCGACTGTGGCAATCTTTGTTAGATCTGGCCATATGCCCTCTTGTCCCACTCGTGCTCCCCCAAAAATGACTTCATTCATGAACAATTGTGTCTTCGTTGGCAATATTGACAAGTTCTGTTCTCGGCATCTGGTGAAAAACATGTGTAAGCGATCCAACAATTCACTGAATACATTTCCTGCCATTGTGCCATCGTCGACGTATAGTTCCATGAGTAGTTTGACTAGGATATCTGACAGAGCCAATGCTGTAAGGTCACTGAAGCATGATGGAGCTCCTTGCACGCCCATCGGCATTCGATGATATGCTTCATATCCTCGCCCTTCCGTGTAGAAGCATAGATATGGTTGACTGTCTTCTTCTACTGGTATCGTGTAGAAGCCAGCTGCAAAATCCAATACACAAATATACTTATGCCCTGCTAAACATTGTTGCTTCGCTGTGATATCTCCTTGTGGTGTTGGTGTGACTTGAGAGATTTTATTGACGTTGTTGAAGTTTTGACAGATACGCCATTTGACCTTTGGCATATCAGTTTCCTTCAGTTCTGGTTCTGCTGCTGATGCTAAGTCCATATCAATATCTAAATCTGGTGGCTCACTGAGTGCAATGCATTGCTCATTGACAATCCTCCATATGTCTTCCATCGAAAGGCTTGTCCCTGAATGTGTTTTTTGTATGAGGACCGTTGATGCAACAGCTTTGACTTCATCTGATTTGATGAATCTTGTAATCCCTGCTTCCCGCATATCGTCCAATACTGGGAACAGGTATTCTCATTGTGGTTTGGTTAACGGTTGTTGGTGTACCTTTTTCAAGAATGTAGCATCTGGTGGGATCTGTAGTTGAAACTCGATGAAATCTACTGTTTCACCTCTCGTACTGATAGTGCGAAGACATCTGTGAATTCCGCAATGAGTGCTTGAGTCTGTGCCCATTGATCTTCTGTGAGGTGTTCTGCATAACGGACTGCATTCACAATTGCTTCCACTCATGCTGGCCAGAATGGTTCATGTTCAGTCAATCTAGTAAAGATATCTTTGGGTAGCATCGAGGTTGATGAGTCTAGTACGTCACCTGCTGTAGTAGATACTTGTTCTATATCTTCCACTTCGAAAACCGATTGAGGAACTGAGTCCATTTGCATTGCTTGATGAGGTGTTATGGTGAGCTCATCCGTGTTCCTTTCATTGCTGGGTGCCTGCTGAATTGAAGTGTTAGTTGATGAATTGAGTTTATGTATGTCTATGGGTGATGGTATAGTAGGTACATGTAACATATTATTATTGTCGTTGTCGTTCTGCTTAGGTATAGACATTGAAGATGGTACGGTTTGATTAAAGGTGGTACTGGATGGGAAACAGATAGCTGTAGGTAAACATGGGAGTGGTAACCGTCGAAATGTGGTGAAGTTCAAGATTCGATAAAAATCATTACCATGTGGGAGTAGTATGGCATCACTGCTATAATCGTGTATTGCATGCACTTGTTCTAGCAGTGGTTTCCCGATAAGCATGCGCCACAATCCTCCACTAGGAAATACTTCAAAGGCTGTTTGAATATTGATTGGTCCCCAGGAGATTGTTCCCCCATAGTTTTCTGCACTCCACTCATATCCCTGGTCCGAAATATCTGCTCCCTCATATAGTTCTCCCCAACTGAGTTCCTCCTGCGGCACAATATGGTAGACTGGCGCGGACATTGTGTTTCCTTGCGGTGAGATGTACGGATGGTTCGTTGTGGTGATGTATTGGACTGGAGTGAGGTATGGAATTTGTGGTATTTGTTGCTGAGCTGCTCGTCGCAGTAGTCCTGCTACGTACTGACACCATCGAGTCTTGTGTGGTCGTAGTTGGCTCGTAGCTGTGCACTGCGAACTAAAGTGCATTGGATCTGTGACCATTCCACAACTATAACACTCTCCCGATCCTAATATTGCTGTTCCTGGACGTAGGGGATATGGCCATTCTAGCAATTGAGCACCTTCCATACCATATGCTCTGTGCCATAGGCTGACATCTGCTTCATATTGCTGCATCCCAGATTCCGTATTATGCCTCTGCAGCACTAGAGCAGCCTTTTCTAAAATCTGAGAGTGAGACAGCTGCACTTGTGGAATAAATGTTCCCCTACTGTTGCCATACGTTGGGTATCCACTGCGCGCTGGTACACCTGCGTTCGTCGATGGTAGAATTGCTGGTGCTGCGGTGAATAATGATGGGTTGAGAGTGTTTGGTATCCGTACTGGTGCAGGGTGGTTCGTGGTTGATGTGTGCTGCAAGAATTGTTGTGGAGCGGGTGAGGGGAATGCTACGCTTTGCATCTTGAGTTTAGAGATCTCTACATCCCTCGCTCATTCCTTGTCTAGATTCTCATGTCCTCGTTTGAGTTTGATGTTTGGCACATCTTGTATGTCTTCCACAAACTCGTCCCATGAGTTGTAGATGCACTTGAGATGGTCTTTCAACAAGTCCAGGATGCCTTCTAATGCATATTCAATCATTGCCCCATCCACATCGCCCATTCCCAGTGCCAATCGCAAGGTATTGACCGCCCAGGTTACGTGTGTGTAGTTTCCCATCCTCCCTTCTTGTGTCCAAACTCCAACTTCGTCTTCTTTCAACACTTGCGCCATGATGCATTCTTTCTGTTGCGCTTGCGTGAGCTTAGGACGCTTAGGAGGTGGCCAGCATTTGAAAAATTCGAGTTTGAGGTTCGAGAATGAACTGAGGTGGTGGGACGTTAAGTTATGATACCATTCTTCTGCGATCTCTCCTGGTGTCAGCTGCATGCCAAACCATTGAATGCGCTGCGCATCTGTCCAAGATATAGGGAGTGATAGTTCAAATTGAGCGAACCACACTGATGGGTTCTCATTCTCCCCATAGTCGCCATAGAAGAGTGGTACCGATTTCACAATGTCTGGTGTGCCCATTGTCCGTGTTTTACCTACAGCTGCCCATGCTTTGTGTGATTTTGAGGTTGTTATGGGGGGTGGTTTATGAAGTGCTGGTGTCGTCTTTGCTACTGACTTACTTCTCAGTCTAGTAGGCATAGTCAACGATAACGAGGTTTCAGTAGAATCTGAGGAAGGGATATTGTCTACTGGTGTGAAGCGTGCTGGGTGAAGGCGAAATGCACCTCCGGTTTCTCCCGTTGGTTCGTGTTCAACATAGTATGGTAGTGGCAGAGAAATGTTACGCCTCCTTGGCGTTTCTGGTGCTCCTTCCAAGGGATTCATTGGGGAAGAAGTAGGAGGAAGTACTGATAGTGTGCCTCTCCACTGTAGGCGTCGCAACCATGTGCAGTCTTCAATTGAAATTTGACCTGATCCAGGTTCTTGCTTGATTTCATGGGTCACCTCCCCGCTCTCATCACCATATGTCCAAGCCAGCCTTGTGCTCAAGAAAGGATGAAGACAGCATCGTCATTGTCGTGCGTGGTATCCTACAAGTGTGTGCTGTATGTGCTCCTAGACCCCAAGTCCCAAGACCCCGGAATCTGCCGGTCGAGTCCTTGTCTCCTCTAACTGCGTCATCTGCTCTACTCTGCCATCCCTCCTGACCTCGACCTCCTCCTATCCTTGTCTCCCCGGCCTTTGCCCGAAGCTCCCTACTACACCAGGCACAGCAGCAATTGCCTCTAGTGAATGGTTTGCATGTGGAATGCACAGGCATAATGGAATAAATTGCCCAGTACCATTGGACCACCAAGAGAGACTCACACATAAGGAAGCAGCATGGAGAGCGATAGTGAGCAAGGTCCTGGGATCGTTCAACCACATGGTGGCAACACCGATATCATTAGTATTTGGTCAAGCACAACAGCCAGTATCGGCCTGGATCGAGGAAATTCAAGAGGGTGGTGAGGGAAAAGTGAATGGGTTGGTGTAAGAGAGGATATCACGCCGACCCAACATCTTAGGTATATCCAGGCTAAAGAGAAGATCCTTGTGTGGGGAGAGGCACCGCTCAAGGACAAATCAGTCATATCTTGCCCCAACCTGATCGACAAACTCATAGATAACTCATGGACCACACCTGTAACCATCCCAGTGGAAACAATTCAGATTGTTGATTTGTACATGGCAGGACATGTCAAGGCAACTAGACAACATGTGGAAACAGAAGTGGTTCCATTCCTACATCAAGTCTCATTAGAGGGTCCGAAAGGGGAAATCGTCAGAGTTAGAGCACTTTTTGATGATGGGGCCATGGTAGGGGCAATGTGCACATCGATATTCAACAAATTTAAGCATCATTTGCATAACTGGAACCAGTCAAAACAGCAACTACGTATGGCGAATGGGAACATAGTCAGTTCATTGGCAAAGTGGACGGGAACGATAGAAATCAAAGGCATACAAGCAGAGGGAGAATTTGAGGTGTTTGATAGGGGTGGAGGATGGGGATTCCTGTTTGGAAAGCCAATGTTACAAGCATTCAGGGCAGTACATGAGTATGAAAAGGACACGATTGTTATCACAGATCAGCGCAAGGAAGTCACACTAAACAATCAAATCACAAACACACCAAACAAGGAGGCAAGTTTAACTCTGGATAATAAGCAGTGGGGAAATGTAGTGGGGGGTTCGGAAATACCCCCCTCAAGGCAAGTTTTGACAGCTACTAGTGATGATGTAATGCATGAGACTAATAACGATGTGGAGCACATACAAATATCACACGCACCTCGTGCTCCAATGGGATAATGGAGACCGATAGGACATCAGCAGTGGCGCCAAGACAAGAAATGAATGAAGCAGCTGCAGCGAAGGGAGGAGGATGGTAGACCAAAATGAGAATGGAAGGAACATACCAAAGAAGAGAGAGAAGCAATAAGGCAAAGTGATATTGGCATTATCACCATGCACAAAGCTTCAAATTCTGGAAAACAGTTACTCAGAGAACTACTAGAATTGCCACCAGCAGATCAAGATCCCTCAATATACACAAGGCAAAGGGACCCGTTTAAGCCGGAGAGAGTAGCAGAAATTATTTGACAGGTCACAATCAGTGACGATCTCTCGGAGGCTGAATGACAGGAGCTAGAGCAATTTATCAGGGACAATGCGGACTCGTTTGCGCTGTCACTGCAGGAAGTCAATATAATCCCAGGGGCACAGTTAAATCTCAATGTACCAGAGGGCAAGATGTTCAATATACGCACACACCAAAGACCGTTAACCCCAGAACAATCACAGTTCTATAATGAACAAGTAGGAGAGATGTTGAAGGCAGGAATTATAGAGTGGGCACCACCAGAACTAGTCAAATGCATGGCAACGACAGTTATAGCTCAGAAGGCGCATGAGATGAATGGCTTATCGGAAGAGGAGCTGAAACAAAGAGTCAATGATTAATGCCAAAGCATGGGAAAGGCTCCAGCATTTGACTTACCCGAGCGTGAAGTATCGCAAATGCAGAACACGCCAAGTATGAGTGAGGGACCACGGAAATGGCAAATATGTCAAAACTTTGCACAGTTGAATAAGGTCACAGAAGTCGCACCAATGATACAAGGCAACATTCTAGCAAAGCAACAATGCCTTATCAGACACCAATATATTTCAGTCTTTGATTTCGCAGCAGGATATTATGCGGTTGAAGTGCCAGAGCAGTGGAGACCATATCTAGCATTTTATGTGGAAGGATGAGGCTACTTCTGGTATAGAAGAATGCTGATGGGGATCACAGGAGCACCCACGGCATTCTGTGAGGTGTTAGTGGCAAGACTGCATGATCTTTTGGTAACGTATTTCATGGAATTGTTTATGGACAATGGAGGTTGCGCAGCTGATACATTCAGGGATATGATGGATAAGCTAGCCATTATCTTCACTCAGTTCAGAGAGTGTGGGTTCTCAATAGCTCCAGGGAAGACAAAATTCTGTGTATCGGAAACGGAATTCACAGGAGGTACAATGGGACAAGGAGGGGTAAAACTGGACTTAACCAAGCTTACAGCAATTGTAAATTGGCTGAGACCAGCAAATGCAATGGGATTAATGTCATTTCTAGGACTAACAGGGTTTTATAGATCGTTGATAAAAGCCTATGCAAAAAGAGAAGGCCCTCTGCAGGATTTACTGCTCAAGGTTCCATTGAACAACCCATATAGCAAAACAGCATATTGTAAAGCAATGACTGACTTTCAGCTTGATCAATACTGGACTAGAGAACATACTGATGCATTTTTAGACCTCAAAGCAGCTATTACTGCAAGACCAGTGCTCCAAGCACCAAGGTATGATGGTTCAATATTCATTGTAACATCAGATGGGTGTATAGAAGGATTTGTGGTGGTATTGTCACAACGAGTGAAGGTACAGACACCCACAGGAAGATGGGTCGAATGGGTGCACCCAATAGGTTTCACGTTGAAACAAACATCGCAGATGGAAAGGAAGTATAAATGTTGTTTATTAGAATTTGCAGCACTAAAATCCAGGTTAGATAAATTTTCAGGAGTAATTTGGGGCTTCCCAGTGGAAATTGAGACAGACTGCAATGCGCTCAAGGATACCCTACTAAACCCAACATTAAATGTGGCACATGCACGTTGGAGAGAAGGGATACTGGCATATAATATAGTGGACGTAAGACACATCCCAGGGAGGTTGAATGTCGTCGCTGATGGACTTAACCATAAATGGGAAGGAATACCATCAACTACAGGAGATGGTAGTGAATGGACAGTAAGTGAGGACTGGGAAACATGAACCAGATTAGCAAACAATGTCATGTTTGTGACATCGACAGACTCAGCAATAGAAAATCTTAGGACAAGATTTGCTAACAAGCCAGTGTTCCTAGAGGTTATTGATGCTATTTATAATTTAGATCAGAACAGGGACATACAGGAAAAAAGACAAGCCAGACACCGAGCATTGCAGTATATCATTGAAGATGAAAAACTGTGGCGTTTGAAGGGTGGAATGGAGACTAGAGCAAGAGCTAAGGTAGAGTGTATATCAAAGGAAGAAGCGAAAATTCTAGCAGAAAAGGCACATATGGAAGGAGGCCATTGGGGAAGGGAGGCTATACGAAATTGCGCTAAGTGTAAAAGTTTTGGTTCAACACATTTACACTCACTGTTAGAATTGATCACCAGGAGACACCCATTCGAGCTATTAGTGGGTGACTATCTTGCGCTTCCTAAAGGGAAGGGGGGATATAGCACACTAGGAGTTTATCTGGACGTATTCTCGCAACATACCTGGGTATTCAAGTATAAAACGGCAGGTAGTGCAAAGACGATGATGAATAGTCTCAATGGCATCTTCAACACATTTACACCATCAGAGACCTTTATGACGGATGGTGGGAAGCATTTCAATAACAATGCAGTACAAGCACTATGTGAAGCACGACAATGCAAACTGCACATTGTAGTGGCTTACTCCCCATGGGTAAATGGTCTGGTTGAAGGAATGAATAAGCTACTGTTGCACATCTTGAAATGACTATGCACACCGGATATTGGAGAAGATAGTGAACAGCAAGGAGCATCTTGGGATAAGCTTCCAGCAAAATGGCCAGACTATCTGGATGATGCAGTTCATGCTTTGAATAATCATTTACTACCAGTGCTGAAATTCTCTCCAAAGGAATTACTTTTAGGACTCGTGGCAAATACACCACAAACGACGATCAAAGATAGCACATTGACACTCAGGCAATCGGATGTGTTAATGCAGATGGCATATGTGGAACAGCATCTAGATGGGTACAAGGAGATGGTCCGTCATGCGATTAAACGTAAAATGGCATTTGACAAAAGAATTTTGCAGAGAATGCCAGGTGAGGTTATCTTTAAAATCAGTCAATTGGTTCAAGTATACTGCAATGATTTAGATTATACCTTCAAAATGGAATGAAAGTTAATACCAAAATGGTTGGTCCCGCGCTGAATTCAGTCAAGAAATCTTAACTCATACAAACTGGAGATGCTGGAAGGAAGACCAGTACAAGGAGATTTTAGTGCAAGATGGTTGAGAGCGTTCATTCCCAGGGCTGGCACTCAACTGGTGAAGAAACAGGATATATACAAAGCAGAGAAGAGAATAGAAGATAAAACAGAGAGCAGAGAAGAAGAGGAGAGTACTAGTGAGAGAAATGAAGATGAAGATGAAATGGAAGATGAAGACAGAATGGAAGATGAAGATGGAATGGGAGAGGTAGAAGGACAGGAGGGTAGAGGAGGAGGGTAGAGAGTAGAGGGGAGTGGTGTCAAGGACGATACTGGTTCTTTTTAGGGGGATGCATGGACTAGGGGTCTCATGGGTAGCAGAGACGAGGAGAGGAGTCCCACAGCTGTTTCTGAAGCTTAGTCAGACAAGAACCAAAGTTTCAGGTAGAGCACAGTACTACACCACCATCCGCTAGCAGCTACCTAGTGCACAGCCAGAGCATACTACCACATTGTGTTGGAGGGGTTTATTTATTCTATTTTATTCAAGTTTGTGTTATACTTGCTATCATGGTTGGATGGTATCACATTTGTTCCATGTGTTATGGCTCAGGGCTGTCTAGGGCAGTGGAACGAGTGTTTTCATTTGCCATTAGTATTGGTCCCCAATGCTAAAGGTCTGATTTGCATCTGGGTATCATAGTTTGATGGCAGTGTGCCATGGTTTCAGGTATACACTGTTTTTAGATGAGTGGCATTCCCTCGGGTATTGCTGGTGGGCATATATTTACAGGTTGGAAATGTTGGGGAAGGGCTCTCAGGATTGACATTGCTTGGATATCACTGTTGTAGTGGATGCAAGACATCTGGTGGATGTGGGTTGCATGGGAGACGCCAGATGTTGGTGCCACCTGAAATGTATGTGGGAGTACAGGTCCAAGGAACCCAAAGCCCATGTACATGTGAGTAAATCATAATGTTAGCGACTAGACTCTAGGTGCTTTCTTACTTGGATAATCTCATGAGGCCTGGAGTTCAGGTGCTGGTCACGAGTCTCAGTCCGACCGCTTGGGATGAGCGGGTCAATGAGCTAATGGACGGATGCTGTCTTACTGCCATCAAGAGCTATAGCCGAAGTCGTCAGGGGTGACGATGAAGGCTTTCAAAGATCTAAAAACACAATGACCGAAGGTCAAAGTGAAGTCAAGGATCACAAGTATAAGCGGTTAGGCTTAGGAGGTTATGGACTAGTTAACCGTGTAGAACCAAGTAGATTCAAGTTAAGGGATACAGCTATGGTACACAGGGTTTATATACGTAGGGAAACTGAGCACAGACCAGGCTGTAAGTAGTAGTACAAAGATAGGCAGGTAGAAAGGGAACTGAGTCAGAGACCGGTGGTAAGGTAAGGGTAGAGGGGAGGCTGAGTCACAGACCGAAGCTATGGTAGTGGTAACAGGGGACTGAGTCACCAACCAGGAATGCGGTAAGGGTAAGGGGTGACGATGTTATGGACCAATAGTAAGGTATGGGGTTCAGGATATAATAGGATGGGTACCGGTAGGATGGAAAGGGCATAGGGGAAGCAAGCCGGGGATCCGGCGAGCAAATATAATACAAGTGAATGGGAAAGCAATCAGAGAGAATATAACCAGTAAAGGTAGGGCGAGAGTATGGTCAGCCAGAATAGGTATTGCATGTGTATGCGCGCGTAGTCCTCCAGGTATAGGTAGAAGGCAAGGGAGAGGAAGAAAATGAATAGGGGCCATGCCAACCATGGATGTTCTTGTAACACATAAGGCATGTTTTATGCTGTTCTTTTTTTGTAGGTGCCTCACAAACTTATATATATACTATTTAACAGCCCTATCCCTTTGTTGACAACATGATGTCATCCTCAGGCCCCACCATTGCTCAGACAGAAAGTAAGTCTGGTTAACTTGACTTACTGTGTCACTGCAGTTGATGCTTTTTCCACTGGCAAGTCATAAACATGGTATTGCCCCTTGTAGTGAATGTTTTGCTTGTATTGTCGTGTGTGGCAAAGACATCTGTGGATCAATGACTTATGGGCAGCCCTTGCCATGATATTCACTCTCGCCCTATTTATTATCGACTGGCTGTATCTGCAAGCCTATGGTGAGCCTTGTTTTGTTGTGTGTGATACATACCATTTCCTAAAGATGCCTTTACATGTGTGTTCCCTTGTATCATGATGCTTAACAGGCATTAAACTGTTTTGGTACTAGGGTCTGCCAATTCTTTTCCACAGTTATTGGTACAGCTCTGGCAGCATGACAAGGCCATGCAACTGACACACACACCTATGATAGGTGTTCCAGGATATCAATCCTGTTCACAGTTGTACAACTCACAGTCCCGGGAACCCTCAGGAAGATTCTCACATATACTACAATAATCTTTGTCATTGCATGGGCTGTACTTTCTGCACAAGTCTGGTGGACTTGTGAAGTTGAGCCTGGCTGGAAAACACAACCGCGCCCGCGATGCGATCTCGGCAGAAATGTTGCAATAGCGCAGATCATCAGTGAGGATCAACAGCCCATACAATGCAATAATTTTCTCACTGGTATTTCAGCTGACGTTTTCGGAGACACTATTCTTATCTTGGCCCCGTTTCGCCTCATTTATAAAGTCAGATTGACGAAGGCGCAGAAAATCCGGATACTCGCCATCTTTTCGATGTCAGCAATCACAACTATTGTTAGTCTTGCCCATTCATATTATGTCTTGTCCAATGGAGGGCTGAAAGAGGCAGTGGCTGCTATGGTCGAGGTATAGTATTATCAGTGTTCAGACCGCAAGTATTATTGATTACCTTCTAGATTTCTGTGTCCTTGATTGTCGCAAACTCAAGCGTGATCGTGGCATTCTTCTTGCACATGAGCGCAGAAGACGATACATCCTCGCCAACACCGTCGAATATTACGTCCATCATAACCTTCGGATCACTGCCTATGAGGCGCCTCGTTCGCGACCCTCTCGCCACGACTGTGATAAACGTTGAAACCACCACGATTAGGTTGACCGATCTCCCTGAAACCCGCCCCAGTGCGCTGAAAAATGTCAACACCGACGACTTTTCTTTACACGGCATGGAGGGAAAGTTGGCCGGCGGGTGAATTGTGCATCGAAAAAACCCCAAACCGTGCAAACAATGCAAAAGGCTAGGAACAACCAGAACAAGTCACACAACTGCTACATTTCCTAGAAACAGCTGACAGACTTGTGAGCTATGATACAAGTCCGCGCATGCGACTAGGTTTCATTCATACTCCTTCAAGCCTTTAGCTTTAGCATTGAGGTCGAGCAAGGATTCTGCTGACTCGGGCGGCAACCCTCGAGTGCGCGCTGGGTATTCAAATGCAGTGTACAAACCAGACAAAAACATTGTTAACTGCAAAACAAAGATGAATGCTGTTCATGGTAAATCACTTTCGTCAACATTCAAGATAAACTTGGTGTAAAAACGGACGCATTGTATCAAGCTGTCTGCACGACAAGCTGAGATTGGAGACTGCATGAGCGAGGAAAACAACATAACACTATGTAACACTCGCCTTCATTGACAGTGTGTATTCAATCGAAAATATCAGTGTCGAAGGACGGCGAGAAGCGGAAAATATGCTTGGTCAAATTCCAATAGAATCGTGTGTCTGAGACTACATGAAGGGATAATTCGTTGTGAATAAATCACGGTTGCTTACCAGTGTTGCTTAGTTGATACCATTCTTTAGAAATGTGTAGTCCAAACAAGACAACCAACGTACCAATAGATAGAGAAGGTATAACTACGACCTTGCTACTGTTGTGAGTAGGGGAGCTCTCAAAAGCCGCTTTAATGCTTCCTTGCAAGAGTGCCCAAGGACCATACTCCGTAGGCGTCACGGGCGAAGGTTCCGTGCCGAGGAAGTCGGACAGATCGATTTGACCAGCACCACCATAAGTCACGTTGCTGCCGAACGCTACGAATGTGAGGTCATACTTTGCTGCCAACGGGGTCAAAAGGTCGACCATATGCTGCTGCAGCTCGCCAACAGAACTAAAAGTAAAAAGTGAGCAGAGTCCTGAAAATCCTATATAAGATGCCAGACCTATGCTCTGCGATGCGGTGATTGACCACTGCGCTAGCACGCTCTGGGAGAGCGTTGACTTTCACGCCACCTTCGACGAGGTCTACCGCTTGTGTGGTCCCAAGTATTGCTTTGTACTGGGGATGCGAAGCCACAAGTCGCTCTTGAAGCACTTTCAGGGCCGCATCATCTATAACCGCTTTTCTTGCAAGCTTTCGCCATTCATCAAGGTACACCGGATTGTAGGCCGCAAGGCACTGTGTCGTCGCAAACGGGGTTCCTGTTCGGGAAAGGCTGGTTTGGTGCGGGTTATCCTCCACCGCTGCTATAAAACGGGAGAGGAGATCAATACTCTGTACAGTACTGCTGATCAATTATCAGTGAGAAGGTGTAGCGATCAACACGCACCGTGTGAGGAGGTGGTACGGTACACTCGAATGACCACCCGGAGTTGAAAGCGTGATCTTGACATCAAGATATCCCTTCTCAGATGTCGAGGGAGTCGCAAAAACAATGCCACCCATGTTCGTAGAGACCTAATCCAGAGTTAAGTTGTGCTATCTGCAACATTTAGTTCACGTACCTCCTTCGTCAAGAAGCAAGGCAAAAGAATCGCGCCCGTACGTTTCTTTAAAGTATCGAGCAAGATGACCAGCACCCTGCTCAGGAGCGACCTATCAATAATGAAGCTTGTACATGGAAATTTTCCTGACCTCTATGCCTTTGAACTCTTCGTCAAATCCATACGAAAGTATAAGGGTGCGTGCAGGAGAAAATCCTTGCTTTAACAAGGAATCGACGGCAAGCAATTGTCGTATCAAATCGCTTTTGTCATCGCAAGCACCACGACCCCATATCCACGTCCCTTTAATGATGCAGACGTAAGTAACACCTTGAGGGGTTGAAAATTACCTACCGTCATAGTCCCTGAATAGGGCTCGTATTTCCAGTCTTTGACTGTCTGACTTTCAACTGGTACAACATCTGAAACGACGTCAACTGAAATTCCGTGGGGTGTTCAAACGAGAATAACCTTGATGAGCGGCCAAGATATAAGGTTTTGCCGTAGTTGATCCCTGCCAGTGAAAAGCCAGACCATATGTGTTGACTTTGGTGATATTGAGGGACTCGTAACTAGAAACAAAACATGAGTTATGAAATGACGACCCAAACTTGAAGATCCTGACGTACACGCGAGGAAATGAGGCCTCAAGAACTCGATGAAGTTCTGCGAATGTATCCCATCGACTGTCTTCACCGACCGGTCCATTATCATCGTACGATTCTGTCCTAAGAGCGCGTCCATGTTTCCACAAGTGATATGCAAGATTAGGACTTACGGTACAGAACTCCGCCACGGCAACGTTTGGCTGGTGACCCATCTTCGACTTCTCCTCTCATCAGCAAGTTGTCCTATTCCTTTAGAACTCCGCCATGGCAACCTTCGGCCGGCTGTCACCCGCGCTAGTACTGCATGACTTTAGCTTCTATCGAAGAACTTTACCACTTTTTGTTTAATAAAATCAGTCGTTCAAACTCGCAAACGAAACAGTATATTGAATGAGGCAATATATTACATTTTAAGGAGTCTTTCGAGATGGCAAAATCACCAGTATTGGCATTGTGGTACTGCGATGACGGCGAGCCTGAGTGTTCTTACGGGTCCTCGTCGGATGTCTCCGACATGCAAGTTTCAACTTTAAATGCGATTCCACAAAACAGCTGTAATAATATTTATTACATGTGCTCATGAAACATTAAAGGTAGCGGGAATTTAGCAGTTCGCACACATGCGAAAAAGAACCCTAGTACTACTGACCTAGGGTTCAACGTCCAACATTCCAAGTTTTTTATACTGGACACCCTAACACCCCAAAGTCAGCGAAGGTTCTATATATGGCCGAATCCGATGAGCGAGAAGCAGGTCCCTAACCACCCGAGGACACCACCGTGACGTGTAAGCTCAGTTTTCTGGTGGGAGGATTCCATCAAAGCTCACCTGCAAGTGCTTTCTCCCCATCTTCCGCTGCTTTTTCCAATCGCCATGACCTGGGGAGAAACCAGAGTGAGTTGCAAATAAAATGTGTAGTTGACAGGTAGTAGCTTTCTCACACTGGCCGGCATCAGAGGCCGTCGAGCTCTGTAGCCACGGCGTATCCCGATAGTAATGCTTGTCCTACTCATGTCGACACTATACAGACGTCACACTCTACGACCTCGCAGACAAGCCTGCACAAAGTTGTGAAACTTTTCACAAGCAAAATATCAATACGTAACAAAGTTCGGTTTTCAGTGAGCTGCGCAATTTTTTTGGCGTCCCTTCATGCCAAGCTGACTTTGTAGACATATCCTATCCTGAAAGCGAAGCAATCAGTTTTCCAAAAGGCTGCTCGTGAGGATACCGAACCTTTTGCTGCTGATACTCACTCCATCACCTCTGGTATGGACCTCCATCTGCACGCCAATTCACCGCATCCACATTCCATATCAGAGCCGTTACTTTGTCCGCCTAAAGCTTTGGTCGAATGCATGTTTCCTGATGCTGTTGTATTCCCTTCGGCGCTTCTAGCAACTCTGAAATCTCCTTCGTCCTCAACAACCGTATCTTCCCCTATGGTCACCGTTCAGGCTCTTTTCAAACAGCTCTGCAATCTTGGCTACTATTCTGAGGAGAAGAAACAATGGACGTCCAAGGCTAAAGCCCCTGATTTCAAGCAAGAGCACCTCAAAGATACAGAACTAAACTTCGCAACCTTCGTAGAGACCATCGTACTCAAAACGCTTGAGCTCATCGGCACCGATTTTGAAGCGCGGACTTGGGTCGCCAGCAACAAAGATGCGTTGTCGGGCTGTTTGGAGAATCGCAAACCTGATATCTTTGTCAGGTGTCGAGGTGAGCATGATGACTGGCGTGTTGTGGACTGTGTTGTAGAAATAAAAAATGGGGAGTGTGTGGATCATAGAGCTTCCTTGGGACAAATAGCGGAACGCGCCCGAACGCTGTTTAATGTTCAGGACGATCGTAGGTACGGAAATTCTCATGCTCAATTGTATTTAAAAATAACCTTCGTTAGGTTCGCCATCCTGATCCGCATATTGCAGGATCAATTTAGCTACACAGCGTATGATCGCGGAGGGTCTATTACAGCACCATTTACCGGGATCAACACACAGGCCCTTCTTTTCTATCGACTCGTTTTAGCCATATCTTTCGCTGAGAGACGCTACATCGGCTATGACACCAGTGTCACCGGATTCGGAGCGTCTCGTCGGCTGAGGTTGGACCTGGCTTGCGACAGGCTGGGCCTCCAGGATCTTGAAGTGCAACTCGTGCTTCACATGACAGGCAGGGTGAACAGCCGCGGAACGACCATCCGCTTGCTGAAGGTCGTCTCGGAAGCAGTCGCCAATTTCTACGGCGATAGAGGTGCTCAATACATGAGCCTTCCTGGCATGAAGCCTGGAGATAGAAATTTCGGAATTATCTCCAAGGACTCTTGGGAGGAAGATGGAGAGGGGGCGCTGAGTGAAGGCTCGATTTTACAGCTCCTTCATGCCAAGGGGGTTCGGGGTGTTTCCTGGTGTTTAGACGAGAAGCCTGTACCGGCTCCTGACCCCCCTGCCCCTCCCATGCCTGTGGTTTATCAACCTCAGTTCATCGACAATACCATGTATATCCGTTCTCGGTGGGGCGTGCGGAGGTTGCGAGTATCGCCATATGCTACCCAAATCATGTACCAGAAAGACAACCTGGAAACGAAGATGAGGAACCACGAGCCATCCTATATTGCCTGGTTCGCAGGACAGGTTCTTTCCATGCTGCCGGTCAAGAAGATCAAGACCGAATCGAAGGCATTGGCCAAGGGGAGGGGGAAGGAGAAGGAGAAGGAGAAAGGGAAGGGAAAGGGACGAGATTCTCCATCACCGTCTGCGACCGCTTCCATTTCAAATACACCACAGATCGTTGACGATGACCAGAAGGGTCGTAAGACGAATCGCCACTTTATCACGCGCAGTCATGTCAGGAGCTACTTATACCCAGTCGGCACCCCTATCTACTGGTTTACCAGTCTCTTGGAGTTGCTCTGCGTCCTGAGGGACCTTTTGGAGTGCAAGTGTTTGCAACCTACCTGAAGATAATAACACTGACGCCGACGTTCCTCAGCGCACAAGCAAGCTTGTAGTGTCTCAGCCAATTCTGGAAGGGGATCCTATTCTATTCTCCATCGTGACATGAGCCCGTGGAACTTTATGATGGTATCTCAAAGGCGTTCAGATTGGCCTGTGGAAAGGGAATGGGTATCCAAAGAGCTTCAAAATGTCTGGGACTGTACTCCAGGACAACTCCGTCATCCGATCCGTCGAGGGTTACTGATCGACTGGGGTTTTGCAGCACTGGAGAGTTCAGGGCCACAAGGGTTTGTTGATTTGACCGATGAAGATATTGAAGTTTTCGAACCCATAAAATGGGAAGCCCGACCGCAAGAGGTTGCGGACGGGGGCGAAGAAGATAATATGCGTCACTGTCTCTACCCTGCACCTGCCGCGCTCGCTGACACTTCTCTTGCTACCTACACCATTCCTCCCCTGTGGGAGCGTGTGGATGGCACACTTACACGTCTGAACACTCAGACGTTCATTCGTGGTGCGATGCATGGGAACCCCCCCCTGAACTGGGTGAACGAAACTTTGAGAAAGAATCATGGTCAACTTTCTAATGCTACGGTGCGAATTATAGGAACTTCGAAGCGTCAAGCTGACCTTTCGCGAAGGGTACCTGGCCTTTCGTATGCTTGGACATGATGGTTGCTTGGCTGATGGATTGCCAGCTAGAAATTCAATACTGGCACGACCTTGAAACGCTCTTCATATCCTTCACCGCCCTTTGCGTCTGGTTCGAGTGCCCTTTCTACGCCAAAGATATTCAGGATGAGAAGAACGACATAGCTTGGATCTTCCAGCCGCATGACCCAACTGATCTCGAGGCTGTGCATCGCAAATGGGAGATGTTCCGCCCTCACTTTGAGAGAAAAATCCTGGGCAATTTAAGCAGCTACTTCAACTGCGATGCGATCAAGAGTCTGCTACTCACTTTGCGGGACATGTGCATCCCTCCAACTTGGAATGAAAATAAGACCGGGCTGACTGGGTACGTGCCACTGGGGGAGGGGAACCGGGTTACGCATGATCGAATGATCGAGGCAGTTGAGGCTGCGATCAAATCACTTCTGAGCGACAAGACCCCTACGGGTCTTGAACGCCTGCAGCCTCGGGCGACGCCGGCTGAATGGAAGGCCACCCATGCGGTAGTCAATGAGGACGGCAATTTCGAGATTCCTCCGGAAATGAGCAAGGCACTCCCACCAGTGGTGTTGCATAGCATGGCGCATCATCAACCCTATGTCAACAATGGAATTTTTGATCGCGTTCGGGCGATCCCTCCGCCATCGACCGTGAAGGGCTATTCCCAGTCCAGTCGGCAGTGTACCGCTAGCGGCAACCTCTCCAATCCATCATCCTATCGTCACTGGTTAGACCAGAACAAAATTGCGGTGAGGAAGCGTCCACATCTGCAAGAGGATGCTGCAGCGGTCTATGTTGGGGCGTTCAAGGGCTCGCAGGGTGCAGGTGGCAAGAGGCCCAAATTAGACAAGTCATAAGACATTTTGTGTATAGGTAGGTTACTTTGAATCGGTGTCTTTGTGTTATCATTACTAATTTCAAGTCTTATCTTTACGCTGCTTGCACGTACTTTTCATCCTCCCCTCCTGTCGTTATCCGCTCGCTCTTCATCTGCAATTATGGTTTAATGGCGAATTACGGGGTGCCGCAGTGGATCATCGTTGCTGCCAAGTTTTCCTTCATGCCTGCGCGCGCCTATGCTCTAGAGCTTTCGAGTATCACTGTCGCATCTTTCTCCTGGTATCGCAAAGGGAACGAACAGACATCCATCACGATGTAGAGGCGGATAATCAGGGTAGGACGGAGAAACTATTATGGGCAATGATAATTCACGACTTGCGTAGCCGTAGATTTGTCTTTCGTACAATGTGAAGAAAAGTGCGAGTCTTAGTCTAGTAGCATCAAATTAGCGTCCATGCAAGTCCGGTAGCGTCAGCGGAAAGGGACCGAAGGAACCCATCATATCCGTTTCTTTGAATATCTCATCTTTCCGGCTGATGTGCGATGAGGCTTTGGCTATGAGTGATTAAACTGGCAGTGACGTGAAGCCGAAAAAAATTTACCTTCTAGACAGGTTTCAGTATTTCGGAAACTTGGGCCAAAGGCGATGAAGGATGACTGTGGCTTCCTTCCCGCACTGGTGGTGAGTGAGACTTATTGACGTCCCTCGCTGTGTATATTGCTGGCTGCCGGTGGTGAAAGAGCCTGAGTGGGACTTGGATGCAAGATATAAGCATGTGACTTAAATGAAGAACATCACTCACCTTGGCAGTTTGTACCGCTGCGCGGTTGCTGGATGTATTTGAATTTTAAAGTGATGTGTCAGTAACAGTACCAATTAATAAGACGCAATGCGCGCGGTCGTGTTTGGCCATTGAACAGGTGGTTGCTGTTGTCGTCATCTTCATTTGCAGCAGGAACAAGGTGAGTAATAAGGCTAGCGTAGTGGTGAACTCGTTCTATAACAACACCCCAGTCAACGTGACTGGGGCAATGTTGCCGAACTGCAAGGCAACATTTCGTTGCAAATTTGCAGGTGGGTGGTGTTGGGATTCGGCAAGGAATTGACTATAAGAAGTGAGGATGTGCATCTCTGGTTATGGACACGAAAACGAACCAATATGACCACTTGATTTACTTCCTTGGTACGTGGGGGTGCAGAATCTGGTGTATCTAGATTAACCTTTGTATATTAGCGTTAAGGTGGAGCGAGATACAAAACGACGTGTTGCGTGACACGAGATAATCTTGGAGAGAAGTGATCAGTAGGATCTCGAGATGGAGAGTAAGCATCTTAGAGAGAGATAAAAACAAATCTTCGTGTACTCAAAATAAAGAGACAGGTGATTTGGTTTTTTGTGTGGGAAGGGCTGGTGTTGATTCGCCGAGACGTTTTTTGGCTCGGTATCTATAGAGCTCGGAGCTCTGAGTCTGTGGAGCTCGGAGTGCCCGAATGCGCGTGCGTCGAGACAAAGATCTGCACGGATCGGGGGGAGGAGAAGACAGCCCTTCGGAGCGCTAAGTGATTTAGTATCGAGAGCAGACGTTGGGTCTGAAGGAGAAAGCAATACCAAACCAACGAAAAGCGCAGCTCACGACGGTAGCGTCTCCTTCGGAGACCAACCCACACACTTAGAGATGCGATTGAACCAAATCGAGAATATGATTGCATTGAAAGACAAATGCCCGTATGTTAGTGAAGGAAAGATGGGTGATTAGTTAGAAGGGGCAGATGGTGAAGGACGTTGCTGCTGAGCATATGAGTCCATAATGGTATCTATGTTCGAAATGCGTTCATTATTAATGGAGGAAGAGATGAACAGAGGCAGAACGGTCTCGATCCTGCGCCAGTATTCCAAAAAGGACCGAGAAGTCCATCTTCCTTGCGAAGATACTACGTCCGGGTGTACACCTTGCAGCAAGAGTTCGGTGGCTCCGCCAATGCGAAAGGCATGACCAGGCATGGGTGGAAAACCCTGCGAGGTCCAAACATTATTGCAGCGGGATATGAAGTCTTGGCGAGTTAAGGGTGCCCAACTGGTGGATGTGCGATATGAGAAGAGAGGGGCATTTGGGGGAACGTTCGCATTGACAAGGGTATGCTGTTCTATGGCAGCCAAGGGACATGTACGATGGGGACGAGCGGTGACCGATATGGAAGCACCCTCTTCCTTTGTCGTCTTGGTCCAAGGTATGCGAAAAGATGCCGCACGAGATGAGTTGGGCAGGACGAAGATGACGAGCGGAAGGACTGAGCGAGAGACGTGTTTGAGAGGATCGAAAAGATTGGGACTTGGGATGACTAGCTCGCCCAAACGACAGCAGCACCAAAAGGCTGTGAATGCAACAGCTCCAACTGCGCAGTCGAAGGGATCAGAGAAGGAAAGATTATCGAAAAGGATGGAAAGTGCCTCAATAGTGACGGGTGGGCGCTTGGCTCGACGAGCGGATGGAGGCACCATCTTTGAGAAACCGCATCTAGTATGATGAACCATGGCCGAAGCGTGCCATGGAGCACCGTTGACAATGTGCCAGAATTGGAGACCGGCCATCCAGTTATTGAGAGTTTTGGAGGCTGTGACGCCCGCAAATGCTGCAATAAATTGAGATAGTAGGGCTTCAGATGCAGGCATGCGCTGAGTTTCAGGAACATTGATCGAGTCGCAGAATTGAGTAAAACGGAGTAAACCGGCTCCGTAATTGCTGTGAG
>Ga0310811_10001800_pt1 | contig 26636 bp, 18 predicted proteins | sample YCmetagenome_FD_207642 | JGI IMG/M metagenome (GOLD analysis project Ga0310811, IMG submission 207642) | Soil microbial communities from experimental microcosm in Duke University, North Carolina, United States - YC | ecosystem: Engineered > Artificial ecosystem > Soil microcosm > Unclassified ... | reverse complement strand
CGTCGACGCCAACATTGGTGGAGTGCAGCTGACTTTTCAAGTCCTGTGTACTATCGAATGACTGGGGCCCGATAGGCAGCGCCTGCGTGGCGGATGCATCAAAGTACACGGTACTTTTGCCGCTAAGTACCTGTTTGGCAGAAAGAAGAAAGCCGACGTAGGGACCGGCTCCCGCATAGAGTCGCCAGGTAGAACCGGCGCCGAGATCCCATCCGAATTTAGCCAGGACAGGGATTAGCAGATAGTTTAGTTTCGCCTCACTTTTAAAATCGGCATATAAATACGTCGGGGGTGTTATCCCTTGTGACTGTAAATAGCCGGCAACGGGATCAGGAGTAGGAAAAGCCTGCATGCCGGTCTTTTTTCCACCCTGGGAAGAATATTCGGCTCTCGCCTCCAGGGAGAACAGCGTGGAAAAATGATACTCGCCGGATACCCCGAAGTCCGGCCCCAGCCGCGAATTGTAACCGGTATTGAGAGGATTGTTTTGAGAGCCCCCCGCCGAGAGGTTGGGAATGCTGATCCCACCTCTGGCGCCAATCTCCCATTGGGCTTTGACGGTCGCGATACAGGAAAAGAACAGGTAAAATGCCAGGACCGTTTTTAAGATAAGAACTCTTTTCATGCTCTTATTTTTAAAAATGAATAATGCATAAAGCTACTGATTATTCTATTTCGACCCGGCAGACGGCACGATGACCGCTTTTCTCGGCATAAGGAGCTTGGCGATCAGGCCCGTCCACCCTGTCTGGTGGGAGGCGCCCAACCCTCTTCCGGTATCCCCATGGAAATACTCATGGAAGAGCATATAATCCCTGAAATGAGGATCGAACTGCATCTTTTCACTGGGACCGAATATGGGTCGAAGACCTTTAGCATCCCGCAGAAATAGCTTTGACAGCCTTTTGGAGAGTTCGATGCTGATCTCGTTAAGGGTACAAAAGTTGCCCGAATTCGTCGGGTACTCTACTTTGAAGTCGTCGCCATAGTAGTGATGGAAACGTTGCAGGGATTCGATGAGCAGGAAATTCACGGGCATCCAGACAGGGCCCCTCCAGTTGGAGTTGCCACCGAACAGGGGCACATCGGATTCGCCCGGTGTATATCGTACGCTCAATACCTGCCCGTCGACATGGAATTCATAAGGATGATTTTCATAAACCTTGGAAAGGGCCCGGATGCCATGATCACTGAGAAATTCCGTTTCGTCCAGCATGCGGTGCAGCATCCGTTTGATCCGATGACCCCGCAAAAGAGACAACAGGTGTTTTTCCTCCGAGCCTTTTTCATGCCAGCGGGAGACCAGCGCCGCCAGATCGGGGCGATGTTCCAATAACCAATTAAGCCGCTTGGCAAACTCGGGAAGGGATTGCAGGATCTCATCGTCGATGACTTCCACGGCGAAAAGGGGGATCAGTCCCACCATCGAGCGGATCTTCATCTTGACGCTGATATCCCCCGGAAGCCTGACGGTATCATAATAAAATTCATCTTCGTTATCCCAAAGACCATCGGTGCCCGACCCCATGCTGGCCATGGCCCCGGCAATATGAAGGAAATGTTCGAAGAACTTATTGGCCATGTCCTGGTAAATGGGATTGGTCATGGATAATTCCAGGGCGATGCGCATCAGGTTCAGCGAATAGGTGGCCATCCAGCTGGTGCCATCCGCCTGTTCCAGACGCCCTCCCTCCGGTAAACGGGTATGACTGCGGTCGAACAGCCCAATATTGTCCATGCCCAAAAAGCCGCCTTCAAAAATATTGTTTCCTTCAGCGTCTTTCCGGTTGACCCACCAGGTAAAATTGAGCAGGAGTTTGTGAAAGACGGTCTCCAGGAAGGCGACGTCACCTTTCCCGCCATTGTTGTGCTTCTCGATCTCATAGACCCGGTAGGCAGCCCACGCATGGACGGGAGGATTGGTATCGCTGAATGACCATTCATACGCAGGGAGCTGGCCATTCGGGTGCATATACCAGTCATGGGTAAGCAGCAGCAGCTGGTGTTTGGCGAAATCAGCATCTATCAGCGCGAAGGTAAAACAGTGAAAAGCCAGATCCCAGGCCGCATACCAGGGATATTCCCACTTATCCGGCATGGAGATGATATTGCTGTTGACCAGGTGGCGCCATTCCTTGTTCCTTCCTTTCAGCCGCTCCGGGGGGGGAGGAGGCTGGTGCGGATCTCCCTTCAACCATTGGTCAACGTTATAGTAATAGAGCTGTTTGCTCCACAGCATGCCGGCAAAGGCCTGCCTTTGTACCAGCTTTTCATCGGCATTGGTCATTTCCTCCTGGATGGCTGCATAAAACTCATCGGTCTCCCGTATCCGTGCCTGAAAGATCTCATCGAAATCCCTGAAAGGATTGATGTTGTTATGAGGCTCCAGTCGCAAACGGATGGTGGCGGACTGGCCTGCCGGGATCATCCTGTAATAATTCAGCGCAGCCTTGGTCCCCTGCTGGTAGTTTATAGCCTGCTCGTTGCCATGGATCAGGTATTCATGGATACCGTCTTTAAAATAGCCCTCCTTGTTGAATCCGTACAACCTTTTTGTATTGGTCTCATTTTCGCAGAAAAGATGCAGGTCCGTCTCTTCGCCATGCAGCGTGAACTCTCCCACCTCATTGTGCTCGATAGAAATATTTCCCTGATTGGAGGTCATCATGGCCGGCTTATAATCATTATACCCCCAGTTCCAGGTATTGCGGAACCATAGTGTGGGCAGTATATGGATGGGAGCTGCTTCCGGGCCCCGGTTAAACACCGTGATCCGGATCAGGATATCCTCCTTGTCCTCTTTTGCATATTCTATGAAGATGTCGAAATACTTGTCTTCGTTAAAAATACCCGTGTCCAGAAGTTCAAATTCAGGATCTGTTCGCGATCGCCGCCGGTTCTCCTCCACCAGCTGTAGGTAAGGGAATTCGGCTTGAGGATACTTATACAGCATCTTCATATAAGAATGCGTGGGAGAGGAGTCAAGATAATAGTACAGCTCTTTTACGTCTTCCCCATGATTGCCCTCATAACCGGTGAGACCGAACAATCGCTCTTTCAGAATAGGGTCTTTTTTATTCCAGCAACTGATGGCAAAACATAATAATTGCTTCTTGTCGGAAAAACCCCCGATGCCCTCCTCCCCCCAGCGCCAGGCCAAACTGCGGGCCATGTCATGGGTAGTATAGGTCCATGGTTCTCCGTTGGCGCTATAATCCTCCCTTACTGTTCCCCATTGGCGCTCGGAGAGATAAGGTCCCCATTTCTTCCAGTCTGTATTTTGGAGACGTTGTTTTTCGGTCATTTCGTTTTTTTTATTTCAGATAGCGGAGGAGGGTCACCCATTCGTGCTGAATCCGGGATATAAGGTCATACCACCATCGACAAAGAGAGTGATGCCGGTAACATAGTCAGAGTCGTCACTCGCCAGCCATACGGCAGCGGCGCCAATATCCTCGACTACACCTACCCGGTCATAAGGGATAAGCTCCAGCAATTTCTTTTCAGCGGCAGGAGTGTCCCAGGCCTGGTGATTGATGGGTGTTTTGATAGCCCCGGGGCCGATGCTGTTGACGCGGATCTTATAAGGGGCGAATTCCTGGGCGATACTCTTCATCAATTGCATGATGCCTCCTTTGCTGGCGGCATAATTTGCATGACCGGCCCAGGGGATGACTTCGTGTACGCTGCTCATACAGATGATCTTGCCGGCCGCCCTGGACTTTTCCGGTACAACCCCTCTACGCAGAAATTCCCGGATTGCTTCCCGGGCGCAGAGGAACTGACCGGTGAGATTGACGCCAATGACAAAATTCCATTGCTCCAGGCTCATGTCCTGAAAGGGAGAATCCCGTTGCAGCCCTGCATTGTTCACCAGGATGTCCACCGTTCCGAATTGAGCGATGACATCTGCAAACATCTTTTGGACTTCCGTTTCTTTACTGACATCACACTGATAGGTGATGCCCTCGCCGGCCTTGCTTTTGATCTCCTCCAACAGGGCCTCGGCCGCTGCCTGAGTGGCTGCTACAGGATGATTGACGACCACCGTGGCCCCTGCTGCTGCCAATGCTTTAGCGACACCAGCCCCGATGCCGGAACTGGCGCCGGTGACAATGGCGATCTGCCCTTGTAATTTCTTTTCCATGGTATATGATTCTCAAGTCAATATACCGATTATATCGGGGCGGCAGCTTTCCACCACTATTATTTTTTTGCAAAGACGCTGGAAGCGGCTTGTCCGAAGGACCGACATTAGCCCTATGCCGGAGATGCGCCATATTTTCCTAAAAGCGCATTTCCGGCATATAAATAATCGCCTATCCTGATACAGGCTTCCACCAGCAGGTCGAAGTCCGCCCGGGTACTGCGGTGATTGGTGATAGCAACCCGGATAGTATACTTCCCATTCAGCAGCGTGAACGAAGGGAGGGCGATACCTTCTTCATGAAGCCGGATCAACAGCTCTTTATTGAGGGCATCAAGCCCCGTCTCGTCGATAGTACCCGGATTATAACGATAGCAGACGATATTCAGCGAAACCTCCGCTAATAACTGCAAGCGGGCATGTCGTCTGACAAGTTCAGCCAGGTACGAAGCCTGCTCCAGGTTCTTGCGGACCTGCTGCCCGTACCGTTGTACTCCATGTTCTTTCAGCAGCATCCATACTTTCAGGGCCTTGAACCCACGGGATAACTCCATCCCGTAATGGGAGAAAGGATCCGGGCCGGCAGCCAGGCCCCGGTCATGCCTTGCCAGGTAGTTGACTTCCGTGCTAAAGGCTGCCCGGTGTGCGGCCGCATCCCTGACGAGCAGACAACCTACTTCATAGTTCATATACATCCATTTGTGGAAGTCGAAGCTAAGACTATCCGCTTCCTCAATCCCTTTCAGCGTCTCCGCAAACTCCGGTAACAGCTTCGGAATGGCGCCAAAGGCCCCATCGATGTGAAACCAAAGATGCTCTTCTTTTGCTATGCGCGCCAGCTCTGACAGGTCATCAGTGGCCCCGGTATTCACAGTGCCCGCATTTCCTATGATACAAAAGGGAAGGTACCCGGCTTTCCGGTCTTCCCGGATCATTTCCCGCAGAACAGCTGTTTGTACCCGGTAGTTCTCATCTACCGGAGCCTTCCGGAAATTATCACTCCCGATACCAATCACTTCCACACCCTTCGCCACACAATTATGCGTCTCGGAAGAGCCATAGACCTTCAGCTGTCCGGGTACGGATCGCAGCCCCTGTTGTTTGATGGACGTATGAAAATGATTCCTTGCCACGATAAGGGCCGTAATATTGGCGATCGAGGCGCCGCTGGTGAGGATGCCGCTGGCTGTCCGGGGAAAACCGAAGATGTCCTTGCTCCAGTCAATCACCTGCTGCTCTACATACATCGGGACATGGTCGCCGATGGCCAGGTTGGGATTCATGCCGCTGGCCAGCATGTCTGCCAGCATGCCGAATGGAGTACCTCCACCCTGCACCCAGGCCCAGAAACGGGGATGGATATTATTACAGTTATAAGGCAATACCTGGCGGGTAAAATCCTCGTACACCGAAGCGGCATCCTGCGGCTCCTGGGGCAGGGGCTGCCGTAGCTCCTGCAGGATTAGTTCCGGAGCTTTCTCCCAGGCCGGCCTCTCCCGGACAGTCTGCAGGTAATCCATCATATCTTCCACCATCCGGTGGCCCAGCCGGCGAAGCTCATCCCAGTCCCGCGGGTCCAGGCTCTGTTCATTGGCCGATGTTGGCAGGTTGCTTATTTCGGAACTATTCATGTTACAAATTTCAGGAAACCGATTTATAAAAAACAGATGCAGATTTAGTATTTTTGACTATATCAGATAAAAGCCGATATGGGAAAAAAGAAATTCAATGACCAGGATCACCTTTATATGCAGGTTGCCGATGGCCTGGAAAAGATGATAGGAGAGGAGATCCTGAAGATCGGGGACAAGCTGCCTTCGGTCAGGGTGCTGAGTGAAGAATATGGCATCAGCATGGGAACGGCCTTCCAGGCCTATTATCACCTGGAAGGGAAGGGGCTTATCGAGGCCCGGCCGAAATCTGGCTACTATGTACGGTTTAATTTGCGGAGGATGCCGGGCCTGCCCCGCATGGCTGAGGCCGGGGTGCAGGCCAGCGAAGTCAGCGTTCAGGAGATGATCTCCTCCGTCTTCAATCATATCTCTTCCAGTGACCTGATCAATTTTTCCATAGCAGCCCCACCGACCAGCCTGTTGCCGATGGCCAAGCTGAATAAGTCGCTGATGCATGCCATGCGGGCCTCTCCTCATCATGGGGTCCAATACGAACAGATAGAAGGCAACCGGGAATTACGCCGGCAGATCGTCAAACAGGCCTTCAACTGGGGGGGAAAGATCACGGAGGAGGAAGTGGTGATAACGGCCGGTTGCATGGAGGCGTTAGTAATGTGCCTGAAGGCAGTCACCCGCCCGGGAGATACCGTGGCCGTTGAAAATCCCACCTACTTCGGCATTTTTCAGGTGATAGAGCTCCTGGGCCTGAAAGTGCTGGAAATCCCTGCCGATCCCCTGACAGGAGTAAACCCCGGTCACCTGGCAGCGCTGATCGACCAATTCCCTGTTAAAGCCTGTGTATTCGTTCCTAACTTCAGCAACCCCCTTGGCAGCTGTATGCCCGATGAGACCAAACGGGCCCTGGTGGAACTGCTCACCCGGCGGCAGATCCCGCTGATCGAGGATGATATCTACGGCGAATTATACTTTGGACGTCACCGCCCGAAGACCTGTAAGACCTTTGATAAGGAAGGCTGGGTCCTGCAGTGCAGCTCCCTGTCCAAATCCCTGGCCCCCGGTTATCGGATAGGCTGGATCCTTCCCGGCCGGTTCACCGAACAGGTCATACGGATGAAGCTGATGCACACAGTGACAGGAACGACCATCACCCAACAGGCCATCGCGCATTTCCTGAGTATCGGCCGTTATGAATATCATTTAAAGAAATTGCGTAAGGCGCTGCATACGCAATGCCTGCGTTACCTGCAGGGGATTATGCAGTATTTTCCGGAAGACACCAAGGTCTCCAGACCCCAGGGTGGTTTCGTGCTCTGGGTCGAACTGGACAAGAAATTAAACGCCTATCGTCTCTACCAGGAGGCTTTGAAACACCAGATCTCGGTGGCCCCGGGACAACTGTTCTCCGCGGGAGGCCAGTTCGGGAATTGCCTGCGGATCAGTTACGCGCGTCCCTGGGATGAAGAAGTGGAGGAGGGGCTGAAGACCCTGGGGAAACTGATCAGGAAAATGATCTGAGGACTCCCGGCATCCGGAAGACCTCAGACCTTTATGAAAAGTTCAGGGTATGGGAGTACATCCGACTCCGGGTTTTGTCGAGAAAGAAAAGGGCGCGATCTTCAGGGAGACGAACTGGCTATCCCCTTCCGTGAGCCGCAGGAATTCATCAGCTTTGACATGGGTAAAGATCTGCGTCTTACCCGGGGCTCCCGGCCATTTTATTTCCAGGCTGTCGATCACGCTGGCTGCTCCTATGCCGATATGCTGGCGTAAGGGACTGGCTCCAAAACTTCCCCCGGAATTCACGTATTTATACACCTGTCTTTTCTTTCCATCTTCGGTAAAGGAAAGTCGTATCCTGGCGCCAATGGCCGCCTTGTTGCACCAGGTACCCAAAAGATCTACCGTAATCCAGTGGTTGGTAGTCTGACCCGGATTGACAAAGAGCAGATTCTGATAGGCATCTCCCGGGTAAGCACCACCCATATCGATGTAGATATCTTCGTCCCCGTCATTGTCGATATCCGCGAAGGCCACGCCATGGCCTTTTTGCAGGTTACCCACCCGGCCGGAAGCGGTGACATCCACGAATTTTTTACCGCCTTCGTTTTTAAAGAGTTTATTGGGAACCAGTGACTGATAGAGCGGATTGCCCGTGCCGAAATACATGTCCTGATACCCGTCATTGTCTATATCTCCAAAATTGCACCCCATCGCGAAAACTACTTTGTTTAACCCCATCTGTTGGCTGACATCCGTAAAAGTGCCGTCGTGGTTGTTCCGGAATAAGATTAACTGCCCGGATCTCCCGATGGTTCGATTCATCGCCTCGGCTGCTGCATAGACAGCCAACGAACCTTTTGACTCATAGTCGCATATCAGCAGATCGGACCACCCGTCATTATCATAGTCAAAGAACCAGGTGCCGAATGTACGCTCCCGATTCTGCTGTATGCCCGCCTCTGCCGCCATATCCGTGAAGTGGACCTGTCCGTTACGGATGCCGTCATTTCTCAACAGTCTTTTTACTCCGCTGAGAGAAGAAACGAAGATGTCCGGCCACCCGTCATTATTATAGTCTCCGGCGATGACTCCCTTTACAAAATCGATGACATTACAATTGGCTTTCACCGCCATTTCCGTAAAAGTGCCGTTCCTGTTATTGATATAGAGCTCGCAGGGGAAGATATTACGGCCCGAACTTTCTGCTCCTACAAATACATCCAGCCACCCGTCGTTATTGAAGTCTGCCCAGGTAGCCGTCTGAGTAGGACGAAGGTGCTGCAATAGCCCGCTGGCTTTTGTGACATCCGTAAAAGTGCCGTCTCCGTTATTCTTTAAAAGGGACACCGGCTCCCTGCCATAATTATCTCTCCAGGCGCCTCTCAGCACAAAGATATCTTTCAGCCCATCGTTATTGTAGTCGGTTTGCATGATATTCAGTCCCCCTGTAAGTTCTTTCAAACCGGAAGGCCCGGAGAGGTTAATGAAGGTGCCATTGCCGTTATTCTTGCAATAATGCATGCCTTCGGTGAGGCTCCAGCTGGAAGTGACGATATCCAGGTTGCCGTCATTGTCCATATCTTCCACCAGGCTGCCACCAGCCAGGTTATTGATATCCAATCCTGTGTTGACGGCCATCTCCGAGAAGGGCTTGATGGTAGAGGCGGTGTCGGCGTCCAGCCCTTTTAACAAGTAGGGAAGGGGCACCTCTCCGGGATATCCGCCTATCGTCATATAGGCAATATTGAGCAGCCATTTCGATTCCAGATCGAAAGGATCCTGTTGTAAAACGTTTTGGTACAGCTCAATGGCCCGGGCAGACCCCACCTTGTTCAAATGGACGCCATTCGCCCGAATTGGGAAGACACAGGATTCGGCGCTGTGATTATAAATACAGTTACTCCTTTCTCCTATCCTTAGATAGGAAAGAGCCATCATTTTCTGAATGAGCAACCGGATGGACGGATTGGCCTCCCTGGAAAGAAGGGCTTCCAGCAGGTCGGCCGCTTGCTGTTCTTTGCCAAGTTCCAGCAGATTGCCCGCTTTGTAAAAAATGGCCTGGCATCGTTGCTCATCACTATTGGACACCTGTAGCACAGAGTCATAATAGGCGACACCGGCGGCGGGATAAAAAGGATTCTGAACGACGGATTCGCTGACCTGGATAGTCTTTAACAGTTCACTCATCTCGGCGTTGGACGAGCAGGCGTTGTGACATGCCGACAGGGACATGTACAACGCTATAAGGGCGACCTGCGCCCATAAATTAGCATTCATGGAATTTTTTTTTGCTGCTGATAGAAGAGAAAATAATTTATCTATCAGCCGAGCTGTGGCGGCTTACCAGGAAAGGAAATAAAGCCACGTGTAAGATGGGGAAGGACAAGGAGGGAATATTGTTTTATAAGTCCGGCCGACTGGTTATCGATAGCCCACCGGATATTTTCTTCATATTCATTCAGGGGATTACTTTTTCCCGGGGAGGTACTGTTCCCTTTCTTCCCTGATGGAGCAACATCATTACCATGGCTGCTAAACTCAGTGGAAGCTTTTACCAGGGTCATCTTTTTGTAGTAAGGCAGACATAATAGAATTAATTGCCCGTCTTCTATTTTCCGCTTTACATATTTGTAGATAGTCCCATCTATGGTTATTTCACCATCCACCCTTTCGAATTCTTTCCAGGAAGGCTGGTAAGGAAGGGACAGTGGCACTTTAAAAGCAATGAGGTCCTTTTCGTCGTACGTTTCTTTATCCAGGTTGGCTTCAAAAGAAGATTGCTCCTTTTGCTGCAAATAGTAGAAATAACATCTGTATCCTATGAGATTGAAGAGGAATAAGGTGAGGAATAATATGGCAGCCAGCTTTTTCAAGGCAACTTAAAAATACGACTTTATTTCCTCCTTTTTTGAGTAAAAAAAGGGGCATTAATATGAATAAATATCCGTATATTAGTAGAGCTCTTTATTTCTTATTCAAAAAAAGGACGCCATATGAACCTCGTACAACGTGTGGAGCACTGGGGTGATACCCATCATCCTCAATGGCTCGATATCCTGCGCATTGCCCTGGGCATATTTCTTTGCTATAAAGGGGTTGAGTTCCTTACGAATATGGGTACCATGCTGGGACTGATGACCACCAAGATGTCATTCGGTTCTTTTACGGCCGTCCTGATGAGCAATTACATTTCCTTTGCCCACATCCTGGGGGGAATTCTGCTGATCCTGGGGGTACTGACCCGTTTTGCCTGTATCCTTCAGATACCCATCCTGATAGGCGCCATCTTTTTTATCAATGCCTCTCCGGACATGTACAGGCCTTTCTCTCAATTGTTACTGGCCATCCTCGTGCTGCTCTTGCTGATCTGTTTCCTCATCGTGGGCAACGGAAAACTTGCCTTTCTGAAGTTTAAGGATTAGCCGGTCTCCCGTCCACCCGCCATCGCACCTGTGGATTAGCCTTCCGCATAGATCTTTTCGATCGCATTCCGGTATTTCTCCGTAATGACCTTGCGTTTGAGGCTGAGCTTGGGCGTCATCTCACCAGTCTCGATACTCCATTCAGCCGGCAGCAGCTCGAATCTTTTGATCTGTTCCACATGGCTAAAGAATTTATTATAACTCTCCACAATCTCCTGGTATAGGGCGATGATTTTCGGATGAAGGATCAGCGCTTCATTGGCGCCATCCGGAATATTGTTCTGCCGGCACCAATCTCTCAGGTAGGGGAAAGCGGGGATGATAAGGGCCCCGACAAACTTCCTTTCCGGGCCTACGACCAGGATCTGCTCGACAAATGGGGACTCTTTTAATTTACTTTCTATCATCAGGGGCGCAACATACTTTCCGCCGCTGGTCTTGAACATTTCCTTTTTACGATCGGTGATCTTCAGATATTTCCCATCCATCAGGACGCCGATATCCCCTGTATGGAACCAGCCGCCCTCCAGAGCTTCTGCCGTGAGGTCAGGACGTTTATAGTAGCCGATCATCACGTTGGGTCCCTTACAGAGGATCTCTCCGTCTTCTGCAATTTTTACTTCCACACCCGGGATGATAGGCCCCACGGTACCGAACATACGATCCTCCACCTGCAGCCGGTTGACGCTGATCACGGGAGAAGTCTCCGTAAGCCCGTACCCTTCCAGGATAGGGATCCTGGCTGCCGTGAAAATGCGGATCAGCCTTACCTGGCAGGCAGCACCCCCACTGGCGACACAGGTAAGGTTATTACCCAGGGCTTCCCGCCATTTACTGAAAATGAGCTTATTCGCCAGGGATAGTTGTAGGTTGTACCAGGCCCCCAAGGGCTTGTTGATCTCATAACGGGCAGCCAGCCCATGCGCCCAGAAAAACAGCTTTTTCTTCACACCCGTCAGCTCGGCGCCCTTCTGCATGATACGGTCATAGACTTTTTCCAGCAGACGGGGGACGGTGACAAACATCTGGGGTTTTACCTCTTTCAGGTTCTCGCCGATCGTATCCATACTCTCAGCGTAATAGATTGAACTTCCGCTTAAAAGGTAGACATAGGTCAGCATCCGCTCATAGATATGGTTTAGCGGCAGAAAGCTGAGGGCCCGGATGGGTCCCCGGGGAAGACAGGGAATACAGGACACCACATTGCTGAGGATGTTCTTATGGGACAACATAACTCCTTTGGGCGTACCGGTAGTGCCGGAAGTATAAATGATGGTGGCCAGATCTTCATGTTGTATTTTTTCCCGGATAGCAGGCAGACGATCCAGGTCCGCAGAAGTAGCCGTAGCCAGCAGCTCCTTCCAATGGCGGGCATGGGCCACATGCTCGAAAGTATAGATCTCCTGCAGGCTGGGTATCCTGCTGCGGATGCTCAGCACTTTATGGAATAGCTCTTCATCGTTGACAAAGATCAGTTTGACCTGCGCCTCGTTCAGGATGAATTCCAGCTCGGCAACGGTGATGGTAGGATAGATGGGCGTGAGGATGGCGCCAACCTGTTGCACGGCAAGATCCACCATCACCCATTCCGGACGGTTTTTGGATACAATAGCGACCTTATCCATTCCTTCTTCCGTCCGGTCCCCTGCTGAAATACCCAGGCCTAACAGGGCGGCGCTGAGCTTATTCACGGTATCCGTCACTTCCGCCGTGCTATAGGTCTTCCATTTACCGTTCTCTTTTGCCGCCAGCAGATCCGGCAATACGGGTTTTCCCTGATGAATATGCAGGCAATCGAACAATCGCATTGGTTCGGTCATAGTTATTATTTAGGCAGTCCAAATTAAACAAAAAAAGGACAAATAAAAACCTAAACCGGCACCCCTCCGGTTAGCGGTTATTTGGAAGACGCCGTCTGGTAATACTGACCTTCCGGCAATTTAAAGATCCTGCCTTTCTGGAAGTTGGTAAAACGGTTATACTCATCGCTATGCGTATTGCTCCAGGCCTGAAAGGACGGCAGGTTTTCCGCGGCCCCGAAGATCCATTCATTATAGGCGTCGAACAACCCCTCCTTTAACAGCTGCCGCTGGTAATCGAACAGGCGGAAGGGGAAGGAAGACGGGTATTTTTCAAACCAGGACAGGATGAATTTGGTTCGCAGCACCGTCAGGGATTCCGCCGTGACCCCCTGGGCGACAGCAGGAGAAAGCTGACTAAGCAGGTTCAGATAGGCGACAGGAAAAGGGGATTTTATATTTTGATTCTTTAACAGATCTCCGTCAGCAAAAAGTTTTTTATAACCTTCCAGCAGCAGGTCCTTGATCTCGGCAGTTCGCCTGCTGTAGCTTTCCAGGTTGATAAAGATCTCCCCATAAAGGATACTCCATACTTTATCGTAGGTTAGAAAATAATGTTTGGCGGCATTATAATAATTAGAGGAGTAGTTGGGATCTATTTCGATCCCCTTTTCCCATTGTTTGATGGCGGAATAGTCTTGCCGGGCCCAGAGCATTTCGCCATATTCGTTATACAGCACCCCGCTTCGGGGAAACCGCTTGATGCCGGCTTTATACAGCTTCTCGCATTCCTTGGGGTCATCGATGGCCTTATAAAAAAGCCCTGCCATCTGATAACACTGCACATCGGCGTCGGACCGTTCCGTCAGGGAACGGGCAATGTTCAGACCCTTTGCATAGTCGCGCTGCAGATAATAGTTGAACGACAGGTCTTTTAACAATTCGATATTCTGGGGATCCTTTTGTACAGCCCCCGTCAATACCACGATGGCATTTGCATAGTCGCCCTGACGGGTAAACGTCTTGGCGGTCTCCTGCAGTGTTTTTGCATCGGGTTGTTGGGCGAGGGTAGTAAGGCTGGCAAAGACCAGTATGCAGGGTAATAGAAGGATCCTTTTCATGCTTTTTTGGTTTTTAAATAAGATGTGTTAGTAATCCGTCTCTCAGCTTAGGCTCGAACCAGGTGCTTTTAGGAGGCATGACCTGCCCGCTGTCGGCGATGTCGAACAACTGCTGGATGCTGACGGGATAAAGGCTGAAAGCAATTTTCATCTCGCCGCTATCCACTCTTTTTTCCAGCTCGCCCAGCCCGCGGATGCCACCCACGAAATCGATCCGTTTATCCGTCCGGGGATCTTTGATCCCCAGCAGCCGGTCAAGGACATTCTTCTGAAGGATGGTGACGTCCAGCACCCCGATGGGGTCCGTGGTAAAACTCCCTTCCTTCGCCACCAACTGATACCAGTTGCCCTGCAGGTACATGCCGAATTCATGCAGCTGACCGGGTAAAAAAGCCTTATCCACTTTGCCTGCCAGGAAATCTTTCTGCAGGTTGTCCAGGAATTCTTCCAGACTGGCGCCGTTGAGGTCCTTTACCAACCGGTTATAATCCAATATATGCAGCTCTGCGGAGGGAAACAGCGTGGTAAGAAAATAATTAGCCTGCCCGCTGGCGGATGGGCCCAGCTCCTTCCTCACCTTCGCAGCAGAGGCCGCCCGGTGATGACCGTCCGCGATATAGGTGAACGGAACTTTTTCAGCAAAAAAACGGGTTATTGCTTCGATGGTCTCCTTTTGGTCGATGGCCCAGACGGTATGCTGAATGCCGTCCTCTGCGGTAAAATCATACAGCGGATCATGGTCTTTTTTCCAGTTGCCGATCAGCTCATCGATGGCGGTTACGTTTTTATAAGCGAGGAAGACATTACCGGTTTGCGCACGGATCGTCTTCATATGATTGATCCGGTCTGTCTCTTTCTCGGGACGCGTGAGCTCATGTTTCTTAATGATATCCTTCTCATAATCGTCTACCGAGCTGCCACATACCAATCCCGTCTGGCTTCTGCCATTCATGATCAGCCGGTAGATATAATAACAGGGGGTATTTTCTTCCAGTAAAATACCCTTTTCTATAAAAGACTGCAGGTTCTCTTTTGCTTTATCATAGACTTCCTGAGAATGAATATCCACATTCAAAGGCAGGTCAATCTCCGCTTTGGTGATATGAAGGAAAGATTCCGGGTTGTCGGCGGCCTCTTCCCTGGCCTCATGACTGTTGAGTACATCATAAGGCCTGGAAGCTACCTGCCTGGCCAGTTGCGGAGCAGGCCGTAATGCCTGGAAGGGAACGATGGTTGCCATTTTATTAAGCTTTTTTATTTGCAAAATCTTTCAAAAGATCCGTCAGCGCCTGAACACTGCTCATCGGAAGGGCATTGTAAAGGGAAGCCCTGAAACCGCCTACCGTCCGGTAGCCTTTTATCCCAACCATCCCATTCTCCTTACAGACGGAAAGGAATTCTTTTTCCAGCTCCGGATTGTCCATAACCCAGACGACATTCATTTTACTGCGGTCTTCCTTTGCCACCGTTGGCCGGAAGAGGGGCAGACTGTCAAGCGTATCATACAACAGCGCGGCTTTCCGGTCATTGATCTTCTCCATGGCAGGAATACCACCTTGTTGTTTCAACCAGCGCAGCGTCAGCATACAAACATAGACGGCAAAAACTGGGGGCGTATTCAGCAGGCTGCCCGCTTCGATATGAAGACGATAGTCCATCATAGAAGGCAGCTTGCGGCTCACTTTACCCAATAAGTCTTTTTTTATAACAACCAGGTTGACCCCGGCCGCGCCTATATTCTTCTGCGCCCCCGCATAAATAAGATCATACCGGTTAAAGTCGATCACCCGGCTGAGAATATCACTGCTCATGTCCGCTACCAGAGGGATATCCGTATCCGGTAACGTGTGCATCTGCGTCCCCTCAACGGTATTGTTGCTGGTACAATGAAAATATTTGGCGCCGGAAGGAATGGTATAGCCCTTCGGAATATACGTATAGTTCTTGTCTTTGGAAGAGGCTACCACTTCTACATTGCCGAAAAGCCTGGCTTCCTTGATGGCTTTCGTGCCCCAGATACCACAGTCCAGATAAGCGGCCGTTTCTTTCTCATCCAGCAGGTTCATGGGCACCTGGAAGAATTGGGTGGAGGCGCCCCCATGCAGGAATAATATTTCATGTTCGGCATCGAGCTGCATCAACTCACGGGCGGTAGCCATGGCCTCATCCACCACCGCTTGGAACAAAGGGGTCCGGTGGCCGATCTCCAGGATGGAAAGTCCGGTGTCAGAAAAGTTCAGGATGGACTGACTGGCCTGTTCAAAGACTTCTTTTGGCAGAATGCTGGGACCGGAATTGAAATTGTGAACCACTTCGATTGATTTAAATAATTAAAGGAATATCATGGGCCGCAAAGATAAACCTCTTACCATTAACACCCCAGCTTAGCGGTAGGGAATCGATATCTTTTTTTCAGGAAGGCTCATCGATCTCCGCAACACCTCCTGAAATGGCAAATTTCATGGCATCGGTAGAACTGATGTCCGTGAGGACTCTCACCCTTTCCCTTTTCACGAAGTACAGATGGCCTGCAAAGGCATAGGACTGAGGAACATAAACAGCCACATACTCCTGTAGCCCGAATTCGTGCAGTTCCTCCTGTGTGATAAAACCTACTTGCCATACATCCGGGGCCTGGATGCTAACCAGCACAGCTTTGTCAAACTTTCGTTTGTTCCCCGCGAAGGCTTCGAAGAAGTCCTTTATAGTTGAGTAGATAAGCTTGATGCCGGGAGTTCTTTCCAGGAGCCGGTCTGCGAGGTCGACCAAACGGCTAACGATGAACGAAGGCGAAATATAACCTACGAACAGGGCGATGCCGATAAAGACGATAAAGCCAAGACCGGGTATCCGTTTGGGACTGCCATACTGATCCAGGCTGATCAGGTTGGGCATCAGGTTGTGTACCAGGTTCGGGAGAATGCCGTCAATCCAGGTAAAAAGAGCAAATACTGTCCAGATGGTGATGGAAATAGGAGCGAGAATGAGCAGACCCTGTAAGAAAAGCTGGAATAGTTTACGGGGTATTTTTCTAACCTTCATGTGCCGGCTATTTAAAGCACTAAAATAGTCATTATCAGGTAGCTCAGCCCATTATTTAATTGCAGGAACCGCCGGATGGACTAGTGGAATCCGGGTAAAAAACCTAAAAAATGCACTGGAAACTTTGGTTACGAAAAAAGTTTCCGTAGTTTTGACCCCGATTTATGGAAGTAAAAGAAAGAATATTACTAAAAGCCGCTGATCTCTATATGCGGTATGGTATCCGGTCTATCACGATGGATGAGATTGCCACACAGCTGGGTATTTCCAAAAAAACTATTTACCAGTTCTTTACAGATAAGGACGACATGGTAATGGCGGTCATCGACCAGGAAATACAGAAGAATGAGACGGATTGCCTTCAATTCCAGCATGATGCCGACAATGCCGTGCACCAGATCTTTTTAGCCCTGGAATCCCTGGAGGAAATGCTGAAATCTACCAACCCCCTCATGCTCTACGACCTGGAGAAACACCATCCCCGGGCATACAAGAAAGTAAAAGAGTATAAGTACCAGTTCCTCTATCAAATGACAGTGGATAACCTCCAATGGGGTATGAGAGAAGGAGTTTACAGGTCTGATATTCAAATAGATATAGTTGCTAAAAACCGTATTGAATCGGCCTTTCTCATCTTTAATCAGGACCTTTTCCCTCATAGCCGTTACAAGGTCTCCGAGGTGAATTATGAACTGGCTATGTTCTTCATGCACGGGGTTGTCACGGAAAAGGGTAAGGAACTGATCGGGAAATATACCATAGAACGAAATAAAAAACTATCTCATGAACAAAAGGTTTAAGCAATTGAGAAGGCTGATCCCCGGGCTGATGATCCTGGTAGCTTTGAATGCGACCGCTCAGCAAGGGGCGCCTGCCTCCCCGGGGCAGACTTCATCAGCGCCTGCTATCCACACCCTTTCGCTTAAGGAGGCCATCGATTATGCCGCTAAGAACAGCGTGTTCGTTAAAAATGCTTTGTTGGATCTTAAAATACAGGAGCAAAGCAATCGCGCCACCACCTCCCAGGCTTTGCCGCAGGTGACGGGCAGTATCGGATTTACGGATTATCTCCAGATCCCTACTACCCTGATACCAGGTGAATTTATACAGCAGCCCGGAACTTTTGTACCCCTGAAGTTCGGTACTCAGTACAATACCAACGGCGGGGTGACCTTAAAACAGGTACTGTTCGACGGACAGGTATTCGTCGGCCTGGCAGCCCGTCAGGCGTCGCTGGATTTTTATTCCAAGAAACAGGAGATCACCGAGCAGGTGCTGCGGGTCAATATCTACAAGGTCTATTATCAGCTCCTGCTAAGCCATACACAGGAAGACCAGGTCGATGCCAACATCGCCCGTCAAAAGGAACTGGTGCACAACTCTGAGGAGATGTTTAAGAATGGTTTTTCCGAGAAGCTGGACGTAGATAAGGCAAATGTGCAACTGGCTAACCTGGAGACCGATAAGATCAACCTGGATTTCAATATCGCCAATGGCTACCTGGGCTTAAAGACCTTATTGGGCATGCCCATCAGGGACTCCCTGATGCTGACGGACACCCTCACCTATGAGATGATCCGGGATGCGGCCCTGGGGGATGATTATAAATATGCAGACCGCCATGAATACCAACTGCTGGAAATCAACCGGAAGCTGAATGAATATGACGTGAAACGGTATAAGAGGATGTATATCCCTACAGCTTCCTTCACCGCCAACTATACACAAAATCAGTATGCCAATGACTTCGACCTGGGTAAGAAGAACAGCTGGTTCCCTTCCTCCTACGTGGGGCTGAATATTAACGTTCCCATCTTTGACGGCTTTTATAAAGACGCAAACGTCAAACAGGCAAAGTTCAGACTGGAGCAGACCCAAAACAACATGGACTCTCTGAAGATCCGTATTGATAATGACGTGAAACAGGCACAACTACGGTTTACCGCGGCCCTGGCATCCCTGGATTATCAGAAGAAAAATATGGACCTGGCAGCCAGCGTGTATGATCAGACCCGTAAGAAATACGAACAGGGCCTGGGCTCCAATACGGAGATCACATCGGCTCTGACAGACCTGAAGTCGGCACAGGCAAATTATTTCAATGCCCTCTATAATGCAGTAATAGCCAAAGTGGATTATCAGAATGCCATCGGCAAATTATAAGTAAAAACTAACCGAACGGAAAATCTAAAAATCATTGACATGCATAAGATACTGACAATAGCCGTGATCAGCTCTTCCATCCTGCTGGCTTCCTGCGGAAACAGCTCCGTGAAAAAGGACGACTCGCTGGAAGGAAAGAAAGCCCAGCTTACCGCCCTTAAGGATCAGCAGGACAAGCTAGGCAAACAAATATCGACGCTGGAAACCGAGCTTAGTAAGTTGGATACCGCTTCCGCTGTCGCAGAAAAAGCAAAGCTGGTGACGCTCACACAGCTTGCCCCTACGGGCTTCACCCATTACATCGACCTGCAGGGTAATGTGGATGCGGAGAATACCTCTTATATCTCCCCCCGGGGATCCGGCGGCGTGGTAAGAGCGGTATATGTCAAACAGGGTGATGCCGTCCGGCAGGGACAGCTCCTGCTCAAGCTGGACGACGCTATCCAACGTCAGACACTGGTCAATGCCCAGACACAGCTTGCCTATGCGAAAGATATTTACCAGCGCCGGAAGAACCTCTGGGACCAGAAGATCGGCGCGGAGGTAGACCTGATCAACGCAAAGAACCAGGTCGACCAGACGGAGAGCCAGTTGAAGATCGCCCAGGAGCAACTGGATTTCACCAATGTAACGGCCGACATCAGCGGCGTGGTGGACTATCTTTCCATAAAAGTGGGCGAGTCTTTTACACCCGGCGCTGCACAAATACGCATCATCAATACCAGCAATCTGAAAGTCATCGTACAGGTGCCGGAAACATACCAGGAAAGGGTACGGGTCGGCACACCGGTGAAGATCGAATTCCCGGGACTTAATAATAAAGAGATCTCGGGTACGGTAAAGGTGGCCGGGAAGCTGATCAGCGCCAGCCGGTCGTTCCAGGTGGAGATCAGGATCCCCAACGACAAGGACATTCGTTCCAACCAACTGGCTGTCGTCAGGCTGCAGGACTATACGGCTAAAAATGTTATCACCGCTCCGGTCAATACCCTCCAGACGGATGAAAAAGGAAAATACGTGATGGTAGGGACGAATAACAAAGGGAAATGGTACGCCCATAAAAGGACCGTTACTATTGGCCAACCCTATGCCGATAAGATAGAAATCACATCGGGCCTGCAGACGGGCGACCAATTGATCACGGACGGTTTTCAAGGCTTATACGAAGGGCAGCTGATCACTACTCAATAGGAAGTAAGATAGGAAGGACATCGCTTAATCATTTCAAAACCAACGTATGAGTGCTTTAGAAAATCTTACCGATAAATTCAAACACTTCCGGCCCACCACCTGGAGTATTAAAAATAAGACAGCTATTTACCTGCTCATGCTGATCGTGAGCGGCTGGGGGGTGTTTCAGTTTGTCACGCTTCCTAAGGAACAATTCCCGGATATCGTGATACCCACCATCTATGTATCCACGATCTATACAGGCAACTCTCCCAAGGATATGGAGAACCTGGTCACCCGCCCCATTGAAAAACAGATCAAGAGTATTACGGGAGCAAAGATCAAAAAGTTCACCAGCACATCCCAGCAGGATTATTCAGCAATCGTAGTGGAATTTGAAACGGATGTACAAACGGATGTAGCTCTTCAAAAAGTAAAAGATGCCGTAGACAAGGCCAAGCAGGACCTGCCGACCGACCTCACCCAGGAGCCGACAGCCCTGGAGGTGAGTTTCTCTGATCAGCCGATCATGTACGTCAACATCAGCGGGGACTACGACCAACAACGGCTCAAGAAATTCGCAGATGATATGAAGGACAGGCTGGAAGAGCTTCCTCAGCTCAACCGGGTGGACATCGTAGGCGCGCCGGAGCGGGAATTCCAGATCAACGTGGATAACTACCTCATGCGGAGCTCGAATGTCACCTTTGACGATATTGACAATGCCGTTAAGGGCGAGAACCTCGACATCTCCGGAGGTTTGCTGGATGTAGGTAATATGAAGCGCAACCTGCAGTTGAAAGGACAGTTCCACACAAAGGAAGATATCGCCCAGATCATTGTCCGAAGCCCGAATGGCGGGGGAGCAGTATATCTGAAAGACATCGCCACCATCAAGGATACGATCAGGGACCGGGAAAGTTATGCACGGTTGGACGGCAAGAATGTAGTCACCCTGAATATTATCAAACGTTCGGGAGAGAACCTGATCGAAACTTCCGATGATGTCAACAAGACCGTGAATGAAATGAAGAGCTCTTTACCCAAAGACCTGAATGTCGTTCTTACCGGAGATCTGAGCACCAAGACCCGGACCTCCTTCAATGACCTGGTCAATTCCATCGTCATCGGCTTTGTGCTGGTGCTGATCATCCTCATGTTCTTCATGGGAGTGGTGAATGCCTTCTTCGTCGCCCTGTCCGTACCGCTGAGTATGTTTGTTGCCTTTGTATTCCTGCCGGCGGCAGACATCATCATCGGCACCCACGTCACCCTTAACTTCATCGTACTATTCGCACTGTTATTCGGACTGGGTATCATCGTCGATGACGCCATCGTAGTGATCGAGAACACCCACCGTATCTTCACACAGGGCAAAGGGAAAATAGATACCTCACGGTCGGCCATGATGGCCGCTGGTGAGGTATTCATCCCGGTATTCGCCGGAACGCTGACCACGCTGGCGCCTTTCTTCCCGCTGTTATTCTGGCCAGGCATCATCGGTAAATTCATGGTCTATCTGCCAGCCATGCTGATCTTTACCTTAACGGCTTCCCTCATCGTGGCGTTTATCATGAACCCAGTCTTCGCAGTAGACTTTATGAACCACCCGGAAGAGGAAGGAACAAAATCAAAATCCGCCATCTTTAAGACACCAGGCTTCTGGATCGCCCTTATCCTGGGCATCCTCCTGGATCTGGGGAAACAGACCTTCCTGGGTAACCTGCTGATCTTCCTCGTTATCCTGGCTGTCCTGAATAAATTTGTATTCGACGGGCTGATCCACGGGTTCCAGAACAGGGTATTGCCCTGGATCATGGGCCACTATGAAAGCCTGCTGCGCTGGGCGCTGAAAGGCTGGCGGCCAGCCTGGCTCCTGTTCAGCACTTTCCTCCTGCTGATTTTTTCTTTCGTGTTCTTCGGGATAAGAAAGGTGCAGGTGGTCTTCTTCCCCAAGGGAGACCCCAACCAGGTCTATGTCTATCTGAAATTACCCGTGGGCACCAACGTCGATTATACGGATTCCGTGACAAAAGTGCTGGAGCAGCGGGTTTATAAAGTACTGGGTATGGAGAACGGTAAAAAGAACCCTGTCGTGGAAAGTGTGATCAGCAACGTGGCTATTGGGGCTGCCGATCCTACCAGCGGCGACCAGAGCACACATCCCGAACTGGGACGTATACAGGTATCTTTTGTTGAATTTGGAAAACGAAATGGAGTGGTCACCGCCCGTTATCTGGATTCCATCCGATCTGTCATGAAAGGAATTCCCGGCGCAGAGATCTCTGTCGATCAGGAACAGGGTGGTCCGCCTACCGATCCTCCTGTGAATATCGAAGTGGCCAGTGAAGATTTTGATGACCTGACCAAGACAGCTGTATCCCTGAAGAATTATCTCGACTCCATCCAGACCCCGGGTGTGGAGGAATTAAAAATGGATATTGACCTTACCAACCCGGAGATCACGTTGACGGTTGATCGTCAAAGAGCTATGATCGAAGGCGTTACTTCCGGGCAGATCGGCCAGCAGCTAAGAACTGCCTTATTCGGAAAAGAAGCTTCGAAGATCAAGGAAGGAAAAGACGAATACAAAATATATATAAGAAATCTCGTTTCCCAGCGAAAGAACCTGTCCGACCTGCTGAACATGAATATTACCTTCCGGGACATCGCTGGTGGCGGCGCTATAAAGAATGTGCCGATCAGTTCCCTGGTCAAATTCGATTATACCAGCACCCTGGGTAGCGTCAAGCGTAAAAACCAGAAAAGGGTGATCACGTTGAAATCAAATGTATTGAACGGGTATACTCCAACCGCCGTCAACCAGGTACTGGCTACACACATCGCGGATTTTAAAAAACGACCTGACGGCGTGACGATCAAACAGACAGGAGAGGGAGAGCAACAGGCCGAGACGGGCGCCTTCCTGCTGAAGGCCCTGGTGATCGCCCTGATGGCGATCCTGCTCATCCTGGTCTTACAGTTCAATTCTGTGAGTAAATCAGTGATCATCCTTACCGAGATCCTCTTCAGTGTCATCGGGGTTATCCTGGGGTTCGCCATTACCAAAATGGAAGTATCCGTGATCATGACAGGACTGGGTATCGTCGGACTGGCGGGTATCGTGGTGAAGAACGGGATCCTCGTGATAGAATTCACCGACGAATTGAGGGCGAGGGGAATGAAGACGCGGGAAGCCGCAATAGAAGCAGGAAAGACCCGTATTATCCCTGTATTGCTGACGGCTATGGCGGCCATCCTGGCCCTGATCCCCCTGGCCGTCGGGTTCAATATTAATTTCGTCACCTTATTCTCCGAACTCAACCCGCATATTTACTTCGGTGGGGATAATGCCGTCTTCTGGAAGCCGCTGTCCTGGACCATTATCTTCGGGCTGGCTTTTGCCTTCTTTATGACCCTGTTCATGGTGCCCAGTATGTACCTGATCGCAGAAAGACTAAAAAGACCGATGCGCCGCCACTTTGGTGGGAAATGGATATCGTTCCTGGGTATACCCCCCTTTACGATCCTCTTCATTATCCTGATGTTTATTACCATTTTCCTGCATAGGATAGAAATATCCAGAAGGAGGAGAAGGGCCAGGGGGCGTGTAGACGAGACTTGGATCCGGAGCTGGTTTTAACGATCAGCAAGGGATGCCCGCCGGACTTTTAGGTTGGATATATTATAATGGTAGGACCTGATAAATAGCCTGGATTTGATCCCAAAAGAGGTCGTCTCTTATTTCCCTTTGAGACGGCCTTTTTTTACCTTCACAAAAAAAAGATTTACTATGAGAAATAATCATGAAATAGACTACAAGATCTACGGGGAAGAACTCCAATTCGTAGAGGTAGAGCTGGATCCGGGAGAGACCGTCATCGGAGAACCGGGAGGTTTTATGATGATGGATGATGGGATAGAAATGCAGACCCTTTTCGGGGACGGCTCCGCGGCATCCCAAACGGGAGGCCTGCTGGGTAAGTTGATGAATGCCGGTAAAAGGGTATTGGTAGGGGAGAACCTGTTCATGACGGCTTTTACCAACACCGGTCAGGGAAAGAAGCGCGTAAGTTTTGCCGCGCCGTATACCGGCAAGATCATTCCCCTGGACCTGCAGCAATTGGGGGGTACGATCATTGCCCAGAAAGACGCTTTTCTCTGTGCAGCGAAAGGCGTCAGCGTCGGTATCGCCTTCCAGCGCAAGCTGGGGACCGGCATCTTCGGAGGAGAAGGGTTCATCATGGAGAAGCTGGATGGGGATGGACTGGCCTTCGTACATGCCGGAGGATATATCATGGAGAAAGAATTACAGCCGGGCGAGATCCTGAAAGTGGATACGGGATGTGTGGTAGCCTTTCAACCGTCGGTGGATTTTGATATTGAGTTTATCCGGGGTATCCGTAACTGGATGTTCGGGGGTGAAGGTTTGTTCTTTGCTGTACTGAGAGGACCAGGCAAAGTATGGCTGCAGTCACTGCCGATCAGCCGTTTGGCAAGCCGCATCATCCAATACAGCCCCCAGTTCGGCAGACGTCGGGAAGAGGGGAGTATCCTGGGAGGGCTGGGGAATCTGTTGGACGGAGATGGATTCTAAAAATAGGAATATAAAAAAAGTCCCGGCAACCGCCGGGACTTTTTTTATATAAGAAGATCAATAAATTATTTCCTGCTGGCAAACTTCGATAATAAACGAAGGATCTCCATATACAACCAAACGATGGTGACCAACAGCCCGAACGCACAATACCATTCCATGTATTTCGGTGCCCCCATGGTGGCGCCCTGTTCGATCATATCAAAATCGAGGATCAGGTTCATCGCAGCAATAGCGACGATCACCAGCGAGAAAAGGATCCCCATATTGCTGCCTTCATGGATAAAGGGCATATCGATCCCGAACATACGCAGCACCATGGCGATCAGGTAAAAGACCGCTACCCCTGCCGTTGCCGTGAAAACTATAGACCTAAATCGCTCAGTGGCCTTGATAATTCTGAAGTTGTAAAGCAGGTACATGGCAATGACAACGCCGAACGTAAGTCCCACCGCCTGCATGACGATACCCGGTGCTATTTTTTCAAAGGCATTGTTATAGATAGCGGAGATACCTCCTACGAAAACACCTTCCAATAAGCCATAAGCAGGCGCCAGATAAGGAGACCATTCTTTCTTGAAGATAATAGCAAAAGCGACGATGAGGCCGCCGATAGCTGCGCCGATCATCCAGGGCATGATATCTTTGCCACTATAAAAAGCCTTCCAGGTAAAGGAGGCGGATGCCATTACCATGAGGAACAAAAAGAAAAATTTGTTCAGGGCCCCTCTCTGCGTCATCGCATCTTCACCAGGGATAATAATCGTGTTCTGAAACATTTTTTCCTGTAGGGCAGGATTACCGGATTTAAAAATAGCCATAGTTTATAGAGTTTAAAGAAATAGCAAATTACTAATTGTCTGAATAAATAACAAGAGAGCCCCCAAGGGGTTGAGCCTCAGTAAAATTTTAACAAATTACTACTGGTGCTTCCAGGCATAACGTACGGACGGCTCTTTTATCTGCGCCTGTTCCGATGCTGCGGCGGCTGTGGCTTCTTCGGTTCCTGGTTATCCCCCTTTTTCTCCCCGCCACCTCTGTTTTCTCCGCCGCCCCGATTTTCTCCCCCGCCCCGGTTGTTGCCGCCGCCTCGGTTGTCTCGGCCGCCCCGGTTCTCACCCCCTTTATTCTCTCCCCCTCCCCGGTTGTCCCGGCCATCTCTGTTATGGGGCTGGTGACCATGTCTTTTCTTTCGGTCCGCTTTTTCCAGGGTCTTCAAACTTATCTGACCGACCAGGTCCACAAAGCCGCTTTCCGTCTCCTTGGGTTTACCCGTACTGACTTCTACCGGCTCCAGGCTCTCCGGGATCACATTCTGGGCATTTAACTGCCGGATCTTCCTTACCCTTTCAATAGTAAGGGGATATTGTTTACTGCTATCCGGCAATACATACCATAGGAGATTTTTGAATATGTCTTTCTTGATGAGAATGGCGGTCCCTTTGGCGATCTGCAGCGTTTCTACGTTATCGGGGAAGTTCTGGAGGGCGTCCAGGTAGGTATCCAACTCATAATTCAGGCAGCATTTAAGCCGGCCGCACTGACCGCTGAGTTTGCTCTGGTTAATAGAGAGGTTCTGATAACGGGCAGCCGTCGTATTGACTGACTTGAAGTCGGTGAGCCAGGTGCTGCAGCATAATTCTCTTCCGCAACTGCCGATTCCCCCCACTTTGGCTGCTTCCTGCCTTGCCCCGATCTGCCGCATTTCCACCTTTAACCGGAATTCCCCGGCAAATATTTTGATCAGCTCCCGGAAATCCACCCGGTCATCCGCGATATAATAAAAGGTGGCCTTACGTCCATCGGCCTGGATCTCCACTTCGCTCATTTTCATATCCAGTTTCAACTGGCGGGCAATGGCCCGGGACCTCACCAGGGCCTCTTTTTCTCTCCCCTTATTCACCTGCATGATTTCCAGGTCCTTATCGGTAGCCCGGCGAAGGAGTTTTTTAATATCGGGATTGTTCTCCTCTACGCCCTTTTTCTTCATTTGCAAACGGACGACCTCCCCGGTAATGGTCACCTCCCCCACATCGAATCC
>Ga0310811_10001799_pt1 | contig 26643 bp, 22 predicted proteins | sample YCmetagenome_FD_207642 | JGI IMG/M metagenome (GOLD analysis project Ga0310811, IMG submission 207642) | Soil microbial communities from experimental microcosm in Duke University, North Carolina, United States - YC | ecosystem: Engineered > Artificial ecosystem > Soil microcosm > Unclassified ... | reverse complement strand
CGCCGCCGCCGCTCGGGTATCTGCTGCACCATCGCGGTCACACGCACACGCTGGTGGGGATCGCGGCGCTCGGCGCGGCGTTCGGGCTGCTGTTTTTGATCCCGCGTGTGCGACGAGGACTCGCGGACTGTCGCGGGCGATTCTGGGGACTGGTCGCGTGCGCGCTGTTGAGTCACATCGTCGCCGACTGGTGGAACAGCTACGGCGTGCATCCGTTCTGGCCGTTCGACAATCGTTGGTATTACGGCGACGCGATCAGCATCTACGAGCCGTGGCTCTGGCTCATCCTCGGCGTGACGGTGGCGCTGAACACGCACGCGCGGGCGACGAAGCTCGTGCTGGCCGCGGTGCTGATCGCGCTGCCGCTGGCGATGACGGGGCTGAGGATGATCTCGCCGGCTGTTTTAGGCGCGCTTGCGGTGGGCGCCGCGGCGTGGACGGTGCTCGTTGCGGGATGGTCGCCGAAGAGGCGCGCGGCGACGTCGGCGATTGTCGCGGCGGCGTTCGTGGCGAGCATGTTCGGGGTGAATCGCGTGGTTCGCGGGAAGATCGGCCCGTCGTTGGACGGAGCGCCGCGGGGGGAGCTATTGGACGCGATCGCGACGCCGCGTGCGGCGAATCCGCTCTGCTGGTCGACGATCCTCGTGGAGCGAGATCGAGCGCGGGATGTGTATTCGCTCAAGCGAGGGACGCTGTCGGTGGTGCGGGGCGGGTGTTCGCGCGAGTGGGAGCACGCGTGGGCGCCGGCGGATACACAATCTCTGACGACGTTGAAGGCGCTGGCGGAGGAGAATTGTTGGGTGAAGGGGTGGCTGCGGTTTGGGCGGGCGCCCTATTTAGCGGGCGGGCGGATTGCGGACTATCGGTTTGGTGGGGCGGGGGAGGGGAATTTTTCGAGTATGGTGATTGAGGAGGGTGAAGACTCTGGCGCTTGTCCGCCGAACATTCCCCTGTGGGGGATGCCACGAGCGGACCTGGTTGGGCCGTAGTAGGCGACCCGGTCGGGAGCCGGGTCGATGCCGTGGTCGCGCGCGTCCTTCACCATCGCGAGCGAACACCGGCGCCGTGTCCGGTGGGAGCCGACCCAAAACCGACGATCGCCCAAGCCGTGTCAACGCCTGATGCGTCACTAAGGAACGCTAAGCCGACGAGTGAGCTATTGACCGTCCGCGGCTTCGCCGCAAACTCTCATAGGATTTCTCTGCAGCTCGGGGCAGGCCCAATCCACGGCTGGCTACATGTTCGCCTTGGGAGTGTTCATCGTAATTGTTCTCGGAGTCGTGATTGGCGTGCGCCGATTCATCGCCGATCAGCGGCGTCGTGGGCGGTGGGACGAGTACGGCCCGCTCGAGGAAACGCAGGGGCCGCCGCGCCATGTGCGTGGCGTCCCGATGGACGAGCGCCGCGAAGTCTTCGGCGAACAGGAGGGAAAGGTGATCCGTCGACGCCAGCCGCACGAACCGCCGGAGCCACGTTAGCCAGCCCCGGTCTTCGCCGGGAACAGCACCGCGTCACGCCGCTGGGATGAGGATCCACACCGTGCTTCCCTGCCCGAGCCGGCTCTCGATTCCCACGTCGCCGTGCATTCTGCGAGCAAGATCGCGGGCGATCGTCAGGCCCAGACCGACGCCGCCGTGCACTCTGGTCGAACGCTTCTCCGCCTGAAAGAACGGCTCGAACACGCGCGGCAGCTGCTCGGGTGAAATACCGATGCCGGTGTCGCGCACGGAGATTCGGACCATGTCGTCATCGCGCTGCGCGACAACGGTCACCGCGCCGCCGTTCGGTGTGAACTTGATGGCATTGCCGACGACGTTCTGCACGATCTGCTGTAGCCTCAGCGGATCGGCCCTGACGGAGAGCGACTGGTTCGTGAGGTCGCGGGTTACGGTGATCGACTTGCGCTGCGCTTCGGGCTCGATCGAGGATTCGACCGCATCGAGCACGTCGCCCAGTCGGACGGTCTGAATGTCGAGGGCGAGGGGACTGTTCTCGGCCTTGGCGAAGCTCAGCACATCGTCGATGAGCGACAGAAGGCTCACCTGGTTGCGCTGGATGCGCTCGATGGCGCTCCGCTGCTTGTCGTTGAGCTTTCCGTGCACTTCCATCTTGAGAAGGTCGGTGAAACCAAAGATCGCGTTCAGCGGGGTGCGCAGCTCGTGACTCATAACGGCGAGAAAATCCGTCTTCGCCTGGTTCGCCGCGGCCGCGATGTCGCGTGACTCCTTGGCGTCCGACAGCGCGCGCTCGAGCTGCGCGGTCGCGCGTCCGCGCTCGTCGCTCGCTGCACCGAGCACGAGAAACGTCGCCGCGGCGACACCCATGAATATCTGGAGCGCGAGGAGTCGTTCATGTATCAGCCCACGGGCAAAGGGGCCGTGTCCCAGGGCCGTGCCCCAGACGGCGATGGTCGACACCAGGAACGCCGACGAGACGGCGCCGCGCTGCCCGAAGCGTAGGGCGGCCCAGATGAGCACGGGGAAAAAGACGTACGCGTGCGTGACCATCAATGGTTGCGCCGCCGCCCCCGGTCCGAACACGACGCTCGCCGCGACCACCGACGCGACACCGACTCCTATCGCCTCCGCCAGACGGCGGCCGCGCGGCAGTGTAGGGATTGGTCCGATCCAGATCAGCAGCATCGGCGCGACGAATAGATCACCGACGAGATCTCCCACCCACCAGGTGCGCCACGTTTCAGTCGCGGTGCCGGGGACGAGTAGTCCGCCCGCATAGAGGCTCGCGATGCCGATCGTCGCGCTCACGGTGGTGCTCAGCATCGCGGCGAAGACGATGAGTGCCAGCGCATCGCGCACGCGGTCGAGGCACCTGGTGAATCCATCCACACGGCGCAACAGGCCAGCGCCAAGCAACGCCTCCAGCGTATTGCCTGCAGCGATTCCCAATGCGACGCCGGTTGGCGCACCGGTGAGGGCGTTGGCAACGAAGGCACCAACGGCGACGCCCGGCCACAGCCGATAGCCGAAGAGGACGAGTGCGGCCAGGGACAGACCGCTGGGTGCCCAGACAGGCGTCGCGAAGCCGGATACCGCGTCGAGCATCAGCCCCGCTCGCGCGGTGGCGACGTAGACTCCGGCGAAGACGACGTTTTCGATGACCGTGCGAGGCCGAAGCGCGCGGTCCCGGTCTCCGAGGGTCGACTCGAGGCGGATGGGCGACTGCATGGGAGGTAAATACTACGTCGCCCGCTCCGGTTTGTCCCGCCGAGTTAGGCCGGCCTCAGACGCCCGTCAGGGTTGCACTCCCGCACCGAGCCGTCGCACCAGCTTGTCGAGGAAGTCGAGTCCCTCGTAAAAGGACTTCACCCGCAGCTTCTCGTCGCGTCCGTGCGCGTTCGTTTCCCCGGGCGAAGAGAAGATGCCGCTCACTCCGTAGGTCGGAATACCGGCCGCGCGGAGCCAATGGCCGTCCGTCGCGCCGGTGGACATCGTCGGAATGACCGGGATGTTCCCCCACATGGCGCGCGTCAGATCCGTGGCCGCCGCGAGCAGCGCCGGCTCGATCGGCGGCACCGATTTCGGGAAGTCCGGCGCGGTGGAATTCGTGAACGTGATCTTGATTCCCGTGTCGGCGATCACGCGCGCGAGTGTCGAACGTACGTACTCGACATTCGACGTCGGGGCCATGCGACAATTGACGTTCGCGCTGGCCGTCTGCGGCAGCGCGTTGTAGGCGTGGCCGCCGGCAAGGCGGGTCGCAACGCACGTCGTGCGAAGCATGGAGTTGTAGCGCGGGTCGCGCGACAACGTCGCCGACGCCGCCGAGTCCGACGGATTGGCGGCGATGGCGCGCATCGCGGCGGCGATGTCCGGCTTCTCGACCTTCGCGGTCTCCTCGAAAAACGCCCGCGTCGTCGGATTCAGCTCCACCGGGAACGAGAACCGCGCGAGTCGCGACAGCGCATCAGACAACTCATAGATCGCGTTGTCCGGGCGAGGCACGCTCGAATGTCCGCCGGTGTTCGTCGTCGTCAGCGTGAAGTCCGTGTAGACCTTCTCGGCGGCCTGGATCGAATGGAAGAGCGGCTTCGCGGCCGGCCCCGTTCCGTCGAGTGTCCCGCCACCGCCTTCGTTGATTGCGTACGCCGCATCGATCAGCTGCCGATGCTGAGCGAGCAGGAACTGGACGCCGTTGGCATCGCCGCTCTCCTCGTCGGCCGTGAGCGCGAGCACGAGGTCTCGCTCGGGGCGCCAGCCTTCCTTCTTGTACTGAAGGACGTTCGCGACGAAGATCGCCGCCATCGCCTTGTCGTCTGCCGTTCCGCGGCCGAGGAAGTAGCCGTTCTGCTCGACCATGGTGAACGGGTCGCGCGGCCATTCGTCGCGTCGTGCGGCGACGACGTCGATGTGTGCGAGCAGCAGAATCGGCTTACCCGCCGCCGCGCCCCGGCTGCCGTGATAGCGGACGACGAGGTTGCCCTTCGTCGGCTTGCCGGCGGGGATGAGGACCTGCACGTCGCTCGCCGGGAAGCCCGCGTCGCGGAAGCGCTTCGCCATCGCTTCGGCGGCACGGGTGACCGAGCCGACGGAGTCCGCCGAGTTGATGGAGACGAGCTCGGCGTAGATCTCGCGCGCGGCCTGCTGGCGCGGCGAGAGCGTCGCTTGGGCGTGAAGCGTCGTGGCGGCGCACAGGGCGGCGACAGCCAGGAAGGGTGAACGCGGCATTCTGATCTCCATCGGGGATGCGAGCGAGCGGGGGGAGAGTGCTCAGGTTAGCGTGCGAGCAGCCGCCGCGCGACATCGAAAGTCGTCTTCCGGGGCCTACCGCACATGGATCGTGGCGGTCACTCCGGGCCCGCTCGAGTGGACATACGCATCGCCGATCGCTCGTCCGGTAACCAACCCGGTTAAGGTGTCGAGCAAATGAGGTTGGTGTCAGGCGTAAACCGTGGCTTGGCAAAGTAAACGGGTACTTGTCACGCGAACACGGGTTGCCGCTGAGTAAGGCTACGGTGACGCTCTGTCCTGGATGAATTGTCGTGTCTCTCGGTGACGCCCAAAATGGCAGGAATTCCCGACGTACAGGCTGTGGTTTCGCTGCACGCGACACTTGAATGCGACGGGCCAGACGGTCTTCATCAGCATTTCATGTTTAAGGCAGCTCTGACATCGTATTCCCAGGTTATCCCAAGAGTTATCCATTGAGGACAGCAACGAAAGGCCCACGCCCTGCACAACGGCAGTGAGGGCCATCACTTACGAGGCTTCTGATTTATCGCGAGCGACGTGACCAGCCCTGAACCCCATTCAGGGATTCTCGGCTAGACTGCACGCCACCATCTTTGGACCAATGCCCGACCGCACTGAAGAGCCGAATCGGCCGCGCGTCCGCACTCCGAGCGTGTGGGCTCTGCTTGGCCTCTGGACCGTTCCGGCGCTGCTCTCGACCATCGAGACGGTGATGTTCGCGCGCACCGCAGGGCGGCCGATGCCCGCCTGGCGCGCGTTCATCGCCGAGGCGCCGCAGTGGTACGGATGGGTGCTCTTCACACCGGCGATCCTGGCGCTCGCCCGACGCGTTTCCCTCCGCCGTCCCGTGCGAGCAGCGAACGTCATCGTCCACGCCGTCGCCAGCCTTGGCGTCGGCCTGGCGATCGCCTTCGCCGACGCATTGGTCAATGCGTGGGTGCGACCGTCGCGCGCCACGCTGCTCGTGTCGACGAGCAACTGGTTTCTCTCCGCGCTCCCGGCCACGACGCTCGCCTATTTCGCGATCGTCGGAGCGAGCTACGCGCTCGAGGCGGCGGCGGAGCTGCGCGACCGCGAACGGCGCGCCGCTGAGCTCGAGGCGCAGCTCCGCGAGGCGCAGCTCAGTGCGCTGCGCATGCAGTTGCAGCCGCACTTCCTCTTCAACAGCCTCAATGCGATCATGGCGCTCGTCCGCGATCAGGACACGACGCGCGCCGTGCGCGCGCTCTCGCTGCTGAGCGACGTGCTCCGCGCCACGGTGAACGCCGGCGACTCGCACGAGACCACGCTGTCGCACGAAGTCGATTTCGTCTCGCGCTACCTGGAGATCGAGCGCATCCGGTTTGGCGATCGGCTGCGCGTCTCGCTCGACGTCCCGGCTTCGCTGAGTACCGCGCTGGTACCGCGCTTCGTGCTGCAGCCGTTCGTCGAGAACTCGCTCAAGCACGGCGTGCTGCGCGAGCGCACCGGCAACGAGATCGCGGTGCGGGCGCACGCCGATGAGCGCGCGCTCACGCTCACGATCAGCGACGACGGGCGAGGCCTTGGCGCTGGCGAATCCGTTTCCGGTGTCGGCATCGCCAACGCGCGTGCGCGGCTCGAGCGAATGTATGGATCGGCGGCGCGACTCTCCGTGCAGAACGCCGCGAGCGCCGCGGGGGTCGTGGTCGAGATCCAGCTGCCGCTCAAGCTTGCCACGGAAGCCGTCGCATGATTCGCGTGCTGATCGCCGACGACGAGGCGCTGTCGCGCCGGCTCGTGCATCAGCTGCTCGCTCGGCATGGCGACGTGGAGATCGTGGCCGAATGCGGGGACGGCGAGGAGGCCCGAAACGCGATCGCGTCGGAGCGGCCCGACGCGGTCTTTCTCGACGTGCGCATGCCGGTGGAGTCCGGGCTCGCCGTCGCTCGTGCACGCGACGCGAAGGACGGGCCGCTCGTCGTCTTCGTCACCGCGTACGATGCGTTCGCGCTGCCCGCCTTCGAGACCGACGCCGTCGACTATCTGACGAAGCCGCTGAACGAGGAGCGATTCGACGCCGCGCTGGATCGCGTCCGCGAACGCTTGCGGTTGCGTCGCGACGCCGCGCGATACGAGGCCATCGCTTCGTCGCAGAGCGATGTGCCGGCGACTCTGCCGCATTTGGTCGCGCGCGTCGGCACGCGCGACGTGATCATCCCGCTCGAGAGCATCGACTACATCGAAGCGGATGACGTCTACGCGGCGGTGATCACGCGGGGCGGGGGGCGCCGCCTCCTCGTGCGCACCGCCCTCGACGCGCTGGAGCGATCGCTGGACTCCGCCGCATTCGCGCGCATTCACCGCTCGTACATCGTCCGGCGCGACCGTGTGACGGAGATCCGTCGCGATCGGGTGAGCGGTCCGGTGGTCGTGTTGGAGCCAGGCGTGGAGCTGCCCGTCAGCCGGCGGCGGCGCGCGATTCTCGACACGCTCGTTCGACCGCTCGCGACATAGTTCGTACCGCCCGCATCAGCGGGTTTGTCGGGCGGTTTGCGCGTGGTGATGATGCATTGGACGCTCGCACCATCATCATCTCCCACTCGTGCCATGTACTTCGCTTCGCTCAGCATTCTCGTCAGCCTCCTCGCGCCCGGCGCGAAACCGCCCGCGCCCCGCGCGCTCGTCGACAGCGCGCTCGCGGCCGTGCAGCGCGGCACCCGACTCACCGACGCGCGCTCGCTTCGCTTGGTCGGCATTCAACATGAATTCATGTTCGGCAACGCCGAGCGGGCCGAAGGACCGTGGCGCGTGTTCTACTCGCAGTTCTCCGAGCTTCGTGATCTCGAGGGCTCGCGCATGCGACGCACCGAGTGGCGTCTCGCACCGAACGGCGCGAAGTCCGGCGATCGCGTCACGATTCTCACGGACTCCGTCGTCGCGGCCGTGTCGGCGGGGCGTCAGACCGGGATGTCGAAGGCGTTCTTCGAGGATTTCATCGACGGCATCGACGGCTCACCGGATCGGGCGCTGGTGCTCGCCCGCGCGTCAGCGGGGCTGACCTACGATCGGTCGGTACAGCGCTTCGGGCTCACCTACGACGTCGTGTCGTTCCCGTGGCGAAACGGCCGCATGCGCATCGAGCTGAGTCGCGAGACGCGCTTGCCGGACGCGATCGAGATCGTGCGTCCCTACGTGGACAACTTCCGCTGGGCGCCCTTCGGCGATATCACGATGCGCACGGAGTACGTCGACTGGAACATCACACCGTCGGGCGCGTACTGGCCGATGCAGCAGAAGACGTCGCTCAATGGCGAGCCGCTGCGCGACGTCACCCTCGCGTCGGTGTCGTTCGACGCCGCGTCGGCACCGGCCGATTCATTTGCCGTGTCGGACTCCGCGCGTGCGCAATACGCCGCCGCGTCGGCGCTCAACTTCTCTCGCTTCAAGTTCGGCGCGCGCGGGCAACCCACCGAGATCAAGCTCGGCATCGTGCGCGTTCCCGATCAATGGATGCAGACGCTCGTGAAGCAATCCGACGGCGTCGTCATCTTCGAGGCGCACATCAGCGCACAGTATCTCCACGAGGTGATCGGCGAGGCCAAGCGTCGCTGGCCCGGTGCGCCGGTCAAGGCGATAGTGCTGACGTCGGACCCGTGGGCACACATCGGCGGTGTTCGGGAAGCGATGGCGCTTGGCATCCCGCTCTACATCAACGCGCGGAGCGTTCCATTCTTCACGGCGCTCGCGAAGTCACCGCACACGATGGTGCCCGACTCACTCGCCCGTGCGCCACGCGAGCCGAAGCTCATTCCGGTCACGGGCAAGACCGTGATCGGCCGCGGCGAAAACCGAATCGAGCTCTATCCCGTGGGCGGTGCGTACGCCGAGCGAATGCTCATGGCGTACTTTCCGGACCACAAGCTGCTCTACGGCGCGGACCTCGTCTTCTTCAATCGCGGGCCCGATGGCAAGATCGCCAAGGGCTTTCTCGAGACGTCCGCTGTCGACCTTCGGCGCGCGGTGGCGCGAGAGCACCTCGACGTCGAATCGCTGTTTTGCGTGCAGCAGTATCCGTTGATTGAGTGGCGGACGTTCGTTGGGGATGAGTGAATCGGCGGCGGGCGGCGGGGGGGGCGAGTGACAGCGGCCTCTAGGGGAGTGTTTTGCGTGAATCGGTGCGAATCGGCGCGCGCTGGCCGCGCCCAGGAAACACATGCTCGACCACGACGCCATCCGTCACGACGGGCACGCCGTTCACGAGCACGTACTTGAATCCCGTCGACGTCAACGCCGGCTGCTGGTAGGTCGACCGATCCGTCACCGTGACTGGATCGAACACCGAGATGTCGGCGTCCGCACCGACCTTGATTCGCCCCTTGTTCTTGAACACCGGCGCGAGCGTCTCGAGCCGCTGCGCCGGCATCAGCGACATCTTCCGGATCGCGTCCATGAGCGAGAGCTGCTTCGTCTCGCGAACGTAGTGCGCGAGGATGCGGGCCTCGGTGCCCGCGGTGCGCGGATGACCCTTGCCGTGCTCGAGCCCACCGTCGCTCGCGATGGCGGTCAGCGGACTCGTGATCGCCATCGCCTCCATCTCCGGCGTGTTGAGAAAGAGGATCACACTCCCGCCCTGCTGGCGCGCCGGGCCAAACGTCGCGTGCGTCAGTCGCTCGCCGGTCTTCACCAGCATGATGTTCTTTACCACGCTGTCGGGCGCGTTCGCGTACTGGTCGAGCAGCGCCGAGCCGATCTCCGTCATGCCGGCGATGTACGGATACGCCTCCGTGGTGACGTCGATGCCGTGGTCGCGCGCGTCCTTCACCATCGCGAGCGTCTTGGGCGTGGACTCGAGGCTCATGCTGTTGAGGTGCACGATGTGCAGCGGCGCGCCGGTGATCGCGCTCGCGCCGATCACTTCCATGAACGACTCCACCGAGCTGCCCGGCTCGTGCGTGCCGAATGACCGCACATGGACGAACACCGGCGCCTTGTACTTCGCCGCCACGCGAAAGACGTCGAGCACCTCGGAGCGCGTCGCGGCCGGTGTGTACTGCAATCCCATGCCGACGCCGAGTGCGCCGGCGGCGAGGCCGGCGTCGACGTGCTGTTTGATGTCGGCGATCTGCGCGTCCGTCGCGATCGTTTTGCCGCCGGAGCCCGTCGGCAGGAGGCTCGTCGAGGGATCTTTCATGACGAGCATCCGCGCGCGAATGTGCCCGGATGACGCGCCGAAGTTGATCAGCGCCTTGCCCTCTCGACTTGCATAGAAGGCCGGGACGTCTCCAGTCCCCACCTCCAGCTCGAGCGCGGTCGTGACGCCATCCAGCGCGAACACGCGATAGTTCTCGCCGTCCTGCCCGTGCGCGTGCAGATCGATGAAGCCGGGGGCGACGACAAGGCCCTTCGCGTCAATCATAGATTTGCCGCTGATCGGCGTCGCGGAGATCGCCGTGATCTTGCCGTTGCGCACGCCGACGAACCGTATCGCGTCGAGGCGAGATTCTGGATCGATCACTCGGCCGTTCGCGATCACCACGTCGTAGGGCGCCTGCTGCGCCGGTACGATCGCTGGAGCGGTGATGAGCGCGAGCATTATCGCGAACGAACGCATGATATCTCTCCTGAACGTGGGCGGCGTGCGGCTGCAACCGTCAGCCGAGTCTTTTTCTCATAGTGTGAAGTGCAACCCAATGCCTGTGAGTCGAACTTGACTGCGTAGGAACTGACCGTACGGCGAGGGGCCATCGTAGTACTCGGCCATCAGACTCCATCGGCGGCTCCCGACCTCCGACTCGTTCGGACGCGCGAACTCGAATCCGGCGCGCACGCTCAGGCCCGTCCGCGTCGTCGTGTCACACACGACCTTCGTGTCCGCCGCCGCGACCAATCGAAGCGTGGCGAGCGGGCCGAGGTTCACGGCCCCCGTCGGACGCAGCTCGACGCCGCCGTGCCACAGACGTTGTGGGAGATCGACCGGGTCGCGCCCGAAGAAGTATTCGCCGCCTCCATAGACGCGCACCGCCATGACGTCCAGCGAGAGCAACCCCTCGGTCGACTCGAACGAGAGGTTCTGGCGCACCGGCGGATTTGGACGCAGCAGCAGCTCGTCGCCCAGGTGCGAGCTCTGATGGTACACGCGCACTCGACCAGAGAGCGGGCCCGCCCGGAACGTCAGTGGAAGGCCGATCAGATAGTCGGCGTTGAGCAGATCGTACGACGGACTGCCAAGGTCGAACTGAGCGAACACCGCGCCGGCGAGGCCGAGCTGAATGCCATTTCCCGAACGGCCCGCGGCGGCACGGAAGAATGGAAACTGATCCGCGACGCCGACGGCGGCGATATCGGTTGCCAGGTCGGCCTCGTCGCCACGTTGATACGTGACGAACGAGCGCGTCGCCTTCGGATCGGCGATGAGCGGGCAGAAGACATCGCCGCGAGGCAGCGGGAGCCAGGGACCGACGTCCGCTCGCGCGCCGCCCACGCCGCAACGCGAGGGATACGACTCGGCGCTCTGCGCGTGGGTGCGAGACACCAGCGCGACGGTCATCACCGCGGCACAGCTCACCGCTCGTGCAATCGATAGTCGACGGACGCTCATTCGGCAGCCTCCAGTTGGGACTATCGCAAGTTTGGTGTGCGTGCGGGCGGCAGGGAAGACTGAAGGTGACAAAGCATGCTAGCGAAACAGATCGTTGCCGCTCACCGCCGGTGAGCCAGGAACGAACCGGACCGCACCGTTCCACAGCCCTTGCATCGCGGGTACCAAGCGCTGAAGCATCTCCGCATTGAACTGCGAGTGATGACAAGCGACGGCCTTCTTCGCCGCTTCGAGATCGATGGGTGTGAACGGCACCTGCACGGTGAAATACTTTGCCTGAGGAATGACCATGGGCGGCGCGCCTCTCTGCGGATTGGCCAGGCTGAACATCTCTGCCGGCATGTACATGTAGACGAGGCGCTCGGGCATTCCCGGTACGGCGGCACGTTGCAGCTGCGTCGCGATGTCGCTCACAAGGCGATGGTCCGGGTGACCGGTTCCCCCATCGGGACCCCACGTCATCACGACGTCCGGGCGCAGACGCTCGATCTCCTTGGCGATGCGCTCCGTGAGTCGAGAGACCAACGTACGATCGCCCAGATAGTCGCCGAGCTTTCCATCGGGAAAGGCGAGGAGCAACGGCTCTTGCGCGCCGAGCGCCGCAGCCGCGCACCGCGCTTCCTCGACACGGGCTTTGACGAGAGCGTCGCCGACGGGGCCTGAATCGGACCGTTGGAGATTCGCCTGAGCGCCGCTCCCACCCGACCCATCGGTCGCGATGATCATGTGGACCTGCACACCCTCGCGCGCGTAGCGCGCGAGTACGGGTGCCGCCGCGGTTTCGTCGTCGGCATGCGCGAGCAGCACGAAGAGTCTCTTGGGGAGACTCTGAGCGTCAATCGGCGTCCGCCAGGAAGCCGCGAACATGAGGAGCGCTGCCGTACGAAGGGTACGCATAGGAAGTGGCATCCGGTTTACGGTGACCCGCTGAGTCGTGCCCGCGCACGAGCGATCGCGTCGAGATACAGCTCGCCGCCGTAATTCTCCTGCGACAGCGTGTACCACACCAGAGCTTCGTCCTTCCGACCGAGCGCTTCGAGCACCTCGCCGCGGAGAAAGCGCAACGACAGGGGTGACGCTCGCTCGTTCTCGAGAATGGTGAGGGCCTCGCGCGGCTTGTGCTGCAACAGCAGCCGACGCGCCGTGAGCTCCGTCAAGAGCGCATGAACCGGCGGCTCGGTCGGCGCGGCGGCGGCAACCCTGTTCGCGGTCGCCTGTGCGACACCTACATCGTCGAGTCGAAGCGCGAGCAGCGCGGCGAGGAGATCCTTTCTCGGCTGTGAGAGTGTACTAATGGATTCGAGCGTCGAGCGCGCATCTCGGATTGCTGCGAGCGGCGGCGTGCCGATGGGCAGCGACAGTAGCCGAGCGCGTGCATCCGCCGCGGCTGGCGCGTCGAACCGTTGGGCGCGATTCATCAACGAGTCCGCGCCACGCCAATCGCCGCGAGCGGCCGCGAGATTCGCCAACGAGATGAATACCGTCGCGTGCTCGGCTGGGGCTCGCGTGGAGTCGTCGAAGGTCGCGACGAGCTTCGCGACAGCCTCGAGCTCACCGGTCGTCGCCGCCGCTGTGCCGGCCTGGCGCAGCGCGTCGTGCAGCGGTAAACGCGCAAGCTCTTTCCGGACCTCAGTGATGCGTCCCGTGTCGCGCCGCACGAAGGCGACGATGGGTCGCACCGTGACCGAAAGCCCACCGGCCGGGTGCAGAAGCAGGAACCGTGTCGCGAGAGAATCGACGGCATCGCGCCGACGCTGAACCGCCGCGATCGAGATCAGATGGAAAAGCGCCTCGGCGCTCCGCGTCGGGTCGAGCGATGCGGCGCGTTCCAACGGCTCACGCGCCTCGGCGACATCGCGCCCCCGCGCCGGGTTTCCGTGGAACAGCAGGTCGCCGAGCTCGTAGTTGGCGTCGAAGTCATCGGGGTAACGCGCGATTACCGTGCGGAAGATTCGCTCGGAGCCGACCGCGTCACCGCGCCAACCCGCCATCATGGCGTCGAGCGTCAGTCGATAGCGTTCCGGAAGTCGCGTCGAAAATCGAGCGGCCAGTTGAAGTGCGCGGCCGTCGTCCTGCCCCATGGTCCAGCCATGCGCCCACGCAAGCCGGTAGTACGCGAGCGCGAAGGTCGTGTCGATCCTCGTCGCGCGCTCGAAATGATCAGCGGCTTCGGCGTACTGACCGCCCCGGAGTTGCGCCTCTCCCTCGAGGTACTCCTTGAGAGCTGGGAGAGAGCCGGTAGTGATCGACGCGAGACGCGCGAGCTGTGGCGCGGGTTCGTCGCGACGTCCGACGAGCAACCGCGTCGCGAGCGAGTCGACGAGCTCGAACACAGCGCCCGATTCGCCCTGCGCTCCGACGCGCGCCGAGATGGGTTCGCCGTTGCGCGCGTCGTAGAGCGCGGCGTCGAGATGCACGGTGCCCGCCGCGCGAACCACGTCGCCGAGCACGAAGTAGCTCGCTCCGAGACGGTGGGCGAGTCGCGCCGCGTCGACCGGGTCGGGATGGCTGTCGCCCGGCCGATACTGCGCGAGCAGCGCGTTCGGATCGATGCTCCTCCATCCCGCTCCACCGTCGAGCTTCGTCGCGAGAAGGATCGCCATCGCTTCGCCGGACACGTCCTGTGCGCCGGCGCCACGATCGGTGAATGGAAAGACCGCCACGCCCATCTGCGCCGGCGGGCCGGCGTTTATCGTCTCGCGAGATCGGCGCGTCGCGAATGTCCACCACGCGCCGAGCGCGAAGAGGACGACCGCGACCGCGATGCCGAACCGCATCTTGTTCGATCGTCGAGACGGAGGGTTGTCTACGACGATCGGTTCCTGTGGCTTCTCGTCAACGACGGTCGCGACGACGACTGGCTGCGGCGCGTTGGTGTTCGACTCCAATCGAGCAGCCAGCTCGTCGGCAGCGCGTCGGACGTCGGCATCCTCACCGAGTCCCAGCTCGGCGTGGCGAAGCGTTTGATGGATTCGCGCCTGTCGAAGCGCGCCGGTTCCGTCGCTCGCGCGCTCGAGCGCCGACATGAGTTGTAGCGTGACGCGAGCGTCCAGCGGATCGACTGCAGAGAGTTTGCGCAACGAGTCGGTGGCCGCCAGGAAATCGCCGCGTCGCTCGGCATCGGTCGCGAGCGTGCGCAGCGCGTGGGCAAAGCGTTTGGCGAGTCTGCCGCGCTCTTCGTCGACCCAGCGCTCGAACTCCGCCGCCGCCGAGAGGTGGAAGCCGTCGAGAAACGGGCCGGCATACAGCGCGACGGCGCGGTCGAGCGCTCCTTCGTCGAGCGCACGCTCGAAGGCGCGGACGTCTACCTCCACCTGTGAGTCGTCGAGCCAGACATCGTCGCCGGGCGTTTCGATGGCCGATTCGCCGAGGGCGCGTCGGGCGACGTACACCGAATCGGAGAGGCGATGGCGCGCCCCCTCGGCGTCGAGCTCGGGCCACAGGATTCCGACCAACCGGTCGCGACTCACGGGCGCTCGCGCGGCGCCGAGGATGGCGATGAGCGCGAGACGTCGCCTCTGCGCAATCTGGCCGGTGAGGGGCCGGTCGGATTCCTGTAACGACATGCCGCCGAGCAACTTGAGCGACGCTGTCATTCGCGGGTGGGGAGGTGCAGCAGGACGGAGGAGACGAGAGGAGAATCGGAGGATGGTGCGATCTCAACTTGTCCGCGCGGTCATCGCCCAGCAAGGCGGACCGTCACTTTCAACGCCAAGGAGAGACACCATGCGATACCTGTTGCTCACCCTCGCCGCGGCCACGGCGTGCGCCGCGGATCCGACGACCAGCCCGCGAGTGAGCCCGTCGTCCCCGAACTCCGATAGGAGCGCCCCGGTCCACAGCGTCACCGGGACCGGACGAATCAACGTAGCCCCCGGCTCGGCGTTCTCGACGACGATCGCCGTACAGCAGGACGCGACCGGTCGGGTCTGGGGAACGGTCAACACCCACATCATCGACCTTTCTGTGTTCGGGCTTCCTGGGCGAGCAGAATTTCAGGGCGATCCCGAGTGCATGCGGGTGGTTGGCAATACGGCCTACATCGGATTCGTCATCACACACACGAATGACCCCAGGATCGGAGCAGTCGGCGACCGCGGCGTCGTCTGGGTGCAAGACAATGGAGCGAGCGGTCCCGACATTCATTATGGTGGGCCCGCGTTCTTCTTCGACCCGAGCCACCTGATCTGCAGCGACACGCCGCCCGCGCTCCCGGCACTCCCGGTCGTCGAAGGGAAGTTCACCGTTCGATGACACCGTCGATGCGAGCAGTGTGCACGTTGTTCATGGCCGTCGTCCCGGTCCTCGGCGTTGCGGGGACCTGGACGCCGCCGGTGCACCGAGTGAATGGATCAGTGACCGTCAAGCCGAGCCCCGGCTTTGCCTTCGAAGTAGCTCTCGATGTGCAGCAGGACTCGAGTGGCCAGGTGTCGGGTTGGGTTACGACTCGCATCCTGGACATTTCGTCGCACGGAATTGCAGCCAAGGGCGACATCGAGCAGAAGGCGGAGTGTATGCGTGTCGTCGGCAACACCGCCTACATCTCGACCAGGATCACAAAGACCTTCGATGAGAAAGTTGGAAAGGTCGGCGATCGGGCGGTTTTCTGGGTGCAGGACGCTGGCCGCGGCGCGGTGGACGTGGCGTACGGGGGACCGGCGTTCGTCTGGGATCCGGCAAATGCGATCTGCACGAGCACGCCGCCGAGGCTTCCGGCGACTGCGGTGTCGGATGGCGACATCTCAGTGAGGTGAGGTGTTGCGTCCGGTGAGCGAGCGACGAACGACGGGATTCGCCGCTTCATCGCCGCAGGAACCTTGATTGCGAAAGACTCCGTACACCTCGTATTGCGCGGCGGGCCACCACTGAACACGGTTGATACGGTTGTGCTATTCGGCGTCCGGCGCCTCGACCGGTTCGATGGGTATCGGTCGCGCAAATCGATGGTGCTGACCGGTACGGGACTTGGACTGATTGCTGGCGTCGGGCTTTGGTGGTGTGCGCACCAAACCGTGCGGCCCAGCGTCGATATCGTCCCAGATCCGAACACACCCGGTAAGGTCGTGTACCAGTCCAGCCCAATGCCGTCGATTGTCCATCAATTGCGCAACGCTATTCCGGTCTTCGCCGGCGCTGGCGCGCTGATCGGCCTGACAATCGGACGTGAGCACTGGACGCCGATTCTCGTTCCTCAGTCCGTGTTCGTGCGGCCGCGCTAACGCGACGCACTTGACCGATAGCGAACCAGAACATGCGACTGATTGTCGCCACGACGGTGGTGCTTGCGGGTGGCGGTGTGCTGGTGCCTCTTCCGTTCGAATCGAAGCTGCTTCGGTTGGACTCCACACCCTAGGATGCGGCGTCAGGCAGCCGGCGCAGCCGCGGCGATCATTCGTGCCAGCCCCTTCTCCGCCATCTTCGACCAACGCCAGCTGACCTTCAGCCGCAGCGGGGCGCTCAAGCCGGCTGTCGTACACACGAGGCTCACGTCGCTTCCCGGCGCTTCGTCAGTCTCCGGCTTACACTCCCAAACACGACCCTTGTCGTCAGTCACTCGGCGCGATGACATCGTCGGTATCTCCATAGGGTTGGACCGCGAATCCGCTACACAGTAGATGGATTGCGCGAACCGCATGGACGTAACCGACCATCGACTCCATGTGAGAGGGATTGCTGGCCCCCGGTGAGCTTCATCACGCACTAGCTGGGACAGCCAGAGCCCACCCTGTTTGTCGTAGAATGCGCCGGGAAGATCCGTCGGTGCCTGCTTCGACTTGCTCTGTTTGCTCTCTTTGTTCGACGTATAGTCCATCTGTGTCATATACCCGACCTGCGCGAGCCTCGTGAGAGCGGAGAGCGCCGACATTGGATTTCTCCTTTCGAGATCTTACACACGGCGTCGGCGTCACGGCCCGCTTTGATTTAGAATGAACAGCGTCTTTGTCCATGGGCCCGAGCACAAAGAAGAATGGGTGACAGCGTCCGATTCGGAGTAGACCAGGTGGTTGCCGGCCTCGAGCGCTTACCGGCCGGTCCACTCGCGATGCTCACGAACGACTCCGCCCGCCTCGCGCATCGTCCAGACGTCGCGTCGCGATCGGCGCTGCTCGATGCAGGCGTCGACATCACCAAGCTGTTCTCACCTGAACACGGCCTCCGAGCGGTCGCCGCCGACGGGACACACGTCGCCGACGGACGCGACCAGCTGACTGGGCTCGGCGTGACGAGCCTCTACGGCGACCGTCTGGCTCCGACACGCGAGCAACTCGACGGTGTCGAGGCTGTCATCGTCGATCTGCCGGACGCCGGCGCGCGCTTCTACACGTACGTGTGGACGATGACGCACGTCCTCGACGCGTGCGCTGCCGCGGGAGCTCCCGTCATCGTGCTCGATCGCCCGAACCCGATCGGCGGTGACATGCGCGATGCCGAAGGGCCGCTGCTCGACGACGACTATCACTCGCTGCTCGGGCGAGCGCCATTCCCCATTCGGCACTCGCTCACGATCGGCGAGATCGCGGGCGTCTGGCAGCGAGAGCACACTCCATCGCTCGAGCTGCGCCTCGTGCCGTGCGCGAATTGGCGCCGAGACATGCACTGGGCGGATACCGGCTTGGCGTTCGTGCCGATGTCGCCGGCGCTGTCGTCGTACGAGACCGCGCTCTGCTATCCGGGGATCTGCCTCTTCGAGGCCACGAATGTCGACGTCGGCCGCGGAACGAATCGACCCTTTCGTCAGCTGTCGGCTGCGTGGCTGGACGCCGCGCGCGTCGCCGAGGCCTGTGCCGACCATGAGCGACTGCGGGGACTCTCGCTCGAGGCCGAGGGCACGACACTACGATTGAGCATTCGTGATCGCCGCGCGATTCGCCCAGTACGTGCCGGCGTCACGCTGCTCGAGACGATTCGCCGTATTCACGGCGAACACTTCCGATGGGCGACGTATCCGACAGTCGCCAACCCGTCGGGTGAGGGGCATTTCGAGCGGCTCGCGGGCACGCGGTCGTTGCGGGCGCTCATCGACAGCGGCGCAGCAATTCCCGACTCGGCGTTCAGCGTCGGCGACGGGGCTCAGCGAACCAGCGCCGCGCGCCTCTACGAAGCGTAGCGAATACTCCTCGTGCAGCTATCTAACAATATGCCGCATCGGCGCCGTGTGATTAGCTCGCTTACGGGGACGCGTGTCGGCTCGCTCCCAACAGCGGCGGCTGTGAGAAAGACTTCCGCTGGAACGCCGTATACTCTGGTCCTCGGCGCGGAGCATCGCGTTATGCGCCGAGATGACGGCAACCGCTTGTGGTGGCGGCCGATGTTCGGAGGCATTCGTCTGCACTGATGTCTCCGATCGCGAACCACGACGCATCGTTTGTCTTTTCAAAACGATTGAGACGAATGAAAAACGAAGCCAAGCGCTGCTCACAGGACCCTAGATTCGTTTGAATCATTCGTCTCAATTCGTGTCATTCGTGTTCTCTTGGGTTCCAACTCTGCGACCCTAGTGGATCGCTGAGAGGAGCCCCTGTTGGTCCCGTGTAATCGCCCACTGCCCGACAGCATCGCCCAGATTCTTGCCGGCGACGATGTCAAACCGGTAGTGGATGCCGGCATACATCCGCGACAAACCTGCCTCCGTCACCCAGCCGTCCAGCTCCGACGCGCGATCGGGAAACAAATACCCCAACACCTTTGCTGCCGCCGCCGATGAGCACGAGTGTCCCGACGGATACGATGGGTGGTTCGGCAGGCCAAAGACTAGCGTGATCGTCGGATCGGCCTGCGGCGGACGGATCATCCAGTAGAAGTACTTCGTGTCCCAGCAGCCGATGAGCGCATCCATCATCGCCGCAGTCGTCAACGCGAACGCATGCGTCGCTCCGCGCTCGTCCAGCCCATGCGAGTCGATATAATTCGCGGTGACGAGATCCCAGTAGCCAGGCGGCGTCATCGTCCCCGTCGCGAAATTCCAATAGTTGGCGATGGCAATCTGCTGCTGCGTACGAGTCGTCGCGATCGTCTTGATCTCGCCGAGATCGGTGAGGTACGCTGCCGAGCCGAACGCGGGCGGTGGCGGCGACCGGAACTGACTTCCGGACGTGAGCAGATACGGCGTCACGCCGCCGAGCGTCGCGCCGGCCGGCGGTCCGTTGGCGATCCACTTGCCGTCTCCCGTCGGAACGTTGCCCGTCCACGGCGCCGTGAAATGATCGTTCTTGGTACGTTCGACCTGCGCGTTGCCGACGGTACGTCCGATCTCCACGCCGCGCGTGAAATTCGGATGAACGTCTCCCGGCCCCGCATCACCTTCCGCCAGCAGGCGCTGTTCCATCGCCGTGGCAGCTGCCGGGAAGAAGAAGCTCAAAACCTGCACCGAGGCACCGGCGACCGCGCCGCGGTGTGCTTCGAGTGCGCTGCGTCCTCCGGTTCCGATCCCATTCGATGGGAGCTGACCGTCGGTGTCGGCATCGTCCGTCGCCATCACGGCGCGGTATTGAGCGACGCTCAGCGCGGCGTAGACCCGCCCCGAGGCGAGAGGGCTCATATTTGCGGCGGCGACAAGCGTGCGGGCTTGCTCCTGCCATCCCGGGCTCGCAGGCGCCACAGAGAGGCCCGAGCTGACGCGGCTCGACGCGCCGGGGGCTGCAATCGAGGTCGGAAGGCGATTCCCGCCCTGCTCCGAACACGCTGCCGCCCCAAGCGCGATCGCAAGTACTGTCGTCCTGTGGATCGTTTTTCGTAACATATGACTACCCCTCCCTGTCGTTCGTCGGAATGAGTGGCGTGGTGGGACGGGAGCACCCGTTGCCGGTCAGGTATCCCGTCTCTACAAACGGGAAATTCGGAAAGCTCCCGACATCGCCTCGGTGTCCGTCGTGTACCACTGCTAACGCAAGTTTCTCAGGAACTGGCTCACGAATGGCGGACGCCGGAACGACGGGAGCGACAGGGAGCGTGACGTTGCTGCTCGACAAGGCGCATCGCCGCGCAGGATCTCTACGACCAGGGCCATCGCGACGTCCTGTCCCGCACGGAACGCGGGAGGCGTGAGGCGCTTGGATTCATCCGGCAGTCGATCGCCGTCGATTCGACTTTTGCCACGGCCCATGCCGGCCTGGCCCATCTGCTGGTTTTGAGCAGCGACAACGCGGGCGGCGCGCGGCGCGCGCAGCTCCGAGAAGCGGAAGCGGCGGCGCGAAGAGCGATCCGCCTCGACAGTCTGCTCGCCGAGGCCCACGCGGCACTCGGCCACGTCCTCCTGTTCGACTACCAGTTCGCCGAGGCGGAATCGGAGTTCAAGCGGGCCGTCGCCCTCGATCCCTCGACGCCCTACGTGCGGGAGTTCCTCGTCTGGTTGTACATCTTCACCGAGCGTCCGGGCGACGCGCTCAAGGAAGCCGAGCGCGCCGCCGCGGACGATCCCAATTCTCCAACGGCGATCGCGGAAGAAGCCCGCGCGCTGCTCGTCAACGGACGTTGCAATGACGCGATGCCCTTGCTCGGACGGCTCATGTACCTGCAGCCGCCACCGGCACGCGTCGGCGCCATCGCCGCGCAGTGTTACGCGCAGCAGGCATCGTGGCAGAATGCGATCGAGGCCGTGCGTCCCGTCGCCGAGCAAAGCCCGCTTCAAGGATATCCATGGCTCGCCTTCATGCTCGCACGGGCGGGCGAGGTGGATCGCGGTCGCCAGCTTCGCGATACGCTGCTCGCTCAATGGCGTCATGGGAACGTCGGCGCCTACGGCGTGGCGCTCTCCTACGCTGGACTTCGCGACTTCGGTGAAGCCGTGGCGTGGCTCGACCGAGCGATCGACGATCGGTCGCTTCGATACAACATCATGGAGCCAGCGTTTGACGATCTGCGGCGCGATCCGCGATTCGACCGGGTACGGCAGAGGCTCGGCATCAAGAAGTGACGCAGCTGAGGGGGCGGCGCCCGTGCGACGATCCTTCGGGCTGCCGGTCGGAGTTTCGCGGGTGGTCGATTTGCCGCGTGCCCCAACGGATCGGGAGTGGGAGCTACTGATCTCTCATTTCAGGACGACGTTCGGGACGCAGGGTCGCACGACGACCTCTGGCGGTCTTCGCGACTGGTCTCAGGGCAACCTGCACATCTCCGTCGAGCCGACCGAGCAGGGTGAACAGCTTCGTCTGAGCACGCTCAAGGACGACGCCGTGGCCCTCAACGGACTGGGGATCATGCTAGGCGCGATGTCGGTGCTCATGGGTGCAGTGGTCGCTGCCGCCGGCAAGCCTGCGAAGGCGCTGGTGGTACTCGGCATGTTCGGAGGAATGGCGCTGTTCGCGTTCGGAGCGAACCTGATTCGGCTGCCCTCGTGGGCACGTGCGCGCGAGCGACAGATGGAGGAGATCGCCGAGCATTCGGTGAAGCTGCTGCCCAAGCCGTAGGCCTGCGTTGCCGTGGAAGGGCCTTTGTTCCAGCTCTGCAAGGTGAGAGCACCCATCTGTGGCTAATGGAGTTGCCACCATTTTCGGAGGATCGTAAATGCACCCGTTACTAATTCGTACCGCGGGTCTTGTGCACGGGCTGCGGCTGGTTGGCCCCGCTCGTTCAGCCGGCGCGAGACGCTCGATCGTGTGACGACCTCTTCGCGGCGGCCTCGGTCGCGCTGGCGAAAAGCTTGTCCGCCGTTTCACCGTCATGGGGCGACGTCGCGACTGCCATGCGAAGCAGGTGCGAGAAACCTGTGATCGATCTGCTCCGGAAGCGGCGGGCGAGTGCGCGTTCGACACGTGTCATGATCGTTCGCGCGTGACGTTCCGACGAATTCGGAAGCAGTGCCATGAACTGGTCGTCGGCGGTGCGCGCGACGAAATCGGAGGTGCGTGTCACGGCCCGAAGCTCGCCGGCGATCCATCGCAGCACGCGCTGGCGCTGCACCTCGCTCCACACGCCGTTCGCCTCGAGCTCGAGGACGAGAATCGACGCGGTTCCGTTCGTCGCTCTCCGATCCGCGAGCACCTGCGCCGTGATTCGCTCCATCGATCGGCGCAGTGGAAGGCCGGTCACTTCGTCGGACGTGCTCTCGAGTGTTCGCGGGGCCGCGGCATCATCGGCGCTCGGCGCGACGAGCTGCGGCATCGCGCCCTGCATCGTCGTGCGGAGGACTGCTTCGAATTTCGAGAACACACCGGGGTCGAATGCGAACCCTACATCCCGGCGCATGACGTCCAACGCCTCGTCGTGCGTCAGCGCGTGCTTGTAGCTCCGAACGGAGGTGAGCGCGTCGTACACGTCGGCGACCGCCAGAATGCGCGCGCTGAGCGGAATCTCCTCGCCACGGAGCGCGTGCGGATATCCGGTGCCATCCCATCGTTCGTGATGCGATTCGATGATCGGGCGTACGTCCCACGGAAACTCGATGCCGGCGAGCATGTCGACACCGGCCGTGGGATGCGAGCGCATCAGTGCCCACTCGTCCGGAGTGAGCTTGCCGGGCTTGTTCAGAACCTCTGATGGAACGACGAGCTTTCCGACGTCGTGCAGCAGCGCGCCGATGCGGAACCAGAAGAGCGATTGACCGTCGATGCCGCACTCGCCCGCGATCGCGCAGGACAGCGTCGCCACGCGAACGCAGTGACCCTGCGTGTAGCGGTCTTTCGCTTCGATCGACTCACCCCACGTGCGGACGACGTCGAGAAAGCTCCCCTCGAGGCGCGCGACCGACCGGTCGACGTTGGCCAGCGCGTGCTTGGCGCGCAGCTGTGTGAACAATCGGTGCGCGCGGTTGAGGCTCTGCAGCGTATCGCGATTACGGCCTTCGCTCTGATACAACTCGGCGCGCTCGCGGAGCGTCTCCGCGAGGAGCAGGGGATCCTGCCTTGCCTCCGAGAGCTCGACGGCGCGAGCGAACTGCTGCTCGGCGTCGCGCACCGCCCCGGCATCGCGATGAAGAATTCCGCGAAGCTTGGCGATGTGCGCGTCCCACGCCGTATCACCGGTTTCACGCGCGAGGGTCGATGCGCGATCGAGCGCGGAGGTGCCGCGCTCGGCGTCGCCGCGCGTCAGGCACATCTCGGCGACGTTGACCTCCAATCCTACTCTGGCGCTGTGATCACCGATGGCCTTGGCGGTCTCGATCGCTTCAGCATACGCGCGGTCGGCGTCGGTCCACCGGCGCAGGTCCGTGTGCAACCGGCCCATGTTGTTGAGGGCCGCGATGACATCGTGTCGCCGGTCGAGCGCGCGATAGTTCTCCAGTCCGACCGTGTAGTGATGGAGTGCCTCGTCGAAGTCGCCGCGGATGTTCGCGATGATGCCGAGGTTTTGAGAGGTCATTCCGACGAGCGCACGCTCCTCGACGGAGAGGGCAATGGTTCGCGCGGCCAGGTAAAGGGCTTCGGCCGCATCGAGATCGCCCTGGGCCCAGCGGATGGCTGCCTGGAGGTTGATCGCGTGACCTTCAGCCGCTCGATCGCCGCCGGCTTGTGCGACCGCGAGCGCCGCGTCAGCGCAATCCATCGCCGCTTCCGGGTCGCCGTCGTTCATGTACGTGCGGGCAATCCAGCGAAGAATCGACGCCGCTTGCTGCTCTGAACGACCCCGTTCGAGACGATACAGCGCCGTCTCGAACAGTTCCCTGGCTTGGGCTCTCTGTCCGGAACGTTCGGCTGACTGACCTTCCTCGATCAGTGAAACGGCGGATTGTCCCGAGTGCACAGGTGTGGGTGGTCGACCGGGCAGGGATACAAGGTGAATCACCTTGAGTTTCGGTCGACGGATGCTACGCCTGGAGCGATTGACGCCTCAAACACCATCGACCGCCTTGGCGTCGCTGGAACGATTTGAATCAGTGGTGAGTCACACTGGCACAGCAACAGAACGTGACAAGATCGGCGCTCCACTAATGTTTTTGGCGAAATTCTCTCCAGGACCCGGCACACCGTTAACCTGTCCGAAGAGGTTTCGATGACGAACGACCACTCCCGTTCTTATCTCCGCCGATGGGCTGGGGCCACCGCGGCCGCGATAGCTCTCGTGGTCGTTGCGTGCTCGGAAATCTCGGCGCCACCGCCGACCTCCCCCGCCGTGTCCGCGGCGCTGGCGTCTGCGAGAATGAGCAAGACGAGCCTGCCGAACTCGTTCCTGGTTCAGGGATTGTTGCGCGAAAAGCCGCTCAATAACCCCGTCGTCGTCACGAAGGTCATTCCGAAGGGCGGCGGCAACATCGACGTGCCGGGCACCGACTTCACGCTGCAGATTCCGAAGAACGCCTTCGACGACAAGCAGATGGCCATCACCGTCAGAGCCCTCCCCGGCTATACGGTGGCGTACGACTTCGAGCCCCACGGCGCGGTGTTCAACGCGCCGCTCAAGTTCGTGCAGAAGCTGGGTCACACCAATCTCAAGGGCGTCAAGCCGCCGCCGGGCTTCGACAATCAGTGGGCCGGTGCCTATTTCCCGAAGGCGAACCTCGTCGACCCGACGACTGGTATCGCGGTCGTCACCGAACTGCTGTCGACTGACGTCAACTGGGCGGGCGATCAGATCACGTTCCCGATCTGGCACTTCTCGGGCTACATGGTGTCGACGGGCCGTGATGAGGGCGGGGCGCAGTAAGAGGACGGCATGAGAGGAAGCGAAGAGCGGCGTCCAGGCGATGGACGCCGCTCTTTCTTCGTCTACCTAGGTAGTCGACGAGCAGGCTTCGATCGTACAGCCGGCTGGCAGGCGACCCCGACCGCGAACGGGCGCGCGCCCTGCATCTTCCCGCCGCTTCCAAAGAAAGAGGTGGGGCATGTACGCAACGCTACGGCGGTACGAGGGTGTGACCGATCCCAAAGAGGCTGGGCGGCGGGTCAACGAAGAGTTTGTACCGGTAATCAGCCAGATCCCAGGCTTCGTCGCGTACTACTGGGTCGATGCTGGAAGTGGTGTGATGACTTCAACGAGCATCTTTCAAGATCAATCCGGTGCTCAGGAATCAAATCGCAAAGCTGCGGACTGGGCGCGGCAGAATCTCGCGACATTGCTGCCAAACGCGCCCCAGATCACGGCCGGTGAGGTTGTCGCGTACAAGTCGAAATAGCCATGTAAATTTCACTCGAGCAAGTTTCCACTCGAGCGTGTGACGCTGCGTAAGGTGTCAAAGGACTGATCAGAATGCTTCCCTTCTTCGAGCAACCGGCGTGGCAACTAGGCCCACTGTCCATTCACGCGTTTGGCGTGACGGTAGCGATAGCGGCTTGGCTCGGCCTGACGCTGGTCCAGCGAAGGTTCGATCGCCTTGGGCTCGATTCGCAGCTCGGCCAGCGCCTTGGCGGATGGATGCTCGTCGGGGGCATTCTCGGTGCCCACTTCTTCTCGGTCCTGTTCTACTTCCCACACGAGTTGCGCAACGATCCGTGGCTGATTCTGCGGATATGGGAAGACATCAGTTCGTTTGGCGGTCTTCTCGGCGGCCTGATCGCTGCGCAACTCTTCTTTTACCTACGCGCGCGCGATGCGGATTCTAGAACGAGACTCGCCTATCTAGACGCGATCGCCTTTGTGTTTCCGTTTTCACTCGCCATTGGACGGTTCGGGTGCGCACTTGCCCATGATCATCCGGGAACGGTGACCACATTCCCACTCGCAATCAGTCTCAGGACCGACGCTGCGATTGGCTATCTGACCGGTGTGTATCGCGCGGCGGGTCTCGCCCTTCCGCCTGGTGCCCGCGCGATGGGCTTCCACGATCTCGGGCTCTACGAGTTCCTGTTTCTCGTTCTGGTGGTGATTCCTGCCTTCATCGCGTGGAACCGTCGTCCGCGCCCGGTCGGGTTCTTTCTCGTGGCATTCGCGTCGCTCTATCTCCCCGTTCGGTTCGGTCTCGACATGTTGCGGGTTGGAGACGAGAGGTATGTGGGCCTCACTCCCGCGCAATGGGTCGCGGCGCTGACCTTGGCAGTACTGCCATTCGTCGCCGTCCGGCACCGCAAGCTTCGCTTCGCGATTGCAGGCGCTGTGATTCTCGCCGCCGGGTGGGCGTGCACTGGCGGCGCTAGCGCAATGTCTTGAACGCCGCGCGCAGCTCGGTCACAAAGAGATCGGGCTGCTCCCACGCGGCGAAGTGGCCGCCTTTATCGAGCTTGTTGTAATAGAAAAGCTTCGGATACGCCTGTGCTGCCCAGCTCCGTGGGACCTGATAGACCTCGTCGGGAAACGCGCTCACGGCGACTGGAATTCCGACATGTTTCGGCGCAAAGAAGGCGAACTTGTTCTCCCAGTAGATACGTGCTGACGAGACCGCCGTGTTCGTCAACCAGTAGAGCGTGATGTTGTCGAGGATGTCGTCGCGTGTGAGTCCCTCGTGCTGACCATCGAAGACGCGCGTGATGAGCGCGTAGCTGCGCGCGTCATGATCGAGGAGCCACG
>Ga0310811_10001798_pt1 | contig 26644 bp, 18 predicted proteins | sample YCmetagenome_FD_207642 | JGI IMG/M metagenome (GOLD analysis project Ga0310811, IMG submission 207642) | Soil microbial communities from experimental microcosm in Duke University, North Carolina, United States - YC | ecosystem: Engineered > Artificial ecosystem > Soil microcosm > Unclassified ... | reverse complement strand
TAATTAATCCATAACTAAAGGTATGCATTTGCACGCTATTTCAAAACAGCGAAAGGATTTTTTGCGTCAAACCCAAAAGATCATGAGGCTCACAGTATTCTTAATTCTTGCCGGACTGATGCACGCGTCTGCGACCGTATACTCGCAGGATGCACGGTTCAATATTCACGAGAACAACGTCTCCCTTCATAAGATACTGAAGGAGATAGAGGCGTCCAGCGACTACAGCTTCTTCTACCGGCTGGATCAGATAGACCTGCGGCAAAAGGTGAATATCTCCATCCACGACGGCCTGCTCGAAGCGGTGCTCAAACAGGCCCTCCACGGCCAGGCGCTGACCTATCACGTCATCGGCAAGGTCGTGGTCATCAAGCCGTTGAATGCCACGGAAAACGCCAACGCGGTGATCACCGTTACCGGGGTCGTAACGGACTCATCGGGCAGACACCCGCTGGCCGGCGTATCGGTCCAGGTCAGGGGGTCCAACAAGGGCGGCGTCACCAACGAGCGCGGGCAGTTCACCATCAGCGCGCCGGACTCTTCGGTCCTCGTTTTCTCGCTGATCGGTTACCAGCAGCAGGAAGTGCCGGTGGGGGGACGTAACAACATCTCCGTGCAGCTGATCGGGGCCAATACCGGTCTCAACGAGGTCGTGGTTGTGGGTTACGGCTCGCTAAAAAGGTCCAATATCACCGGGGCGGTATCGCAGGTCGATATGCGGGACGTGGACGACCGGCCCATCTCCAATATCGGACAGGGTCTGCAGGGCGTCATCCCCAACCTGAACATTACCTTCACCGACGGCCATCCGGGGGCCACGGCCAATCTCAACGTACGCGGCTTTACCTCTATCAACCGCGGGTCACCGCTGGTCGTCATCGACGGGATGCCAGGCGACCTCAACAATATCAACCCGAAGGACGTAGAGACGATCACCGTCCTAAAAGACGCATCTTCGGCTGCGCTCTACGGCGGAAGGGCCGCCTATGGCGTGATCCTCGTCTCGACCAGGCATGGCAAAAAAGGAAAGGTACAGGTCAACTATAACGGCAACTATTCCATTGCCACACCCACGACCAGCCACTCCTTTATGACGGACGGCTACTCTACCGACCAGCTGATCGACCAGGCCTTCCAGATAGCGACGGGCAGCCCCTATACCGGCTATACGGCGGCGGACTATCAGCAGATGCAGGCGCGGGAGAAAGACCATTCCCTGCCTTCCGTCGTCACCGACACCCGCAACGGCCGCCAGCAGTATATCTACTACGGCAACACCGACTGGTGGCACTATGTCTTCCGCAATACTCTGCCCTCGATGAGCCACTCGCTGAGCTTCTCGGGAGGGTCCGACAACATGGACTACTATGTATCCGGCCGCTACTACCAGCAGAAGGGGATGATGCAGTTCGACCGCGACCAGTATACCAACTATAATATCCGCGCGAAGATCAACGCAAAGATGAATTCCTGGCTGCACCTGACGGAGAACCTGTCGTTCATGACCTCCACGTATAACTTTCCGGGCTGGGGTATCAATACCACCTTCGTGGAAATGGGTGTCCACGCCCTTCCTTCGTATACTCCGACCAACCCCGACGGGACCTTTACCTACCGCACACAGCTGAACAACTACGGTATCGCCGACGGGCTGGCTGCGGATATCCAGTACGGTAAGTCGAAGGGGCAGAACCAGAACTTCGACATGACCAATGTCGTTACGCTCACGGCCGATCTGACGCATGATATCAGCCTCGTAGGCAGCTATGGTTTCGACCTCAATACCTATGGCAGCTGGCAGCGCCGCGCACAGGCGCCCTGGTCTGTTTACCCCGGCGAGACCGACTATGCCGGATCGGATTCCTATACCGAGAGCTCGAACACGGACCAGTACCACGTTATCAACGCCTATGGCACATATACCCATTCCTTCGGCGACCACAATCTCAAAGTGACCACCGGGTATAACCAGGAGCTGAAGAAGTACAGATACATCGCCGGCTCTACGATCAATCTCCTCTCGGTAGACCTCAACTCGCTCGATCTGGGTACTTCGGCGCCCACCACCAACGGCAACCAGGTCGAATGGGCGCTGCTCGGCTTCTTCGGGCGCGTCAACTACGACTACAGGAACAAATACCTGCTCGAGCTGGACGGACGCTATGATGGCAGCTCGCACTTTCCTCCCGGCCAGCGTTTTGGCTGGTTCCCGTCTGTCAGCGGCGGCTGGAGGATCAGCGAAGAGAATTTCTTCGATCCGCTGAAAGACGTCTTCTCCGACCTGAAGATCCGTGCGTCCTGGGGCTCGCTCGGCAACCAGTACCTGAACCCCAACCTCCGCGCTTCCGACTATCCTTATATACCGGTGATCGGTACCGGCACTTCGAACTGGCTGATCAGCGGCAACAAGCCCCAGATACTTGCGGGGCCCGCTCCCGTCAGCCCCAATCTGACCTGGGAAAAGGTAGCCAGCACGGACATCGGCGCAGACATCGGTCTTTTGCGTAACCGGCTGAATATCGTCTTCGACTGGTATAACCGTACGACCAAAGACATGCTGATCCCTGGTCCGACCTTGCCGGTGACCTTTGGTGCGGCGACACCACAGCAGAATGCAGGCGACCTGGATACAAAGGGTTATGACCTCGGCATCGGCTGGCAGAGCAGCGCACGCGTCAACGGGAAATCGCTCAACTATCATTTCGGCGTCGTGCTGTCCGACTTCAAGGCGCATATCACCCGCTATAACAATCCGACAAAGCTCCTCAGCAGCTATTATCCCGGTCAGCGCATCGGCGATATCTGGGGATACACGGTGGATGGTTATTTCAAGAGCGACGACGAGGCACAGCACTATTCCGTCAACCAGAAAGCAGTCAACTCCAATATTGGCGGCTCACCCGGCGATGGCCATCTCCTGCACGCCGGCGATATGAAGTTCGTGGACCTCGACGGCAATGACACCGTCAACGCCGGGCAGAACACGCTGGACAAGCACGGCGATCAGCGCATCCTCGGCAACTCGCTGCCGCGCTATGCGTTTGGCTTCACGGCCGGCGCTGACTGGAACGGCTTCGACGTCTCCTTCTTCCTCCAGGGCATCGGACACCAGGACTGGTATCCCGGCAACGAGACCTATATGTTCTGGGGTCCTTATGGCCGTCCTTATTACAGCTTTATTCCAAAGGACTTTCAGAATAAGATATGGACGCCGGAGAACCCGAACGCCTATTTCCCGAAGCTGAGAGGATATGAGGCGCTCAACGCGAATAACGAGCTGACCAGCGTAAACAACCGGTATATGCAGAACCTCGCTTATGTCAGGCTGAAGAACCTGCGCGTTGGATATACGCTGCCCGAGCGGATGACAAAACGCCTCCTGCTGACGAGAGTCAAGTTCTACCTGAGCGGCGACAACCTGTTTACCGTCTGCGGTCTGAAGAGCAAATACGTCGATCCGGAGCAGGTCAGCGCCGACGCCAACAACATCAGGGGCGACAATAATGCCCGCGACTATCCCTTCATGAAGAATTACTCGTGCGGCCTGGACATCACTTTTTAGAGAGGTTCTGGAAGGACCTCGTCCGAAGGACAATCATTAGCGCTTTGCCGGAGATACGCTAATTTTTGACAAGGCGTATCTCCGGCACAAAATAAAAATCCGAAATGAAAAAATTACTCATATTCTTTACACCCTGCGTGCTCCTGCTGTCCTGCAGCAAATTCCTGGACCGCCAGCCCGTGTCGCAGATCTCGCCGGACAACGCGTTCAGCAGCGAGAGCGAATTGCAGCTCTATCAGCACTCGTTCTACGGGATGTTCCCGACAGCCGACGGACAGTTTCCTTACGGTATCTATAATGAATCGATCGACAATATCGTGCTCGGCAGTCTTCCGAGCCAGCTGACGGGCCAGCGCGTGGTTCCCGTGACAGACGCCAACTGGGGTAATTCAACATCCTATGGCGCCGCTTCCAGTCCCAATGGCAGCTGGGGCAACCTGCGGAACGTCAACTTCTTTCTGCAGAACTACCAGAAAGGCCATATGCCGAACAGCATCGTGGCTCCCTATGTTGGCGCTGCCCGATTTTTTCGGGCATGGTTCTACTATAACATGGTCGCGATGTATGGAGACGTTCCCTGGATCGGGACGGCCATCGACGCCAACGACTCGGCGGCGCTGAAAAGGCCGCGGGATTCCCGGGCCCTGGTGATGGATTCTGTGATAGCCGATCTGGACTATGCCATCGCCAATATGACCCCCACGAAGGCCATCGACCAGGTATCGAAATATACGGCCATGGCGTTGAAGGCGCGGGTATGTCTTTTCGAAGGAACGTTCAGGAAATACCACGCGAGCGACCTGTTTGGCCAGGGTCTGACGGGCGCCGGCGATCTGTTGCAGCAGTGCGCGAACATCTGTGATACGCTGATGAAGACCGGGGGGTACAAGCTGCATACGAGCGCTCCATCCAGCGCTTATGGCGAGCTGTTCTCGGCACAGGCCGCCGACCCGGGCGAGATCATTCTCGCGCGTACCTACAACGCGTCGCTGGCGATATACCATAACCTCAACTACTATACGCTGTCTCCCTCCTACGGCAAACCGGGCCTGGAGAAGAAGATGGTGAACAGCTATCTGATGAAAGACGGCAGCCGGTTTACCGACCGGCCGGGATACGACACGCTGACCTTCTACTCCGAGACCCAAAACCGCGATCCCCGGTTGTCGCAGACCGTGCGTACTCCTGGCTATACGCGTATCGGGGCCACGCTGCAGCTGGCTCCGGATTTTAGTGCGACCATGACGGGGTACCAGATGACGAAATTCGTCTCCGACGCATCGCAGGACGCCAACTCGAGGTCGGTAACGCCGCTGCCGCTGTTCCGTTATGCCGAGGTGCTGCTGAACTTCGCCGAGGCGAAGGCCGAACTGGGCACGCTGACCCAGGCGGATATCGATCGCAGCATCAAATTGCTGCGTGACCGCGTCGGCATGCCCGACCTGAATATGGTTACCGCCAACGCGAGCCCCGACCCTTATCTCGCGGCTCAGTATACACAGGTCTCGGGTGCGAATCAGGGGGTGATCCTCGAGATCCGCCGCGAGCGCCGGGTCGAGCTGGTGATGGAAAGCTTTCGCTGGAACGACCTGATGCGCTGGAAGGAAGGACACCTGCTCACGCTGCAGTTCAAGGGTGAGTATTTCCCCGGCGCCGGGACCTACGACCTCGATCACAACGGTACGGCGGATGTGTGTATCTATACCGGTACCAAGCCCGTCGCGCAACAGGGCGTGGTGTATCTTAAGCTGGGTAGCGACGTCGATCTTGAGAATGGGGCCTCGGGTGGTGATATAGTGGTCAACAAGACGATCCCGAAGACGTTCAGGGAGGACAGGGACTATCTGTTCCCGATACCGCTGCAGGAGATATTGCTGAATCCTAAGTTGACGCAGAATCCGAATTGGTAGAATTGCGGCAGCCCCCCGGCCGACCGCTGACTTTTATAAGGCATCCCGTTTTGGGGTGCCTTTATTTTTTGGGCGTGCCATTTACCGGCAGGTGTCTCACCCGCTGACCCGTCACCCGATACACGGCGTTTGCAATTGCCGCGGCAGCCGGGCCCTGCGCCGCCTCACCCGCGCCGAGAGCAGGATCGGCCGGCCGGTCCAAAACGACAACTTCGACCTCAGGGGCCTGGCTGATATTAAAGACCGGATACGTGGCCCAGTTGAGACTCGTGGTCCCGCGACTGTCGAAGGACACCTGCTCCTGCATTGTCCATGAGGCGGACTGAACCATTCCGCCTTCAGTCTGGTTTTTGATCCCATCCATATTGATCACCTCGCCGGCGTCGATGACGGCCCACATCCGATGAACGCGCAGGTGGCCGGTCTTGTCATCACGAGTCACCTCAGCGGCGACAGCGCAGTAAGCGCCGTTGTTCTTATACCGGGAGAAGGCGATGCCTGCTTTCGGAATTGCGCCGGCCACCGCCCGCAGCTGCTCAACCACCGCCCTGGCGCGCTGATCGTCGAGGTGCGTCAGCCGGAACTCAAAGGGGTCCTTACCGGCGGATTCGGCGAGCTCGTCCATGAACGATTCGATCGCAAACAGGTTTGCGTATGCGCCGAGGCTGCGGAGCGAAGACGTGCGCAGCGGCCCGTCGAAGAAGTGTGCGGTCACCTGCTGGTTGGGAATGGAATAGTAGGGTTGGGCGTTCCGGTGCGCCCCGCCGCTGAAACCCGAGGCCCGTTCGGGAACCGGCTTTTCGATATAGTGTGCGGGCAGCAGATTTGCCGCTTTGCCGCCCGGCCGGACGCCGTGTGTATCCGACCAGAGATCGTATTTCCAGTGGCTGATCCTGCCCGAGGCGTCGAGCAGGGCCTCCAGTTCCATGACCATCGCGCTGCCGTAGGGCTCCCATCCGTGCTCTTCTTCGCGCGTCCACTGCACGCGGATATGTTTGCCGGGCATGGCGATGGCTGCCAGCGCCGCGTCTGCCGCTACGTCGTCGGCGCCGTTGTGTCCGTAGCAGCCGCTGCCCGGTACGCCTTTTATATGGATGTTCTCTTCGGGCATATGCAGAAGGTCGGCGATCGTGGCGCGCAGCGGATAGACTCCCTGGCTATGGCTCCAGATATGCAGGTGACTGTCCGCGTCGAAGAGGGCGACGGCGCAGGAAGGGCCGATAGCGCCGTGCATGATATAGGGTTTGGAATAGCGGGATCTGGCGTGGAGGTTCGGCTTCGGGACGCGACCCTTGGAAGCGGTTCCACCGGAGCCCGGGGGCGTCCCCGGCATGGGCTCTCCCTTCTTCGTCACTTCTTCCGTCTTTGCGGGAAGGCTCTGGAGATAGTCGGGCAACTGTTGATCGCGAAGATCCGGCAGCGGCGGCCCGTCCGACCAGCGCGAATTCTTTCGCAGCAGCCGTTGCGCCTCTATCGCCGAATATTCCCTTGCGGCGACGACCGCAACCCAACTGCCGTTGACGATCGTCTGTATATAGTCGGGGATATTCTTTTTCAGTGGCTGGTCGTCCCACTGCAGCAGCCGGCCACCGGAAGTCGGCGGGCGAAGGATGCGGGCGTGGATCATACCGGGGAAGCTGAGATCGTGGACATAGACGGGTTCGCCCTTTGTTATACGCGGGACGTCGCTGCGCGGGATGGCCTTGCCCACCAGCCGATAGCCGCTCTTTGACTTTAGGGTCACGGATGCGGCCACAGTACCCGTCAGTTGTTTGCCTTCCAGTACCTCGTCGATGGTCAGGCCCCGGCCGCCGTTGCGCGGGATGATAATGCCTTTCGACAGCGTGAGGTTCTCCGTTGAAGTATTCAGTCGTCTGGCGCCCATCTCAAGCAGACTCTCCCGCGCGGCCGCGGCGGCGCGGCGGATCGACATGGCGCTGCTTTCGATGGAGTTGCTGCCCGCCGTGTAGCCTTCATCGGGAGTGCGGCCGGTCTCGGCGATGAGGACCTCGACCTGGGACATTTCCATATCCAGCTCTTCAGCGGCCACCTGTGCGACCGCGGTGCTGATGCCCTGGCCGAGTTCGATCTTTCCCGTGAGGACGCGGATGCGGCCGTCGGCCAGCACCTCGAGCCATGCGTTGATAAGGGATTCGGCGGGAGGAGACCCCTGGGACGCGGTGAGGGCCGTCGCACCGGGACCAGTCTCCCGCGGGATGGCGCTGGACCTGCCGCCCAAACAAAAGCCGATGGTAAGACTTCCGGCCGCCTTCAGAAAATTTCTCCGGGAGATAGACATAGCACAGGATTGGTCGACGGGTGATGTAAAAAGTTACAACAGGATCAGCAATAATAATACCATACGATAGCCGGCCCAGCTGACAGAGAGCCCCCATCCCAGACGCAGTAATCTGGTCCTGCGGATATGTTCGGCCAGCATGCAGGCGGCTACAAGGAGAAAGTACAGCGCGGCGAGGGTAGGGGTGAGGATAGAATGCGCAGCAAGGGCGGGCAACAGCAGCAGCGACCCCGCAAGGGATATGGTCATCATGTTGCCGAGATAATCCCAGAAGGTCCGCCGACTGTGGCCGGTCAACGCCACCATCAATCCCTGAAAAACGATCTGCCCGGCGCAGATCAGGTATTCCCTGTAAGCGCCGCCGGCAGATACCAGCCCTGGCAGCAGGCGGGCGTAGCGGGTGAGGATGGACCCGGAGATCAGGGCGGTGAAGAGGAGCCAGGCCAGCCGGTATCGCAGACTAAAGGAGGGCTGCAGGGAGGCGCTGTCCGGCACGGGCGCGGGGATGATGACCTTCCGGTTATAAGAAATAAAGGAGTAGAGTTTGCGCATCAGCCAGGTGAACGGCCGCCACCTGAACAACGGCCGAAGAACGGGAAATGAATAGCCGATGACCTTGAACAGGCTATCGATGCCATAGCTGACGGCTCCGGTAGTTGTATCGACCAGCGCGATCTCGTTGACGGCCCTTTGCCGGTCGATCAGGGGACAGCCTGCGCCGACGTTGCCCACCTGAAGGGTCCCTGGTCCCGTGTGACAGGACTCCGGGCCGTCGCCGCCCAGCACCTCCTGATAGGCCGTCCGGCCATCGCCGTCCAGCATACCACTGGCAACAAAACCACGGGAGTAGAGATCGCACATCGGACATTCCGAGTCATACAGGAGAATATGCTTCTTTAAGGTCTTCATACAATCCGGTTTTATGAAGTAAAACTAATAAAAGTTTTCGAACTTTCAAAATATATTGAAAATAATGAAAGAAAAGAATCCGGGGATATTATCCTATTTTCAAAGCCCGGTTTACCTCCCTGAAAAGACCTGTCTTCCATCATTATTACCCTACAGAAAAGTCATCGTATCGTTGGTCAGCCACTAACTGAAACCTGCGAACGGCTAAATAGCCGGCTCCTGGGGTGGAATACTCAGTAATTTTTGCGCGCTTTAATTAACCATGACTTATAGCTATCTATGAACCTTAATTTTACCCCCTGTAAAAAATGTGTTTTCCTTATCGTTCTTATCCTTCTGGTTTCGACGGCGATCAGAGCGCAGGTAAAAAGCCAGTCGGCGGCGCAGTCGCAGACAGCGCCTGACCAGACGGGTGGTCCGCAGGCACAGGCCACGAGACTCCTGCAGAAGAATCTGGGGCCGGCCGGTCTCAGCCAGACAGACCTCAACAGCTATTTCGTTACCGACGCCTATGCCGACAGAAAAACGGGACTTTTCATGGTGTATCTGCAGCAGACCTATGCTGGTATTCCCGTGTACCGGAAGATCGGCGTCTTTGTCTTCCGCAACGATACGCTGGTCTCGGGGACTACCAATTATATTCCTGTACAGTTGAGAGCGGCAGGGCTGCTCACCACGCCGGGCATCGATCCTGCAAGGGCCATCAGGGCTGCCGCCGCCCACCTTTTATTGCCGACCCCGCAGGAGCCCCGGCTGTTGAACAGGGTAGCCCTCCGTCAGCATTTTGTATACAGCGGCGCGGGAGTTTCCAGGGAGCAGATCCCCACCGATCTCGTTTGGTTGCCCGTCGACAGCACCAAAAAGGTCAGGCTGGCCTGGAATCTCCGTATCGTCACGCCCGACGGCAACGGCGACTGGTGGATAAGGGTGGACGCCCAGACCGGCGAGGTCATAGATAAAAGCAGCCTGATCGTCAGCGAGAAGAACAGCAATGACTGTGATCCGGTCGCCAACCCTGCCCCGCTCCCGGGATTCCCGGCGGCACCCGCGAAAATGGCGGCTCCGAAGAAAGAGGCGGCACCCGCGAAAATGGCGGCTCCGAAGAAAGGGTCGTCTTCCGGCTTCTTCGGCACACCCGCGGCCACCGGCGGCTCATATCGCGTATACCCATTTCCGATAGAGTCTGCCAACTACGGCAACCGCGTCCTGGATCTCAACCCCTGGCTGCGCGCCGGCGGCGGCAACGACGCCACGACGCTGGGATGGCACTACGACAACAACAACGACTATAGCTTCACCCGGGGAAACAACGTCTGGGCATTGACGGATTTCGACGGCAGCTCGCAGTTCACAGGCTACTCCGACACGTCCACCACCATCCTTCCCAGTCTCACCTTCGACCAGCCGGTTGACACGAGTCTCACTGCGCAGGGGCGCAACAACGTGCACGGCGGACTCGACAACCTTTTCTACTGGAACAATATCATGCACGATATCAGCTACCAGTACGGCTTCGACGAGGCGGGCGGCAACTTTCAGACCAGCAACATGAGTCGCGGCGGCGTTGAGAACGATATGGTCGTCGCCTTCACCCAGGACGGCGCCGGCATCAACAACTCGGACTTCTCCACGCCTCCCGACGGCTTCAATCCGCGTATGCGAATGTTCCTGTTCGACCTTACCAAGACCAGCAAACTGCACATCACCGCTCCCGCCGGCATCGTCGGCGACTATGGGGCCATCGAAGGCGACTTCAGCTATCAGAGCCGGCTGGCGGACAAGGGTCCCATCACCGGAGGCATCGTCTACCTGACGGACGTCAACAGTACACATCTGTCCTGCGTCGCTGCCAGCACCACACCCAATGTTTCCGGCAAGATCGCGATGCTCGACAGGGGGACCTGCAACTTTACTACCAAAGTGAAGAACGCGCAGACCGCCGGCGCCATCGCCGTCATCGTCGTGCAGAGCAGCGGAGCGGCCACCGGTATGTCGGGCACCGATACCACCATCAAAATCCCTGCCGTCATGATCTCCCAGGCGGATGGCGCAACCCTCAAGGCCAACCTCACCGGCCTGAACGGCACGCTCTCTACCGGCGGCACTTACCGCGACGGTTCGGTCGACAACGGCGTCATCGCCCACGAGTATACGCACGGCATCTCCAACCGCCTCACCGGCGGCCCTGCCAATGTGGACTGCCTCTCCAACCTGGAACAGATGGGTGAAGGATGGAGCGACTATATGGCCCTCATGGTCACCACGGACTGGTCGACGGCAGCCGTCACAGACGGAACAAAGAAACGGCCGCTCGGGACTTATGTTTTTGCACAACCTGCAACGGGCGGGGGTATTCGCACCTATCCCTATAGCACCGATATGTCTGTCAACCCGTGGACCTACGGAATGCTGAGCTCGATCGTGGGCGGCGAAGTGCACCAGATCGGCGAAATATGGTGCGCTACTTTATGGGACATGACCTGGAATATCGTCCAGCAGGAAGGCATCGACGCCGACATTTACAACGGCACGAAGGGTAATAATATAGCGCTGCAGCTGGTGATGATGGGACTCAAGCTGCAACCCTGCAGCCCCGGCTTTATCGACGGCCGCGACGCCATCCTGAAGGCCGACTCCCTGCTGTATGGCAACCGTCACAAATGCGCCATCTGGAATGCCTTTGCAAGAAGGGGCATGGGCAAGAGCGCCTCACAGGGCAGCTCGGACAACTACCAGGATCAGACTGCGGCTACAGATCTCCCCAGCGGCGTCAGCCTGTCGACCGCGGCCAGCAAGACCCTGCTCGCGCAGGGCGACAACGTCACCTATACCCTGACTGCATCCTGCGACTGTCAGGCGCTGTCGGGAATCAATATCGTGGACACCCTTTCTTCCAATATGAGCTATGTCTCTTCCACCGGCGGAAATGGCGGCACCTTTACCAGCCCGGCGGTCCACTGGGACAACAATAGTTTTACAGCGGGTGAGATCAAGACCTTCACCGTCACTGCCAGCGTCACGGGAACCTACGCGACGCCCGATACAGTGATCAATAGCGACCTGGAGACACACAATTATCCTTTTGGCACGACATCGTCAGCGGGCAACGTTTTTACCTCCACTACGACCCGTGCGCATGGCGGTACGCATTCCTGGTATGCCAAAGACCCGGCCACGCTGACGAGCTATACGCTCTTCTCCAACCCCATTATCCCCGGCACGGTGTCGACTTTGTCCTTCTGGCACTACTATTCGACGGAGTCCACCTTTGACGGCGGCGTGGTAGAGATATCTACGGACAACGGAGTGACCTGGCAGGACCTCGGACCCTATATGACCCAGAACGGTTATAACAGCAGCATCGACCCGGGCTTCTTCAGAGCGGGCTGGCCCTCGACCGCAAGTTCCCTGGCCAACCGTAATGCCTTTACCGGCAGCAGCGGCGGCCAGTTCGTACAGACCTCCGTTTCGCTTGGCAGCTTCGCCGGTAAAACGGCTCTGATCCGTTTTCGTTTCGCTTCGGACAACGTCAATGGCGGTGATGGCTGGTATATCGATGACATCCTGCTCACCAACGAGACCGGCACCACCAGTACCAGCCGGTCCTTCAGTGGCGCGACCCTGCTGTCTTCTTCCATACTGTCTTCCAAATTCGCGGTAGCTCCGCTGCCCGTCAACTTCCTGAGCTTTGAGGCGAAAAAGATCAACGGCTCGTCGCAGCTGCACTGGACCGTCAACAGCGAGATCGACGCGGAGAAATACGTCATCGAACGCAGTACGGACGGCGCCGCCTACACCGCTATCGGCGAGGTGCCGGCCGCCAACTCGGGTGACTATACCTTTACCGATGACCGGCCGGTAGACGGCAGGGACTACTATCGCATCCGCGAACAGGACTTCGACGGCGAGCCGACCCTGTCGGTGATAAAGGTCCTGCAGTTCAATACCAGATCCTTTGTGGTCAGGCTCTCGCCGGTACCGACCTATACGCACAGCGTCCAGCTGGAGATCGATGCAGACAACAACAAGCCCGTGACGGCCACCCTGCTGAGTATGACGGGCCAGACGCTGAAAGTCTTTGTTGTCAGACCCGGTACGAACCAGCTGAATCTTGATAATTTTTCAAAAGGGATGTACTTTTTAAGAATTGAAACGAATACGGACGACGCGCAGATCAGGAAATTAATCATTCAATAAACCTGCCAAAGGAGGGCCGGAGTATGCAAAAATGTCATAGCTTTGGCCCTCTTTAAAGTAGTTGTAATGTTAACAGTTGAGAAGATAGGCGGCACGTCGATGAGTGCCCTTCAGGAAGTCATTGAGAACATTGTTTATTTCGATCGTTCAGGAGACAAGTTATACAATCGCGTGCTGGTAGTCTCCGCTTTTTCCGGAGTTACGAACATGCTGCTGGAAGACAAGAAGACGGGCGCGCCCGGCGTCTATCACCGCATCGTAAAGAGCGAGAACTTCCACGACTCGCTGAAAGAGATGGTCGCGAAGCTGAAAGAGATCAATAAGAAATACGTTGGTCTGGGGCTGGATCTGGCCGTCGCCGATAGTTTTATCGAGCAGCACGTCGCCAAGGCGCAGACCTATCTGGAGAACCTGGCCAATATTCTCGCCAGCGGCTATGTCAGCCGCGAAGGTATCCTTCAGGCCGCCCGCGAGATCCTCGCCTCCATCGGCGAGACCCACTCTGCCTTCAACCTCACCAATATTCTGGTGAAGAAGGGACTCAACGCAAAACTGGTCGACCTCAGCGGTTTTGACGACCAGCGCCCCTTCACCATCGACGAACGCATCAAGGACGCTTTCTCGGCCATCGACCTTCCCGGCTGTATCTGCATCGTGACCGGCTACGCCAAAGGTACGGAAGGCATCATGCGTGAGTTCGACCGCGGCTATTCCGAGGTGACGTTCTCCAAGATCGCCGAGATACTGAAGCCCCAGGAAGCCATCATCCACAAGGAATACCATCTTTCGACGGCGGACCCCGCCCTCGTCGGTATCGAGAACGTAAAGCCCGTGGGATACACCAACTACGATATCGCCGATCAGCTGGCGGACGTAGGCATGGAAGCCATACACCCCAAGGCCTCGAAGCCGCTGGAAATTAACGGGATCAACCTCCGGATCAAAAATACTTTCGAACCGGGGCACCCCGGCACCCTCATCACCCGCGAATACGTCAGCGATACGAAGAGGGTGGAGGTCATCACAGGGATGACAAAGCTGATCCTCATCGACGTCTACGACCCCCTGATGGTAGGCAATGTGGGCAGCGACTTCCAGATCATGCAGCTGTTCCATGACCACCACATCAGCTATACCTTCAAGACGACCAGTGCCAACAGCATATCGATCGCTGTCTGGGAAGCGGACTTCAAACAGGAGTTGATCGACGACCTGAAAGAGGCCTTCGAAGAGGTCACGGTCGAGCCCGTTGCTATGGTCTGTCTGCTGGGCACCAATATGGACCAGCCCGGTCTGCTGGCGAAGAGCGCGGCGGCGCTGGCGGCTGAGAATATCAATATCGTCAGTGCGGGCTTTGCACTGAGGAAGGTCAATTTTCAGTTCCTGATCGCCAGGGAAGATTTTAAGGGGGCGATCATCGCGCTGAATAAGGCGATGGGGTAAGGCCGCGGCCCCCCGCGGCGTGAACCACGTGAACTATGTGAACCACCGTGAACTACGTGAACCACGTGAACCACCGTGAACCACCGTGAACCATGTGAACCACCGTGAACTACGTGAACCGGGCCTACCCCGGTATCGGATAACTCTCCACGATCCATTCATAATTTTCTTCTTTTTTCCGTGCATGGCCGATCCCGGGCCAGGGCAGGTGATAGGCGAAGACCCGTGTCTTGGAGGCAGCCAGCCCGGCCAGCACCTTCCGGCGCGTCGCCGCCGCCTGAGCACCATCGGTATCGCCGTAGAATCCCCAGTCAGGATGCGCGAACTGCAAGACGTCCGAGTGCAGCAGATCGGCAATATGTACCAGTTCCTCCCCATCCGAAAAGATATGTACGAGGGTATGACCAGGGGTATGCCCGGCGGCCTTCTCCAGACGGATGCAGCCCCAGAGTTCGTCGCCATCCCCGAAGAATTGCAAACGCGGCTTCAGCGTCTTCAGCGCGGCGTGTGTACTGCCGATTATCTGGCGAAGCACGTCCGTGTTGTTCAGGCTGCTCTTTGAAAAGTCGGGGGCGTCCTGCATCCAGAACTTGTATTCTATATCGGAAATATGGACCTGTGCCTGCGGGAAGACCAGGCTGTTGTCGGGTTTCAGCAGTCCGCCGATATGGTCGGGATGCGCGTGCGTGATCACGATATCGGTCACGTCCGCGGGACGCATGCCTGCGTCGGCAAGAGAGGCAGGCAGCCAGCCTGAGCCGCTGCCGAAGCCGGCGCCGCAGCCGGTGTCGACGAGTATGAGTCGCCGCTCTGCCCGGATGGCCAGGATATTTATACCGAGTTCTACGGCCTCCTGCGACCTGAAACTATTCTTTAGCAGGCTGTCGACCGCCGCGGCGGGAACTCCCGCGGCAAAGCTGGGTTGTACCGGACTCATTCTTAGCGAGCCGTCGGTCACGACCGTCAGGTCGAGCTTGCCGAGCCGGAAGTGGTGAAAGGGACGTGTGGGGGCGGCGGCCCTGGCTGAAGGGCCTGCGAAAGCTGCGGCGGCGGGGCCGGTGATGGCCAATAAAAATATGTTTTTCAACAAAACTCGTCTTTCCATTATTTGTTAATTTAACCTGCAAAATTATTCGGCCCGGTATTGGTAAACAAGTAGGTACCAAACGGTATCCAGGATACCAAAACGATACTAACATTGACAACCAGAGAGATAAATATGAGAACAGCCGCAAAAAATCAGGAGACCGGCGTCTGCAGCATCGACCACGCCTTCCGCCGCCTCGGTGGTAAATACAAAGCGCGGATATTGCTATACCTCTGGCACAACAAGGTGCTGCGATACGGCGAGCTGCGAAGGAATATCACGGACATCACCCCCAAGATGCTGACCCAGACCTTGCGCGAACTGGAAGAGGACCGGCTGGTGGACAGGACTGTCTACAGCGAGAAGCCGCCGAGGGTCGAGTACACGATCACGGAGACGGGCCTGCGATTTATTCCGTTTATCCAGCAGCTGAAAGAGTGGGGGGATACACTCCTCGCCAGCGCCGATATTCACACGCTTCCGCCGCTGGGCTGTAAAGAGTTTGAAAGATGAGATACCTGGTCTTTTTTTTACTATTCACATCATCCGTGGTGGCGGCGCGGCCTGGCACGCACCCACCGCGTCCCAACATCATCATTATCCTCGCCGACGACATGGGCTTCTCCGACCTGGGCTGCTACGGCGGCGAGATCCATACCCCCAACATCGACTGGCTCGCGTCCAACGGCATCCGCTACCGGCAGTTCTACAACACCTCCCGCTGCTGCCCGACCCGCGCGTCCCTGCTGACAGGCCTCTACAACCACCAGGCCGGCATCGGCAAAATGACCGACGCCGAAGACGAACCCGGCTATCTCGGTCATATCACCGAAAACGCCGTGACCCTCGCCGAAGTACTAAAAACGGCGGGTTACCGCACAGCCATGAGCGGCAAGTGGCACGTATCCAACACCAACGGGCAACCGGACCCACAACAACAAATGGAATGGCTCAACCACCACAGGGACTACCCCGAATTCGCACCCCTGAGCCAGTACCCGACCAGCCGCGGCTTCGACCAGTTCTTCGGCACGATATGGGGCGTCGTCGACTTCTTTGATCCCTTCAGCCTCGTCAGCGGGACCACCCCGATAAAGAACGTCCCGCCCGGCTACTACCATACCGATGCCATCAACGATACCGCCGTAGCCTATATCAAAGGATTTGCGACAACCCACGAACCCTTCTTTATGTACGTCGCGGAGAACGCGCCCCACTGGCCCCTGATGGCTCTCCCCGAAGACATCGCCAAATACAAAGACACCTACAAATCAGGCTGGGAGGCGATCAGAGAGGCGAGATACCAGCGGATGGTAAAGATGGGAATCATCGACTCTTCGACGACCAAACTCTCCCCGCGCTGGAACGACCAACTGACCTGGGAGAACAATCCGGACAAGGACTGGGATGCGATGGCGATGTCGGTGCATGCGGCCATGATAGACAGGATGGACCAGGGTATCGGACGCATCATTCAGGCGCTAAAGGCTACCGGCCAACTGGACAATACCCTGATCGTCGTCCTGTCAGACAACGGCGCCAGCGCGGAGAACGCGGCGGCCTACGGACCCGGCTTTGACCGGCCGGGTCAGACAAGGGACGGGCGAAATATCGTTTATGCGACACAAAAGCAGGCTTTACCCGGTCCCGAGACCACTTATTCCTCCATCGGACAGCGCTGGGCCAACGTCGCGAATACTCCATACCGTTACTGGAAGGCCGAGTCTTATGAAGGGGGCGTCCATACCCCCATGATCGCCTTCTGGCCAAAAGGCATTGCGGCGCCGCGCGGCAGTTATAACGACCATATAGGGCACGTCATGGATTTTATGAATACGTGTGTGGAGTTGTCTGGTGCTGTATATCCAAAAAATTACAAAGGTCACTCTATCCCCGCGAGTTCCGGTATCAGCCTGGTGCCGTCCTTCAAAGGCGACGGAGGCCGGGTCCACGACCTCCTCTTCAACGAACATTTCGGCGCGCGCTACGCCCGGGAGGGCAACTGGAAGATCGTAGCCGACGGACGCGACAGCACCTGGCGACTCTTCGACATGGCGACCGACAAGAGCGAGACCCTCGACCTCGCCGCTAAACACCCGGACGTCGTGCATCGGCTTGACAGCCTCTGGCATCAGTGGGCCAACACGCATTACGTCTTCCCCAAACCCCAAAACTGACGGTTACCTCAAAAACTTTCTGACAAAAAAATCAGCCGCCGCACCATAAACTTTCACCGCATTCTCAAACCGCATCCAGTGATGCGTGTCATCCACGATCATCAGCGTCTCATAGGGCACCCCCTTTTTTTCAAGCCGCTGCACAAGGTCCACACTCTGGCTAAATCTTACGTTGCGGTCGTCGTCACCCTGTATGATCAGCACCGGCGAGCGCCAGGTATTGATCGAAGAGATAGGAGAGGAGAGCCAGGCCATTTTCTGCGCGGCGTCGAAGTCGGGAGCCTTTTCGTATTTGTCTTTCCCGGCAGCCGTATTGCCCTGGACCGACCAGTCGTGCACGCCATGAAAATCCACACCCGCCGCGAACAGCCGCGAATCGCGCGCCAGCGCCAGCGCCGTCAGGTACCCGCCATAGGAACCGCCATATATACCAATACGACTGGTGTCTGCAAAAGGCTGACGGCGCAGCCATTCCCCGGCAGCTTTGATATCCCTGTATTCTGACGCACCGGCCGCTCCGGCTTTTGCAGGCTTGTGAAACTCATATCCATAGCCGATGCCGAGACGATAATTGACGGACAGTACTACAAATCCGAGGCTCGCGAGGTACTGGTTGGCCGAATAGGCATTGGAGTAATAGTCCGAATAGTGCCAGCCCAGCAGCATCTGTCTCGGAGGCCCCCCGTGTACATAGACGATAGCCGCCTTCTTCCCCCCACCCGGCGGCATGAACAGATCGGCATGTACCACTACACCGTCCTCTGACTTAAAAATGACCTGCCGGGGAGTGACAAGCCCCGAAGGATAATCCGCCAGCTTATCCGCGCACAGCAGCCGGATCCGGCCATCCTTCATCACAGCCGGCAGCGGCGGCCGTTGCCCCGTCGCACTGATGAACACATACGTCGACCCATCTCCCGTGAGCGCCGGCGTCCATTCCAGCCCGTCGCCTGGCGTCAGCACCTGCATATCCGGGTGGTCCACGCTCACCACGGCAGCATGTCTTCTCTCGATATCGAGGGCGTCAGGCCCGGCGTTCGCACTGAACAGCAGACGACGCCTGTCGGGGCTTATCCCAATATGCTCGCACATAAAATTGCCGGGCGTCAGCAGGGTCTCCGGCCCGCCTCCCGCGTCTACGGAATACAGGTGCGGCCACCCATCATGGTAAGAAAGGAAGACGATACGGTTGCCGGCCGCCCAGTGCAGGTTGGCTCCGCCGTCCGTCGTGGGATATGATCCCCGCAATGTAGCGGGCGCCTTCCACAGCAGAGCGGGAGCGCCGCCGGAGGTGTCGGCGATAAAAATGCTCCAGGCCTGGTGTCTCGCCGCGAGCAGCGAGTCGGGGGCGCCGCCCGATCCCGGCCTTCTGACAAAGACGATCAGCCTGCCGTCGGGCGACCACTGGGGCATCTCGTCCCTGCTGAACGAAGGCGCGATCCATTTCAGTCCGCCGGCCCCTTTCGTATAGATACCAATGACGCTGTGATCGGTGCGGCTGGCGACGAACAGCAGCCGCCTGCCATCAGGTGACCATTGCAGTGACCCGACCTTTCCCCGGGTCGTAAACAAAGATTTCGCGGCGGAACTGCCGTCCAGCGGGGCCGACCACGCCTGGTCGTTCTTCACAAAGGCGACCTCTTTGCTATCGGGAGAGATGACGGGGTCGTCGCCTTCCGACAAATATTTTACCGGGCCGCCGGAGAAAGGCGCCACGGCGACCTGTACCTTGAAGGGCTGGGCGTCATAGGCAGGATTGACGGGCAGGTCGTTGTCCCAGTTGGCGCCGTGATCACCGCCGCGAACGAACAGCACCCACTGGCCGTCAGGGGAGAGCGACAAGCTGGATATCTCCTGTCCGTCGTCTTCGGTATAACTGGTCAGCTGCCGGGGGATAAAGGCGGACCCGGTCGTCACGTATACATTGCGGCGGCCTTCCTCGTTCATGGCCCACGCGATATTCGAGCCTGCAGCGGCAGCGGTCAGCCCGGTGGGGAAGGGATATTTTTTAAAGGAGAGGTAGGACTGGCTTTGGGTCTGGGTTTGGGCGAACAACTGCAGGGGAAATAGAAGCAGGAAGAACAGGTTTCTCATGAGTATTCTTTGTCGTTTGGCGGTAAAAGGTACGGTTAATAACATGGAGTACCAAACGGTAAGTAGAACCAACTAATTTTTCCGAAATGGCCCCTTTTCCGCGACCCGGGCCCATTCCATACGATTAATTTTATATCCTAAATCAATCAAACCATGTCCAGAATCTGGCGCAACCCCAACAACCTTACCAGCATCTCCTTCATCTTACTCGCCCTCGCCGGCGGTTTGGCGGTGGCTGCATTTCTGTGCGGCGGGTCCGTATCGTATATCCTCGGTTCGGCAGGCTTTCTCCTGCTGGCGATCGCGGCGTTCACAAAGGCGTTTTTGGAAAGTGAGCGCACCCTTGAGCTGGCCAGACTTCGCCGCCCCAACGACCACAACTGAACACCGACCGTCCGCTAGCGGACAGCGATGTCCGTCCTCCATACCTAAACTTCTGATTTATAGCAGACTGCGACTCTGGCACCATTTTCCGGGCCGTTAGGTCATGAAACGCAACCTCCTGCTATTTCTACTACTTCTCTCCCTGGGAGCCTATAGCCAAAACGTACAAAAGATAGTCTTTGAACCCGGCGACAGCGTCAATGGGTACTACCTGGCCATTCCCCCTTTGTCGGGAACCGTCAGGGGCGTCCTGGCCGTGTTTTGTCCTTTCCAGAAGGCGGAGAGCATCCTGCCGGAGACGAGACTGCACAATATTGCGGCCGCCACCGATCTGCTGACCGTCTACTGCTCCACGGGTATGCTGCTCCTGCCGGACAGTTCGGCCATACAGCGGATGGATCGCGTACTCGCTCACGTAGCGGGCAAATTTGGCGCCGACACCAGCCGCTTCGCGGTGGGGGGCTTCGACCTGGCGGGCACCAGCGTGCTGCGCTATGCAGAACTCGCGCAGGAGCATCCACAGGATCTTTCCATACATCCACACGCAGTATTCGGCATCGCCGCCCCCGTCGATCTCACGGGATTGTATCACCGCTACGAACGGCAGATAAAAAGGAACTATTTTCCGCCTACGGTGGGTGAGGCAAGGTTCATAACGGACCGTTTCAACAAAGAGCAGGGGACCGTCGCCGAACACCCCGAACACTATACCAGTCTGTCGCCGTTCAGTACGGCTGCATCGGAGCCCGGCAACGAACGCTGGCTGCGGCACACTGCCCTGCGTCTATACTACGACACCGATATCGAGTGGCAGCTGAAGACGCGCCGCAACGGATTCTACGATACCGATCTCCCCGACGCCTCCGAGCTGATCGACCGGCTGTTGCTGCAGGGCAATACGCGGGCCGAGTTCGTTACGTCCCGTCTGCCCGGCGTGCGGAGCAACGGCATGCGCCACACTTCTTCCTATTCGATCGTAGACGAGACCGACTGTATCCGGTGGATCATCCGCTCTCTCCATATCTTCAGTCCTTCCAATCCGATGTCGTATGCAGGTCCTTATGAGTTTACCGCCCCCGACAAATGGGCCGTCGAGCGGTCGGCTTTCCCGCCGCCGTTTGCCCCCGACGTCAAACTCACCGGCGTCGAGGAGATACGATTCATGCCGGGCTGGGGCGTAGCCGGCGCCTACGACTACTGGTCGCTGGCCTATCTGTTCTGGCTGGATGCCGGGCAGCCCGTCGATGCGTCTGTATTAAAGGAGATGATCAGGACCTACTATGACGGTCTTATCGTCAACGGCGGAGGCGGCGGCCCGCGGAATATCCCCAAAGACAAACTTTTCCCTACCAGGGTCAACATCGGGCACGTAAAGACCGAGCCGGACGACACAGACACCTGGACGGGCACGGTCGATATGCTCGACTACAAGGCAATGGTGCCGATGAAGCTGTACTTCGCCGCGCACCTCAAAGCCTGCGACGACAAGAAACATTTTCCTCTCTTCCTCGAGCTTTCGCCAAGGCCGTTCGGGGACCCCATCTGGAAGGAGGTAAAACAACCGAAACAAAATTTTAAGTATCTACCGGAGTAAACACCGGGTCCCTGCGGGAGGAATGATTACCTTCTCGCGATCGCAAATTCTTCAAAGGCGGTCTCCGGTATGGGTTTGACTTCGACGTCCGACACTTCTGCCGCGGGCGGCCCCTGTCTGCACCACGCGATGAATCGCTGTATCGCCGTGTCGGGACCCGTGACGACGGCTTCCACGTCGCCGGCCGCCGTGTTCTTTATCCATCCGGTCAGGGAAAGTTCGATAGCCTTATCTTTGGCGCTGGCACGGTAGTAGACGCCCTGGACCCTGCCTTTTATGAGGAGATGAACGGTTGGCATAAGCGTTAAATTACCCAAAATTATGGATTCACCGCCGGGTTCCTACCAGCGGTCCAGCCCCAGCAACTTCCTCCCCAGCGGTGACAACTCCGCAACAGGATTACGGTGCTCGCGCTGCAGCGGGTCGCCGGGGAAAGCATATCCCTCCATCGCATCCCGGTTGCGCCAGCTGTCGATCCTCCACTGCCTCAGCGCGTCATTGTCTTCCTGCGCCGGCATCATGGAGATGTACTGCGCGATCCTGACTTTATCGCCGCTGGTGTTGGGACGGATGCCGTGCGGCTCGAGGCTGTTGAAGATCAGCAGGTCGCCGGCCTCCATTTTGACCTTGACCAGCTCAAATCCTGTAGTGTCGGGTTTGTAGTGATCCCTGTCTTCCGGCTGCGTCAGCTTCCAGCTGTCATAGGTGCGGTACAACTCGGGAATGCACTGGAATCCGCCCATGTTCGGGTCGGTCTGGTCGGCAAGCGCCAGCACACCCTGCACGTTGACCGGTCTGGTCTCGGGGTCGTAGTCCCAGTGTATGAATCCTTTGTATTCGAAGCCGGGGCGCAGCGGGAAGTTGAGGTTGGCCCGGTCGATCGTCACCCACAGCCGATCCGTACCCCAGACGTCCGCAAACGCCTGATGGACCCTGGGAAATTGCCTGTTGTCCCACATATACTGGTGGTTGTAGATCTCCACCATACCCGTGTTGTTGAGCTCCTTCATCTGCATCATGGCATTGGGCCTCCTGTACCAGGTCTCCATATCATCGGGGTCTTTGTCCTCGTACTCCCAGAGATAGCCGGCCAGCTTTTTGACCTGCTCTTTCGGGACCGCGTTCTTTATAACGACATAGCCGTTGGTGATCCAGAAGTTCCAGTCCTCTTCGCTGAGGACCCGCAGGGGCTCCCCGTTGGTTCGGTCGTTGAGCTTCTGCTGGCTCGATTTGGCGGTGGAGGGGTTGCCGGGTATCTCTTTATGTTCGTTGACCGGCGGCTGCGGGGACATCGTTTTCGCGGCAGGTCCCGGCGTCATCGAAGGTGTCGTATTCATAATTTTTCGATTTTATGACCCAAAGGTAAAAGGGTATCCAAAATGAGACCTTCGGTCTGTTGACCACTATTTGCTCTGTATTGACATTTTTTGGTAAATTCAAGGGGCAAAACCGGGCAATACAGCACATGGGTACCCCCAATTCCATCAAACTCGAAAAAATAGACTTCAAGCCGGGCCGGTCCTTCCGACTTTTCTCCCCCCGGCTGCGGAATAAGTTTTTCTGGCACTACCACCCCGAATACGAGCTGGTCTATGTCGAAGCCGCCGCGGGCATCCGGCACGTGGGTACGCATATATCTACTTATACCCACAACGATCTGGTGTTCATCGGCGGTAACCTGCCGCACCTCAATTTTGACTATCGGGTCCGCAGCGACTATCACCAGGTCGTCATCCAGCTGCGTACCGATTTTCTGGGCACGGCCATCGGCGTCACTCCCGAATTCTCCCTGATCCACAAACTTTTCAAAACCGCGGAATATGGGGTCTCCTTTTTTGGCGGGACCAAACTGTCCATAGGCTCGCAGCTGAAGGAGCTCGCACGATGGTCCCCCATGGAACAACTGCTGAAGCTGATCAATATCTTCCAGCAACTGGCGGACTCCGACGAAAAGGAGGTCCTGAACAAAGACCTCAGCAGCAAAGATTTCATTATACAGGATAAGATCCGTATGGGTGCCGTCTATGAGTACATCGACGCGGAATACCACCGCAACCCCAACGTCAACGAGGTCGCAAAAAAGCTCAACCTCACCACCCCCGCCTTCTGCCGGTACTTCCGCCGTCAGACAAATATGACCTTTACAGAGTTTGTCAACCAGTACCGGATCGAGCGGGCCAAAAGCCTCCTGATACAGGACAACAACGTCAGCGAGACCTGCTACGCCGTCGGCCTCGGCAGCGTCAGCTATTTTAATAAGCTTTTCAAAGAGATCGTGGGCGTCAACCCATCGGAGTTTAAGAAGTGGTACGACTTCGAGGCGGCAGACCTGGCCGACGAGATCACGGACGATCCATTCAAACCTTCAGACACGAAACCGGGTATCATCCTCAATACCTGGCGCGAGCCGATGGAGAGACGGACAAAAATCAAATAGTCGCCATGTTCCTGACTGCACTGCCTGATAGTAATAAATTTCGCCCCGGGCCACCCGATCCCCCGGAGAATACGGTGATCATCGCCCATACCGCGGACAGGTATAACTATCCGGAACATGAGACGCCCTATTTATTTGTCACCCAGTTGCATAACCGGGGGCAATACACGCTGAACGGCAGCGATATCAGCGTCTCGCCGCGACAATTCTATTTTCTGAATAGGAACGATACCATCGGGATCAACTACGCGGGGGACCAGCGGCTCAAAACCTGTCTGATCCTTTTCAGATCCGATTTCGTCGAGAACTGTCTGGGGGGCAAGGTCGCGTTCTCCGGCCTTCCGACCGAGCTCACCGAAAATATGTCCCGTATGCTCGAAGGCCTGGCCAAACACGATAACCCCGACACCCTTCTCTTCCATCTGGTCAAGTCCGTCCACCACCAGGACCGCGTCAACGAACAGCGTCTTCAACGCCTCCCCGCCACCAGGCGATCCACCAGGGAAGAACTGTACCGCCGCCTGGCTATGTCGCGGGAATTTATGCTGGACAATATCGGGCGTCAGCTGTCCCTGGAGCAGATCGCTAAAGAAGCCTGTCTCAATAAATTTCACTTCCTGGACAGTTTCAAATCCGCCTACCAGACAACGCCGCACCGCTGGTTTACCGAACACAAACTGCAAAAGGCCCTGCAGCTGCTGCAATCCGGGACGCACACGGCCACAGAAGTTTGCTACCTTCTGGGCTTTCAAAGCCCCTCCTCCTTCAGCCACCTTTTTAAAAAAAGATTCAATACCCCTCCCGCAAAAATAATTCCCAATTTTCGATAAGCCCCCGCCACGGGGCCGCTGCAACTTTGGCAAAAAGCTATGCGAATCCTCCTCATCGCCCTGACCCTGCTCGCAGGCAGGCTAAACGCACAAACCATGCAGACACAGACCGCCGCCATCACCCTCAACGGGGACGTCAAAAATGTTTTCCCACTCTTCGGGGCATACGAAGAAAAAAAATGGGCGAAGGGCTGGAACCCCGCGCCGGTCTACCCGGTGACCGAGACCATCGAAGAAGGCGCCACATTCAGGACCCCCGGTCACTTCCCCGGCGAGAACGAGTACATCTGGCGGGTATCGAGATACGATGGCCCGGGTTTCCTTATACAATATATGGTATACGGCCCCGACCGGTGCTGGACCATCACGGTACAATGCGCGGCCGCGAACGACCGAACCACGGCAACCATAACCTATTCCTTCGTCGCCCTGAACCCCGCCGGCGAAGAAAAGAACCGCCACTCCCTCCACCTCCTGTTCCAGCACCACCTGAAGGACTGGGAAGAGGAGATCAACGGGTATTTGTCAAGGTAATCCAGTCGAACTTTTGGTCCGGTCCCCAGGCCTGGCTCGGCCAAAAGCCGCCCTCCGATACCCCGCAGATATTTGCGATGCAGCTGCTGGCCGAAAAAGATACTTTTGCTTTCGACCGCGTAGCCTGGTCCGACGACGGAAGGGAGTTCTATTATCCCACTAATAATTCCTGGTTCGACACGAAGAACAACAAGCTCCGGTACTTTAAATTCTCTGACGGGAAATGGAACGGTCCCTTCGTCCTTGTCGAACACTACTACGCCCCGACCTTCTCCGTCGACGGCCAGACCCTTTATCTGGAAGGCGGCCAGCGCGACAGCCTCCATTCCCAAATATGGCAGATACACAGGACGGCCAGTGGATGGACCACGCCCGGGATATATTTAAAGGAATCCTACGGCCTGTACGATTTCATGCCGACCGCCAGCGGCGTTTGTTATGCAGGCAGCAACCAGCACCCCGGCAAACGAAGGGACTACAGCGACTATGACATCTGCACGTTGAACATGACCGCAACAGACACGACCATAAGAACCCTCGGCGAGCCGATCAACACGCCCGGATTCGACGGCGACTTCTTCGTAGCCCGCGACGAATCCTATATGATCATCAGCGCAAAAGAGACAAAAGACTTCGAGTGCGAGCTATGGATAAGTTTCCGGCGGCAGGACCACAGCTGGACGGCGCCCGTAAGCCTCGGCCCGCTGATCAACGACGGGGTCGCCCACCGCTGGGGAGAATACGTCTCTCCCGACGGCAAATACCTTTTCTATTCCCGCGGTACGAGCCCGAAAGACTGCCATGTCTACTGGGTGCGGTTCGACACGCTCTTAAAAAAACTTACTCCCCGGTAATACCCCTGCCAACGGCCCCCGTCGAAAGGGGCCCTTTTTTTAAAATAATATCCTACTAAAATAGTAGACTAATAAAAAATCCCCTACCTTTACCCCATGCAACCTTTAACTGCTTATATCAAATCCCGCCGCGGGCCGCTACTCAGAGCCAGTTGTTGCTGCTAAGCAGCAGACAATTCCCCCACCATATAAAATACAAAACCGGTAAGGACAGGTCCCTACCGGCGGAGGATGCGATCAGTCCAGTAACGCCAATCACTTACTGATCATCATCCGGATTACATTAACGATATAAATCATTAACATGAATCTGATTCAAAGGTATACAATCCT
>Ga0310811_10001797_pt1 | contig 26644 bp, 22 predicted proteins | sample YCmetagenome_FD_207642 | JGI IMG/M metagenome (GOLD analysis project Ga0310811, IMG submission 207642) | Soil microbial communities from experimental microcosm in Duke University, North Carolina, United States - YC | ecosystem: Engineered > Artificial ecosystem > Soil microcosm > Unclassified ... | reverse complement strand
CGAGTCCTATAGCGATGCGTACGGGCATGCGGTGAAGCTGCAGGAGGAACGCGGCCTGACCTTCGTTCACCCGTTCGACGATCCGTATGTGATCGCCGGCCAGGGCACGGTCGCGATGGAGATTCTTAGCCAGCATCAGGGCCCGATCCACGCGATCTTCGTGCCGATCGGCGGCGGCGGACTCGCGGCAGGCGTCGCGGCATACGTGAAATCGGTACGCCCGGAGATCAGGGTGATCGGCGTGCAGACCGACGACTCGTGCGCGATGGCCGCCTCGCTGAAAGCGGGCGAACGGGTCACGTTGAACGAAGTCGGGCTGTTTTCGGACGGCACGGCCGTCAAGCTGGTGGGCGAGGAAACCTTCCGCCTGTGCCGCGATTATCTCGACGACGTGCTGCTTGTGAATACCGATGCGCTGTGCGCGGCGATCAAGGACGTGTTCCAGGACACCCGCAGCGTGCTGGAACCGGCCGGCGCGCTGGCCGTGGCGGGCGCCAAACAGTACGCCGAGCGCGCGGGCCTTGAAAACCAGACGCTGATCGCGATCACGTCGGGCGCGAACATGAACTTCGACCGCATGCGTTTCGTGGCCGAGCGCGCCGAAGTCGGCGAGGCGCGCGAGGCGGTGTTCGCGGTGACGATTCCCGAAGAGCGCGGCAGCTTCCGCCGCTTCTGCGAGCTGGTGGGCACCCGCAGCGTCACCGAGTTCAATTACCGGATTGCGGATGCCAACTCCGCCCATATCTTTGTCGGCGTACAGATCCGCAACCGCAGCGAGTCGGCGCAGATCGCCGGCGCGTTCGAAGCGCATGGTTTTGCCACCGTCGATCTGACCTTCGACGAACTGTCCAAGCAGCACATCCGCTACATGGTCGGCGGCCGCTCGCCGCTGGCGCATGACGAACGCCTGTTCCGCTTCGAATTTCCGGAGCGTCCGGGTGCGCTGATGAAGTTCCTGTCGTCGATGGCGCCGAACTGGAATATCAGCCTGTTCCACTACCGCAATCAGGGCGCGGACTACAGTTCGATCCTGGTCGGCATCCAGGTGCCCGAGAGCGAGAACCGCGAGTTCGACCGCTTTCTCGCGACACTGGGTTATCCGTACTGGGAAGAAACGCAGAACCCCGTGTACCGCTTGTTCCTCGCTTGATCTTTTTGGACTGAAACGCGCAGATGGCTCTTTCGCTCATCGACAAACTGGTGGTGGCAATCTCGTCGCGCGCGCTGTTCGACTTCGAGGAAGAGAACTGCGTGTACGAGGCGGGCGACCTGCGAGCGTATGAGGCCTTGCAGCGCGAACGGCTGGCCGTGCCTGCCAAACCGGGCGTCGCGTTCCCGCTGATCCGCAAGCTGCTGGCCTTGAATGCCGGTGGCCATCGGGTCGAAGTCGTGATCCTGTCGCGCAGCGATCCGATCAGCGGCTTGCGCGCGTTTCATTCGTGCCGGGAATATGGACTCGCGATCGAGCGTGGCGTGTTTACACGTGGGCGCGCGCCGTTCGGCTATCTGAAGCCGTTGAACGCCGCGCTGTTTTTGTCCGCGAATCAGGATGACGTACGCGACGCATTGGCCGCCGGATTTCCGGCTGCGCGCGTCTTGCCCGAATCGGCGAGAATGGCGAGTACGTATCCGGACGAGATCCGGATTGCCTTTGACGGCGACGCCGTGCTGTTTTCCGACGAAGCCGAGCGCGTGTTCCAGAAGGATGGCCTGCGCGCGTTCGTCGGCCATGAGATTCACAACAAGGATTTGCCGCTGGCCGATGGCCCTTTGAAGCCGTTGCTCGAAGCGCTGCACCGGCTGCAAAAACTCGCGGACGAAGCCGCTCCGATGCATATTCGTACGGCATTGGTGACGGCGCGCTCGGCGCCGGCGCATGAGCGCGCGATCCGCACATTGATGGCGTGGAACATCGAAATCGACGAAGCGATGTTCCTTGGCGGCCTCGACAAAAGCGCGTTTTTGCGTGAATTCGAGCCGGACTTTTTCTTCGACGACCAAATTGGCCATTGCGAATCGGCCCGCGTCGTGACGGCGACGGGGCACGTGCTGAGTGGCATCGTGAATGCATCATGACACCTGAACAGTCACCGCTGGGTAAGGCTTCCACTTACACCGAACAATACGACGCCTCGTTGCTTTTTCCGATTGCCAGGAAGAACGCGCGTGAGGCGATTGGGATAGGCGCGCAGTTGCCGTTTTTCGGCACGGACATCTGGAATGCTTACGAGCTGTCCTGGCTGAATGCGCGCGGCAAGCCGCAGATTGCTGTGGCGACTTTCTTTGTGCCGGCTGATTCGCCGAATATTGTCGAGTCGAAGTCGTTCAAGCTTTATCTTGGGTCATTTGCGCAGACGGCGTTCGAGTCGATGGACGTGGTGCGTGACACGATCAAGCGGGATGTGTCCGCTTCTTGCGGCGCGACGGTTTCTGTCCATTTGGCCGCGCCGTATGAGTTTGGCAAGTTGCAGATGGAAGAGTTTGAAGGCTTGTCGCTGGATCGGCTCGATCTGGATACGGATGTTTATCAGCCGGATGCTTCGTTGCTGAAGGCTGCGCTTGATGAAGCGCCGGTTGAGGAGACCTTGTTCTCCAACTTGCTGAAGTCGAATTGTCCGGTGACCGGGCAGCCTGACTGGGGTAGCGTGCAGATTCATTATGTCGGGCCGCAAATTGATCATGCGGGTTTGCTGCGGTACATCATCTCCTATCGGAATCACACCGGGTTTCACGAACAGTGTGTCGAGAGGATTTTTATCGATGTTCTCAAGGCCTGCCGGCCGGTGAAGCTCGCTGTCTATGCGCGGTATACGCGGCGCGGGGGGCTCGATATTAATCCGTTCCGGACGAATTACAATTTGCCGATGCCGGATAATATGCGGTTGGCGCGGCAGTAAAAGTGTGATTTTTTGCCTTGTCGGCGGTTTTCTTGTTGATCTGGATCTTTGGCCTTTCCTTGATTTGTTAGTGGTCTATTAGCGTTGCCCCTGTGCGGGGCGGCACCTACTTTTCTTTGCCTGCCGCAAAGAAAAGTAGGCAAAAGAAAGCGGCTCACACCGCTAATTTTTAAGCGGGTCCCCCGCACAGTAGCGGTAGTGGTGCATCTGGAATCTGTCGCCTCGCACATTCCGCTTTAGTGACAAGGCAGTCATACCTCCGGCGGCGCTGCGCGCGCCGATACCCAGTTTATAAAACCGGTCGCCGGATTTTCGCTTTCGCGGTTTGGTCCGTTCCCAGCTCGCCGTTGCGTCGCTGCCACCGGGCTGCGATTTCATTCTCCCGTTAGTCCCCGTTCCCCGATTCGCTGTTGCCTCGCTGTTCGCTCGATGCCGTTTCGCTCTCGCGCGTTTGCCCCCGTTTCCTGACTCGCCGTTGCCTCGCTGCTGCAAGCACAACCGCGGCAACGATCGCGATTGCACCGCGAATGCGACGCACCGACATCTTCTTTGAACTGGGTGTCGCCGATCATGGCGGGAGCGCCGTGCCGAGGCGAAGCTGAAGGCTCCCGCTACGCGAAGCGAGGCCGCTGGTTTCCCAGGCAGACCCGTCCGCGACGCACGCAGTGCGGAGTGGGAGCTGATGAGCGCCTTGTCGCTAACGCGGAGTGCGCGGGAACACAGATTCCAGATGCACCACTACCGTGGCTGCGCGGGGGACCCGCTTATGAGCTGGCGGTGTGAAGCCGCTTTCTTTGCTTACTTTCTTTGCGGCGGCAAAGAAAGTAAGTGCCGCCCCGCACAGGGGCAACGCCAATAAACCACTAACAAATCAAGGAAAGGCCAAAGATCCAGATCAACAAGAAAACCGCCGACCAGGCAAAAACCTCACCCCCCGCCCACGGCAAACAAAAAAATCAAGCCGAAGGCTTCTTATAAGCAACGCAATCAACCTCAACCCGACAATCAATCACCATAGAAGAAACCACACAAGCCCGAGCCGGCGGATTCTCGCCGAAGTACTCCCGAAACACCTTGTTGAAAGAAGCAAAGTCCCGCGGATCGTCGAGCCACACGCCACAACGCACAACATGCTCCGCCCCATACCCCGCTTCCTTCAGAATGGCGAACACATTCTGAATCGCCTTGTGCGATTGCTCAACGATCCCGCCGTTGATCACCTCACCGTTTTCCATCGGCGTCTGCCCGGAAACGAACAACCAGCCGTCCGCCTCAACAGCCCGAGCAAACGGCATATGTTGACCACCGGTACCCTTGCCACCTTCAACGCCATATCGCTTCATCATCCAACTCCTTTAAAAGTCCGGCGCGCATCCAGCAAAACCACCACACGCGCCTCAATCGCTCGATCGAAAAAATCAAAACGCGCCGTGCGCATCACCCTTCGACGCCGCACCGCGCGCCACAAAATGCCCTGCCCGTTCGCCAGTCACCGCGCCATCGCGGTAAGTCAACACGCCATTCACCCACACCGCGTCGATACCATCAGCGGCCTGCTGCGGGTTCTCGAACGTCGCCACGTCGCGAACCCTGGCGGGATCGAACAACACCAGATCCGCGTGATAACCGATATGCACCTCGCCGCGCTGCGCGAGACCGAACCGATGCGCCGACAAGCTGGTCATCTTGCGTACCGCCTCTTCGAGCGGCAGCAACTTCGCATCGCGCGCGTAGTGGCCGAGCACGCGCGGAAACGCGCCCCACAAACGCGGATGCGGCAACGGATCGTTCGGCAAACCATCTGAGCCGACCATCGTCGCGGGATGCGACAGAATCCGCCGCACATCGTCCTCGGACATGTTGTGATAAACCGCGCCCGCAGGCTGCAAACGCTTGCCCGCCTCCTGTTGCGTGACGCCCCACTCGGCGGCTATCTCCTTCACCAGCTTGCCCGCCATCTCGGGATGCGGCTCCGACCACGTAATCGTAATGTCGATGTCGCCCGTCACCTGCTTCAGATCGAGCGTCGACGAACTGCGGTTGTACGGATAGCAGTCGCAACCGATCGGCTGCAAGCGGCGCGCGCCTTCCAGCGACTTCAGCACCTCTTCGCTACGCCCCCAGTTGGACGGCCCCGCGCACTTCAGATGCGAAATCACCACCGGCACATGCGCGTGACGGCCCACCCGATAAGCTTCGTCCATTGCGTCGAGAATCGCGTCGAACTCGGTGCGCATATGCGTCGTGTAAAGCGCACCGGCGGCGGCGAGCGGCTCGGCCAGCGCCATCACCTCTTCGGTCGGTGCGGAGAAGGCGGAGCCGTACGCGAGGCCCGAACTCAGGCCCAACGCGCCGTTTGCCAGCGCCTCTTCGAGCTGCGCGCGCATGCCTTCGATCTCCTGCCCGGTCGCCGCCCGGTCCAGGCGGTCCATCTGGTTGCTGCGCAGTGCCGTATGTCCAATTAGCGCACCGACATTCACCGCGGGACGCGCCGTGTTCACCGCTTCGACATACGCAGCGAACGTCGGGTACCGGAACGCGTCGCGCTCGCCAAGCAGGTTCATCGGATCGGGCGGATCGCCCTTCAACGAAACCGGCGACGCGCTGATCCCGCAGTTGCCGACGATCACCGTCGTCACGCCCTGGGTGATCTTCGGCAGCATTTGCGGCGAGCGGATCACGTGCGTGTCGTCATGCGTATGAACGTCGATGAAGCCCGGCGCCAGCGCACGGCCATTGGCCTCGATCACCTCTTCAGCAAGCCAGTTCGACAGATTGCCGATCGCGGCAATGCGGCCATCACGGATCGCGACGTCGCGTTCGACCGGCGGTGCGCCCGTGCCGTCGTACAGTTGCGCGCCGACGATCAGCGTATCGGCGGCTTCGGGATGCGAATGCATGGATCAGTCTCCTAATGGTTGTCGATCGCCACCGCCACGGTGCGTATCGAGCGCGTGCTTCATGCGGCGCAGCAATTCGCGGCTCTCGTCACCCTGACTGACGGCGAGTTCGGTAACGAGAACGTCGAGCGCCATCATCATCGCGTAACGTGACGACGACGGCTTGTAAATGAAATCGGTTTCAAAAGCGACGATCGGGATCACCCAATCGGCCAGCCTGGCCAACGGCGACGCCGGCGCGGTCAGCGCAATCACGCTGGCTCCATAGCTGCGCGCGATCTTGCAGTTCTCGACCATCTCGGGCACACGCCCGGTGGTGGACAGCGCGATCACCACGCACTCGCGCGACACGGTGCTCGCCACCATCCGCTGCAACAAGCCGTCCTGATAGGTCGCGACCGGGCGGCCGAGCCGCACGAGCCTGAAACGCATTTCGTCAGCCAACGCGGTCGACCCACCGCCCATGCCGAATACATAGATCATGCGCGCGGCGCGCAAGGCGGCTGCCGCTTCGGCTAAGGGCGCCTGACGAAGAAGTTGATGGTTATGGGCCAGCGCGGTTTGCAGTTCGTCGAAAACGCGAGTGGCGATGGGTTCCGGGGCATCGGTAGGGCCGCCCGCTTGCAGGAAGCGCTGGCCGACCGCCGCAGCCTGCGCGAGCCGCAACTTCAACTCCCGCACGTCGCGGCAACCCACCGCCTTCGCAAAACGGGTCACGGTCGCGACGCTCACCTCGGCCTGCTGAGCCAGCGCGCCGATACTGGCACGCGACGCGCCGGTCAGATCGTCGAGAATCAGCGCGGCAACCTTCCGTTCGGCCGAACGCAGTTCCGGCGCGCATTCGGCAATGCGCGCGACGATATCGAAGGCCAGCGGCTCGGCGGTTGAGTTCATCAAGGGTGTTTGACGGGGATCGCGGGCGTCCCGTGAAGCCTTACAAACAGCCTCCGGGAAACCGTGGTACTAAATAACATTCGTTCACGCATCGTACTTTCGGTAACATAGTAAAGTCAACTTTGATTCAATTTAACCGGACGATGGAGCAGGGACACATGAAAGTTACAAACTATCAGGGCGCAACAATTGATCCTTATAGCAAGGGCTTGGGCATGGTCCCGGGCACCAGCATCCAGCTCATGGATGCGGCGCGCCTCGAGTGGAACCTGCTGAACGAAGACGTGAGCCTGCCCGCCGCCGTGCTATACGCGGATCGTGTGGAACACAATCTGAAGTGGATGCAGGCGTTCGTCGCCGAATATGGCGTCAAGCTCGCGCCGCACGGCAAAACCACCATGGCGCCGCAACTGTTTCGCCGTCAACTCGAAACCGGCGCATGGGGCATCACGCTCGCCACCGCGCACCAGGTGCGCGCGGCATATCACGGCGGCGTGTCGCGGATCCTGATGGCCAACCAGCTGGTCGGCCGCCGCAACATGATGATGGTCGCCGAGTTGCTGAGCGATCCCGATTTCGAGTTCTTCTGCCTTGTCGATTCGGTCGAGGGTGTCGAACAACTGGGCGAGTTTTTCACGTCGGTGCGCAAGCCGTTGCAGGTATTGCTCGAGCTCGGCGTACCGGGCGGCCGCACCGGCGTACGCGACGAAGCGCAGCGCAACGCGGTGCTCGAGGCGATCGCACGCTATCCGGATGTGTTGAAGCTGGCAGGCGTCGAATTGTATGAAGGCGTGCTGAAGGAAGAACACGAAGTGCGCGAGTTCCTGCAAAGCGCTGTTGCAGTTACGCGCGCGCTGGTCGAGGAAGGACGTTTTGCCCGCACGCCGGCTGTTTTGTCAGGCGCCGGTTCGGCCTGGTACGACGTGGTCGCGGAAGAATTCGTGAAGGCCTCGGAGACCGGCAAGGTTGAAGTCGTGCTGCGGCCCGGCTGCTATCTGACGCATGACGTCGGGGTCTACCGCAAGGCGCAAACCGACATCTTCGCGCGTAATCCGGTCGCGAAGAAAATGGGCGAAGGCCTGTTGCCGGCGTTGCAACTGTGGGCCTATGTGCAGTCGATTCCGGAACCGGACCGCGCGATCATCGGTCTCGGCAAGCGCGATTCCGCTTTCGACGCGGGTATGCCGGAACCGGCACGCCACTACCGTCCGGGCACCGAGGCGCCGCGCGATATCGCGGCGAGCGAAGGTTGGGAGATTTTCGGCTTGATGGATCAGCACGCGTATCTGCGGATTCCCGCCGGCGCCGATCTGAAGGTGGGCGACATGATCGCGTTCGACATCTCGCATCCGTGCCTGACGTTCGACAAGTGGCGTCAGGTGCTGGTGCTCGATCCGTCGTACCGCGTCACGGAAGTGATCGAAACGTTCTTCTGATTCGCTTCTGATGAAAACGGCGCGCCACGGTGATGTAGCGCGCCGTTTGCGATGCTGCTGAGGTTCATGGCTTCGATGCAGGCCATGTCATGCATGGCAAACGCGGCGCTTGATCGGCGCCACGTTCATCTGCGATGCCCTAACGCGTCGAGCCGGTGTTAGCCACGTCCAACGCTTGCGCGACATCAGCCGACTCTGCGTTTGCAGCGTTAGCCGTCGCCGCCACCTCACCGATCCGCTCTTCCAGCATCTTCAAGGCCCCTGAGAGCGCGCTGAGCGCCTCATCCGGCAATGCCGTCATCGTGTCATGCAAAAAAGCGTTGCGGCGCGGCAGGCTGGCTTTGGTTATTGCCTGCCCAGTTTCTGTCAAACGCACATTGGTCACGCGGTTATCGCGCGTATCCATGCTGCGCGCAATCCAGCCTAAGCCCTCGAGCGTTTTCAACTGCCGCGTGAGCGCGCCCGGATCGACGCGCAAGCGTTCAACCAGCCGCTTCTGCGACGACTCGCCGGCTTGCTCGTGCAGTGCGAGCAGAATGCGCCAGCGCGGCAAGGGCTGGCCAACCTGGGCCTCGAACGCCGACATGAATGCCCGATAAGTGCGCCCGAATTGCTGCATAACGGCGACGCGGTCCTGTTCTTCCATGATCTGTCAGTAAAACGGTAAGGCTAAAAAATCAATCCGCGTGAATCACCGGCTCGAGCTTGCGCTGGAGCTTGATTGGCGGCACGCGGCGGCTTTGCCACACGGACACTACGGCAATGATCGCCGCCATCGCGAGCCCCAGATGAATCGCCGCGACGAGCGACTCACGCGCGCTCTCCAGCAACATCGCACCGTTGTGACCCGCATGCTGCAGTTGGCCGAGCAAGGTGGTTTGCGCGTCGCGATTGATCAGGATTTGCGGATCGCCGAGGTCGGTGAACCATTGCGACGCGTGATCGTTCTCCAGCGCGCTGCGCACGCCGCTGGCGTACATATGGCTAACCAGGGTGCCGGTCAGCGCCGTGCCGATCATCCCGCCGATCATCCGTAGCGACTGCAGCAGCGCCGTGGCAATGCCAAGATGCTCACGGCCGGCCGTCTGCTGCGCGAAGATCGTTAGATTCGGCATCACGAAGCCGAGACCAAGGCCGCCTAGCACCATGAACGACATCAGCAGCCATTGAGGCATGGAACGCGTCGCGACGACCACGCCGAGGCACGCTAGCGCCACCAGCGCGAAGCCGATATACAGCATCAGATTCGGATTGCGCACACGCGAGACGATACGGCCGTTGGCAATACTGCCGATCGTAATGAACACGACGAGCGGCGTAATAACGAGCCCCGCCTCTTTCGGCGACATCCCGAAGCCGCCCTGGAACAGCAACGGCGCGTAGAACAGCAACGAGAACATCGTGAAGCCGCCAAGCACGGCCAGCGTAAAAAGCGCGGACAAACTGGGATTGCGAAACATATCCACGGGCAGAATCGCCGTCGGGCAGCGTTTTTCCCACTGCCACAAGCCGTATGCCGAGGCGACGCTCAATACGAGCAACGCGCAGACGCTCAACGTGACGCCATGCTTCGGCAAGAACTCAACGAACAGTTGCAGCGAGCCGAGCGCCACCGCGATCAGCAGCGCGCCAGGCCAATCAAGCCGCATCTTGCCCTCGTGCTCGATGTGCCGCAGATGCGGCAGGAAACGCCAGACGAAAAATAGGGACAGCAGTCCGACCGGCAGATTCACATAGAACACCGAGCGCCACCCGTAGTACTGCGTGAGGAAACCGCCGAGCGACGGACCCACCGCGTTCGCAATGCCGAACGCCGAACTCATCAGCACCTGCCAGCGCAGACGCACGACCGAGTCGGGGAACAGATCAGGAATGCAGGCAAAGGCGGTGCCGACCAGCATGCCGCCGCCGATGCCCTGCAAGCCGCGCGCGAGCACGAGGAACAGCATGTTGTTGGCGGCGCCGCACAGCACCGATGCCGCCGTGAATACGACGATCGATGCGATCACGAATGGCTTGCGCCCATAGTAATCGCCGAGGCGGCCGAAAATCGGCACGGTGATCACCGAGGTCAGGAGATATAACGTGGCGACCCACGCATAGAGCTCGAAACCCTTCAATTCCGCGACGATGGTGGGCAACGCGGTGCCGACCACGGTCTGATCCAGCGCGACCAGCATCGAAACGAAGGAAACGCCGAGCATCGCTAGCAGCGACTCACGAAACGGTAAGACTTGCCCACTCGAGTGGTGGGCCGCGGTATGGACAGCCATTTTTGATAGTGCAACAGTTGACTCGTCAAACAATCGGGAATCATACCACGGGGCGATGCTCTAAGCTGAACCCGCCGGCGCGGTTTACCGTAGCGGCAATCGACTGAAGAATGGAAACACATGACGCCAGGGAGGCACATGGAGCAGAGTTCGCTCGCAGCACATTCATTATCGGACGACGATCTGAGCGCGTTGCGACGCGCGAAACACGAGTTGGAGAGCCCCGCGCTGGCGATGAAACTGGCCAGCATCGTCGGCGCGCCGCTCGAAAAGCTGCTCTCGCGCATACCGGCTTTTGCCAACGAAAAGGTCACCGATGCGACAGAACTGGCACTGCGCAAGTGCCTCTCGATCGCACTGCGCACCTTGGGGCGGCAAGCGGGCGCCTCGCCGCTGATCGTGCCCGACAAGCCGAGCAATCTGCTGCACAAATTCGCCGTGGCCACGACGGGTGCGGCCGGCGGCGCGTTCGGTCTGTTCGCGCTGCCGGTCGAGTTGCCCGTCACGACCACGCTGATGTTCCGCTCGATCTGCGACATCGCGCGCAGCGAGGGCGAGGATCTGGCGTCGATCGACACGCAGTTGCAATGCCTCACCGTGCTCGGTATGGGCGGCACCTCGAAAGCCGACGACGACGCCGACTTCGGCTACTTCATCATGCGCGGCGCGCTCGCGCAGGCGGTGTCGAAGGCGTCGTCCGAAATCGCGACGAAAGGCTTCACCGCACATGGCTCCGCGGCCTTGCTGCGCCTGCTCAACACGATTGCCGCGCGCTTTTCGGTGCAGGTGAGCGAGCAGATCGCCGCCAAATCGATTCCGGCGATCGGCGCAGTGCTCGGCGCGATGGTCAATACCGTGTTCATCGACCACTTCCAGCAAGTCGCGCACGGCCACTTCACGGTGCGGCGGCTGGAGCGGCAATACGGCCAGCAGGCAGTGGAGAGCGCCTATCAGGCGATCGACGTCACGCTGGACGGTTGAGCGGCTGTGCCACGCCCGCCCGTTGTACTCGTCACGCGGCGCACAAATGCCGCGGCGCGGTCGAGTGCGCGGCCTCCTTCCGGGATGAACGGCGTGAACAACGGCCAGACGTGCGGCATTTTCTTCCACACTTCGAATTCGCAGTCGACGCCTGCGGCGCGTGCGTTATCGGCGACGCGTTGCGAGTCATCCAGCAAGACCTCCGTGCTGCCCGCCATGATGAAGAGCGGCGGCAAGCCAAGCAGGTCGGCATAAACCGGCGAAGCGTACGGATGCGTAGCCGGGGCGTCACCGAGATAGACTTGCGCGGCGCGAGCGATCGCGGGGCCGCTGAACATCGGATCGAGACCGTCATTGTTGCGGATCGAGGCGCCGGCGGCGGCCAGATCGGTCCACGGGGAGAACAGCAAGCCTCCAGCCGGCAGCGGGTCGCCTGCATCGCGCAAGGCAACGAGCGTGGCCAGCGCGAGACCGCCGCCCGCGGAGTCACCTGAAATCACGATCGACTCGGGCGGCGTGCCGTCGGCCACCAACCGCCGGTAAGCCGCGGTCGCATCATCGAGCGCAGCCGGGAAACGATGCTCCGGCGCAAGCCGGTAATCGAGCGAAAAGACCGGCGCGTTGGCACGCGTCGCCAGACCAAACACCAGCGAGCGATGCGTACGCGGCGAGCAGAAGTAATAGCCACCGCCGTGGCAATACAGCACGGTCGGATGGGTAGGGGCGCTCGAAACGCCGTCGACGCGTTCGATCCACTCGCCCTGCAGCGGCCAATCCTTCGCCTCCTGCAACTCCCGCAGACGCCAGCCAGCGGGTACTTTCGGCGACCAGACGCGCTTGGCGGTCAACGCGCGTGCCTTCTCGACATTGATGTCCGGTTTGAGGGTTTGCGGCCGGAACTGTCTGCGCAGATACCAGCACGCGAGTGCACTTTGCCAACTCATCGGGACACGCTCCTTCGCTAGTGTCCCGCCATGGTACGTGCGTTCGCCGATGCGTCGGTGGACGGCGGCTTCTAATCCTGAACAAGCGCGCGCCACCGCGCCGACCGGATGTTTCTCCTATCTAGTTCGCCGGCAAGATCTGCCCGCGAATTTCACCCATCGGGTTCTGTGCGGTATGGACATTGAAGTACCACTGGCCCGCCATCAAATCCGTCACCTGCTGCTCGGAGAGCGCCGCCGATCCCTTGATCGGACTTGCCAGCGCTTCTTTCCCGATCGGCACCTGGACCTTGGCGTTCTGCCCGACCGGCGCGGGGCCATGGAAATGTGCGGCGGTTGCCGGACCGCTCAGCCCCTCGTAGGTCACAGTCCATTGCAGGGTTTTGGTCGACGTATCGAACGTGGCGTTCAACAGACCGTGCCCGTGGCTCACTCGCGGCGGCACTTCGCTCGACGGCTCGAGGTCCGCTTTCAACGCCACCGTATCCGCGAAGGCGACACCCGACGCCAACGCCCACAACACCACAGCCAGATTCAGCTTTCGAAGTGCAATCATCGTCTTCTCCGGACTTGATGCACCGCCGCACCGAAAACCCGGATGCGCGCGGAGCCACCAAATACTAGTGCAAATCCGTCGAACACGTTTGTATCTGGGGACACCCAACGCGACGACGATGCGCAATCGCATCTGCCAATAGAAAAAAGCACCGCGAACGGTGCTTTCTCTTCCTGCAGCAAGGCGTTTTAGAAGCGGTGACGAATACCCGTCGTCACCAGGCCCTGGCTCCTGCCCGACGACGGCGCATCGGTACCGAACACTTGCGATCCAATCTTGTTGCCCTTCGCGCCAACCTGCGCAACGCCTTCAAGGTACAGGTCGGTACGACGCGACAGCGCATAGTCAGCCTGCAGGCCGATCTGGTTCCAGTGGCTAGAACCGTTGGACACGCCCGGCGTATTCTGCAACGCCTGCATGTACGTGTACGCCGCACCGAACGACAACGCCGGCGTCAGGTTGTAATGCGCGTTGACTTCGTAATTGCTATAACGCACCGACGCGTCATTGGCGACAAAGTTAAAGCGGCTTTGCGTGTACACGAGGCCAACCGAAGCCGGGCCGAATGTGTAGCTACCGCCGGCGCCCCACGTACGCTGCCGCTGACGCTCGCCCGCCACGCCGATGTTCGGCGCGCCGTCCTGGACCGCACCGTTCGCGTTGCCGCCGAGACCTTGAACCTGGCGATAACCGGCAGCCAGCTTCAGGCCGCCGTTCGAATAACCCATAGCCGCACTGTAGGCGCGATCATTCGCGAAAGCGCCGGCCTGGTTGGAAAAGCCATACAGACCGCTGAAGGAGAAACCGTCATAGTTCGCGCTCTGGTACTTCACCGAGTTGTTGATGCGCATCGATGCGTTGGCGTTGTCGTTGTCGCCGAGATGGGCGAGATACACACCGCCCCAACTGCCGGTTGCAGTCAACGGCCCGACATAGTCGACCATCGAGTCATACTGGCGACCCAAGGTCAGCGTGCCATAGTTGCTCGAAACGCCGACAAAGGCCTGGCGGCCGAAGCTGCGGTTACCTTGCCCCGTTGTGCCATTGGCAACGTTAAAACCGTTTTCCAACGTGAAAATCGCCGCGTAACCCCCGCCGAGATCTTCACGACCACGCATGCCCCAACGGCTGCCCGACGCATTGCCACTCGTCACGCCGAACGACGCGGCGTGCTTCGGCGTATTGCCGGGGGAAACTTCGTTTTGCACATATGTGAAGCCAGCATCGACGACACCGTACAGCGTCACGCTGCTCTGCGCATGGGCGGCGCTAGCGAACGTCGCGGAAACTGCCGCAAGGATCAGAATCTTTTTCATGATGTTCCAGATAACGTGTGATTATTGAGTCCTCGACTCGATTTATTTGCACAGCACGATTGCAGGCTCGGGGCGGCTTCATTCACAGCGACCGCTGCAGACGGGCTTGATTTGCAGGGCGGAGTTTAGGTGCCCAACTTTCAGAGACACCACGCGCGTTCGCACAAAATATTTTTTTACTTATTCGAAAGATCGACATCGCAATATTGGCGAGCCTTGAGCCACAAGGCCGTCGATTTATCTCGTTTAATATTTAGCGATGCTTATCTAATTAAAACGTTGCGACTCTGCGACATCGTGCGTTCGGAAGTCTCATCATGGCTATTCGGCCGGTTCTTTTACCAGGCAGTTTGTTTGGCGATTACGATGCCCATCTGTTACAGCCAGCATTAGCGCTTCGTGTCACGGAACACTGCGGCAACCGGCATGGTTTCTCTCCGCGCTCAACCGAACACCAGCAGTTCCAGGCGCCCAGGCGCTCCCCGACCAAGTCCACTATCACGATGAACCAACTGCAGGCCATGCGCGTCTTTCTGAAAGTCGCCGAAAGCGGCTCTTTCGGACGCGCGGCTGCGAGTCTGGACATCTCCAATGCAGTGGTGACGCGCTATGTCGCGCTTCTCGAAACGCACCTCGATACGCGGCTTGTCAACCGGACCACGCGCAGCCTGTCGCTGACCGAAGCCGGGCTCGCCTATGCCGAAGGCTGCCGGCAGCTTCTCGATCAGCTGGATGCCATAGAGTCCCGCGTTTCTCAAAGTGCGACCGACCAATCCGGTACGCTGAAACTCGTGGCCGTCGCGTCATTCTCGCTATTTGCGTTGACGCCGCTACTGCAGCGTTATCGCCAGCAGTGCCCACGGGTCAAACTGGCGGTCACCCTGCTGCACCGGCCGGTCGATCTGGTTGAAGAGGGTTTTGACGTCGGCATCGTGGTGCCGGGACAGGTCAGCGGTGGCACGTTGATCAAGCGCGCTTTGTTCAAGGTCCGTTCGGTGGCGGTTGCATCGCCCGCCTACCTCGCCGCGTCGGGCAAGCCATCCACCCCGGCGCAACTTGTTGCGCACCCTTTTCTGGCGCCGTCATCCAGGATTCATAGCGCAGAATGGTGTTTCGTCGGCGCCGACGGAAAAGAAGTCACCGTCAAGATGAAAGCCAGCTATGCGGTGAACAACGCGGTGATGTTGCGCCAGGCGGCGCTCGCCGATATGGGCATTACGATCCTGCCGGAAAACCATGTCTCGGCGGATCTGACGAACGGTACGCTCGTGCAGGTGCTGCCCGATTACCGAATCAAAGATGCTGACAAGGAAGTTTCGCTGGTGTATCCCGGACGTCGGCATGTATCCGCTACGACGCGCTCGTTTGTGGATTTCACCGTCGACTATTTTCGGAGTAGAGCCGGCGCGAACCTTTCATCGATAGTTACGAACAGTTAATTGCGCATTTTGTAGTGAATCTTTTGCGCTGTCCCGATTATGCTTCCGGTTGCGAGAAGTGACTCCTTCATCGAGGGATGTCTCCAAATCTTTAACGCGGCTTCGGCCGCGTTTTTTTTCGCCTGGACGGATCGTCGTCTGGTTTAGCGCTTAACACGCCAATCCGGTCGCTCAAACGGGGCAACAAGGCCTCATAGTGCCGCAGCGTGAGGCGACCAACGTCATGCGAGCAGTGCAGCCTGCTCCTCGATCCCATCCAGCATGGCATGGCATTTGCGGACCAACTCCAGTCCCTCGCTGCGCAAGCGTTCCGGTGTCTTGATGGTGATGTCCCGACGATAGTCTTCCAACGCGCCAAGCAGCGGCGGATACCGCAGCACGCTCGCCGCCCCCGCCACGCGATGATGCCACTCGCGCAGACGCTCGACTTCGACGTGCTCAAGTAACGGTAACAGCGCCTGCACGTCTTCGCGTACTGAAGAAACGAACGAATCGAGCAATGCCTTGACCGTCGATTCGCTCCCCCACAGCTGCGTCATGTGACTCAGATCGACTGGAACGAATGGCTCGGGGGCGCTATGCGTAGCCGCGCCGGAAATTTGCACCACGCCGACGGTTTCAGCCGGTGCGGCTTGCCACGCGCTATCCGTGCCAAACCACCGGCTTAGGTAGTCGCGCAGCGTGGCAAGCCGCGTCGGCTTGACGAGGCAGTCATCCATGCCCGCGTCACGGCATAACTTCAGGTCTTCAGGCGCGGTATTGGCCGTAATTCCCAGGATCGGCAGACGGCGTGCGCCGCCGCGCTCCTGCTCCCGAATACGCCGCGCCAGTTCGTAACCGGACAGGTTTGGCATGTGGCAATCCGTGATCAGACATCCATAGCTGGTTTGTTCCAGTGCGGCCAATGCCTCGGCGCCGTCGTTCGTCACATCGCAGGCAAAACCGAGCAATGCCAGTTGATGACGGATCAATTCCTGATTGACCGGATGGTCTTCGGCAACCAGGATCAACCGTCCGCTGGCAATGGCCCGTTCGCGGTCCGGCGGTACCGTGATGCCTTCACCCGTGCTCGACTTGACCCCAGATCGCGACGCCACCGGCGGCAAGCCAGTCATCGCCGCCGCGCATGCCGCGCCGAGACCGCGCCACGAAATCGGGTTGATACTGACGCGCACGTTGTTCTCAAAAATACGGTAGCCCGTCGGCTTTGGCTTTTCTGTCAGACGAATGATCCGCAAATTGGAGTCGACCTTTGCCGGCAGCATCACATCTTCGCTCGCGAAAATCATATCCACTCCGCCCAGTGCAGCCGGATCACGCTGTTCGACCGCACGCGGCGACACTTGCCGCAACTCGAGTCCGAGGGCCTGGCCAAAATTCATCAGCGCCTGCGCGACTCGCGCGTCGCCCGTCGCTACAACGCCACGCTTGCCGCGCAGGCCGCTCAGGGAGTAATGCTGCGATTCCACAGGCATGGTTAGACGTACTGTCATACGTGTACCGACCCCAGGTTCGCTACGCAATTCGAGCGTGCCGTTCATCAGGTCGATCAGCTTTCGGCAGATCGTCAGGCCAAGACCCGTACCGCCGAAGCGGCGAGTGGTAGACGTCTCCGCCTGCACGAACGGCTCGAAAAGCCGGGCCTGGACCTCTGGCGCAATGCCGATGCCCGTATCCTCGACGGTCATCTCAAGCGTCTGGGCGTTGCCGGACTGATCGACCATCGCAACCTGCACGTCGACCTCGCCCTGCGGCGTAAACTTGATGGCGTTGCCGAGCAGATTGAACAGAATCTGCCGCAATCGCACGCTGTCGCCACGTAACGTAGCCGCAACCTCAGGTGCGATATCCACGCGTACTTTCAATCCCTTCTCGTGCGCGCGGCCCGCAAGCAATCCAACCGCGTTGTCGACCAGCTCGCGCATGTCGATCGGTTCGGCTTCGATCGTCAACCGTCCCGCTTCGATTTTCGAATAGTCGAGCAAGTCGTCCAGGATCTGCAGCAGCGCGCCAGCCGACTCATGGATCATGCTCAGCATTTCCCCTTGATCCGCATCGAGTGGCGTGCGTTCCAGCACCTCGACGAGACCGAGCACGCCGTTCATTGGCGTACGGATTTCGTGACTCATCATCGCGACAAAGTCGTCTTTTGCGCGCGAAGCCGCTTCGGCCACGTCGCGCGCCCGCGCAAGTTCCTCAGAGCGCGCGTGCTCGACGCTCGCATCAACCCAGTAGCCGCTCCACACAACGCTGTCATCCTTCTTGCGGCGTGGCACCAGCTCCGCGCGCGCCCATCTGAGCTCGTCATCGACTTTGAAGCGAAATTCCATATTCACCGGCGTCGCGCAACGCGCGGATCGTTCCAGCTCGGCCAGCACGAAATGCCGATCTTCCTCACACACACGTCCGAAATCGATCTCTTCGTAACTCATCGACGACGCGCCGTTGCCACCCAGCAGATGTCGCGTGTCGCCACCGATATACGGAAACGAATAGGTACCGTCCGCAGTGCGGCGCAGTTGAAATACGACGGCCGGCAATGAGTGAGTTACGTCAAACAGACGCCGTTCGGTTTCGCGGGCGAGCATTTCAGCACGCCGGATATCGGTAATGTCGACCATCGTGCCCAGCACACAACTCGGGCTGCCGTCGCTGTTGCGACAGATCCGTGTCCAGAACAGACCGTGCCGCAGATCTCCGGCTCCGCGCTCGAACTGGAGTTCCGCCTGGGCGATCTCACCACCTGTCAGCATCTTGCGCGTGAGTTCATCCAGAACGTTACTGTTGGCTTCGCCCCAAGTCTGGACATCCACGGCCGTGCGCCCGATTACTGCTTCACGGCTTAGGCCACACGCCTCTTCATATGCCCGGTTGATTGCGATATAGCGCCCCTCCAGATCCTTGGCAACAAGCGGATAAGGAACCATCTCCATCATGGTTTCCTGGAAATTCAGTTGTAGCTCAAGCTCGCGTTCGGTCTGTTTGCGCAGCCTGACTTCACGCTTCAACAGCAAATAGGCGCGCAACGTAACCAGCAGTACGAGGCCGATGCCGATTAACAACGGCAGAAGGCGCACCGCGGTCACGCTCCACACGCCCTGCTCGCCCGCGCTGCCGGTCACCGGCTGTTGCCGGGTGCGCCGCTTCTCTTGCGGTGTCGGAACGAGCGGGCGCGCAGTAAGCGTCGCTTGCGGGTCGAAATTGCCGGATAGCCAGCGTGCGCGGATCGCCGCATCATCGGCCGGATTCATCGCCGCGAGCGCGCGGTCGAGTTGGTCACGCAACGCCACGTGGTTACGTGGCACAGCAAAGCGTAAGTCAGCAAGTCTGTTGCGCTCCTCGAAAGCAACTTGCAGCCCGCGAAATTCTTCGGCGCTCAGCGCGTACTGAATGGACGGTGTGAAGCCAAAATAGGCTTCGGCGCCACCTTGCGCGACCGCCTGCAACGCGGCGTGTGTAGTGGTGAAAATCTCGAGATGGGCGCGTGGGAAGCGTTCGCGCAACGAGCGTTCCAGCGCAAATCCTTTCTCGACCGCGAGGCGCGCACCCGCAAGCTGAGCGGCGTTCACATACACGGCGCCGTTGCGACGGACCACGACCGATGCAGACGCCTGGAAGTACGGCGCAGTAAAGCTGAAACAACGTTCCCGTTCGAGTGTGCGAGCGAGACTCATGACCAGATCGACGTCGCCTGCGCAGGCGGCGGCCAGCAGTTGTGGCATGTCAGGGAACGTTTTCGGCTGAATCACGACATTCGGCCCAACCAGCATGCGCAGATAGTCGGCGCTCAAGCCAGTTGGCTCACCGTCCTGAAGCCCGTCAAAGGGCAACCAACCACTAGCCAGAACGCCAATGCTCAAGCTGGCAGGAACCGCGCCGCCCGCTGAAGGATACGGTCCACCCGTGGCCGGCTGGGCTGCCGCCGGCTGCATCTGCATGCCAACAAACACCAACGCTGCAAGCAGGCACCGCGATACACGCCCCAGCATCCGCCTCATCACGACACCGAGCACGACACCACGCAGTAGTTTCGTGAAAGGCATCATGAAATGACATGTGGCGGCGCTCACGCGACCTCGCCCTGGCCAAGAGCGAACGAGGCCGCGTACCGTCGGGACTTGCAGCACAGAAATGAAAACAACGCACCTGCGGCAACGCCACCCAGCAAAGGCGCCGCCCAGAACAGCCAGAGCTGGTCAAGCGCCCAGTTGCCGACGAACAGGGCCTGACTGGTTGAGCGAGCAGGATTGATGGAGCCATTGGTAACCGGAATCGATACCATGTACACGATCGTCAGACACGCACCGATGACGAGCGGCGCGATCTGCCTCGACCTTCGCCGACTGGCCAACATCAGGCTCGCCATGACGAACGCGAACGACAGAACAAGCTCGATGACGAGCGCGGAATGTAGTTGATAGTCGGCAGGAGAATGATCGCCAAAACCGTTCGCTGCGAATTCGCTCGCGGCCAGGTCAAAACCCGGACGGCCGCTCGCTACATAAGCGAGCAGTCCTGCAGCTGCAGTGGCTCCGAGAATCTGGGCGGCGATATAGGGCAGCAAGTCCCGAACCGGGAATCGTTGTGCGACCGTAAAACCGATCGTGACCGCAGGATTAAAATGCGCGCCGGAGAGGGTGCCGAACGCATAGCTCGCAGTGACCAGCGCGAGGCCGAACGCGAGCGACATCTCAAGCACACTGTAGCCTTGCTGGGGCGCGCCAGTGTTCAATACGACGCTGCCGCAGCCGATGAACACCACCCACGCCGTTCCACTCCCCTCGACCAATAATCGCTTGCCTAGCGCTACCATTCCGCCCCCAGTCTTTGTTCAAATGGCAGACGGTGCATCACTCCAGCCGTTGAACATCTGCCCGAATTTTCCTGGCCCGGCAGCGCACAGCATCGCGAAATAACAGCTTTCGTCATGCGAGTGTTGGAAGTCGAGCCACAGTCAACTCAGAACTATGAAACGGTAACGTCGCGCAACCAATCAGAAGACTCCTAAAGTCGTAAGGAGCATTGACTGTCCAAGGATAGTTCTCTCACGCGGCTGTCAGGTTAAGCCTATCTGTCGCGCGTAGTCGATGAGGTCGTTTTCTGTCTCGAGACCGAGCTTGCGCATCGCGCTACGCTTCTGCGTGCTGATGGTCTTACCGCTACGTTGCAGACGTACCGCAATCTCATGGACTGTCAGACCCTGCACATATAGCTGGAAGACCTCCCATTCGCGTGCACTTAGCACGCCAGCGCGCGGCTGCGGCGGCGCATCGGATGTGTCTATCGCGATGCGTGCCTGATCAGACAGATAAACGCCGCCGGCGACGGCTGCCTCGATAGCTTCGATCAACGACCTGGCGGTGTCGCGTTTGTCGATGATTCCGGCCACGCCCAGGTGCAACAAACCGGAAAGCATGTGCGCATGACAAATCATCGTCAGGATAACGACGCTGGGGTGCGGGCGAGCCCGGAACAGGCGGCGCAGGAAAGATACGACGTTGCTGGCTCCGTCGATGCCCGGCATGCCGATATCCGACACCACGACGTCGCACGCATGGGTGTCGAGCAATTCGGCCAGCATCTGGGTATCAACCGCCTCGCCGACTATCTCTATGTGAGGGACCGATTGCAACAGGCGCATCACGCCAACACGAACGCAATCGTGATCGTCGGCCGCGATGACGCGGATTTTTTGTGTCATTTTTTGTTGTGTTATCGACTGGCACTCCCTGCACGCGACGTGCCTCCCCGGGATATGCCAAGTGCATCTTCTGTTCGCCACGCCACCGGACCGGCCTGACGTCCCATCGGCTTAACGCCGGTTTTTCAGGCAGTCTTCAGAGACCACGCCGTGCTCGACGGCGAAGCGGAACAGTTCCGCGTCACTGTGCAAACCGAGCTTGCGCATCGCGGTACATTTCTGTGCGCTGATTGTCTTGACACTGCGCTCAAGGCGGCCGGCAATCTCCGTCACACCAAACCCGGAAGCGTATTGCGTGAACACCTCAAGCTCACGACGCGACAACATTTGCCGGACAAAATCGAGGCGTTGCGCGACCGTCGCGTCGGCAATCAACGATCGCACCGCAGGTCCGAGGTAGCACTCATGAGCCAGCGCGGTGACGATTGCCACATGAATCAGATCGAGCCGGTCGCGTTTGCTGATCAACGCGTCGACACCGAGCGCGATGACCTTCTTCAATGCGGCCGCTTCGGTTTCCATCGTCAGCACGACAACTGCAACCCCCGGAAAGCGGACCTTGAACTGCCTGACGGTTTCCAGCGCACTGTCGCAGAAACCGCATGGCATATAGAGATCCATCAGAACGAGGTCACACGGAATACGATCGGCTTCTGCGAAAAGTTCTGTTGCGTCGGCAGCACGGCCGACGATCTGCATGTCCGGATAGCCCGTCATCAGATTCTCGATTGCCAACAGAACCAGTGGGTGATCGTCTGCGATGATGGTTCGAACAGGCGTGCTTGAGTCAGCGTTTTCGTTCATTGTCTTTTTCTCCCCCGTACCTTGATTTCCTGTCGCTCTCTCCGGAGCAACTGGCCCTGTCGCGATCATTCAACATATTTCGGAGGATAAAAATAAGAGCGCTCCGAAATAGTTCAATCAAATCGCATGAATAATTAATTAGCTATGCGATTTAACTCACATAACGCCATGCGCACGAATATAGGCAAAAAGACCGGGGTCGTTGGTGACGCCGAGTTTAGTCATTGCTTCGCGTTTTTGACGGCTAACCGTTCGACTATGGCATCCGAGCGCTACCGCGATCTCAGGAATCGATAAACCACGCACGAACATTCGTATCACCTCTGCCTGCTTGCGCGACAAAGGCAAAACCGGTGGCGGGTCGCATGCTTCGTCGCCAGGCTTGGCGAGCGCTTCGACGACGGAGCGGCCGACGTACACCTCCCCCTTGCCGCTTGCTTCGATCGCTTGCCAAAGCTCGTCGGTCGTTTCCATCTTACTGAGCGTACTGATCACACCATCTGACACGATAGCGCGCAGAATCTCGGTGTTCGTCAGAGCTGTCATCACGACGATGCGCAGTAATGGCCATGCACATCGGATTCGCCTGACAAGATCAAGACCGTCGTCGACCGCGCCAGAGACCTCCGGCATCGTCAAGTCGGTGACTAGCACGTCGCAAGGCGTGCTCTGCAACAGTTTGATCAACGAACCAGGCGTAACCGCCTCACCGACAATAGTGACACCGGCGTGCATTTCCAGTGCAGTCCGCACGCCAAGCAAAACGAACGGGTGGTCGTCCGCCAGAATGACTCGAAGATTCACGATTATTTCTCCCGATTGTTGTAGGTGTATTCGGCGAACATGCAAGGAAAATCCCACTCGCTTCGCACTTGCCTGATGGCCGCCCAAGCTGGAATGGCGAGTCAAGGGCGGCCATAAAACCACTGCCGCATTGGGGAGAAAATCGGAACGTTCTGAAACCGGCAGACGATTTGATAGTCCATTGCGGCACTATCAAAGTAGGAATACATAATTATGCGAAGCGAATATGCGACAGTTTTCTCTCGCAGTTTTTCTCCGCTGTTTATTTCCGACCAGAAAGCAATACAGCGACGGGAGCGCATCCCGTCGCTCCCGTCGCATGAACAACAACAAATGGGGCCGGCAGCTTCATGCCGTCGGTCGAGCTTGCCTCATCAGGTGGCATCGCAAGCGCGCACTCCTGCCGGCTTGCTTGCGCGAGCCGCGCGCGGAAACACCGGCAGCGCGAGCAATGCGCACATACTGGCTATCGCCCACACCATCGGCCACGAGCCCACCGACAACAACAGCGGAATCGCGAGCGGCGTCAGGAACAGCGTGAGAAAAACACAGGTGTTGCCGATCGCGAGCGCGGTACCTGCCCGGCTCGTCCCCGCAAGCGTTGCGAGCTCCGTGAAGGCCACGCCATGCCATGCGGACGCGCTTACACCACCCAGCACGATCATCAGCGCGAACACCGCGGTCATCGCCGCGTGGCGCATGCCGGCGAGTCCCGTCAACAGCGCAAGCGAGGCGAACAACACCGCAGTCAGCACACTGCAGGCGCGCATGTAGGCACGTCGATTACCGCGGCGATCGGTCCACGCTCCACTCCAGACCCGTGCAATCGCGGCGCCCAGTTGCACCGCAGCCATCGTTATGCTGATCGCCAGCACGCCCGCGCGGCTGAAGTCGTGAAGGAAGACGGTCCCAAACGTCACGACAGCAAGCTGCGGCACGCACAGTGCACCCGCGCCGAGCGCCACTCGCCATATGCTCACGTCACGGAGCGGCGAAACCTTCGCGGGCGCGGCACTCGCAATCGCCGCGTTGCGAGCCGTATCCGCGCTATTGCCTGTGGCATGCGAAGGCTCATGCAGCCAGCACCAGGCAAACACCGCGGTAATCGCGCACGCAAGGGCCAGCACCGTGTACGCGCTGGCAAAGCCGAATCTCGAGGCGAGCACCGGCAAGATCAGCGCGCCCAGACCACCGCCGGCCGGCACCGCGGTCTGCCGGATGCTCATCGCGAGGCCGCGCTCGCCGTCGCGAAACCAGGCCATCACCGCGCGGCCACTTGAACCGTTGACGCTACCGCCGAGCAGGCCAACCAGCAGCAGGCCGAGCGCGAGTGTCGCCATGTTCGGCACATGCGCGCCCGACGGCACCACGAACGACGCCAGCCCGGCCAGCGCCGCGGCAGTCGAAAGAAGTCCGAGCAACAACACGCGGCGGTCGCCCCAACGGTCGGTCAGAAGTCCCCATGGCAGCTCGCTGACCGCGATGCCCAGACCGAGCATACCCAGCACCAGCCCGAGCCCTTCGTTGCCGAGGTGATAACCCGAACGCAAGAAGACCGCTGTGGTCGGGATCCCTGAGAAAGCTGCCGAAAAACTCGCGTTCGCCGCAAAACCGACACCCAGCACCTTCCACCGATGACTCGCCGCACGCTCGCCTTGGACCTTCACGGCCGCAACTGAATCGCTTCTCATGACAACCTCCGCAATGAATGAATTGGGGGTATCCTACGGCTAGGTCAACCATCGGAAAAGCCGGAAATTCAGATGACTTCCATCGGATATACCGAATCATGAGTCAACGCGGATTTGATCTGACACAGTTGCGCACTTTTGTCGCCGTCGCCGAATCGGGCAGCATCTCGGCGGCTGCGGAGCGCGTGTTCCTGTCGCAATCGTCGGTGAGCGAACAGTTGAAGAAGCTTGAGGAGCGCGCCGGCCAGCCACTCTTTGTGCGCAGCAAGCAGGGGGTGTCCGCCACGTCGGCTGGCAGCCGCCTGCTCGATCACGCGCAACGCATCATCGCAATGAGCGAAGCGGCGTTCGAAGACCTGCAAGGCCGCTCGCTTGACGGTGAGCTGCGTATCGCGATCACGGACTACTATCGTCCGCTCGACATCGCTCGCATTCTCAAGCTGTTTTCGGAACAGCATCCGCGCCTGAAACTGCACGTCACCGTGCTGCCGAGCGCTGTGATCGACAGCAGTGCGGGCGACGATGCGTCGTACGACATCGGCCTCTCGTTGCGGCTCGTCACCGGGAGCGCGCGCGCCACCGGCCGGCGAGCAGGCGTTGGTGTGCAAAGCACCGTGGTGCGGCGCGAAAAACTGCTATGGGTCTGTGCGGCCGATGCCAGTCCGCGGCCGGGCACGCCTTATCCGCTGGTTTTACTGCCGTCGAGTTGCCAGTTGCAGCGTTTCGTTGTGAAGCTCCTCGACGAACACAAGGTGCCGTATCTGGTGTCGCATTCGGCCTCCGGGGTGGCAGGGTTGCAACTGGCGTTGAGGGCTGGGCTGGGTATTTCCTGCCTGAACGAATCGTCGATTGGGGGAGGGGTAGTGGCCTGCCCGGCGAGTGTCGGGTTGCCTGCGCTGCCTGTTGTGGAGTTTCATTTGTTGCCGGGGCGAGTCGGCGAAAGTGAGCGCGTTAGTAATGCGCGCATGGCGTTGATGCGGTTGTTTAGTTGACGCCTTGGGCGTCGGGGTTTGGTGGTTTTTTGGCTGTTCGGCGGTTTTGGTTTTTTTTGGATGTTGCCTTGCTGGGAGCTGTTTAGTTGTTGGTCTTTTGGCCTTTCCTTGATTTGTTAGTGGTCTATTGGCGTTGCCCCTGTGCGGGGCGGCACCTACTTTTCTTTGCCTGCCGCAAAGAAAAGTAGGCAAAAGAAAGCGGCTCACACCGCTAATTCTTAAGCGGGTCCCCCGCGCAGTAGCGGTAGTGGTGCATCTGGAATCTGTCGCCTCGCACATTCCGCTTTAGTGACAAGGCATTCATACCTCCGGCGGCGCTGCGCGCGCCGATACCCAGTTTATAAAACCGGCCGCCGGATTTTCGCTTTCGCGGTTTGGTCCGTTCCCTGACTCGTCGTTGCGTCGCTGCCGCCGGGCTGCGATTTCATTCTCCCGTTAGTCCCCGTTCCCCGATTCGCCGTTGCCTCGCTGTTCGCTCGATGCCGTTTCGCTCTCGCGTTTGTCCCCGTTTCCTGACTTGCCGTTGCTTCGCTGCTGCAGGCACAACCGCGGCAACGATCGCGATTGCACCGCGAATGCGACGCACCGACATCTTCTTTGAACTGGGTGTCGCCGATCATGGCGGGAGCGCCGCGCCGAGGCGAAGCCGAAGGCTCCCGCTATGCGAAGCGAAGCCGCTGGTTTCCCAGGCAGACCCGTCCGCGACGCAAGCAGTGCGGAGTGGGAGCTGATGAGCGCCTTGTCGCTAACGCGGAGTGCGCGGGAACACAGATTCCAGATGCACCACTACCGTGGCTGCGCGGGGGACCCGCTTATGAGCTGGCGGGGTGAAGCCGCTTTCTTTGCTTATCTTTCTTTGCGGCGGCAAAGAAAGTAAGTGCCGCCCCGCACGGACCTATCCGTAATTTCGTGGGCGGGGCATATCATGAAGGATGGAAATCATGGATATGCCGATCATGAAGAAGAAACGTACCGTCGCCTCGCAGGCAGCGGCCCGAGGGCCGCTGCCTGAACTG
>Ga0310811_10001796_pt1 | contig 26659 bp, 26 predicted proteins | sample YCmetagenome_FD_207642 | JGI IMG/M metagenome (GOLD analysis project Ga0310811, IMG submission 207642) | Soil microbial communities from experimental microcosm in Duke University, North Carolina, United States - YC | ecosystem: Engineered > Artificial ecosystem > Soil microcosm > Unclassified ... | reverse complement strand
CCGCGCTACAGCATAGTTGGCGTAAGGATTTGGGCCCGAACTGCGCGTATCCACATCCATTAGTCCGAGCTCGAAGTTGCCAATTGATCCGGTTATTTTGGCACCGCCGTTAACCGGTACTTCTTCTCCAGTGATCGGATCAATACCGATTTGCCGGCTGAAAAAGAGGAGATCGTTGCCACCGCCAATGGAGAAATCGAACACCCCCGCATTCTCCAGAAAAAACTGGCGCTTCTCGGGAAAGAAGAGTTTGTAAGGAGTGAGATTGAATTGTTGAGTGTCTACGTCCGTGTCTGCGAAATCGGTATTAGCGGTGAAATTTGCAACTAAATTCGACCGCAAGCCGAGTTTGACATCCACTCCGCCCGTGTACAGGCCGCTCGTTCCTGGCGTGAACCCGGTGCCAGCCGTATTGGATGGGAAGTGACTAAAGCCGATCAGTCCGTATGGTTTGACGATAAACAAGCGGCCGCTGCCGATTTCGGAAATGCCATGCAATTCACCTGCCTGGCTAACACGGGCAGCCCCATACGTGCGGCGCCAACCCGACCAGAGGTCCTCTTCGTTCTTGCGGCGAATGAATCGTTTGAAGTTGATTCCCCAGATCACATTTCGTGATTGCATGAAGTTGAGCGTGGAGAAGGGAATGCCAACCGTTGCCGTCCAGCCGTCTTTGGTGATTCGGGCCTCTGAAGTCCAAACCCCGTCCCAACCGGAATCGCCATCGCCTTGACTCTGTTCCGTGCGCTGCTCTTCTGTGATCAGCGCATCACGCTGGGTGCCCAGCGGATTGATCTGAAAAACGTAGGCGTTGCGCCGATCGTGGGACGAGTCAATGACGATCTCGAAATAGTCGTCCAACTCTTGCGGAACATCCCGTCGCAGTTCCGTAGCGGTGATCCTTCCGGGCTGTGAGTCGGAGCACTTAATTCCGAAATAGACCCCGTGTTTGGTGTACAGAATACGAACTTCGGTTTTCTCGGTTGGCTGTTGCCCTTCAAAGGGCTCGCGCTGCACAAAATTCGCAATTGGGCTCGCCTGTTGCCACAACGGATCATCCAGACTGCCATCAAGTTTAGGTACTTGTTCAACCCGCGTAGCCTCGGCTGTGCGAAGAGGCCCCTGCACTCCAGGGTGCTTCTCTGTTTGTTGCGGCCCAGCCGCTTGTTGCGCAGTGAGAATCGGCGCGGAAACAAGCGCGACGAGGAATAGACGAGCAAGGGTTAGGTGAAGGCTGTTCATGTTCAGGGCACACATTCACTGCGCCGGAACAAAGACTTGGATAGCCGCTGATTGGGAGGCTGGCCCAGCTTTTCACCGTATGTACTATCACAACTGAGGCTGCCCCGTCCTTTGCGCCTTTCAAAGGGCGGGGATTCCCACGCTATGCGCTGTAAAAGTTTGTCCATCTGCACTGGACCGTATTTGTTCACCAGCACCGGCCACCCGCTTGAGCGCTCTTTTCGTCATGCCGTTAGAATGTAGAAGAGTTTGGCAAAACTTCTCGCGACGAAACACTGATCATGCTTCTTCACGGCATCTTTCCGCCGATCACGACGCCTTTCTATCCCGACGGACGCGTGTATCTGAAAAAGCTCGAACACAATGTCGAGCGATATTCGAAGACACCAGTTGCTGGCATCGTCGTGCTGGGTTCGACCGGTGAAGCGATGATGCTGTCAGACGCGGAAAGAAGGGAAGTGCTGCGTACGGCGCGGGCAGCCGGTGCTCCGCACAAGGTGCTGGTCGCCGGCACGGGATGCGAGTCGGCGCTTGAAACTTTGCGCCTGACTGACTACGCCGCCGAGTTGGGATACGATGCTGCCCTGGTGCGCACGCCGCACTTCTATCGTCCGCAGATGAAGGCAGCGAATCTGCTGGCGTTCTATCGCATGGTTGCGGATCGTTCGCCAATACCGGTGCTCATCTACAGTGTTCCGGCATTCACGAATTACGATATGCCGCCGGAGTTGGTGATCGAACTGGCCGAGCACGCGAACATCATCGGGATTAAAGAATCCGGCGGCGACGCGGCGAAGATACGACAGATTGTAGAGGGCACACGCCATATCAAGCGGAGCGCGACGGTGACAGAGACGTTTGCGGCCGTGACGCCGCGGATGCTGCAAGCAGTGGAAGCAAGCGCGTCGAAAGAGGCTGCTGAACTGGTTTCTATAGGAGCAAGCACAGGCCACGTAGGGACGGGTGCCCCCACCGAGCCTGCCCTGAACGACCGACCAAAGGGAAGGAGTCGAATGGGGCCGGTCGAGCGAAGCTCGACCGAAACCACGTCACCACCCAGCTCAACAGTTCGCAGTGTTAAAACCCGCCAGAAAGAAGTCGGCTTCCAGGTCCTCGCCGGAGCAGCGCAACGACTGCTGCCGTCTTTGGAATCAGGCGCTGTCGGCGCGGTGCTTGCTTTTGCCAGCCCTGCGCCTACTGCCTGCTACGAGGTCTACGCGGCCTGGAAGGAAGGGGATCAGGAATTGGCGCGCCTCAAGCAAGAGCGCATCAGTCGCGCAGCCACGCGCGTCGGCTCAGAACTCGGCATCCCTGGACTGAAGCACGCCGCCGACCTGAACGGCTATTACGGCGGCCCACCCCGGTTGCCGTTTCTGGCGTTGACCTCAGATCTCAAAGCTGAGGTCGAACAACTGATGGCCGACATTCGAAACTGACCTAAACGTATGAAATCGAAGAATAATAAGCTGCGTACCATCGTCGTAGATGGTTTTCATATCCTGTCGTTGCCGGGTCGATCGTCAACCGTCACGATCAGTCATGTAAAGCACTTACTTGAGGACGATCTTAGAGGCGACCCACCCGCGCACGCACCAGCGCGATCACACGATCCGAAGCGCGGCCGACCGCACAATACCAAGCACTGGAAAATGGGGTTTTTGGGGTAGTACCTGCGGTGCTAGCGATACGACTGGAACGTGATAATCGCGCTGCGGGTCGTGCGTTACGGCAGGCTTGTCATAATATTCGTTATCGGACATTACGTACGACGTACGGTAAGCCCGGAACTGCGCCCGCAAGGGTCCGGCTTAGCTCCGCTTCAGCAGTTCCCTTTGCAGATAGATGATTTGGCCGACGTGGTGGTAGGCGTGGGCGGCGCAGCGGAAGAACATCGTGAAACGGTCGTGAGATTCAGGTTCGTTTTCGGCCTCGTACGGCTGGGTCCAATCGTCGCCTGATTGCCTGGCAATCGTCGTGACAGCAATCTCCGTCGCGGCGTTAAAATCCCGAATCAGATCCTCTTTGGGCTGGCCAGTGTCGGTGAACTCTCGAGGGCGATGACGCACGTATTCAGTCCCGGCGAGCTGGGTTCCGATGTAATAGTTGAAGTTGCCGGTGAGATGAAGAATCAGGTTCCCGATGCTGTTTCCGTAGGCGTAAGGCTTGCTCCAGATCTGTTCTGTAGAAAGCGGTGCCGTGAGCTGGTGGACCTCGGATTGAACCATTCGGAAGTAGTCAGTCAGGCTCGATTGCACGATCTCAGGCAATGCCATGGCTGCTCCGGTAGCTGGCCTCGAGGTTCGCGAGAAGATCGGAAAGTGTTACCGGTCGGCTGGCTTTGATAGTTGCACCAAAGAGCCTTCGAGTGCTCGGCTCGAAGGTCAATGAGTATCCAACCTCGGCAAATAGTGAATCCAGGAAGCTACGAAGTTCTGGTTCGATGGCTCGACGAGTCTCCGCGACATTGGGAGCAATTACACGGTCATTAATAAAGATCTGGACGCTCTGACCATTAAAGTTGCACTTTCCATTTAGGCGCGTATCTGCCTGTAACCGCGCGCCAGCGGTCAGGATCGCACGCGTGGCGTGGGCCAGCCGGTCCCGATTACTGCCTTCGAGACGCGCCTTCCGGTTGTACCGAAGCCCGAGCTGCCCGTCGGTGTTATCCAACGAGTAGTCCGCCTCGTGCCCAATGAGGACGATGCCCGGCCCGTGGTACACATGGCGATAGTCGGCGACGTCGAGCAGCAATTCTTCGCAGACCTGGCCCTGAATCCAGCTGTGAAAGACGTTGACCACGGCGTCGAGATCCAATTGTTCTGGACTCTCCAGCAGCAGCTTGACGTTGATGTGCTGAAGTTCCAAGCCGATCGCCTCCTCAAGAATTCCCTGCATCATGCGGTCACCAGTGTCCCCAGGCGGTTGCTGCAACTGTATGCGGCGTCGATGAAGAGCTGCGCTTCGTCCATCAGATACCGGCTTGATTCCGAGGTGTGCGGCTCACCTGTTTTGCGATGCGCGTCGAATAAGTAGTTGGCAAATTTGCCGCCCGCGAATGGATCGAAGAAAACCTGCGTGTCGTAATAACGACTACGAAACTCGTTCACGATCTGCTCGGGATCGTTTGCGATGTCGGAATTCTCGACCTGCACGAGCGCCTTGGCCGCAGTGACCATGGCGTGATAGGCGCCTTCGCCGGCCCGCTTGGCATCGCCGCGTTCGTGAGCCAATTGCGCTTCGAATAGTTCCCTTTCGGCGGCGGCCAACCCGAAGTCGAGCGGCGAAACCACTTCGCCCGCGCACTCGCCCTCGCCCATGTCTCCGAGCGTGTACTCGCGCGGGTCGCCCCAGTCGCTGAAGAACGAACGATCGCCCGCGGGAGGCTTGGTTAAGTCTTCAAGTAAAGCTTTAAGTTGGGCTTTGCCGGTACGGACGACGAAATCTTTGAAAATCTCTCCACCCTTGCGATCGGCGACGTAGCGCTCTGCCAGGCGCGAGACCACCTTGGGGATGTTCTTCGACGGCACGGCCACGACCGGCAGCCCGTAGGATCCAGCGTTCCGCTCCCACTGTCCACCGAGGACGACCTGAAAGTGCGGCACCGCGTATCCGGCGATCTTGCGGCTTACGCCGTAGAAGCCGAGGTCGGCGACGTGATGTTGGCCGCAGCTGTTAAAGCAACCGCTGATCTTGATGTGCAGGTTCTGCACGGCCTGGTCGGAGGTGAAACTCTTCTCGCTGACTCGCTTGCGCAGCTCGGCTGCGAGCCCTCGTGAAGAAGAAATGCCGAGTTTGCAAGTATCGGTTCCGGGGCAACTAGTGATATCGACCAGTGCACCGGCGCCTGCGTCACCCAGTCCGACTGCGTGCAGGGCTTTGTACAGCTCAGCCAAGTCTCCTTTACTTACCCAGCGCAGAACGATGTTCTGCTCGACGGTTGTACGAATGGTTTCTTTGGTGAAGCGTCGCGCTATGTCGGCCAGCGAGCGTAATTGATTCGCGGTGATGTCGCCGAGAGGCAGAGCCACTGTGACAGTTACGAATCCCGGCTGGCGCTGTGGACGAGTGTTCGACTGCAGCCACTTCTGGAATTCCGTCCCGTGACCGTTCAGGCCGCTGATCAGCACCAGCTCTGGCACGTCCACCGCCGGCTTCAGCGGGGCTTCGGTGAACTGCGCTTGCGCTTCGGCGATGTACTCGGTCCAGCGTGGATCGAACGGGAGAATCTTTCGTTCTTCGCGCACCAGCTCGCGGAACTTCTCGATGCCGATGTCCTGAATCAGGAACTTGATGCGCGCGCGGTTGCGGTTTTTCTTTTCGCCATGACGCGCGAACACGCGTGCGATTGCCTGCGCCAGCGGCAGAAGCTCCGTCGGCGGGACAAACTCATCGAACAGCTTGGCCTGATACGGCACGGCGCCGAGGCCGCCGCCTACGTACATTTCGAAACCGAGCTCTTCCCTTCCCGTTGCCTCATTCACGCGCTTCTTGGCGATCAGTCCGAGATCGTGCAAGCCGGTCAGACCGCAGGTATGCTGTGCGCATCCGCTGAAGGCCGGCTTGAACTTGCGGCCGAAATTCTGGCAGTCGGGATGGCCGAGCAGGAATTTCGCGAGCGCCTGCGAATACGGCGTTACATCGAATGCTTCGTCGGTGCAAACGCCGGCATACGGGCAGGCGGTCACGTTGCGCACCGAGTTGCCGCAGGCTTCGCGCGTGGTGACGTTGGCTGCAGCGAGGCGCCGCATCAGCGCGGGAGTGTCATCGATGTGGACGTAGTGAAGCTGGAAATCCTGGCGGGTGGTGACGTGCGCGATGCCGTCGGAATATTCTTCGGCCAGTTCGCCCATGACCTCGAGTTGCTCGGCGTTGAGGCCTCCGGCGGGAATCTTGATGCGCTGCATGCCGGGCGCGTCCCAGAGCGTGTTGGGGCCCTTAGTCAAATCGCCGGAGGGAAAATTCAGCTTCTGGACCTTCTGGCCGTCGCTGCGCTGGCCGTTATCGTATCGCTGACCGTAAGCGCCGCGCCGCAGACGGGTCTCGGCAAAGAGTTTTTCCTCGAGCTTGCCCTGCTTGCGCAAGGTGATCTCGGTTTCGAAGATGTCAACCTCGCGGGCCAGATGCTCGGGCATCTTGCCGGCGAGGCGGTCTTTCCAGAGTTGGTTAGAAGCTTTCATAATTTCAGCTTTAAGCAAGCGAGCATTGAGCTGTGAGCAACCCCTGTTCGCTGACTGCTCACAGCTCGTCGCTCACTGCTTGTTTTCCCCAAAAACACAAAACCCACCAGCCAGTCCTTCTGGCGGTGGGTGTGAGCTTGGAAATTTAAGATTGCAGCTAGCTCATATTGCACCCGTCCCCAGAAGAGACACGACAGGTACAACAACAACACATGACCATCTTCTGGGCGGATGTATGAAGCATTGCCTAAATAGTATCTACCGGCGCGTGGCCGGATAGCAATTCAAATATTTGATGCTGGGCATCGGAAAAACGGCTCTAGGCTTTTGGCTCTGGGCTTTTGGCGTCGGCCCCAAGCTTTACCTCAGCGCTAAAGATTACGCTGACTTCATCCCGCACTTCTGCAGAATCATCGTCATTGGGCACCAGTTGGTGAGCGCCGATTGAAACAGATTCAAGCCGACGAAGGCTGTGAACAAGTACCAATAAGGTGAGACCCAATAGCCGAGGGCCAACGACAGCAGCACAAATACTCCCGCAATCATTCGCACTGCACGTTCTACGTTCATGATGCGCCTCCCCGATTTAGGCGCCTGATTGTAGCGTTTGCGTTGCGGTAAGGCAAGAGTTGACGGCGCTCCACTGCGTTTCGCGCGTGGGCCTTGTGGGCAGCGCTCTCGGCACGACTGGAAGTCGTGCCCTTCCCGTATGTGCTGTCCCCGGAATCTAGGTTGGCAGCGACCCGCGTGGGTTGTCCCAGAATTCGGATCTCGGCGCCGGCCCCTCAGCGGCTAAAGCCGGTTTGTTTGGGGATGGCTAGCGGCACCGCTGGAAGCCGTGTCCTGACACAACTCGAGATAACCTTCGTGGTGCGTGCCATGCGCATCGGGCTTAAGGCGGGGTGAGAGCGAGGCCTCTACCCTCCTGCGGGTGAGAATGCCTTGTATCAGCGTGTTAGACGGACGCCGACAGCATGTCCTTCGACTCTGGAAACCAATTCGCAAAGCGAATCGGTTTCCTCTGCTCAGGATGAAAGATTTGGGAATGGGGGACGAGGTCCCGCTCAGGATGACAGATTGCAAATGGGACAAGGTTCTCAGCGAACACAAGCCGCTTTGGGTGGATCACCATCACATCGGAAGATCCCACCTCATCTGAACACCCCTCAGGCTGCCATCGGGTAGCAGACTGCTCGGGCGCGATCCACGAGGACCGATAGCTGGGCACTTTTCGGGACGACTGCCGAGATGCCATTTTCGCGGGCTTCGCGTTCGGTGAACACGTTGCCATGCTCGCTGAAAACGATGATGGGGACCATGGGCATGGTACGTTTGAGTTCGCATGCGGCCTCGATGCCGTTCATGACCGGCATGGAGAGATCGAGCAGAATCAGGTCCGGCGAAAACACATGCGCCATTTCTATAGCTTCTTTTCCGTTCTCCGCCTCGCCGCATACCTCGAAGTCTTTTTGTGAAGAAAACAGTTCGCACAGCGCCTTGCGAATCATCTCGTGGTCATCCGCTATTAATACCGATTTCACCATGGTAGAGCGCCTCCAGGTTTCCGGCCCAAACCAGACGTGCGGGGCTTATTTGGCCTCGAATTTGACATCCGACAGACCGCGTGGGACCCGGCCTGCGGTAGAACGAGTACTGCCTGGGCGTGCTACTTGACCGGAGGCGGGCGGGCGGAATTCGCTACAGGCGGAAGCGCAATCTCGCGGGTTGCCGCACCCCGATACTTCCATGCAATGCCTATCCTGAGTAGCTAGCAATCGAGAGAAGGCTGTAAAAGAGAAGCCAGGAAGAACCAGACCAGTTCTAAGGTCATGAAATGAGGCCGCCGGCCTGAGAAGGAGTACACTTGCGTCACCCAGGACATACCTTAGATTCGCGCCACCAAAGTCCTGGGAAATCTGGCAATGGAGAGTTCATGAATCAAAGAATGCTGGTAGCAGTGTGTGCGTTTGTAGTAACGGTCTCTGCGGTTGGGATCGCGCAGACGTCAGATGTCAAAGAAAAAGCGCCGATGTATTCCTACATCGGGAACTGGGCCATTCCGCGGGCCGGGTGGAGTGACATGGCAAAGAACACCGCCGAGGACAACAAAGTCGTGGCCAAGGCACTGGCCGCGGGAACTCTTGTGGGGTACGGCGACGACGTGGCATTGGTCCATCAGGTCGACGGCATCACGCACGACCAATGGTGGTCGGCGACGTCGATGGCGGGCGTGATCAATGTGCTGGAGCAGTTTTATCAGTCTGGCTCGGCGACTACGCCTGTGCTGGGCAGCGCGACCAAGCACTGGGACAACATCTACGTGAGCCGGTATTACAACTGGCATCCGGGGACGTATAAGAATGTGTACACGCACACGGCGTTTTACAAGCTGAAAGCGGATGCACCGAACGATGGAGTGGAGATGCTCAGCAAGAGCCTGATCGTCCCCCTGCTTGAAAAGCAACTGGCCGATGGGTCAATTCATGAGTACGAAATTGACACCGAGGCGATCCATACGGAAGACCCGGGAACCTTCCTGGTGGTTTACATTGCGGCGAACCCTGAGGGCTTGGACAAAGTGAACGCCGCGATAACGGAAACGCTGAAGGCGAGTCCGCTGAGCGGGCCGGCATTTGGTTCGATGACGGACCCCGTTGGACATCGCGACGGTCTGTTCCGGACTAACGCAACGTATAAATAAGACCGGCAGTTTGGGGCGCGGCCCTTGGAGGGCCGCGCTTCTATGTTCAGCTGGCTCTTGCGCCGACACCGGGCAACGACACGTCGCCGAGTTCTTTGAACTCGGGGTCGCTGAGTTCGACCGACGCGGCAGCGACGTTTTCCTGCAAGTGTGCCACCGACGATGTTCCTGGAATCGGGAGCATCACTCGGGAGCGCTTCAGCAGCCAGGCGAGCGCAACCTGCATGGCGGTGACGTTGTGGGCTTTTGCGATTTGCGCGATGGCTTCACCCGCTGCCCTGCCTGCGGCGAGCGGAAACCAGGGAATGAATGCAATTCCTTTTTGGCTGCAGAAGTCGACAACGTAATCCCACTCGCGATCGGCGAAGCTGTAGCGGTTCTGCACAGAGACGATGGGCACGATCTTCAGCGCACGCTCGATGTGCTCCTGGGTAACGTTCGAAACACCGATCAGGCGAATCTTCCCTTCCCGCTGCAGTTCGGCGAGCGCTTCCATCGAAAGTTCGAATGAAGTCGCGGGATCGGGTGTGTGCAACTGGTAGAGATCGATGCGTTCGAGGCGCAGGCGCTTGAGGCTGCCTTCTACGGCTTCCCGCAGATGTTTGGGGCTGGCGTCGTGGCTCCAGTGCCCGGGGGCAGGGCGGAGCCATCCACCTTTGGTGGCAATTATCAAATCTTTAGGATACGGAGCTAGCGCTTCGGCGATGAGCTCTTCGCTGACGCCGGGGCCGTAGGAGTCGGCGGTATCGATGAAGTTCACGCCCAGTTCGACGGCGCGCTTAAGCACGCGCAGGGCCTCAGCGCGGTCTTGTGGAGGTCCCCAGACACCGCTGCCGGTTATACGCATGGCGCCGTAGCCGAGGCGACTTACGGTTAACTCACCGCCGAGATTAACGGTTCCCGCCGAACTCGCAGAGGTTGTTTGTGTGGCCATAGCCTGCCTTTCGCAAGAATGATAAATGCTTTTGATTGGACGCGGAATCCCAACCAGAGGCTGCGATAGATTGAGTTGGCACAAAGAAGAAGGGGCGGTGAGCCGCCCCTTGGGTAAGCGCAAGTCACCCTCAGCGGTTTATCTCGATTTGATTCACAACCTGCTGAACGTTGGGGACGTTGGAGGCGAGGCGCTCGGCTTCAGCTTTCTGAGCTGAACTTTTCACGCTGCCTTTGAGTGTCAGCACGCCATTCTTTGCGTCGTAATGAATGGATTGCTTGTTCAGGTGCTTGGAGATCAACGCAGCCTTATAGTTGTTTTCGATTCCGTCGTCGAGGTTTGATCGAACGGCCTTGGCGTCGGATTCGTTTCCAACGGGCTCTACACTGATCTCGTTGGCGATGGTGCGCTCGGGCGCCGCGGATTTGGCCACGTCGCCGGCCTTTTTCTTGGCTTCGTCCGAATGCAGCGTGCCGGTGAGCGTGACAGTGTTTTTGTCCGCGTCGTCGGAGACGTGAACGTCCTTCAGATCGGCTTGCTCGAGCGCGTTACGGACGTTGTCGGCCTGTGACTTGCGGGTCTCGGTGCAGCCAACCAGCCCAATCACCACAGCCAACAGGGGAACTGCTATGGCAAATCTGGTCCTCATCGTTTGTTCCTCATGAATATGGATTTGTCGAGCGGCGACTCAAACTGCGCGGGGCCCGCGAATAAAGTGCAGGACCAGCGAAATCAGCGCGACCACCAAAAGAATGTGGATCAATGCGCCGGTTACGTGGAGAACACCAAAACCCAGAATCCACGCGAGTAGAAGAACCACAAACAGAATCGTGAAAATACTCATTGTCAGCCTCCTTCAGGATCAGCGGGAGGGTCGCTCCCGAAGTCGACCGTTACGATGGCCCCAGGATTCGCATGGATGGCCTGTTCTAAGGTGTATATCCATTGCAGAAGATTGAGGAATAAGGAGGTTGGCCCGAGCAGTTCAGGGTTGCACGTGGTCTATCTAAGACGCTGCTTTCCAGTTCAGTCCGGGACGTTGTCGAAAACCTCAATCCAGAGGGTTTCGTCGTCTTTCAGGACTCCGAACTCCAGCCATCGCGGAACACTTGAGGTGTCGCGGTAGACAGGCCGTGAAAAGCAGAACGTGCCGGGATGTTCCTGGCAGTATCTTTCCATCTGGCGATAGGTCTTTCCTTGCGAAGACCAGCCTCGGTTGAGCTTGCGGTCCTGGGAGAACACATTTAGATCCAGTCCGCCGCCGAAGCAGTGTGCGATGAAATGTCCTTTGTCGCGGGTAGCTCCGACCAATTCACCGGTCTCACCGAGCCAGCCACGCATGCGGCTGCCAGTTCTCTGTTCCCTTGGGGGAACAGAGACGCCGAAGACCGCAACTACTCGATCCTCCACGGTCTGGTCGTAGGCGACCTCGCCAGCGGCTTCCAGTTCGGAGTAAATATCAAATATGTATTCAAAGCTGCGAGTTGGGAATCGCACGACATTGGTGGGGCGGCCGGCAGCGGAGACATACGAATCCCGCCAGATGATGGGGAGGTGCCTGCGCAGGTGTGCGGCAAGATTGTGTGGGCTTTCGAGCCGGGCCTCGTCTAACAGCGCTGAGTAGTCCAAATTTTGTTGACGCGGGAATTTCATTGGATTTATTGCGCCGCCACACCATCATCTTCCCACTGATTGCCGCAAACGTCGCATTTCCATTTGTACTTACGGGAGGCGCCATCGGAAGGGACTTCTTCGTGGAAGATTATGTCCGTGGTTCGGCATCTGGGGCAGCGGACATCCACCGCTTCGTCCAAAGTCTCCTTTTCCGACTCCGGTTCGTCTTTCGGTTCATAGTGCCCGAGGGCCTGTCGTGCCCAGGGGAGGCCGATCCGCATGATCTTTACACTTACGCCGGTGGCGAAATTGGAGGTTACTGCATCGACTCCGGTTGCGTTCTCCGCACCCATGTAGAAAGGGATGCTGGCGACGTCGAGTAGGCGCTGCACTTGCATGGCGTCGCGCAGGCTCCAGACGGTAAGAAGTTCGACAAGCTTACGGTCCTCCGCGTAGGGATCAGCGGCGGTTTCGCCGTGGTTTTGTTCTTGCCCTGAGGCAGGAACCGGCGGCGTCGGCTGTGCAGACGAGCGGAGCTCCCCGTTTTGCGGCGGAGCATCTGGGGTGGTGGGTGACGCGCCTCTAAAAGCCGGTGGTCGGGGATTCTCTGCCTCCACCTTGAGCCTGCGTGCGGACAGCTCTATTGCCAGAATCTGCCGGGCGATTTCCGTCAGCTGCTCCCGATCGCGCGCGATCGCCATCAGCTCGCCATCCGTCATGCGCCGGTAATGATCTGTGAGGCGGAGCCACTCGCCGGGATGGTCGATGAGGGCCATTTGAACCCGGAAATACGCTACATCTCGCGAGTTCCCCGGGCAAGCGGACGAGATTCTGAATTGCGCCATGCTCCGTCCCTCGGACCACGGCTTTCGTCCCTTGCCCGGAACTCCGAATGGGATAATTACGTAACCGCCCACAAGGCGATTCGTCGAAGAATTTAGAAGAAGAGTTTCGGAGGGAAGAAAATGCCTGCACCAAGCAATCGGAACTGGGTGTCATCTTTGCGGAGGCTGCCATTCGCCGGGTTGCTGCTGGTTTGGTCAATCAATGCCGTGGCTGGAGACGTTCCAGCTATGCCGGGCAAGATGGTGGACCTTGGCGGACATCGGCTGCACGTGAACTGCACAGGCAAGGGCCGGCCAACGGTCGTGGTTGAAAATGGGTTGGGTGACCTTTCTTTCGATTGGGTTCTGGTGCAGAACCAGGTAGCACAGTTCACGCGCATCTGCACGTACGATCGCGCCGGATATGCGTGGAGCGATCCTGGTCCGAAGCCGTGCACCTTCGCACAGATAAATTTGGAGCTACGCGATGCGTTGCAGAAACTTGGCGAAACCGGGTCGTACGTTTTGGTTGGGCATTCGTACGGAGGCCCGGTGTTTCGGAATTTTGCTCTCATCTATCCAGCCGAGACGGCCGGTGTTGTGTTTGTCGACTCAGCGTTCGAAGGCGAGCGGGTTGGAATCGGCAACCATAAAACTATGCGGCTTGGCGATGGAGCCAAAGGTGTGAGCATTCCCGCGCCGCGTGAGGAGATGAAAGAATCGGACAGACCGGTCAGGCCTGCGAATATGCCTCCGCCTGACCAGAACCTTGACCCCTTGTATAAGGCGCTGCCGGCGGCGGAACAGAAAATGCAGATTTGGGCCCAGAATCTTTTCGCAATGTATGACGCTGACTCCAGTCAAACGGAGTGGTCAGCCGAATACTTTGAGAAATGGCTTAAGGCCTCACAAGCGGGTTCGCTTGGCAAGGTTCCAGTGATCGTGCTAACGCGCGCCGAAGGAGGGTATGGGAACAATGATGATGTGCCCGCCGCCCAGCACGAGCGCGAACGGAAAGAGGGACAGGCGAAGCTGGTGCAGCTTTCGAGAAACAGCAAACAGGTGATTGTCCACAGTGGGCACAATATGGAACTCGAAGCGCCGGACGAAGTAACGACGGCGATTCGGGAGATGGTTGATGTTCTAAGAACTCACAAGCCCCTTCAATGAACTTTCTTCCCGCCCTAGCGCGAGCGTCCTGTTGACCACGCTTTGCCCCGCCATTTAAGCTTCTCTGCTTCTTCCTTGCGTCGATTGCGCAAGGCCAGCTTCACATGTAGTTCCCCTATTCCAGGAGGCACCGTGAAATTCTGGCGATTCGGTTGTGCCCTCGGTGTTTTAGTCGCCCTGCATTTCGGCTTTGCGCAAACCTCCACTTCGCACGATTCCGCGAATACTCCCAACAGCGGCATGAAGCCGGAAGCAATCTATGTGCGGGGAGCGAAGATCTACCCGGTCAGCGGCGGGCCGATTGAGCACGGTGTGTTGATCGTTCGTGGAGGAAAGATCGAAGCGGTTGGTCCGGAGAGCGCGCTCTCTGTGCCTAAGACCGCGCACGTGATTGATGGCAAAGGCAAGGTGATTATTCCCGGCATCGTGGATTCACACTCGCATATCGGAGGCAGTTCGCGGCCGGCGGTCCCGGCAAATGCGGACATCAACGAAGGCACTGGCCCCATCCAGCCAGGACTGCGCGTGATGGATGCGATCTATCCCGCCGACCCAGGCATTCGTATGGCACTTGCTGGCGGAATTACGACTGCGAACATCATGCCAGGAAGCGGCAATGTAATCGGTGGGCAGACGGTTTATGTGAAACTGCGGGGAAAGACGATTGAAGACATGCTGATTCCCGGGACGATTGGCGGCCTGAAGATGGCCAATGGCGAAAATCCAAAGCACTATGGAGCTGAAAATCAGGCGCCGATGACGCGCATGGAAGTGGCGGCGCTGGCACGAAAAGAATTCATCAAAGCGCAGGACTATAAGCGCAAGTGGGATGAGTACAACAGTAAGGCCTCCGCGGAAGATAAGGACGCCAAGCCTCCCGAGCGAGATCTGGACCTTGAGCCGCTGGTGCAGGTGCTCGAAGGCAAGCGCATCGTGCAGCACCACACGCATCGCGCGGACGACATCATGACCGTGCTGCGGCTTACGGATGAGTTCCATTTCCGGGTGGTGATCCATCACGGCACGGAGTCATACAAAGTCGCCGACGAACTCGCCAAGAGGAAGATCCCGGTCACGCTGACGATTACCGATTCTCCCGGCGGGAAGCTCGAAGCCACCGGGGTGGATCTCGAGGCTGCCGCGATTCTCGACAAGGCCGGCGTAAAGGTTGCGGTCAACACGGATGACTTTATTAACAGCTCACGGTTTCTGCTGCGCGAAGCAGCGCTCACGATTCGTGGAGGGCTGAGCCAAGAGGTGGCGCTTCGGGCGCTGACCATCAATCCGGCAGCGATGCTCGATCTGCAGGACCGCGTGGGGTCTCTCGAACGCGGTAAGGATGCAGACTTTGTCGTGCTCTCGGGTGAGCCGTTCAGTGTTTATACAAAGGTGCTCGAAACATGGATTGAAGGCCAGAAGGTTTTCGATCGCAGCGATCCTCTCGATCTGCGCTATCAAACCGGCGGGTTTCAGGTGGTGAACCGATATCCGAAGCTCCTGCAGGTGCCGGCGGGAGGTGCGCAATGAAGATGCTACGCACCTCCCTGCTAGTGATTGTCGCTTCAGCCGCTGCTTACGGGCAGAAGATTGCCATAGTGGCCGACAAGCTCTACACCTCCGGAGGAGACCATCAGGAGGGCAAGCCCGGGGTTGTACTGATTGAAGATGGCAAGATTGCCGGCGTAGTCGCAGGTTCGAAGGCCCCGGACGGCTACGAGGAGATGCGCGCGACGTACGTTACTCCGGGGCTCATTGACGCCAAAACCACGGCGGGAATTTCCGGCGAGTACAACATCCCTGCCGATCAGGACCAGGACGAGGCCACGGATCCTAACACGGCAGACGTTCGCGCGTTCGACAGTTTCAATCCATCGGAACGGTTGATCGAGTACATCAACAGCTATGGCGTGACTACGATTCAGGTTGCGCCGGGGCTTTCGAACCCGGTTGCCGGGCAGGCAGCAATTTTCAAGACACGCGGGGAGAAATCTTCGGGCATGACAGCTGACCAAATGGTGGTCAAGCAGGTTTCCGCATTGGTGTTTGACCTGGGCGAGTCTCCTAAGGCGGTGTACGGCGGGCGGAAGAAGCCCCCGGCGACGCGCATGATGACGGCGGAGATCATTCGCAAGGCCTTTAACGACGCGCAGGCGTACGCAAAAAAATGGGATGACTGGAACAAGTCAGAAAAGAAGGACCCGTGGAAGCAGCCTGCACGTGAAATGAAAGCTGAGATTTTCTCGCGAGTGTTAAAGGGCGAGGTGTCGGCCATCTTTAACGCCTACCGCGAGGACGATATTGCGACAGCGCTGCGCATCGCAAAGGAGTTTGGAATCAAGCCGATCATCAGTTCCGCGACGGAAGGCTATCTCATGCGTGATGTGCTCAAGAGTTCCGGCGCGCAGGTGCTCGCAGGCCCCACGCTGGAGCGGCTTGCAGGCCTTGAGACTATGAATGCAACCGTCGAAAACGCTGCTCTGCTTGAAGACGTCGGCATCCCCGTCGCGCTCATGACCGGATACGAGAGCTATGTCCCCAAGAACCGCGTTCTGCTGCTCGAAGCCGGAGTGGCGGCGGCGAATGGACTTGGTTTCGAACGAACACTGCGCTCGTCGACAATTGAGGCAGCAAAACTTCTTGGAATTTCAGACCGCGTGGGTTCGCTCGAAAAGGGCAAAGACGCGGACGTCGTTCTTTACGATGGCGATCCGTTCGAGTACACAAGCCACGTCACGGCGGTGCTGGTGGATGGGAAGGTGACGTATCAGAAAAAGTAAATGTTAAGGACTACGAGGAGAGCGGCACCCTCGATCTCCCGTTAGTCTGCTCCTTCACTTAAGGCCAAATCATTCACGCAACGCAGTCGCAACTGAATTCGTGAGATGGGTGTGTGCCAATCAGTCAACGTTAAATGAGTGCTAAGTGCTTGCTATCAGTAACTCTAACTCTGTTTGAAACACGAAAGGCTCCCTTTTTCGGACTCCACGGATCGTTGCCTCAGAACCCAACCTGCCCCAGCCGCGATTGCACAAAGCGTAGTCCAGATGCTGATGACTACCCAGTCCGCCGGTGTGAGCCGACCGAGAGCCAACACCTCAAAAAACAGAAAGCCCATATAAAGGAGAAGACTTGAGGCGACGAGATAAAAGCCTAACGTCACTCGCTTGCCAAATAGCAGAAGGGCGGTGCCTATGATGATGAGAGAGGGGAGGATGAACAACCCCCAACCAAACTTTGCTTCCCATGTTGGGAATCTGCCCGAACTATCGAGCACCGTTGCAATAGCTGAGTAGGTTTCAAACAGTGCAAAGACGATCAGGTACAGGATGCTGATGACGTTTCGAACTTGCACCAACCATGTTCTGATATTTCATTGCCGCGGATCGGTTTTAGATCCTCTGTAAAGGTAATCTCTTGTCGCGTGCCTGGCAACATCAATCAAATGCCTTTCGGCTGGGCAATTTTCTGCGATGAGTTTAGGTGCGCGTCCCCGGCCGTGGCGTTGCCGTGATCGTAAGGCCGAAACAGCGCAGCATAAAAAACGCCGATGAGCAGTATACTGACCCAAACCGCAACCACTCCATAGTTGTTGTACCAGGGCGTTCCCGGATTTCGCGGCCACATCATATTCACGATGGCCAGCACGCCGTAGATCAGCGCCGCAACGTTGACCAGCCATCCCCAGCTGCCGAGATTGAAGGCGCCGCTGGGTTTCCAGCCGCGAGCGCGAGCTATCAAAGCTGCGAGAACCACCATTTGGAAGGCGATGTAAATGCCGTCGGCGGCGGAGACGACGATCGTCTGAATCATCTTCTCGAGGAATAAGCCAGCGATCGCAATGATTGAGGGCACCACACCGGCAAAGATCAAGGCGTTGACTGGAACCCTGGTGTGCTGGGAAAGGGTGCTGAGCAAGGCATGCCCGGCGATCATGCGGTCGCGGCCGTAGCTGAAGAGCAAACGGCTGGTGGCGGCCTCCAGGCTGATCAGGCAGGAAATGAACGACACCATGACGATGCCGATCACAACCCGCAAACCGACTGGGCCCATGGCGGTGCGCAACACGGTTACGACTGGATCGGCATCCCGGCCGGAAATGGCGGCCGGCATATCAGGAATCGCGAGCACGAGAGCGAGGCAGACCAGCATGGCCGCGAACGCGCCCATGTAGATGGTCATGCGCATGGTTTTCGGGATGGTGCGGCTGGCGTTCGGAGTTTCTTCGGCAACATCTCCGCAGGCTTCAAAGCCGTAGTAGCACCACATGGCGGCTACGCTTGATGCGACGAAAGCGTAGAAGTAATGTCCGTTGCCAAGGCCGAAGTTTTGAAAGAGAACAGAAAAGCTTTGACGCCGCGCCACGGTCAACAGATATGCTCCCACGGCGATGGCGCCGAGCAGTTCGCAGATGAAGCCAAACGTGGCGACCCGGGCCAGGAGTTTGGTTCCGCTGAGGTTCAGCGCCGTGGTGGCGACTATCAGACCAACTGCGATCGCGACCAACCCGGCAGGGCTGGGTTTGATGCCGAGAAGGTCAGCAAGAAAAGGAGCGCCTCCCACTGCTACGCCCGCGATCGTGGCACACAATGCCCAGAGATAGATCCATCCCGCCATCCATGCCCAACGCTTTCCCACCAACCGGCGAGCCCAGGGATAGAGGCCGCCCGCAATCGGGAATTGAGAGACAATCTCGCCGAATACCATTGCGACAAGCAACTGTCCCACAGCGACGAGCAAATAGTTCCAGAACATGGGAGGGCCGCCCGCGGCGATGGCGAATGCAAACAGGGTGTACACCCCGACGACGGGCGAGAGGTAAGTGAACCCGAGAGAGAAGTTCGCCCACAGGCTCATGGAACGATCAAAGTTCGATCCATAGCCGAGGGCCTGGAGTTGAGCAGCGTCCTGATCAGTTGTACTGATTTGAGTTTTCACAGGCTGTTTTCCCGAGGGTCAGCATTCGGCTGAAATCATACAAGGATACTGCTTTACAGGATTTGAAAAAGCCGAGGGGAATATAAAGCGAATATGCTAGGATGCATTGGTTATGGCTCGAAGGCATCACCGACCCGAAGATGAAGTCATGAGTCCGCGCGATATTAATGACATGCGACAGAGCTTGTCGCGGCTGAGCATTGATGCGGTGCGGCATGCCTATAACACCGCATATGCGCGTTGCCGCATCGTGAACGACCATGTTCCCAGCGCTCGCTCCATCCAGGAACTTGTGCAGGTCTGGAAGCAACTATGGAAGTGGCGGTGATCAGCTCGAACTCGCCGCCGGGCGAGAGTCGATGGTTGCGCCGGTTTCCACAAATGCCTGCAGCCAGCCGAGGACCCGGGTCCAACCGCGGCTGTGTCCCTGGGCCGCTTCGAGGTTGCCGGCAAAGCCTTCCTGGCGAATTTTGAGCAACGTTCCGGTTCCGACGCGTTGCGGCCCGCGGGACTGGAGCCCATGAACGTCACGTGGTTCGAGTTCGCAGCGTACGGTTGTCTTCACCACGTGATAGAAACTTGGGTTCCAGGTGTAGAGGAGCACCCGGGGACGATCAATTTCCAGATATTCGCCGTCAACCGAGAACTCCTTCCCATCGGCGCCGACGCCGGCTGTCGACCATTTGCCGCCGACGCGAAGATCAACCTTGTTCTCGGTGAGCCGGTACAGTCCCTTTTCACCCCACCATTGTGTCATTTGCCTGGGATCGGTGAGTGCGTCGAAGACACGATCTGGTGGAGCGGCGATGAAAACTTCCGCAACAACGGTATTGTTGTCGGGAGTGATTTGAGTGGTCGCCATTATTGCCTCGAAGCCATGGTCTCGCCCTTTTCAACGTAAGCTGCCAGCCAATCGAGTGATGCACTCCAACCAGTGTGGTGGCTCTTCATTTGGTCGAGGTGACCGGTGAAACCCGAATGCCGAACCTTTACCAGCGTACCCGTGCCAACCTTGTGTGTGGCGGAGCCATGCAGACCGTGAACGTCGCGCGGCTCGAGTTCCCAGCGCACGACGGTTTCGAAGTCACCCACCCAATCAGCCCGGCGGGTTTGCACCAGCACTCGCGGAGGGTCCACTTCAACGTACTTGCCTTCCATATGAAAAGGAGTGTTGTTCGGCCCGACGCCTTCATACGACCACTTGCCACCCGTGCGCAGATCAGATTTGGTTTCGACGACATGGAAGACGCCTTTCTGTCCCCACCACTGAGCGAGCTGCTTGGGATCGGCGATGGCTTCGAAGACCCGCTCGGGCGGAGCTGCGATGAACACCTCCGCCAGAATGGTGTCGTGGTTGGACGTGATTTGGGCAGTTGCCATTTTTATTCCTCGTAAATCCCACCCAACTGGACCTCCTTTGACTTCGGCCAGGGCAGGCTGTTGGGTGGGATGCCTTCATTGCGTTCTTGAAGCTACGGTACCTTTTTCAACGTACCCTTGCAGCCAGCTCAGAACCATTGTCCAACCCATGGTGTGGCTCCTGGTCTGGTCGGCATCGCCGGCGAATCCGGTGTGAGTGAGCTTCACCAGCGTGCCGCCGTGCTGGTTTTCGAGTTCCCAAAGGACCTCAGTGTTCCTGGGCATCCACGTCGAGAGCCAAGTGTACGCCAGGCGGCGTGGCGGATCGAACTCGATGATCTCGCCTTCGATCTTGTAGGGGCCCATCTTCTCGGACGAGCCGGATGTGGACCACTTCCCTCCTACGCGAGCGTCAAGATTGAAATCTCGCAGCTGGTAGCCGTCTTTTTGCCCCCACCACTGTACCGCTTGCCTGGAATCGGTGAGGGCTTCGAATACGCGCTCGCGCGGGGCAGCGACGAACATTTCAGAAGTGACGACATTGTTGTCTGCGCTGATGGAGCACACGGGAGTAATGCTGGGAGTGGCCATGATTTATTTCTCCTCTGTCTCTGCCTTTATGCTCTCCGTGTCCTCTGTGGTCAAGGTTTAGACCGTAATACTACAAAGGACACGAAGGAGCACGAAGGGGAATCTACTTGTTCGGTTTCCACAGCGCGAAGTGGGCGCCGGTCGGATCGGCAAGCACGCTGAACGAGCCGTAGCCGGGAATTTCAGTGACGTCTTTCATCACGCTGGCACCAAGCGACTTGGCCTTCTTAGTTGACGCCTGAATGTCATCAACCAGCACGTAAGCCAGCCAGAACGACGGAGCGCCGGGTACGGGGTTCTTCATCATGCCGCCGCCGGTACCTTCGCCGACGCGGATCATGGTGTAGTCCGCGCCCGGCATATCTTCGAGTTTCCAGTCGAAAAGCTTTTGGTAGAAATCTTTTGCTTTGGGTAGATCGGTGGTATTGAGTTCGACGTGACAGAACGGATTAGACATAGGTTCCTCCATGAGAATTGAGATGATGTCTTCGAATGTTGCTGAGCGAAGATTTGCAATAGCACTGCTCATTTTCGTACTTCCCCACAAAAACTTCCCGTCGAGACGCTGCTTGTAATGTATTACCTGCGGCGTAGATGCCATTTGGTCACTGCAGAACACATGCGGCCTGGAAAAGACGTTGCAAGCAACGTCTCCACGGCGGTTTCGCTCAAGCCTTGCGCTGCAATTCAAACTTTTCGACCATCTCTTTGCCGGAAATCGCGAAGTGCCATTCTTCGGTGTGATGGTTTTCGTCTATGAAGGTGAAGACTACGCGCCTCATGTGCCCCGGCTGCGAATTGCTCATATTCGTGCCGTCGACGAAATCGAAGGTGATGGTCTTACCGTCTGACGACAGGCTCGCCTGCATGCGTGGTTGATTGCCGGCAGCGCAGTAGTGCGTGAGAAGGACGCGGCCGCCATCCATATGAATCATTGAAATCATGTCTTCGCTTTTGCCGTCTTTCTCGCTTTGGATCTCACTCATCAGCGCCGAACCGCCAGCGGTCAGTTTGTAAGACACGCTGGCTGTACCCATGTCTCCGCCCTTCCCTTCCCAGTTACCGATAAGAGACTTCATCAGATCGAAAGACTTCTGGTTGTTTGCTTGCGCCGCTACCGACAGGGCGGCCAGCGCCAGGAAAACCGATACTGCGATTGTTTTTTTCATTGCTTCTTCTCCTCAGGTTGATGGGACTTCCTGGGCGATTGGCTCGCCCGAGTTTCTTTTTCGTACTCGGCTTCGACGAACGCCTTCAAGTTGTTCAGGCTGGCCGTCCAGAACTGGCGATATTGATTCAGCCAGGAATCGACGGCTTTGAGCGGCTCCGGATTGAGGTGATACATACGATGCCGCCCTTCTCTGCGCTCCTCGACCAGGTGTGCGCGCCGAAGAATGCTCAAATGCTTCGAGATCGCCGGGCGCGATACGGTAAAGGCCCGCGCGATGTCGCCCGCCGGCCGGGTTCCTGCGCGCAGCAAATCGAGCACCGCACGGCGCGTGGGATCGGCGAGAGCGCTGAATGCAGCGTCCTGCGCGGCAGGGCCGCCGCTTCTGCGTTGAGCCGCTTGGCCGGTATGTGTAACCGAACGGTGACGCATAATGTGTAACTGTACGGTTACGCGTAAAACTTGTCAAGGTCTTTTTTGAGGAATTTTGCTTTGAGAGCAATTTACGAGAGAAAAGAACCGGAGTGCCGATGGGAAGGAACGTTTATCGCGTTTTCGGTTGCGACATCCGTAGGTCATCCGCCTGCTTCTTCATCCGGCGAGCATCATCTTCTTTGCCGGCGGCGGCATAGGCTTGCGCGAGAGCGTCGAATACTTTTATGCGTGTTGAAACCGGATTCATGAATAGGTGCACTGTTTCGGTCGCATCATTGAATCTGCCGTCGGCAATCTGCGCCCGCGCAACCAGGATCGCCGCATCAACACTGTCGGATTTCACCAGCAGCGCCGCCTGTCCCTGGTCCTCGGCCGCCTTCGGGTCCTTCAGTTGCAAATAGACTTGTCCCAGCAAAAGCCGGGCTTCGAATTGCCCGGGCAGCAGCTTCAGGCTGGCGTCCAAAGCGTCTCTCGCTCCCGAGAGGTCGCCTGCTTTCTGCAGAGCCTGACCTTGCATGTAAGCTGCAGTCGCATCGTCGGGCCGAACCTCGCGTGCGCTTTTCAAGTGACCCGCGGCCTTCGCATAATCACCGGCGTTAAATTCCAGCTCTCCCAATTGCCGCAAGGCAGTCGCCGATTTGGGATCGAGATCCAGCGTCTTCTCCAGTGCCGCGCGCGCATCTGCCGGACGATTGTCGTCGGAGGCAAGCATGGCCTGATGCAGGAGATTCTGTTCTTCGATTTTGTCCTTGGGATCAGGAAGAGACTGGGCAGTGGTTTCTTTGCGCTGCGGGAGCAGGGATTGCAGCTTGGAGATACTCGTCGATCCAGGTTCGTAGTTGTTTTTTAGCTCCCCGGGATCAGCGTGCAAGTCGTACAGCTCCGGCTTCGGCGCTTCGATATATTTCGTTCCTTCGCTTCTCACGGAGCGCAGGGGCGCCCAGCCGAACCTCAACGGATAATCGGTTTCGCCAATAGCGACCCGATCCCCCGTTTCGCCGGCGAAATACGGTGTGAGCGATTTGCCATCCAGGCTGTCCGGAGCAGGTACTGCTTCGATCTCCAGCGCAGTGGGCAGAATATCCAGCGTGCGCACCTGAGCGCCAGCAACCTTTCCGGCATTTCTTTCGCGAGGAAGTTTGATGATCAGCGGCACGTGAGTGGTCGAGTCGTAGAGAAAAATCCCGTGCGTTTCTTCGCGATGCTCTCCAAGACCTTCGCCGTGATCGCCAACCACGATGATCAGCGAATTCTCATACCCGCCGGACTTCTTCACATACTGGATGAAGTTGGCGAGGGCCGAATCAGCGTAGGCGATTTCGCCGTCGTACAAGCGGTCCTTGTAAGTCTCCGAATACGGCGGAGGTGGTTCGTAGGGATCGTGGGGATCATACAAATGCACCCAAACGAATTTTGGCCCAGTGGGATGCTTGCTTAACCAGGATTCTGCGTGTTGCACTACATCCGCGCCGCGGCGTTCGACGCGTCCCCAGCGCGATTTAGTGTCGGCATGCTCAGGAAAGTTATCATAGAAATCGAAGCCGCGATCGAGGCCGGGCGCCAATGATTTCGCGTCGAGAATGACCGCACCAACAAACGCTGCCGTGTGATAACCCTTCCCCTTCAGCAGTTCCGCCCAGGTTGGATGGTCGGGGGCCAGTGGCACAGCAAAATCAGTCACGCCGTGCGAACTCGGAAGCAAACCAGTAAGAATGCTGGTGTGCGAGGTGTTCGTAATAGGACTGGGCGTAAAAGCTTCCGTGAACCGGACGCCATCGGCCGCGAGCCCATCGAGCGCAGGCGTCTGGATCTTTCCGTATCCGTAACAATGCACATGGTCGGCGCGAAGGGTGTCAATTGTGACCAGAAAGACGTTGGGCGGGCTGGGCTTCGGATGCGTTTGTGCAAGCAATACTGGAGCTGAGAGAAGAAAGAACGCAAGCCCAAACCAGCGTTTCATTTGAGCTTCAGCGTAACACAGCCTCGCGGGGTATTAAGCTCGGCGCGATTTTTGTAACCGTGTTCGCCTACTTGCTCGCCAACGTCAGCGGAGTCTCGGTCGTTCCAATGTAGCCAGACCGCCCGTCACGGACTCCCAATCTCAAGCGATACTGCCCAGGTTCCAACTCGATTTCACTTTTGAACGGAATGCCCTGCTGTAAATAGGTCTGTAGGCGATCGGGCTTGATTGGCGCATCGATTCCTGCGTCTTTGTGAGTGACCATCTTTCCGTCGGTCGAGTAGGCGGCTACGTGAAACTCGATAATAAAGTGCCGTCCTCCGTCTTTCATTTCTTCTCCGGAGATGGTGCGAGCGTTGACCAGGAACTCCACAGGGACCTGGACCTTCGAACCAGCTAGCGGCGGGACTACCCGTGAGTCAAATATGACCATGGTCGAGAGCGGGGCGCCCATCCCCATGGCTGCGTTCAGTTCAGGATCGTTTTTGTCTTTGCTCTTGCTCCACTGGGTGGGGTCTTTCGCGAAGTATCCGCTGCGATGGCGCACCGCAAGGTCTGGCTTATTCACCTTGACTTGGATCTTGTGAAATTTCCCATCCCAATCTTTGTTCTCTGGGTAATAGGCAAGCAGATAGTAAGACGTTCCATCGGCAACCGAGGTCGCGAGGGCACCGGAGATATCGTTATGATTCTTGAACAGAAGGCCACCGCTCTCTGACGAGAGAGTAAGCAGCGTGTCCTGGGTGGATTGATTGGCGGTGCTGCTACGAGCGATCTGAGAGCCGTAGTCGGCCCCCAACCGAAGAAGGCCGGCTTCGTTCGTTCCCTGGGTTGTGGCGTCGCTGGCGGCAGAACCAATCAAGCCACGTGCGTCCACGCTGTAGACGGAAATTTGTGCGTCGGTCAGCTCAGCAGCCAGTTGATGAACGTCACTTTCATAATTCTTCTCCACTCGAACTTGCGGCGCGGACGAAACAGCGTCTTGCGCCAGAGCGTCTGAATCAGTGCTCATTTGCACAACCTGACTGGTGATCTCAATGGGAAAACCGGCACTTACCCAAATCAAATTTTTGCGCCCAGGATAGCCAGCCATCCGGCGGGAGAGCAGCTTCATGGCAGCGACCGTACGCTGTTCGCGAATATCAATTGCGAATTTGGCCTGCTCATTCATGAAATCGTTAATGCGATACATCAACGCGCGGGCATCGGGGCCGATGCTTGTCCCCTCCGCACCCCTGTTTCCTACTTGCACGTTCGGAAAAATTCTTTCTACTTCCTCTACTTGCATTTCAACGGACTTCTGCGGAGTGAAATGTTCCACGGCCGCTTTTAACAAGGCGATGTTATCGGTGAAGTCCTGCAACAGGCGTAACGATCCAGTCAGCGTGTACACAGCGAGTGGTTGGCCTGGTTGCAGTTGCGTTGCTAAATAGTTAAGCATTTGCGACCGCATATACCCCTGGTCTGCAACCGGAGTGTTGAGGCCATCGAGCAGGATGAGAGTCAATGGACCCGACGGCGTGACTCAACGGAAAGGGTCGCTATTTTTTGGGGCTTGCCGTTGTCAAGTACGGTGAAGTCTTCTTTCGTCAACCCAGTAGCGCGATGTCCGGCTCTGTCGGTTACTATGACGTCTGCTAGGACGAGCCTGGTTGTGACGTGCAAAGCGGGAACGCTCAGGTCTTCAACCGTGGGTTGATCACCCACTTGAGCCGCACTGACCCCGATACAGGCGAGCAAACAAAGTATGCGACGCATTATGCAACTCCTCAAAGGCACAAGTCGAAATGGCGGTATGCATTATGGCACGGTACAGCTGCTTAGGGTAGCCCCGTGAACGTTCGCCAGAGAAGAGCAGTTATAATTTCAGAATCGCTTCCAGTTGCGCGTTTTGTCCGAAAAATATGTTGTCCTCAAAATTCCTAAGGGCGTGGGTCGCAGTCCTTTTTTCCATATTCCCGATTCAGCTATTACATGGCGAGGAACAAGCCAGGAAGACCGCTGTCTCAACTCCCCGCCGCCCAAATCTGGTCTTGGTGACGATCGATACGCTGCGGCCGGACCACCTGCACTGCTACGGGTACGATCAGATTCAAACTCCAAACATTGATTCACTCGCAAGCCAGGGCTTTCGGTTCACGCAAGCATTTACGCCCATTCCCATCACGCTGCCTTCCCACAGCGTAATGCTGACAGGCACTTATCCCATGATGAGCGGGATGCATGATTTCAGCGGGAATGTGCTGAGCCCAGCGCAGCCGACACTGGGCACAGTTCTCAAAGCGCAGGGTTATGACACGGGTGCCGTCATTGCCGCGGCGGTGCTCGACAGGCGATTCGGGCTGAATCGTGGCTTTGATTTTTATTATGACCACTTTGACTTCAGCCGGCTGGCAGAAACCAACCTGGATCTGATGGAAAGGCCGGCGAGCCAGGTGGTCGATCAGGCGCTGAGTTGGCTGGCGAGGCCGCGGACAAAGCCATTCTTCCTCTGGATTCATCTCTACGATCCACACCATCCATATAAGCCCCCGGCTCCGTTCAACGAG
>Ga0310811_10001794_pt1 | contig 26666 bp, 22 predicted proteins | sample YCmetagenome_FD_207642 | JGI IMG/M metagenome (GOLD analysis project Ga0310811, IMG submission 207642) | Soil microbial communities from experimental microcosm in Duke University, North Carolina, United States - YC | ecosystem: Engineered > Artificial ecosystem > Soil microcosm > Unclassified ... | reverse complement strand
ACACCGCTTCGAGCATGCCGGGCGTGAGTCGACCCGTGTTCGTGTTCTGCCGGCTGGGGTGATACGAGCCGATCACCGTCAGCGCCGCAGTGCGGTACAGCCCACCATGCTCGAACGGCGGTCGTGGTTTGACCACGATCCCCCGTGAGGCGAGCAACCTCCACGCCGCATCGAACCCGATCCGGCCCAGACATACGACCGCACGAAGCCGCGGCAGCGCGGCGGCTTCGTCGACCAGATGCGGATGACACGCGGCGATCTCGGCGGGTGTGGGCTTGTTGTCGGGCGGCGCGCAGCGGACCGCCGCGGCGATGTATGCGTCGCGCAGCTCGAGGCCGTCATCGACGTCCCGCGCCGTCGGGATGTTGGCGAAGCCGGCCGCGTGCATCGCGCGCATCAGGAAATCCCCGGAGCCGTCGCCGGTGAAGACGCGGCCGGTCCGATTTCCGCCGTGAGCCGCCGGTGCCAGGCCGAGCACCAGCAGCCGCGCGTGCGGATCGCCGAAGCCCGGCACGGGCTTTCCCCAGTAGACATCGTCGCGATAGGCGCGTTTGCGCGCGCGGGCGACGTCGGTGCAGTAACGACGCAAGCGGGCACACCGCTGGCACTCCACGATACGCGTCTGGACGCTGACCAGGGAAATCCGCGATTGACTATTCGGCGGCAATCAAACTGCGATCTGCAAGCTACGCCGTGGAATTCGCGAGTGCCTGCGTCTGCTCGTGAGCGTGATACGAACTGCGCACCAGCGGCCCGGATTCGACGTGACCGAAGCCCAGCTCGAGCCCGATCCGTTTGAGCTCGGCGAACTCCGCTGGCGCGTAGTACCGCTCCATGGGCAGATTCGCGAGCGACGGTCGAAGGTACTGACCGATCGTGACGATCGCGACGCCAGCCGCCCGGAGATCACGCAGCACTTGCACGAGCTCGGGCCACTCCTCGCCGAGTCCAACCATCAGGCCTGATTTGGTCGGGATGTCCGGCGCGATTTCGTGCGCGCGGCGGAGGACGCCGAGCGCGCGCTCATAGCGGCCGCCCGGGCGGGCCGTCCGATAGAGCCGCGGAACCGTTTCGATGTTGTGATTGAGCACGTCCGGCCGCGCGGCGAGGACGACGCCCAATGCCGTTTCGTCGCCCTGAAAATCGGGAATCAGCACTTCGACGCGGCACTTCGGCATCCGCTTCCGCGTTTCCGCGATCGTGCGCGCGAACTGCGCTGCGCCGAAATCCGGCAGGTCGTCGCGATCGACCGATGTGACGACGACGTAGTCCAGCGCCATCGCGTGGATTGCGCTCGCGACCTTCACGGGCTCATCCGCGTCGGCCGGCCCGGGCGTGCCATGGATGACGTTGCAGTAGCCGCACGACCGCGTGCAGGTGTCTCCGAGGATCATGAACGTCGCCGTTCCGTGATGCCAGCATTCGCCGATGTTCGGGCAATTGGCTTCCTCGCACACGGTATGCAGGCCCAGCTCGCGCATGATGCCCTTGAGGCGCAGATAGTTCTCCGAACCCGGCGCGCGCACCTTCAGCCACTCGGGCTTCGGTGTACGCGATACCTCGTCGAGCCGCTTCTTCCGGCCACGAATGAAGTTCAGCGGAACAGTTCCCACTTTGTGACTTCCGTCTTCAGCCTTTCGTCTTCTTATTATACTGGCCGTATGAGCGGACTTTCGATTACGTGGTACGGACACGCGACCTTCTCGGTGACGAGCCCCGGCGGCCGGCGGATCGTTTTCGATCCGTGGCTCGAAGGTAATCCCAAGGCGCCGGCCGGCGCGAAGATCGACAAGGCCGACGTGATCTGCGTCTCTCACGGACACTCGGATCACACGACCGATGTGGTCCCGATCGCCCGCGCGACCGGCGCGCCTGTCGTCGCGATCTTCGAGCTTGCCAACTACTTTCAAAGCAAGGGCCTGAAGGACACGATCGGCATGAACATCGGCGGCACGGTCGACGTGAAGGGCCTCAAGATCACCATGACACCCGCGTTGCACTCGAGCGGCGTGGTGGAGGACGGCAGGAGCATCTATCTCGGCGAGCCAGGTGGATTCGTGATCCGTCTCGAGGACGGACGAGCGCTTTACTTTGCCGGCGACACGGCCCTCTTCGGCGACATGCGCCTCATTCGCGAGCTGCATGCGCCCGACATCGCCTTCCTCCCGATTGGCGATCACTTCACGATGGGTCCCGCCGCTGCGGCACGCGCGGTGGAGATGCTCGGCGTCCGCCAGGTCGTCCCGATGCATTACGGGACGTTTCCGCTGCTGACGGGAACACCGGAGGAGCTGAAGAAGCTCGTGGACCCGCGCGGCGTTGATGTGCTGGTGCTGCAGCCGGGCGAGACGGCGCAGTAGTCGAGTCGCCGTTCGACCGATAAGAGCCTTCAGAGGGCTCTGACGATGCTCAACGATCTGCGTTACGCCGCCCGCGCCCTGGGGCGGGCACCCGGCTTCACATTCAGCGCAATCGTGGCGCTGGCGCTGGGGATCGGTGCCAATACGGCGGTGTTCTCCGTCGTGTACGCAGTAATGCTCAAGCCGCTGCCCTATCCCGCGTCCGATCGGCTCGTACGGCTGTACGAAGCGAGTCCCGTTGACGGCATCACGGCCGGGGACGTCTCCACCGGCACTTTCATTGATTGGCGGGCGCGTTCGCGAACGCTTGATGGGCTCGCGATGTACATGGTTCCGCTCGGCGGTGAAACATTGTGGACCACCGACCGCGGCGTCCAGGTCGTCAGGGCAGCGTCGGTGTCGCCGACGCTCTTCGGCACCCTCGGCGTGCAGCCCGTTCGGGGCCGCACGTTCACGAGCGATCTCGATCTCCGGCAGGGTGGCGGGATCGGTCAGTTCGTCATCAGTTACGGATTATGGCAGCGCGCGTTCGGCGGCGCCGCCGACATCGTTGGCCGTCGCGTGGTGGTGGAGGGCAGGCTTCCGCGCGAGATCATCGGTGTGATGCCGCGCGGATTCGACGTTCCCGCCGGTACCGACGCATGGATTGCGTTGCCGTTTCAGCCCGTCGCACCTGCCGATCGGCGGTTGCGCTCCGGGCCGGTGATCGCGCGTCTCGCTGCCGGGAGGACGATCGACGACGCCCGCCGCGAGTTGCAGGATATTTCGGCGCAGCTCGCGACAGAGCAGCCAGTCAGCAATCGCGGCTGGACCGCGGACGTTGAACCGCTGGCGGGCGCCGATGCGAAGACACTCCGCCTGGCGCTGATCGCCCTTTCGGCCGCGGTCGCCGGAGTGCTGTTAATCGGCTGCGCAAACGTGGCGAACCTGTTGCTCGCTCGCGCAGTGGGAAGCCGTCGCGAGCTGACGGTGCGCATGGCGCTTGGCGCCGGCGCGTGGCGGCTGTTCCGACTCGCGCTCGCGGAGGCGATCGTGCTGGCCGGCGGCGGCGTGGTGGCCGGCCTGCTGATCGGCCACTGGATGACGAAGATTCTCGTGCATCTGGCGCCGCCCGACGTCCCGCGTCTTGCTGAGGTCGCCGTTACGTGGCCGGTCTTTCTCTTCGCGACGGCGGCCGGGATATTGGCCGCAGTGATCACCGCGCTCGCGCCGGCTTTGCACACGGTTCGCGCGGAGCTTCGCGTCGGCCTGAGATCGGACGTGCGGGCGGCAACGGATCGGAGCGCCCCGGCGAGGCGCTGGTTGATCGCGGGGGAAGTTGCCGTCGTTGTCCTGCTGCTCAGCGGCGCACTGCTGCTGGTGCGGACGTTCGTCAAGCTGCGGGGCGTCGACCTCGGCTTCCAGGCCGACCACGTCGTGGAAATCGAGACGCGCTGGCCGATTGGAACATTGTTCGGACATCCCGGTCAGCAGTGGCCGCGAGTCCAGCACGCGGTGGACGGGCTGCTCGCGGCCGTCTCGGGAGTGCCAGGCGTGCAAGCCGTCGGCGTCATCTCGGATGTGCCGCTGGCTGGTGCGGCAACCGAGGCGACTGTGTGGCGGACGGACGCGGCGGGAGCGGACCGTGACCACGCACCCGTCGACGCAGCCGCGCGCTGGAAATGCGACCTCGCGGTCGTCAGTCCCGGTTACTTTGCCTCGCTGGGAATACCCGTTCTCCGCGGCCGGAGCTTCACGGGGGCGGATCGATTCACGGACGACCAGCTTGTTCAACGGCGGGCACGTACCGGTGTCGTTCTCGTCGACGCCGCCTTTGCGGAACGGTACTTCCCCCACGAGGATCCGGTCGGGCATGTGCTGGTGTTTCCAGAGGCGAATGCGTTCGCGGACGAACGGGTGATCGTCGGCGTCGTCGGGAATGTCAGGACGCAAGCCGTCGCCGAACCGCCGCATCCAACGGCATACTTTCCACACGCGCAGAATCCGGACATTTTCCGGCCGTCGCTCCTCGTTCGATCCGCGCTGCCGCTGGCATCGATATCGGAGGCGATTCGCGCCCGGGTCGCCGCGTACGATCCGGCGCTGGTGATCCTTCGGATGCGTCCCATGGGCGACCTCGTGTCCGGCTCCCTCTCGCGACCCCGCTTCAATCTCCTGCTGCTGTCGTCCTTTGCGCTCGTCGCTCTTGCGCTGTCGGCGATCGGCATCTACGGGGTGCTCGCGTATCTGGTCACGCAGCGGACGCGCGAGATCGGGATCCGCATCGCGCTCGGCGCGCGGCCGGCGGCGGTCGTTCGCCTGCTCGTGCGCGAAGGCATGTTGCCCGTGCTGTCGGGGGCCGCGATCGGTGTGGCCGCGAGCGTCCTCGCCGCCCGCGCGATCCGGGCGCTCCTGTTCGGTGTCACGCCGCTCGATACCCTGAGCCTCGCCGGCGCGCCGATACTGCTCGCGCTGATCGCGTTCGTGGCGTGCTACCTGCCAGCGCGGCGCGCGCTGCGCATCGATCCGGTCAACGCTCTGCGGGCCGAGTGACCGCGGTGCCCCTGCGGTTTACTGATGAATCAGCGCGCTGACTTCGCCTGCGACGGCGTCCACTGAACGGCCGCTCGTATCGATGGTGTGATGTGCCGTCGCGTAAAGCGGCTGCCGGGCCTCGAGCAACGCGCGCAGGTCGGCCATCGCCTGCGGATGATCGGCCATGGGCCGCTTGTCTCCCTGCGCGACGACGCGGTTCCAGTGATCCTCGGGCGTCGCGCGCAGCCAGACCGTCGTCGCGGCGTGCTTCAGAAGCGCGTATGTCTCCGGCGACGTCACGATGCCCCCGCCTGTCGCGAGAACAGTCGGGAGTCTCTCGGCGAGCGTGGCCGCCAGCGTCTCGCGCTCCAGACGCCGGTAGTAGTCCTCGCCGTACAGCGAGAACAGTTCTCCGAGCGACATATCCGCCGCCTGCTCGATACGTCGATCGAGCTCCACGAACCGCACGTGCAGATGCCGCGCGACCCGCTTGCCGATCGTCGTCTTGCCGGCCCCGCGCAGACCGAGCAGTACGACGATCGGTGCCTCGCCGTCGCGTTCGTTCAGGAGGTGCGACGGCGGCACGTCGAATGCTCTGGCGAGATCGGCCAGGCGCCTGACGGAGATGTTCGCGCGGCCCGCTTCGAGCTGAACGAGAAACCTCACGGAAACGCCTGAGCGTTCCGCGAGTTCTCGCATGGTCCAGCGCCGTGCGCCGCGCATCATTCGGACGCGCGCACCCAGCCGCTCGAGTAGGTCGTTCATGTCTTCGTCTTCGATCCGCCGTTGTGCATTATATAGCATGTAATACGGAAGACACGGCAATATAGTGCCTTGACAGCCCTGCTCCGGGGACATACGCTTGGCGGAATGGCTACTGCCACGAATGCCGCTATGCCGGCCGTTTCGTTCGAAACGGCGCCCGACCGCTACCATCACTGGAAGCTCACGTTCGACGGACCCGTCGCGACGCTGTCGATGGACGTACAGGAGGACGAGGGGCTCTCGCAGGACTACAAACTGAAGCTGAACTCGTACGACCTCGGCGTCGACCTCGAACTTGCAGACGCGCTGCAGCGCATCCGGTTCGAGCATCCCGAAGTGCATGCGGTCGTCATCACCAGCCTCAAAGAGCGAGTCTTCTGCGCCGGCGCGAACATCTTCATGCTGCGCGGATCCACGCACGCGTGGAAGGTAAACTTCTGCAAGTTCACGAACGAGACCCGGCTGGCGATCGAGGACGCAAGCGCGCACTCGGGAATCAAGTTCCTGGCGGCGCTCAACGGCATCTGCGCCGGCGGCGGGTATGAGCTGGCGCTGGCGTGCGATGAGATTTTCCTCGTCGACGACGGCAATTCGGCAGTGAGTCTGCCCGAGACGCCGCTGCTCGGCGTGCTGCCGGGTACTGGCGGCCTCACGCGCGTCGTGGACAAGCGCAAGGTCCGCCGCGATCTCGCCGACGTGTTCGGCACCGTCGCTGAAGGCGTCAAGGGCCGTCGGGCGGTGGAGTGGGGGCTGGTCGATCAGGTGTACCCCACCAGTCAGTTCCGCCAGCGAGTGAAAGAACGCGCGGCGATGCTCGCCGCGCAGTCCGATCGTCCGTCGGAAGGGCCGGGCATCACGTTGGGGCCGCTCGATCCGCAGTTGTCGGACGACCGCGTGGCGTACCGGCACGTCACGATCGACTTCGACCGCCCCAAACGGGTTGCGACGCTGACGGTCAGCGGACCTGAAGGCGGCCAGCCCGCAACCCCGGAGCAGATCGTCACTGCTGGCGATGCGTACTGGCCGCTGCGCGCGTTCCGCGAGCTGGACGACGCGCTCCTCCGGCTTCGGCTCAACGAACCGCTCATCGGCACCGTCGTCATCAAGACCCTCGGCGATCAGGCCGCGATGCTCGACGTCGACGACGTCCTGCTTTCGAATCAGCAGCACTGGCTCGTTCGGGAGATCGTGAGCTTCATGAAGCGGACGTTGAAGCGCCTGGATCTGACGTCACGCAGTTTCTTCGCGCTCGTCGAACCGGGAAGCTGTTTCGCGGGGACGTTGTTCGAGCTGGCGCTCGCGGCCGACCGCTCGTACATGCTCGACAGTCCGGACGAAGACAACAGCATTGCCCTCTCGCGCATGAATTTCGGGCCGCTGCGGATGAGCAATGGCCTCACAAGGCTGCAGACGCGGTTTCTGGGGAACCCCGATCACGTCACGACGCTCGTACCGTCAGATGCCTCCCGGCGCTTCGACGCGGAAGAAGCGGCGAGGCTGGGACTCGTCTCGTTCGCGCCGGACGAACTCGACTGGGACGATGAGGTGCGGCTCGCGATCGAGGGGCGCGCAGCGCTATCGCCCGACGCGCTCACCGGTATGGAGGCAAACCTCCGCTTCGCCGGACCGGAGACGATGGAGACGAAAATCTTCGGTCGCCTCACTGCCTGGCAGAACTGGATTTTCATCCGGCCCAATGCCGTCGGCGAAAAAGGGGCGCTGACGACGTACGGCTCTCAGTCGCGGCCGGAATTCGACTTCAACAGGACGTGACATGATCTCAGCGGAACGCATTCCCAATAACGTCGGGCTCTCGAGCAACAAACGGCTGCAGCGCGCGCTGGAGCATTGGCAGCCGAAATACATCCAGTGGTGGCGCGACATGGGGCCGCAGGGCTTCCAGGATTACCACCAGGTTTACGTCCGCACTGCCGTAAGCGTCGATCCGTCCGGGTGGGCGCACTTCGAGTACGTCAAGCTGCCCGAATACCGGTGGGGCATCTTCCTCGCGGATCCTGTCCACGATCGGCGCATCGGGTTCGGCGACTTCCTCGGACAGCCGGTCTGGCAGGAAGTACCGGGAGAGTTCCGCAATCAACTGCGGCGTCTCGTCGTCACGCAGGGCGACACCGAGCCGGCCAGTGTCGAGCAGCAGCGCTGGCTGGGGCAGCGGTGTCCGTCGCTCTACGACCTGCGGAATCTTTTTCAGGTGAACGTCGAGGAAGGGCGCCATCTCTGGGCCATGGTGTACCTGCTGCATTCGTATTTCGGCCGCGACGGCCGGGACGAGGCGGAAGAACTGCTCGAGCGCCAGAGCGGCAATCGCGACAAGCCGCGCATCCTCGACGCATTCAACGAGCCGATCGACAACTGGCTCGACTTCTTCATGTTCACGATGTTCACCGACCGCGACGGCAAGTCGCAGTTGCTCTCGCTCTCGGAGAGCTCGCTCGATCCGTTGTCGCGGACCACGCGGTTCATGCTCACCGAAGAAGCCCATCACATGTTCGTCGGCGAAACCGGCGTGGCGCGCATCCTCGAACGGACGTGCCAGTTGATGAAGGCGTCGGGGTTCTCGGAAGACGTCCGCCGACTGGGCGGGATCGACATTCCGACGATTCAGAGGTTCATCAACCTTTGGTTCAGCCTCAGCCTCGACCTTCACGGCAACGAAGTGTCGACGAACGCCGCGTCGTACTTCGCGAACGGGCTGAAGGGCAGGGCGTACGAGGACAAGTGGGACGACCACGCCGTGACGGAGGCGATGTACGATCTCGAGATGCTCGCGGAAGGCCGCCTGGAGCGCCGCCACATTCCGATGCGGACGGCGATGAACGAGGTGCTGCGCGATTGGTACGTCGGCGACTGTCAGAACGGCGTCACGCGGTGGAACAAGATCCTCGAGCGGCACGGCATCTCCGATCGCCTGCGGCTGCCGGACCGAAAGTTCAACCGCGGCATCGGGATGTTCTCGGCGATGCACTTCGATCCGTACGGACACGCACTTTCGGACGAGGAATGGGAACGGCGCAAAGGTGAATGGCTGCCTGCTCCGTCCGACCGTGAATACCTCCTGAGCATCCAGGCGGCCCCGGTGTACGAACCCGGCAAGTTCGCCAACTACATCGCCCCGCCGCAGCGGGGCATCAAGGGGCTGCCGGTGAACTTCGAGTACGTGCGCACCGAACTTTGAGCTGACGTCTCTGCAATGCGCAAGATTTCCGCCACCCTTGCCGACGGCATCTACACGATTGAGTTGAACGATCCGCCGGCGAATACCTACTCGTACGAAATGATGCGGGAGCTGGACGATGCGGTGCTTGCGGCCAGGATGGATCCGCAGGTCCACGTGATCGTGCTCCGCGGCGCCGGAGACAGGTTCTTCTGTGCCGGCGCGAACATCGGGATGCTGCAGAAGGCCGATCCCGAGTTCAAATACTATTTCTGCCTGCACGCGAACGAGACGCTCACTCGCCTCGAGCAGACGCCGAAGCTCGTGATAGCGGCGCTCAACGGCCACACGGTGGGTGGCGGCCTCGAAGTCGCGCTCGCGGCCGACATCCGGGTCGCGAAAGCCGACGCCGGGAAGATCGGGCTGCCGGAAGTCTCCCTCGGCGTGCTGCCGGGCACGGGTGGTACGCAGCGGCTCGCACGGCTCGTCGGCAAGTCGCGCGCGATCGAGTTGATGGCCACCGGCCGTCTCTTGACGATGGCCGAGGCGCACGCGGCCGGGCTGGTGAACGAGGTCTGGGGAAGCGAGACGCTCGGAGGCCGTTCGTTCGCCGATGCGGTACACGCGTATGCGCGACAATTCACTCCACCAAACAAGGCAAGCCGCGCGGTCGGACGGATGAAGCGTGCGGTGCAGTCCGGACTCGAAGCGGGGTTCGCCGAGGGCCTTGCGATCGAACGCGAGCTTCAGCAGCAGCTGTTTCAAAGCGACGACGCGAAAGAAGGCATCGCCGCGAACCTCGACAAACGCAAGCCGGCGTTCAAAGGACAATAGCGACCGTGGCGACAACGACGATCGAACAGAAGAAGCTCCTGATCAACAACGAGTGGCGGGACGCCGCCGCGGGCCGCACGACGGAGGTCGTCAACCCCGCGACCGAGGAAGTCATTGCCACCGTTGCCGCAGCCGAGACGAGCGATGTCGATGCCGCGGTCGCGGCCGCCCGGGCGGCGTTCAACGGGCCGTGGAGCCGCATGTCGGCGCGAGAGCGGGGCAGGCTGGTCAGCCGACTGGCCGATCGGCTGATGGAAAAGGCAGACGAGGTCTCGCGCCTCGAAACCCTGCACAACGGCAAGCCAATCTTCGAATCCCGTCATATCGAGATTCCAGCCGCCGCCGAATGCTTCGAGTATTACGCGGGGTGGGCCGACAAGGTCATGGGGGAGACGATCCCCGTCAAAGGCAATTTCCTGACCTACACGCTGCGCGAACCGCTCGGCGTCGTCGCCGCGATCGTGCCCTGGAATTTCCCGCTCCTGCTGGCGGCGTGGAAGGTGGCGCCGGCGCTCGCGACGGGGAACACCGTCATCCTGAAGCCGGCGAGCCAGACGCCGCTGACCGCGATCGCGCTCGGCGAGATCGCCGTCGAGGTCGGCTTGCCGCCTGGCGTGTTGAATGTCATCACGGGTCCTGGCTCGAGCGTCGGTCAGGCGATCGTCGAGCACCCCGGCATCGACAAGATCGCGTTCACGGGCGACACGAGTACCGGGAAGGGCATCATGCGTGCCGCGGCCGACACGCTGAAGAAGATCACGCTGGAACTCGGCGGCAAATCGCCGAACATCGTCCTGCCCGACGCCGACGTCGATGCGGCGCTGCGCGGCGCCACGACTGGAATCTTCTACGGCAAGGGAGAGGTCTGTGCGGCCGGCTCGCGCCTGCTCGTCGCGAGGGAGATCAAGGACGAGTTCATGACGAAGCTGGCGGCACGCACGAAGAAGATGGTCGCCGGCGATCCGCTCGATCCGAAGACGCGGTACGGCGCGCTCGCATCGAAGAAGCAGCTCGAAACGGTGAATCGGTACGTCGACGTGGCGAAGAAGGAGGGCGCTGCGCTCGTTGCCGGCGGAGAGCGGATCGACATCGGGACCGGCAAGGGATACTTCTTCGCCCCGACCGTCTTCGACAACGTCACGCCCGAGATGACGATCGCGCGGGAGGAGATCTTCGGCCCCGTGCTGGCGACGATCGAATTCGCGGATCTCGACGAAGCGATCGCGCGGGCGAACGATACGCAGTACGGCCTGGCGGCCGCGGTCTGGACACGCGATGTCAAGAAAGCGCACTACGTCGCGCGAAAGCTGCAGGCGGGCACCGTCTGGATCAATACCTACAACGTTTACGACTCGGCCGCGCCGTTCGGCGGCTACAAGGCGAGCGGATTCGGGCGCGAAATGAGCGCTCACGCCATCGAGCACTACACACAGATCAAGTCCGTCTGGGTCGACCTGAACATGTAGCGCTGGACCTGGCGCAGCCCCTGCCGAGCGGAGACGCGTGTCGAATCGATGGAGACGCATCGCCCTCGACGCATCCAGTTCGCGCACCGCCGTACGGATATCTCAATCGCTTCTTTCGTGGCGGCCCTCTCAGCGGAATACGATATACGATCGCATTGTCGATGCGCATCACCGACGCCCACATTCACATCCAGCCTTTTCACATGATGCCGCCGTCCATCGCGGCGACGTTCTGGAAAGGGAAGGCGAATCGCGAGGAGCTGGAAGGATTCGCCGCGGATCCCGGGAAGCTGCTCGCGCGTATGGACGCCGACGGCATCGAACGTGTAGGTCTCATCAACTACGTCAGTCCCGATCTGATGGGTTTCACGGCGGACGCCAATCCCTGGATGGTGCGGTACGCGTCCACGGATCCGTCGCGGTTGATCGCGTTCGGCTCCGTCCACCCGCGTTTCAGCAACGACGTCGCGGGCGATACGCGACGCGTCATCGACGCCGGGGCCCGCGCCTTGAAAGTACACCCGCCGCATCAACTCGTCCGAGCGAACGCGTATCAGGACGGCATCCCCCAGCTTGCCTCGCTGTATCGTGTCGCGGAGGAGTGCAGGATTCCCGTCACGATTCATACCGGCACGTCGGTCTTCCCCGGCGCGCGGAGCCGCCTTGGCGACCCGATGGACGTGGACGATGTGGCGATCGATTTCCCGAACCTGACGATTCTGCTCGCGCACGGAGGCCGTCCGCTCTGGATGGAGCACGCTTTCTTCGTCGTGAGGCGTCATCCGAACGTGTTCCTCGAGGTGTCGGGAATCCCGCCGGCCAGACTGCTCGAGTACTTCCCGCGCCTGGAGGAGCTCGCCGACAAGACCGTCTGGGGAACGGACTGGCCGAGCCCCGGGATCAAGTCGATGCGTACGAACGTCGACGCATTCCTGGCGCTGCCAGTGTCGGGAGAGACGAAGCGCAAAATTCTTCACGACAACGCCGCGCGGGTCTGGCCGAGATGACGACGCGCGCGACGAGGACACCCATGACGGACACGACCCGCGAGATCGACGTCGAGCGCTGGCGGCGAGAATTTCCGATTGTCGAGACGTGCACGTATCTCGTGAGCCACTCGCTCGGCGCGATGCCTCGCCGGACGCGCACGTACCTGGCGCAGTTTGCCGACGAATGGGGTGACCGGGGGGTGAGAGCGTGGCACGAGGGCTGGTGGGAGATCGGCCGAACCATCGGCGACCTGCTGGCGCCCGTCATCGGAGCAAGGCCCGGCACCATTTCGATGCACCAGAACGTCACGGTCGCCCAGGCCATCATCGCGTCGTGCTTCCGCTACGACGGCAGCCGCCGGCGGATCGTGATGAGCGATCTCGACTTTCCGTCGAATCACTACCTCTTCGAAGGGTTCCGCCGCTACGGCGCGGAAATCGTGTACGTCGAGGCTCCGGACGGCATGCGGATCGACACCGCACGGTTCATCGAGGCGATCGACGACCGCACTTTGCTGGTGCCGCTGTCGTACGTGCTCTTCCGCAGCGCGTCGATCAGCGATGCAGCCGCAGTCATCGAAAAGGCGCATCGCGTCGGCGCCCACGTCATCCTCGACGTGTACCAGGCGGCGGGCACCGTGCCGTTCGATCTCACCGCGCTGCAGGCCGATTTCGCGGTGGGCGGATCGGTGAAGTGGCTCTGCGGCGGGCCTGGCGCCGGATATCTGTACGTGCGCCCGGATCTGGCGGAGACTCTCGAGCCCGGCGTGGTCGGCTGGGCGTCACACGCGCAGCCGTTCGAGTTCGCGCCTGGTCCGGTCCAGCGTGCGGGCAGCCCGGAACGGTTCCAGAGCGGGACACCGAACGTGCCGGCGTTGTATTCGGCGCGCGCCGGATACGAGATCGTGCGCGAGATTGGCGTTCCGGCCATCCGGCGCCGATCGCTGCAACTGACCCGGCGTCTGATGGATGGCGCGCTTGCGAACGGTTTTCGTCTCAATACGCCCGCGGGCGACGAGGAGCGCGGCGGCTCGGTCATCGTCGACGTCCCCAACGGCTACGCGGTGACCGAAGCGCTGATCGCGCGCGGCGTGATCGTCGACTACCGTCCGGGGGCCGGCATCAGGATGGCGCCGCATTTCTACAACACCGAGGCGGAGATCGACAATGCCATCGCGATGCTCCGGGAGCTCGTGAATCCGTGAACTGGTGAGTTGGTGAATTGATGGAGATTCGCAATATCGCGGTGCTCGGCGCCGGGACGATGGGGCATGGGATTGCGCATGCGGCGATCGCGGGCGGGTACGGCACGCGGATGTACGACGTCAACGACGCCGCAGTAGCCAAAGGGCGTACGGTGATCGAACAGATCGTCGCCAAGGCCGTGGAGCTGGGCAAGGTGGCCGCGGCGGACGCCGACGCCATGCTCGCGAGGCTGACACCGACCAGCCGTCTCGACCAGGCCCTCGGGGATGCCGACTTCGTCATCGAGGCCGCGCCGGAGCGCATCGACCTCAAACTGCAGCTGTTTGCCGATATCGAGCGCCTAGCCCCCGCGGATGCCGTCATTGCCACGAACACGTCGGCGCTGAGCGTTACCGAGATGGCGGCCTCCCTCGCCAACCCACGCAGAGTCGCGGGCATGCATTTCTTCAATCCCGTGCACAAGATGAAGCTGATCGAGATCGTGCGTGCGCTCGAAACGTCAGCGGAGACTCTGCACGCGGTGGAGGAGGTCTCGAGGCGCATGGGCAAGGAGACCGTGCTCGTCCGGGAATCCCCGGGCTTCATCACCACGCGCGTGAACGCGAGCATCGGCAACGAAGCCTTTTACATGCTCATGGAGGGGGTTGCGTCGGCGCGCGACATCGACAAGGCCTTGAAGCTGGGGCTCAATCATCCTATGGGTCCGTTCGAACTCGTCGATCTGGTGGGCCTCGACACGCGGCTCAGCATCCTCGAGTATCTCCACCGCAGCATGGGCGAGAAGTACCGCCCGTGCCCATTGCTCGCGCAGTACGTCAAGGCCGGACGCCTCGGGCGGAAAGTGGGACGCGGCGTGTACGAATACTACGATTTGACTTGAGACTGACGTGATCAGAATCGATATCTCCGAGTCCGTCGCGACGATGACGATCGATCGCCCGGACGTCAAGAACGCGCTCGATCGGCAGACCGTCGACGAGTGCAGAAGGGCGCTGAGGGATCTGGCGTCAAATCCCGACGCCGGCGTGCTGATCGTCACCGGTGCCGGCGAAACGTCGTTCGTCTCGGGTGCGGACATCAACGACATCCGCGCGCGGGGGCGGGACGAGGGGCTTGCCGCCATCAATTCGTCGCTGTTCGCCGAGATCGAGCGGTTCCCACGCCCGACGATTGCCGCCGTCAACGGCTATGCACTGGGAGGGGGGTGCGAGCTGGCGCTGGCGTGCGACATCCGTATCGCATCCGAGACCGCCAGGTTCGGCCAGCCCGAACTCGGACTCGGGATCATCCCGGGCGCCGGCGCGACGCAGCGCCTCCCGCGGATCGTCGGCATGGGATGGGCGAAGCACCTGATCCTGACCGGAGAAATGATCGACGCGAAGCAGGCGCTTGCGATCGGCCTCGTGACGGCGATCACACCTGCCGGTCAATTGCAGATTCGAGCGCGGGAGCTGGCGAAGAAAGTCCTCCGCCAGGGTCCGCTTGCGGCCCGCCTGTCGAAGCTCGCGCTGAACGCGTCGGCGCGAGTCGATCTCGACTCGGGGCTGGTCATCGAGACGCTCGCGCAGGCGATCTGCTACGCGTCGGAAGACAAGCTCGAGGGAACGTCGGCGTTCCTCGAAAAGCGGAAGGCGAAGTTTACGGGCAAATAAGATGCGTTGGACCGCGCCGGCTGCGAAGCCGCCCGGCGCGGCTAGAAAAACTTCCGCGAAATATTGAAGCCGATGAACCACGAGTCGTTCGACACGCCGCCGCGCGCGATCTGCCCCAGCGTCGTTCCGAAGCCGTTCGAGAAGTTGATCTGGAACGTGTGTCCGCCGACCCGCTTCTCCAGCGCGAAGCTCGCCTGGTTCACACCCGGATCGTAGCCGGCGAGACGCGGCGTGACCTCCGCGACGATGTACGTCGTCGGCCTGATCCGGACGCGCGTGCCAAGACCGAGCATGAACGTGTTGTTGTCGGCGACGACGTCAGACGGCAGCGCATTCGTGTTCACGACGAAGATCGGCTCCACGTAGACCGCGGCCCTGCCCGCAAGCTTCCGCGAGACGAGCGCGCCGAACGCGCCCGAATGCTGGCCGCGCAGATTGTCCGTGCCTTCGTAGGTTGCGATGGCGTCGATCGCCAGCGGGTGCGGACCCTCGCGCCAGAAGCTGTGCTGGCCGAACAGCTCGATCGTGCGATCGCTGGTTCGATGGATGCCCACCTGCGTACCGGGCAGGAGCCCGTATCGCAGCTCGAGCCCTATCTGCGCGCCCGAATCGAAGCCGAAGAAGTTGCTGAGCAGATCGCCGAAGTCCCCCTGTCCGAGGGACCTCGTGAATCGGTGCGTGACCCGGAATGCCAGCTTGTGTTTCGGCAGGCGCAGCGTGACGGGCAGTGCCGCGAGCGTGAAGTCCGGCTGGAGGGCGTCGACCCTCGCATCGGAGAGATTCTGGCTGTCCGGCTGCGGCGACGGCGACGGCGCCGCAGCCGGCTGCGGGACAGGGGGCGGCTCCGCCGGCGTTTGCGCACTCGCCGGCGAAGCAGTCAGGAGGACGGCGAACAGGGCCGCGCCGGATGCAATCGACGCGGCGCGGACATGGCATCGCATGCGAGTAGAGGGCATGGCAGCGTTGACGGGTGGCAAGACGCGTCAGCCCTTAACCGCAATAGCCCGTGCAGGGCCCGGGGTCCGGCGTCGCCGCCGAATTGAAGCTCCCGACCATAGTCGGATGGATCGTGCAGTGGTACGCCACGTTCGCGGCGCCGACCGGGATTGCCGCGCTGGTCCCGCCCGCGGGGATTTCCCCCGTCTGCAGCGAACCGTCGTCCAGCATCACGTGATGTGTGACGATGTCCGTGTTCTTGAACATCACGAGCTGCCCGGCCTGCACCGACGCCGGGTTCGGTGAGAAGGACAGCTTGCCCTTGACGCCGACGATGTTGATCGTAACTGTCGTCGCTCCGCCAGTTCCCCCGTTGGACGGGCTGGTCGGCGCCGACGAACTTCCGCCGCAGGCCGCGAGAGCCGCCGCCGCGGCCAGCAGCATTGCCATTCCTGTTTTCCGCATGAAGAAGGCCTCCAGGTCAAGGCGGAGCAAGTGCGGTGCCCGCCTGGACTGGCCGCAAATCGTTGGATTTACGGTGATTTGACGCGGATCCAGTTACGCGTCGCGTAAGCGTTTACGCGGTGCTGCGGTCCTCGATCCGATGCTTCGCTAGGTAATAACTGAGCGCGCGCTGGCTTATTCCCATGGCTTCGGCCGCGTCCTTCTTGACCCCCCCGGAGCCTTCCAAAGCCCGGCGCACAGTTTCCCGTTCGGCCCAATCCAGGTTCTGCCGGAGATTGAGCGATGGCAGACCGGAAGGCGGCGTCGAAGGGACACCCAGCAGCCGGACGACTTCCGGACCGATCAGGCGTGTGGGAGCGAGGACGACGGCGCGTTCGACCGTATTTTCGAGCTCGCGAACGTTGCCGGGCCAGTCGGCATTCTGAAGCGCCTCGAGCACCCCCGGCGCGAGCCCGTCGATTGCCTTGCCTGCGCGCTGCGCGTGCTTGCGCACGAAGTGTTCGACCAGGATGGGCACGTCCTCGCGCCGTTCGCGGAGGGGCGGAATCTCGATCGGGATGACGTTCAAACGGTAATACAGATCCTCCTGGAACCTGCCGTCGGCAACCATCTGCCGCAGATCGCGATTGGTCGCGGCGATGACCCGGACGTCGACCTTCTGGCTGCGCTCCGAGCCGAGCGGCTCGAACTCACGCTCCTGCAGGACGCGCAGCAGCTTCGCCTGGAGCGCCGGCGCCATCGTGCCGATTTCGTCGAGGAAGATCGTCCCTCCGTCGGCGAGCGCGAACTTTCCCTTCTTGCCGTTGACCGCACCGGTGAACGCGCCGCGCACGTGCCCGAAGAGTTCGGATTCCAGCAGGTTCTCTGGAATCGCGGCGCAGTTCACCTTGATGAGCGGCATGTCGCGCTGCGGGCTGTGGAAGTGGATCGCCCGGGCGACCATCTCCTTGCCGGTGCCGGTTTCGCCCGTCACGAGCACGGTGCTCTTCGTCTTGGCCACGATCTCCGCGGTCCGAATGACATCCTGCATCCGCCGGCTGCGCCCCACGATGCCGTAGTGATTGAACTCCTCATCGCGTTCGCTGATGAGATATCCGTGCTGCGTACGCAGCCGCTGATGATCCAGCGCGCGCGCCGCAACGACGAGCAGTTCGTCGATCTCGAACGGCTTCTGCAGATAGTCGAAGGCGCCCAGCTTGATCGCTTCGATGGCGCTTTCGATCGTCGCGTGGGCCGTCATCATGATGATCTGCGGGCGGTCGGTCTCTGGCGACGAGCCGACCAGCTCGCGGATGACGTCGAGGCCCGTCAGCTCCGGCATCAGGTTATCGATGATGAGGACGTCGAAGAAGCGGCTGGCCAGCAGCCGCTGCGCTTCGCGGGGGCTCTCGGTGGCAAGCACCTCGTGCCCTTCTTCGCGCAGCGCCTGGGCAAGGGCGTTGCGGATCTTGGCCTCATCGTCTACGAGCAGGATCGATCCAGTGACAGTCATGTCTTCGGATGCAGCGGCAGCTCGATGCGGACCTCGGTTCCCCGATCGAGCTGACTCGAAACAGTGATGCGGCCTCCAAGGCCCTCGATGATGTTGCGGGAAATCGCGAGGCCGATTCCCGTGCCGGTACGGCGGGTCGTGAAATACGGATCGAACACGCGTGCGAGATGTTCGGGTGCGATGCCGATGCCGCGATCGCGGACGGTCACGACGACGTGCGTGCCGTCCAGCCGGTGCGTCTCCAGGCGAATTGCCGGGTCGCCGCCGGATGGCGCCGGCCGCGCGTCGACCGCCTGGACGGCATTCGACAGCACGTTCACGAGCACCTGCCGCACCCGTTCGGCGTCCGTCGTCATCGGCGGAATGCGCGGGTCGAGACCCAGCCGGACGCCATGGCGATCGCCGTCGACGGCAGCGGCGCGCACGGCATCCGCGGCCACGGCGTTGAGGTCGGCCTCCGCCAGCTCGAACTTGATCGGCCGCGCGAAATCGAGGACTTCGCTGACGATGCGATTGAGACGTGCAATCTCTTCGTCGATGTCCCGGACGGCGGCGTGCGCCCGTTCGGGCGTGACGTCGTCGCGGCGGAGCCCGCGCAGCGCCGCCTTGATGATCATCAGCGGATTCCGGATCTCGTGCGCGACCACCGTGGAGAGGCGGCCGAGCGACGACAGCCGCTCGCGCTGGCCCGCCTCGCGCTGGAAGCGCTGGATCGAGTCGGTCATCGAATTGAACGTCGTCGCGAGCAGGTGCGCGTCCTCATCCTGCCATCGCGCATCGGCGGGAACCGGGATCCGCCGGGTGAGATCTCCGGTCGCGGCCATTTCCCGCATCGTGGCGGTGATCGCGCCGAGCGGACGCGTCACCGATCGTGCGATCGCATAACTGATCAGTGTTGCGCCCAGCAGTGCGACAACGGCAATGCCTCCGAGCAGCGCGTGAAGACGACGCAGGAACCGCAGCTGCTCGGTGCGCGAGCGCAGGACCACCACGGTCGGCTCGCCTGCGGTGCCCGCCGGCCCGAGCGGCTCCGCGAGCGCGATGTATTCTGCGCCGTTCAGGTCGAGGCTGGGGGTAAAACCGCGCGTCGACAGCACGGCGGCGACTTTCGGCCAGAGCGTCGGGTCGATCGTGCCCGCCTGGATCACGCCACGGGCGCCGAAGACGATGTCGCTGTTCGTCAGCATCTTGAATCGCGCGGCGGCCGTGGAGTCGAGGCTCACGCCGACGATCAGTGCGCCCGCCAGCTCGCGCTCGATGAACACCGGCACCGAGACGACCTGCAGGATCCCGTGTGGAGCGGGCCAGAACGCCGTCATTTCATGCGCGTTCGACGCCTCGTCGAGTCCGGGCTTGGCCAGGAGTTCGGCCTCGGAGATGTCGCCGCCGCCGAACCGCGCAAGCATCCGTCCGCGCCGGACGATCACGAATACGTCGGCCTTGAGCTGCTGCTGATAGCCGCGTGCGACGTCCTGCACGGTCGCCGGGTCGTTGGTGTCCACGGCGGCTTTGAGCTTTGGCAGGTCGGCCACGAGCCGCGCTTCGTTCTGGAAGTGATCGAACCGCAGCGCGCGATACTCGCCGACGAGCGACGCCGCTTCCTCCAGGCCGTGCTGCAGCTCGCCTTCCGCCTGCCGCGTGACGGCGACATTCACGATGTACATCGCAATCGCGATCGTGACGATGGCGAGCAGCGCCGTCGCGAAGAAGATGCGGTTCGTGAGGGAGGCGAACGCCTTCATCGGACTGAAAAATCAGCGTCCACGTCGCCGCCGCCCTCCGGGATCGTGACGGCCCTTTTCGGCGCGTCGCCACGAATCGTCTCGTTCCAGACGGTCAGCGTGTATGTACCCGGTGGCACGTTTTCGAGGCGATATCGCCCGTCGTCGTCCGTGACGGCGAAGTAGCGGTGCGCGAAGACGAGAATGAACGCGCTCATGTGCGAGTGGATATCGCAGAACACCCGCACGATCCCGGGATGGTCGAACCGGACAGACTTGGAGCGGCCCGTCTCGTAGCGACCCAGATCGAACGATTTTGCCTTCGAGAGTGAGAACACGTTGTGGTATGTGCGGTCGTCGTTCGGAAAATCGACGACCGTCCCCGCCACGATCGCGAGCACGTGCGGCACGAAACTTTCGTTGCGCTGGTCCATGCGGGCGTGCGGCTCTTCGCGCGTGTCAAACGCCGCGCGCGGCGCCGTCTCCAGATACACGACACTCCGTCGACGGTCCATCGGCTCACGGGTGGACGGCATCGCCAATGCTCCGACGTCGGGGCGCGACGGCTCCGGCGCCAGGGGCGTCTTCACGTCGACGCGTCCACGGATCGTTCCAGCCGCGGCGCGGCCTCCGGCGCCTGCGGGCCAGAGCGCAATCGCAGCGGCAACGACGAGGAGCGACACGAACCGGCGCTGGATCATTCAGAACCAGTACGCCAGTTCGGCGGACGGATACGTGCGCTGCCGGACACGGCCGCCATCGCGCCAGTTCGGCTGCACGATCACGCGCAGCGTCAGATTGCGCTGCAGATACACACCGGCACCGAACTCGAGCCGCTCGACCGGCGCGTCCCACTCCGTCGGCTGTCCATCGAACAAGTGCTCTCCCGTTACGCGCGAAAACGTCAGCGTATCCGCACGTCCTGCGACGTACCAACGCGGCGTCACGCGATAGCGTCCTTCAACATATGCCGATGTCGCGGTGAGCGGCTGAGCGACCAGCGGCGTGCCCAACTGGGGAATCGTCCATCGGCTGTGAATCCATTCCGCCCTCACCATCCAGTGATCCCGGGAATACTCTCCGTCGAGCCCGAACGCCGTCTGCGCGTAGGACTCGTCCCCGAGCAGCGGGTGATACTGGTTCTCGATCTCGCCGTTCACGAACTCGCCGTGGGCCGCGGACGCGCCCAGGACCAGTCCGAACAGCGGCCGCCACCCGACACGCGCAGCCACCTGCGGGCCGTCGTTGTCGTCGCTCGTGCGCGGGTTCGAGAGCGTACCCGTCGTCACGGAGGCGGCGACATCGTACCGGTCGGACGCGAAGTTCCCCTCGACGCCCGTATCCCATCGATATGCGCTTACGATAGGGACGCCGGGAGCGGCATATTCGGATCCCACCGGGTAGGATGCCCGCCAGCCGCGGCCACGCATCAGCAGCAGATCGTCGGCATTGCCCGGAATGGCATCGGGCCGGAGCGACGTGAGGTACTGATACGCGAGCGGATAGCCGATGAGCGGGTTGTCATCCACGCGATACGAGCGCCGGGCGAACGAGCCGAATACCGGGGGAATACGCCCGGCCTGAATATCGAACGGGACGTGTGCGAACGGCCGCGCGCGTACATAAAACGCATACGGAACGACATGTTCGCCGTCCTCCGACCGTATTTCGGTCAGCACGGCCAGCCGCGGCCCAATCCGCCACGCACCCGACACCGCCGCCCGGAACATCCGGAGGGCGTTGTGTTCATAGTCGGTGTAGTTGAAGAACGCGATGTCGTCGTGGCTGCTGATCGAAACCGACACGTTCCCGGAGACGGTGACAGCGCCCCCCGCGAACTCCGCCGGCCCGGCCGGCAGCGTTTGCGCGGGCGCCGCAGCCGCGATCGTGAGCGACACCGCCGCACCGCCGGCAATCGTGCGGAAACGTATCATCGTCTGTAGGACGCCTTCGAGGACGAGCGCGGGCCGAACCGCCTCATTATGCGGTATATTTGTGGGATTCCCATGCGGGGCCCGCGCGTTTGCGCGGGGTATTGCGAAAGACTTGCCGGGCGTTTGACGGAGGGATTCGAGCGTGGCGTACATCATCTGCGAACCGTGCATCGGCACGAAGGACTCCGCGTGCGTGGACGTGTGCCCGGTGGACTGCATTCATCCGCGTAAGGACGAGGCCGAGTTCGCGGCGACCGATATGCTTTTCATCCACCCGGACGAGTGCATCGACTGCGGGGCCTGCGTTCCGGCATGTCCCGTTGAAGCGATCTTTGCGCTCGATGAGACCCCTGAAAAGTGGAAGGAGTACATCCCGAAGAACGCGGCGTACTTCCAGAAGTAGCGCGACGTGTTCCGTAAGTCTCTACGCTATACGTAAACCCGTTGGGGGGAGGGCGCGGAGACCCTTCGGGGGGGAGAGGCCGGGGAGGGTTAACTGAGAGGCCACGGAGGCCACGGAGCGCTTAACCATTAAGGGCACGAAGCTCCAGAGACCACGGTGTTCAGGGGACCGAGCTCAGTGGGCGTGAACTGTTGAGTTCAAGGCACTTGGAATCACGTGCTCGACGGCGTTTCATTCATGGTTAGACGCGGCCTGTAACCCTCGCCGCAGCCCAATACCTCCGCGGCCACTCAGTTAACCGTCCCCCGGAAGGGGTACCGTGGCCTCTCACTCTTGCCGGAGCCCAATACTCTCCGTGGCCTCCGTGGCCTCTTAGTAGATCTCTCTGTCTCTCTGTCTCTCTCTCTCTCTCCCCCATCCACTCCCTCTCTCATCACCCGCGGCCCGGCGCTTGCTATACTCGCCCCCGCCATGCGTGCGGCCGTCGTTCTCGTCGCCTCGACGCTCGCGGCCATGCCGTTCGTGCTCGAGGCGCAGGCGCCTCGCACCGCCGACGTCCAGCTGCAATTCGCGAAACTCCTGATGAACGAGGCGCGTTACCGCGACGCGGTCGACGCGTATCGGCGTGCCCTTGCGCTCTCCGACGGCCTGCAGCTGTCCCAGGCGCGCACCGGACTCGCGCAGGCGCTGCTGCGGACGGGCGACTTCGCGAGCGCACGCCAGGTGGCCGAAACCGCGGCGTCCGCCGCTCCCGCCGATGCCGCGATCGCAGCGCTCTATGGCGACACGCTGTGGGCGTCAGGATTGTTCGACGAAGCGGAGCACGCGTATGCGCAGGCGCTCGCGGTGAATCCGGCGGAGGCGCGGGCCCACCACGGTCGGGCCCGCGCGCTCGCCGCGCACAACCGTCTGGACGAGGCGTTTGCCGAGGCGCAGGAAGCGCTGCGGCTCGCCCCGCGCGAAGGAGAGTTCCACCACACCGTTGGCGTCATCTACGAGCGGCAGCGCAAGTTCGACGAAGCGGCCGCCGCGTTCGCCAACTACCTCAATCTGTTGCCGAACCGCGATCGCAGCGATACCGCGGCGTGGACGAAAGCTGAGATCCGCTTTCTCGACGATTTCCACGGCCGCACCCCAATCGACATGGGCCCGGTGAGTCCCGACGCGTCGTGGACCGTTCCCGTCCGCATCGTCCATGAAAAGGTGATCGTCAAGGTCCGGGTGAACAAATCGGGGCCGATTGATTTCGTCCTGGATACGGGAGCGGAGCAGACGGTGTTGACGCGTGACCTCGCTCGCAGCCGCGGTGTCCTCCCGATCACTTACATCCAGAGCGCCGGCGTCGGCGACGTGGGTCTGCGCGGGCTGCAGGTGGGACGGATCGATACCATGGAGATCGGCGGCCTCACCGTCCGCAACGTTCCGTGCCTCATCAAGAACCCGCCGCTCGGCAACCTGCCGTCGCGCGAGCCTGAGAGTTTCTCGCCGCTGGCGCTCGGCCTCTCGATGCGAATCGATTATCAGCGCCAGGAACTGGTACTGGCGCGCACGCTGCCCGACGTCCCGCATGCGACGACGCTGCCGCTGCGCATCTATCGGCTGGCAACGGTTCGGGGGATCGTCAACGGACGCCCGGCGAGCTTTGTTGTCGACACGGGCGGCGAGGTCATCTCGATCAGTCAATCGACGGCCGGCGCGCTGGCGATTTCGCCGGCGCCGCGCCGGATCCCCCTGCGCGTCTACGGCATGTCCGGGTGGGACAAGGATGCCTTCCTGCTTCCGGGCATCGATCTGCAGTTCAGTTCGATCGAGTTTCGGCGCATTCCAGTCGTCGTCTTGAACCTCGATGCGCCGAGCGCGCTCCTGGGCTTCGACGTCGGCGGGATCGTCGGTCACAAATTTTTAAGCCGGTATCGCGTCTCGATCGACATGACTCGCAGCATCCTTGGGCTGGACGGGAACTGATCTCAGCCGCGGTGACGGCAGCAGAAGACCGGAAGAACAGGGGTTCACATAAGCAGATTTCGCCGGGCTTCTGCGCTCCGTCGCTCTTCGTGGGAAAATCGATGCGTGCGGCTGCTACTGATTGCGATCGCTTGCCGCGAGCAGATCGCACCGGGCTTCGAGTTCCTTGCGCGCGGTGAGACGGTCTGACCGGCGCGCCTCGGCGGCGATCACCTTCTGGCGGTCCTCTTCGGTCTCGACGATGAGTCCGGGGATCTGCACGCGCTGGCCGTCGCGCGAGATCGCGACGAACGTCAGGAACGCGCGGCTGGTCAGCCGGCGGATGCCCGTCGTCGTTTCCTCCGAGAACACCTCGACCTCCACTTCGAGCGATGTGGTCCACGCCGCTGTGACCCTCGCGCGCAGGATGATGAGATCCCCGACTTTGATCGGGTGAAGGAACTGCAGACCGTCCACTGCCGCCGTGACCAGCAGGCTGCGGGTGTGACGATGACACGCGATCGCGCCGGCGATATCGATGAGATGCATCACGGTGCCGCCGAGGATGAACCCGAGCGGGTTCGCATCGTTCGGCAGGACGACCTGCACCATCTCGGTTGCGCTCTCGGAGGCGCGCTTCGGCGCCGCCGGCGCCGTGCCGGTCAGTTGTTGTGGCATTTCGCGTCGATGAAGGACTTCACCGAGAGCCGCAGTTCGGGCGGAAGGTCTTCCTCGCGGAGCGACCGCAGCATCGACACGGTGCTCTCATACGTGCGGAGCTGCGCGACGCAGCGGGGGCAGCGGCGCAGGTGGTCGTCCAGTTCGGCCCGCAGGGGGGCAGGGAGCTGCCGCTCGAGGTAGTCCGCAAGCAGCTTCACGACCGAACCGCAGCCGCAGCCCATGGTCTGATTGTGACACAGCGCGCGCCGACGATGGAGGTCGGGGTAACTCCCAACTCCCAAGTGAAATGGGGACAGTCCCCATTTTTCGCAAAAAATGGGGACAGCCTGTTGGGAATAGGATTGATGCGAGTTCCTAGAAGTCGTATCCGATCCAGACGGAGAACTTGGCGCGCCGGAGCCAGTGGCTGCCGCTCGAGTCGCCGTCCAGCGCGGCCCGATACGAGTACACGTAATCTTCCCAGTTGCGGTTGAACAGCGTGCGCCACGCCCAGTCGAAATGGATGGGGAAGCCCAGGGCGAACGTCTCCAGGCCGAGGCCGTACGAGGCGCGGCTGTCGACCAGCCGGAACCCCGACACGTCGATCGGCGGTCCATAGACCGGCGTCACCGCGCCGCTGATCAAGTCCTGCTGGTACCCGATGACGGGTTGCAGGCCTGTCTGCGTGGAGCTGGAGGTCAGCGTCAGCGGGATACCCTCGAACTGCGAAGCCCCGAAGTTGGCGAACATCACTGCCCGCAGGCCGCCGATCACACCGAACGGCGTCAGCGCCGCTTCGAAGAGCGGAAAGCGCAGCTCGGCGTTCGAGAAGAACGCCTTGTTGCCCGTGAACTCCAGATAGTCATAGCCGCGCATCTCGGAGTTGCCGCCGTAGAACAAGTACGACGGATAGTCGCCCCAGCTGGTCAGTCCGCGGAAACGGAACGCGAGAACACCGTTGCTTGCCAGGCGGATGTATTTGCGCGCGTCCACGTCCGCCGTCTGCCTCGAGAGCAGGCCGCCGAACTTCGGAGCGAACTCGAAGCCTGCGCGCAGCGTGTCGCCAGACAGCGGACCGTACTCGCGGAAGATCGTGGTCTCGCGCACGTACGCGGCCGCGAGCGGCGCGATGGTCCCGTTCGCGAAGACCGGCTGGCCGTACTGATCGATCTGATACTGCTGCGACAGTTGCTGCAGGTCCGGGTTGTCGTATTCCTGCTTGAACTGATAGAGACCGCCTGTCAGCTCGAGGCGCGAGTACCGGTTGAGCGGATAGATTCCGAACGCAATCGCACCTCGCTCCGTCTGCGTCGCGAGCGCGTCGTCGTGGCTGAGGAACGCCAGGCTCGGGTCATAGAGGTAGCCGGCGTAGTTGCCGTAATAGAACTGCGTCTGCGAGAACCCCTGCAGCGCGTATTGCAGCCGCCGGGACAGGTTCACGTACTGCACCGACAGCGTGCGGTACTGCGAAATCGACTCGGCGAACACGTTGAACTGCTGATCGCCCAGCACGTCGGTGAACGTCACCTGGGTGCCGCCGAAGACATCGCCGCTGCTCGTGATCCCGACGTTCACCGGCGGGCGGCCTTCAAGGAACATCTTCTCGAACTTCTTCTTGTCGCGCTCGTTTTCCTTGACGAGGGTATGCGTCAGCGGAGGCTGGAAGTCGATCACCGGTCCCGGTGCGCCGAAGTCCGCGCTCGCCACCGTATGCAGCGGGTCCTTCTGCGCCGGAATCAGATGAATTCCGTATTCACCCTTGTAGTACGAAACGAACGCGATCTTCTCCTGCTTCGATTCGTCGCGCAGCGGCACGGGGGACACGTTGCCGCCAAGCGCGTCCGTGTACTGCCTCAGTTCGCCGGTCTTCAGGCTCAGCGTCCAGATGTTGTAGATGTTGCCGTTGCGCGCGACGTCAGGGCTGATCGGCTCCGTCGGATCCACCGCGGTCGACGGGAACACGATGGTGTCGGCGTCGATGAACTTCGCCGACCCGTCGTCGTGCGTGCCGAAGGTCAGCTGCGTTTTCTTCCCGGAATCCAGATCGAGGCGGAACAGCTTGTTGTTGCCGCTCACCCGCGCGATGTAGACGATCGACTTGCCGTCGAGCGCCCAGCTCGGTCCGTAGTCGCCGAACGGATCGTTGGTCAGGT
>Ga0310811_10001793_pt1 | contig 26668 bp, 13 predicted proteins | sample YCmetagenome_FD_207642 | JGI IMG/M metagenome (GOLD analysis project Ga0310811, IMG submission 207642) | Soil microbial communities from experimental microcosm in Duke University, North Carolina, United States - YC | ecosystem: Engineered > Artificial ecosystem > Soil microcosm > Unclassified ... | reverse complement strand
AGGGGTGATCATGCATTCAACCGTGTGGAATCGCTTGGTGCGGGCGGGCGCGCTGGTAGCGATCGGAGCCTTCGGGCTCGCGACCGTGGCGGCCGCGAAGCCGGCGCCGCGGCCGGGACGGCGCGCGCTGAATCTCTTCGCGAGCTCCGGCCTCCTGCTCCAGGCCAACCGCCTTCAGTGCGGTGTCGATAACGTCGGGCAGGTCTGCGTCGCCTTCTCCGGATCTCCGGTGGGCGGCGGCGGGTTCTGGCCCAAAGGCACGCCCGACCAATACATCTTCAACTCCGGCCTGCAGCTGGCCGGCGTCGTCAATCCGGCGATCTCGGGATTCGCGTGGGCGGGCGATACCGCCGGCGCGTTCTTCTTCGATCCGCGCGGCGACCAGGGCGCAGGCGACGCGCTCGGCCAGATCTACAACTCGTTGGATCCGTCCGATCTGGACAACTGGCCCGTCGGCGCCGTGGTGCGCGACCCGAGCGTGTACAACCCGGTGCTGCTCGGACAGAAAAAGATCTCCGACGGCGACTCGTGGGTCCGCTACTGGGAGGGTAACCCGACGCAGCTCGGCGGCCGCGAGCACCCGATGGGCATCATGGTCGACCAGCGCTCGATGTCGTGGAACTTCCCGGTGGGCAACGAAGACATCCTGTACTTCGTGTTCACCTTCTATAACATCACCGCGCGCAACGCCGCAGCATACGCGGGCCTCGATCCGGCGATTCGGGACGAGGTCGCGGCCGTCGGCGCGCGGTTCCAGGATCTCAACGAGACCAAGTTCGGCATTCAAATTCCCGACTCGGGCTACACGTTGACGAGCTTGTACGCAGCGTTCGGTATGGACGCCGACGTCGCCGTGTTCAACCAGAACTACGGCACCGCGTTCCTGCCGTTCAACATCGGCTCCATCTACTCGGGTACGTTCCTGCCGGAAGTCGGCTGGGTGTTCCCGAGCTCGATCTTCGGCCCGCCGTTCTTCCCGGGCGCCGGCTTCATCGGCGTGAAGTACCTGAAGTCGCCCGAGGATACGCCGGGGCACCAGGTGGGACTGACGTTGTTCGGGATGACCACCAATAGCAGCCAGTTCCCCGACGCGGTCGGCGACCACCTGCTGTATCGCCGCCTGTCCGGCTACCTCGGCGCCGCGGACAATCCCTGCAGTCCGTTCACCAATCCCGCGACGGCGCGGGCCCGCCGGTTGTGCTACCTGGCGCAGATCCAGGACGATGCCCGTTTCTATCAGGCCTCCGGCCCGTTCAGTCTCGCGCCGGGGCAGTCGCAGACGATCGTCGTGGCGTACATCAACGCCGCACCGGTGGCGACGCCGGGCGTGGTGCAGGGTGGTGATACGAAGCCTGGCGTGCCGTTCACGGGTGACTCGATCGCGGCCAATCCCGCGACGCACCTCCGCCCGATCGACCGCGTGGCCGGGTGGGCGGGGCAGTCCGACGCCAACAGCGACGGCATCATCGAGCAGAACGAGGTCCAGACGACGCCGCGCTCGCTGCTCAACAAGGCGCTCGTGGCGCAGGCGGTGTTCGACGCGAAGTTCCTGCTGCCGAACGCGCCCGCCTCGCCGCAGTTCTTCCTCGTGCCCGGTGACAACAACGTCACGGTGGTGTGGCAGAAGAGCGAAACGGAAACCACGGGCGATCTGTACTTCAACATCGCCTCGCGGCCGTTCAACGAGGATACGGTACGCGACTCGCTTGGCGTCGTCATCCGCATCGATAGCACGCAGAACGCCCTCTACGATCCGAACTTCCGCAAGTTCGACGTCGAAGGGTACCGGATCTACCGCGGCCGGACCTCGAGCGATCTCCAGCTCGTGGCGCAGTTCGACTACGCCGGCACGCAGTTCGTCGATTTCACGGGCGCCATCGCCTACGGTGACCTGAACGGGGACGGTAAGGTGCAGTGTGCCCCCGAGCTCGGATTGCAGGCCGACTGCCCGACGTTCCCGCCCGGATTTGACACCACGTGGGTGAAAACGACGAGCTTCCCAACCGAGCTCACCGGTCCGATCGTGCAGGTCAAGGCGGGCGACCGCGTGCAGCTGGCGAGCGGCGACGTCATCAATCTCGTCGCTGATACTGCGGTGACGGGTGGCGCGAGCGGTTTCCCGGCGCTCACCAACACCGGCGTGTCGTTCGCGTTTACCGACAACAACGTGCGCAACGGTTTCACGTACCATTACTCCGTTACCGCGTTCGACGTGAATTCGGTCAAATCGGGACCAAGCTCGCTCGAATCCACGCGCATCACGAAAACCGTGACGCCGCGGGCTTCGTCGGGACAAGAGGTGGCCGGCGTGTTGTCGCCGCAGGAGCTGCTGGCTGCTAACGGTTCGGTCCTCAACGCGGCGGCGGCGGTGCCGACGATCAACGCCACGACCGGAGAGTTCTCCGGCCCGATGCCGCCGACCGATGGCATTCAAGTCGGCCTGGCCGCGTTCCTCCCGCAGCTACTCGGAAACGGCAGCCTGACCGTCAAGATCGACTCGATCCAGGCGGGCGTTGGGGCGGCGGACGTAACCCCCGGGCTCGACCGCGCGGCCATTTTCTACATGACCGGACAGGGTGCCGGCGCGCCGGTGCAATTCACCGTGCCGCTCGCATACGACGGCACGGACGGCGACGCGACGAATACCGCGCCGTTCGAAGCCACGGCGGTCGATTCCGCGAAGTCGGTGCGGTTCGGCGGCAATCAATCCTTCTCGTTGTTCGGGCAGGCGACGGTGAGTGCGCCGGGAACCTGGCGACTCACGGGGCACGGTCGCGGCGACGCGAACGGTAGTCCGGTGGGTCCCGCGGGCTCGGACGCCCTCAACGGGCCGCGGTGGTGGACCGGTTCGGCCAATGAGAACACGGCGGACCCGAATAGCGGCGTATGCGCACCCGCGACGGGCGCCTGCAACAACAGCGTGACGGTGCCGAATATCGCGCTGAGCGCCGGCACGATTGCGGGTGTGACGATTGCGAACATCCAGGCGTACAACACGGTGCCGAGCACGCAGATGCGTGTCGTGGAGACTTCGACGGGCACCGTGGCACGTGCCGCAGACTTCCATGTTGTCTGGGGCGCGGCTGGCGCGATCGACACCGTGTGGGACGACACGCACGGTGTGCCTGTGGCGTTCAGCGCGCGCGTTGGTCCGACATGGGGCATTCTGAACCAGGCCTCGTTCACCAGCACGCCGCAGGCTTCTACAGGCGACGGAAAGAACGGCCTGCTGACGTGGGCCGACGTGGCATGTGTCGCTCCGCTGCCGGGGTTCACCGGCCTGTGCGGTGGTCTGGCTGACGCCAGTGCCGCAGTGCTGCAGAACACCGCCGCGCTGAGTCCCATCGCGATCCGGTCTGTCGGGTCGGCGTACGGGGCGGGCGGCGTAGGCGCCGCGGGTTATACCGCCACGGGGAACGGTTTCATCTTCTATCTGGCCGGCCACTTCTTCCTGATGCAAACGGCCGCGCTGCCCACGGCGGGCACGGTCTGGCACCTGCGCACCTACGCGGGCGCTGTGACGGGCTCGTCAGGGTCCTATGGGTTCGTATCGTCCACGCGGCCGCCGAACGTGCCGGGCCTGCGGGTGCGTGTGGCATACACGGGCTCGACGTTCAGCCCGGCCACGACGACGGCGGAAAACCTGAGCCGAATCCATACGTTGCCGGACCCCTACTACGTCTCGAACGCGCTCGAGAACACGGCCAACCAGAAGGTGCTGCAGTTCGTCAACCTTCCGGCGCAGGCGGTCGTGCGGATCTACTCGGTCAGTGGCGTGCTCGTGAACGTGCTGACGCACAACGATCCGACGGGCGGAGGCCTCCTGACCTGGAACCTCCGGAACCGTAACAACCAGTTCGTGGCGTCGGGCGTGTACTTCTATCACGTCGAGGCGCCGGACGGTCAGACCAAGGTCGGCCGGTTCACCGTCGTCAACTTCGCGCCATGAGGAGCTTGACCATGACGAAATATCTCAGCCGGTTCGTGGGCGCGATGGCAGTCGCGATGATGCTGGCGACCCCCGCGTTCGCGCAAACCGGAACGCAGGATAACACGGCGTATGGCGGCGCCGCCGGAGAGTTCTTGCTCCTCGGCGCCGGCGCCCGCGGCACGGCGCTGGGCGGCGCATATTCGGCGCTCACGACCGATGCCACGGCGATGTACTACAACGCCGCCGGCCTGGCGCAGCTCGCCCGGCCGACCGTGATGATCACCTCCAGCTCGTACGTGGCGGATACCAAGTACGCGTGGGCTGGTCTCGCGTTCCCGCTGGGTGGCGGCGTGCGCTCGGTGGGTATCTCGCTGGGTTCGTTCGGCTTCAGCGATCAGCCCATCTACACGCTCGACGATCCGGACGGCAACGGGCGGACGTACTCGGTCCGCCAGACGTTCATCTCGGGCACGCTCGCCCAGAACTTCTCGGACCGGTTCTCCGCGGGCATCTCGTTGAAGTTCATCAACGACCGCCTCGGCACGGCAAAAGCCAATGCCGTGGCGGTGGACTTCGGCACGAACTTCCACGCTTCCGTGGGCGCGCGGCCGATTCGCGCGTCGTTCGTGATTCAGAACCTGGGGACCAACCTCCAGCACACGGGTCAGGACCTGATCGTCGGCGTGACGCGTACGCCGCCGCTCGGCACCGTGGACATTCCGCAGGAGCCGCAGTCGGCCCAGCTGTCGACCGGCTCGTGGACCCTGCCGGTGATGTTCCGCGTGGGCGTGGCGCTCGACCTCGTGGCGCAGGGCTCGAACCGCCTGACTGTGCTGTCGGAGTTCACGCAGCCGAACAACACGAAACCCGGCGCCGGCGCCGGCTTCGAGTGGGCGATGCAGAACATCGGCCAGCGCGGCTTCTCGGTCGCGGCGCGGGGCAGCTACACCGTGATGCCGGACAACCAGACCAGTGACCTGACGATCGGCATCCCGACCAAGGAGTCGAGCGGCTCGTTCACGTCGGACGGCCTGGCGCTGGGCGGCGGCATCGAATACGCCCGCGGCCAGACGCACCTGGGCTTCGACTACGCGTGGAAGAGCCTGGGCACGCTGGGCTCGACCAACTTCCTGACCTTCACCGTGGGGTGGTAAGCAGCCTCACGTGAGATGTAGATGAAGCAAAGAGCAGTCGCAGTGGCGGCGGTGCTGGCGGTCCTCGCGGCCGCGAGCGCCGCCGCCCAGAGCCTCGAGATCGGGGTGACGCGCTTCTATCGAAGCGCGACCCGGCAGACGATCGTGGACGGGTTTGTGCGCGTCCCCTTCGCGCTGCTGGACACCCTGACGCGCGGGGCGAACGGCGTGGCGGCGTACCGCATCGACATCGTGGTGCGGGACAGCGCGAACCTGCAGTTGGTTTCGCAGTCCTGGTCCAAGTCGGTGCCGGCGCGCCTCCTCGCCAGCGAGCGGAGCTCGGCGCTCGAGCACTTCACGTTCGCGGCCAGTCCGGGAACGTACGCGCTCGAGGTGGCCGTGCACGATTCGGCGAGCGGCCGGATCACGCGGGGCGGAACGTCGCTGACGACCTTCGCGCAGTCGCCCGTGGTGTCGGACCTCCTGCTCGCGACGGGGATGCGGATGCCGAGCGGTGCGGATACGACGCTCGGACCAGGAGAGATGCACAAGGGCGGCGCGATCGTCGAAGCCGCCGTGCGGCCGCTGCTCACGCCGCGCCAGGCGCAGCTGGGCTACTACATCGAGTGGTATGGACGCGAGGGACGGCAGGCGGCCGAAACGACGGGCGTGAGCGTGCGGGTCACGCGGGCGGATGGGTCCCCCGTCGTGACGACCCCCGCGCAGCGGGTGCCGTTCCAGGCCGGAGGTGGAGTGACGCGCGCGATGGTGGATCTCGCGGGCCTGCCGCCCGGTGAGTACGGCTTCGAGGTGATCGTGCAGGGCAAGGACACGACGGTCTCGCGGCGCGGGCCGTTCCGCATGGCGGGCCTCGAGACGGTGGCGGTTGCGGACGTACCCGCCGCCGACATCTTCGAGAGCAAGAGCGAGGCGGCGCTAGACACGCTGTACGCGCCGTTGATTTATCTGATGACGTCGGACGAGACGGGCATGTACAGCACCTTGACGGTGGAAGGGAAACGCACCTACCTGCGGCGGTTCTGGGCCAGGCGCGATCCTTCACCCGGAACGGCCGACAACGAAGTGATGGCGGCGTTCTACGCGCGGATCGGCGAGGCGAATCGCCGCTTCCGCGAGGGCGGCGCGGCGGAGATTCCGGGCTGGCGGACCGACCGGGGGCGGATCTTCATCAAGTACGGCCCGCCCAACGAGGTGATGCAGCGTCCCCAGGCCGGCAGCACGCTGCCGTATGAAGTCTGGAAATACTCGCGCGGACGCGCGCTGAAATATGTGTTCATGGATTTCACGCAGTTCGGAAATTACTCGTTGATCTGGACGGACGACCGCCGCGAGCCGAGCCGACCCAACTGGGAATCATTGCTCGGTCCCGAAGCGCTCGAGGAAGTCCAGCGATTCTAACCACGTGGCTTTACATCAAGCGAGGTTTGGCATGAAGCGTCGTCTTTTCGGAGCCTTCGGCGTCCTGGCCATCGCCGCCGCCGTGTCCGTCGGGGGGTGCAAGAGCGATCCGCTCTCCGACTCGGACGGCATTCCGGCGCAACTGGTGACCGACTTTACGCATCTGCAGATCGGAGTCGGGCAAACGGCATCGGTGACCGCGAGCGTGCTCGACGCGCGCGCGACTGCGCTGCCCATCCCCGTGACGTTCACGGCCTGCAGCGCGGTCGTGCTCGCCGCCACCGACACGAGCTACCACCCGATACCGGCCACCTCGTCGCGCGCGGTCATCACCGCGCAGACGCCTGCTCCCACGTGCGTGGTGGCAGCCGCCGCGGGCTTCCAGGACACCATTACGGTCTCGGCGGTGCCGCTGACCTTCACGGGCGCGTTGTCGAGCACGACACCGCAAGGCGGTGATACCCTGGTGATCGCTTCCACGCCGCAGCTCAAGTTCGATACCGCAACGGTTGCCGTGACGTTCGGCGCTGGCGTTGTCGTTCCGGGGACGATCATCGCGAAGAGCACCGACACCATACGCGTGCTGGTGCCCTTCTCGACGGCGGCTCCGATCACGATTGCCGGTGTGCTGGTGACCTCATACACGCCGCCGCTGGCGGTGACTCTGCCGTCGTCCGTGACCGTGACACAGACCGGCGACCTATGGGGAACCGGTGACACTTCATACGCGACCGCGCCGACGATTCCGATTCCCCCCGCGGGAGCGAGTTTCAAGATGCTGACGAACTTCGGTCCCGCGAACGGGCCGAACTGCGCCGAGTTTGGTCCGCCGTCGCCTAGCAACTCGATCGGCCCCTGCGTGATCTACAAGTTCACGCTCGCGGCGCCGACGGCGCTCACATTCTCCACCGCCTGGCCCACCACAGGCGATATGGATACGTACGTGTGTGATGCGAGCGGGCTGGCAGGCTGCTTCGAGAGCGGCGGGAGCGGGGCGGGATCCAACAATCCCGAGGTGATCAGCACGGCCACTTACGCCGCGGGGACGCATTACTTCGTGATCGAGCAATTCCGCGGCCCGCAGCCGAATAACATGGTGGTGACGATTACGGCGCCGTAACTCTCGCCCCCCAGTTGGTTATCGAGGCCCCGGTGCGGTTGCCGGGGCCTCGGTGTTTGTGGCGGCAGGCACGAGCGCCGCCAGCACCACCGCCGCCCATACCGCCGATCCCACGGCGACGTGCGCCGCCTGCACACCGCGCGGCAACCCAGCCAGCACCAGCGTCGCGCCGAGCGCAACCTGCAACACGACGAGGCCGAGCACGATGAGCGGCGCGCGGCTCTGCGTCCGCCACGCCCACACGAGCACGCCGGCCGCCAGTGAGTAGGCCAGCAGACGATGGATCCACTGCACGAGCGCGAGCGGCCCGGCCGTGATCCAGATCTGCCCGTTGCAGAGCGGGAAGCCGCCGCACGCGGCCGCGGCGCCGACATTGGCAGTGAGGGCGCCGAACAAGACGGTGACGAACGCGAGCGACAGGAGGAGCCGAGAGCCGAGAGTCGGGACCGCGAGCGGGCGGTCCATCGCAATCCGAAGGAGCACGGCGAGCAGCAGCATCGCTGTGCCGAGATGGAGGACGATGCTCCACGCCGGTAGTTCCAGCTTCACCGTGATAGCGCCGAGCGCGATTTGGAGGATGAGGAGGAGGACGGCGACAGCGGACGGGCGGACGGCCAGACGGCCGGACGGGCGGTTGAGCCACCAGTCGTATGCTGCCAGCGCCACCACGAGAAACGAGACCAGCGCCGCGACGAGCCGATGACTCCACTCGATCAGCGTCCCGATGTCATTCAGCGGCGGAAATAGATGACCGTTGCAGAGCGGCCAGTGATCGCCGCAGCCGAGTCCCGAGTGTGTGATGCGAACGATGCCGCCGAGGACAATGAGGAGGTAGGTGCTGACGGCGGCGGCCCAGGCGAGCGTTTTGAATCCTCTCATAGGCCGCGAAATGTATATTCCCAAACCCATGTCCACACCCTTGATGCCCGCCGATCGCTGGGGCGAGCGCCTCATCCGCCGACTCGGTCTCTGGAGCGCCGTCGCCGTGCTGGTCGGCTCGACGATCGGCAGCGGCATCTTCCGCACGCCCGCCGGAGTCGCGCAGCGCATCGACGACGTGCCGCTGTTCCTGCTCGCCTGGGTCGTCGGCGCGGTCGTCGTGCTGTGCGGCGCGCTCACGTACTCGGAGCTCGCCGCCGCATTCCCGCGCTCGGGCGGCGTGTACGTGTTCGTGCGCGAGTCGTTCGGGCTGCTGCCCGCGTTTCTCTTTTCGTGGGCCGAGCTGTGGGTCATCCGGCCCGGTGCGTTCGGCGCGATCGGCATCACCGCCTCGGCATACACGCTGCGCACGCTCGGCCATGATCCAGCGGCGGTCGTCGCGAGCATCGGGCCGCTGCACATCGCCGCCGAGCAGATCCTCGGCGCCGGATACATCCTGCTCGTCGGCACCGTGAACTTCTTCGGCATCCACCGCGGCGCGATTCTCCAGAACCTGAGCACCGTCTTCAAAATCGGCGCGCTCGCCCTGCTCGTGGTGGTCGGTTTCGCGCTCGGCAAGCAGGCGGAATACCCGACCGGCGGCATGCTCGCGCAGCACGCGAGCGTCGGACTGTCGCCGTTCCTGCTCGCCATGGTATCGATTCTCTGGGCCTACGACGGCTGGGCCGATCTCGCGTTCGTGGGCGGGGAAGTGCTGCGGCCGCAGAAGACGCTGCCGCGCGCGCTGCTGATCGGCACGTCGATCGTGGTGGTGCTCTATCTGTCAGCGAATCTCGTGTACCTCTATCTGATGCCGATCCAGCAGATCAAGGGCGCGGAGCTCGTGGCCGCCGACGTCGCGCAGCTCGTGATTGGTCCGGCGGGCGTGATCGTCGTGTCGGCCGCGATCGCGGTGAGCACGTTCGGGACGCTGAACGGCTCGATGATGACGGCGCCGCGCATCTTCTTCGCCGCCGCCGAGGACGGGCTGTTTCCCCAGGCGATCGCGCGCGTCGATCCCAGGAACCATGCGCCCACCGGGGCGATCGTGCTGATGACGGTCATGGGAATGCTGTTCATCCTGGTGCGGAAGTTTACCGCGCTGGCCGATCAGTTCATCATCGGGATCTGGCCGTTCTACGCGCTGGCGGTCGCGGGCGTGTACGTCCTGCGACGCACGCGGCCGCGGCTCGAGCGGCCGTACCGCACGTGGGGCTATCCCGTCGTTCCGGTCGTATTCCTCGTCGCCGCGCTGTTCGTGCTGGGCAACTATCTGATTCGTGAGACGTTGAGCTTCGCCGTCGACATCGGGATCATCCTGTCGGGCATTCCGTTCTATCTCTTGCTCCAGCGCCGCCAGCGACGCGCGCCGCCGCCGGCCTTCTCCGCCCACCAATAGAAGCCGAAGGGCGCGATCGCTCGCGCCCTCCGCTTGATGCCCGTCCGCCCGTCCGCCCGTCCGCCCGTCTAAAAGGCGTACCGCAGCGTCAACTGCACCTGATAGTTGCTACTGAGCAGCGCCCGGCTCTCGAACGGCTTGGCCTTCAACGTCGTCGCGTCAAACAGCCGCGAATCGAGCGTGAAGATGGGCATCGAGGTCTGCAGGGACCCCGGGCTGCGGCCCTGCTGAATCAGCGCCGACTGGTTGTTGTTCGTCGCCGACAGCGTCGGCAACTTGATCTGGCCCCAGTCGTGGTTGATCAGGTTCAGGAAGTTGAAGATGTCGAGCTGCAGCGAGAGCTGCTGGCCGCGGATCGCCGGAATCGCCTGCCGCACCGAGACGTCGAGGCGGTTCTGCCACGGGCTGCGGCAGCTGTTGCGCTCCATGATCCGGCCGCGCTGGCGATCGAGGCACGGCTGCGAGCTGATGAAGTTCTCGAACGCCTGCGCCATCGCCGGGTTCGGCGTGAACACCCCGCCGGCCGACGTGCCGATCTGCACTTCGCTCACGTCCTTCGCGTTGCGCGGGATGTAGATCGGATCGTTGCCGTTGACGAGATCGCCGTTCAAGTCGCCGTTGGTGACGTACACGAACGGCACGCCCGACGTCCCCTCGTAATACACCGTGATGTCCGTCAGCCACGGCAGCGTGTACGTCCCGTAGGCCTGGAGCCGGCTCGGCCGCGAGAAGTTCGACGTCGTCGCCACGAGGTCGTCGTGAGCGTTCGACAGCTGTCGGCCGAACCGGAAGTTCGAGATCGCGCGGTCGGAGGTGAGGCTCTGGACGTCGTTCGACTTCATGTACGTGTAGGCGACCGTCGCCTCGAACTTGTCGGAGAAGCGGCGGTGGATCTGGCTGGACAGCGAGTAGTTGTAGTCCTTCGATTCGTTCGTGACCTCGATGAGGCCCTCGCTGAACGCCACGCCGCGCAGCGACGTGAGCCAGCGCTGGCCGTTGTTGACCACGCTCCCATTGGCGAGGATCGTATCGGCGTACATCACGCGGCCGTCGCGGTCGCGGTACACCACACCGTTCGTGGAATCGACGAGGCGGGGGCCCTTGAGGTTTGCGTCCTGCACCAGCACGCCGTTGATCGCCTTGCGGTACAGCCCTTCGACCGTCAGCACGAATCCGCCCGGCAGCTCGCGGTCGAACCCGGCCGATACACCGAAGAACTGCGGATACTTGAAATTCGGATCGGTGATGTTGACGCCGAGCGTCCCCGCCTGGCCCGGTCCGGGCGCCGGCTGGCCGGCGCAGGAGGTCGGCAGGTTCTTCACGTCGAGCGTGAACGCCGGCACCTGCCCGGCCACGGTGCATGACAGCCGCACCAGGCCAAGGCCGGTGTTGGCGTATGCGTTGCCGAGCATGATGTACGGCGGCGGGCCGGTGAAGACGCCGATGTTGCCGCGGATCTGATTGCGCGTCGATCCGCCGGGATTGTAGTTGAAGCCGATGCGTGGCGAGATCAACATCGACGAGCCGGGCTTCGTGCTCGTGTTCACGCTGAGTCGCCCGGCTGACGCCGAGTCGAACTTCACGCGCAGCGTGTCATTCTCCGGCGGCGTGTCGGGCAGCGTGGGCATGTCGGCGCGGAGGCCGGCGGTGATGGTCAGGCGATCGTTCACGGCCCACTGGTCCTGGCCGTAGAAGCTGTACACGTTGACGTGGAAGTCTGCCGGAATGTCGGCGGCGTTCTGGCTGTTGGCGTATCCCACGGCATAACCGGCCGCATGTCCTGCGGCGAGGCTGTCGGCGTTCAGGAACTTGTACACGCCGAACGACCCCTGCGCGAAGTTGTTGAAGATGTGCGTCCGGTCGAGGCGGCCGCCGACGGTGAACGTATGAGCGCCCTTCGGGATCGTGACGTTGTCCACGGTCTCGAAGATCTTCTGGTCCAGCAGGTTGCCCGGTGAGAACTGCTCTGTCCCGAGGGTCACGACGCGACGCGTGGTGCCGAGCAGTACGCCGACGCTGATCTCGGGTGCCTGCACCGGCACGATGCGCTCGTCCTTGATCGTGCTGTAACCCACGATCAGCTCGTTCGAGATGCCGCTCCCGAAGTTCGAGTAGAGCTGCGCCGTGGTCGAGTTGTTGTGCGCGTCGCGCTTGAACCCGTTGGAGCCGAGCCGGTAACCGGAGTTCTGCGTCAACGGATCGGACGTGTAGACGTTCGTCACCGAGCGCGAGAAGTCGTCCTGCGTGTCGTGATTGATGATCTGCCGGATCACGAACCGGTGCGTGGGGGAGATCTGCCAGTCGAGCCGGCCGAACAGGTTCGAGAGCGGCGTGCCCTTTTGGACGGGGCCGACGTCCCCTGCGTTGAAGCCCAGCCCGTTCATGATGTTGATGATCCGCTGGACCGAGTCGAGCGGGATGATCGGGTCGTTCGGGGCCGGCGACGGCTGACCCGCCAGATAGAAGGCGCCGGACGCGGGGTCGTTGCGCGACTGCCACTCGGGCGCCACGAAGAACTGCAGCTTGTTCCTGATGATGGGGCCGCCGGCCGTGAAGCCATACTGCTTGACGTCGAACGCCGGCACGCGGATCGCGGAACCGACGAGCTGCACGCCCTCGATATCGTTGCTGTTGCGATAGGTGTAGGTGGCGCCACCGTGGTACTCGTTGGTGCCGCTCTTCGTGACCGCGTTGACCAACATGCCCGCGAAGTTGCCCTGGCGCACGTCGGTGGGTGTGAACATCACGCGGAACTCCTTCACCGCGTCGACGCCGATGATCTTGCCGCCGGCGCTGCCGCCCGGCACGCCGCTCGTCGCGGCGAGGTTGAAGCGCTCGCCCTGGTTGGCGCCGTCGATCGTGATTGTGTTGTAGCGGTTATAGGCGCCCGCGCCGCTCGCCGCGCCGCTCGCCGGAAAGGTCACCTGCGGCGCGAGCTTCAGCTGGTCGATGAAGTCACGGCTCAGCGTCGGGATGCGCCGCACCAGGGTGTCGGAGATCTGTGTCGAGACGCCTTGGCGGGTCGGCGCGAATTCGGCGGTTGCCGGGGCGCTGATGCTGACGGCCTGCAGCTCGACCGCCTGGGCCACGAGCTCGGCATCGACGCGCGTCGTCTCGGAGAGCTTCACGGTCACGCCTTCGTGCGTGTACGGGCGGTACCCGATCACCCGAATCGCGACCGTGTACGGCCCGCCCGTCTCCAATCCCTGGACCAGGTATTGGCCGTTGGCGCGGCTGCGGGTCTGCGTGGTGAACCCCGTTCCGCGATTCGTCACCTGGACGGAGGCCTCCGCGACGGGCTGGCCCTTGTCGTCGGTGACTTTGCCGCCGATCGCGCCGGTCGTCACGCCTTGGGCGAGCAGCACGCCGCCCGGGAGCATCGCAAGAACCGCCGCGGCCATCACGGCCCGGCTTGAGCCAACGATCCAGCGCATGGATGGACCTTTCCTTCGAGGGAACGGATGCAAGTTGCGGGTACCCATTTTAGACCGGGGAGAAAGTCGCCCGCCCCTTACACCTCGTCAAGGACGCTAGGTCGGGGCTTTACGCAGGAGATACACCGCCGAGACGGCGACGAGAAGATTCGGCGTCCACGCCGCGAGCAGCGGCGGCATCACGCCGCCCGCGCCCACCGCCTTCGCGAGCTGGAACATCAGCAGCACGATGAACGTGGTCGCGAGACTCGCCGCCACGCCCCACGCGGCGCCGCTCTTGGGATTCGAGATCGCCAGCGGCGCGCCGAAGAGCGCGATCAACAGGCAGATGAACGGAATCGCGATCTTGAGCGCGAGCTCCACCTGCAGCTTCTTCACGTTCGAGCCGGAGCGTGCCAGCGCCTCGATGTAGCGGTCCAGCTCCCCGTAGCGCATCTCGTCCGGCGCCTTCGGCTCGGCCAGCAGATCGGCCGGGGTCTCCTTGAGCGTGCGCGAGCGCAGCGAATCGAACTCGAACGCGAACTCGCCCTCGGGCTGCGAGCCCTCGAAGTAGCGGATCGTGCCGCGATGCAGCGTCCAGCGCGGCGGCTTCGTCGCGCTCTTGCCCGTATCGCTGTAGATCGCGCGCTGCGCCGCGAGCACGATCGTGGGGTAGGCGTCGCCCGTGCCTTCGCGCTCGAGGATGAGATCGGTCATCTCGCGCGAGCGCAGCTCCAGCGCGCGAATCGCGTACACCCAGCCGCGGTCGGCGCGGTAGACGAAGTTGTAGCGCGAGCTGGTCGAGCGAATCGCCTTTTCGCCGAGCAGCTCGAGCCGCCGCGCCGTGGCCACCGGCGCGATCTCGCCGAGCAGCAGCCCGGCGACGAACGACGTGCCCGCGGCGAGAAACAGCGGCCGCACGAGGCGATGGAACGAGATTCCGGAGGCCTTCGCCGCCGTCAGCTCCGAATGGCGACCCAGCGTCCCGACCGTAAACACCGTGGCGAACAGCACGGCGACCGGCAAGACCAGGAACATCTTCTCCGGCAGGTCGAAGACGTACGACAGCGCCACCGCGCTCGACGTGATACCGCGGCCGAGATACGTGTCGAGCTTGTCGGTGAGATCGATGACGATGACGAGGATCGGAAAGCCGAGCAGCGTGATGAGGAAGACGCGGAGCCACTCCCGCAGCAAGTAGCGATCGAGGGTGTTCCCGAGAAATGCTTGCGGCTTGCGGACTGCGGAGAGAATGTTCATCGGCCCCGCAATCCGAAATCCACGATCCGCAATCGCCGCACCCAGCCGAACAGCGTCTGCTTGAGCTCGTCCCAATCGCCGCCGTGTGCCGTGCTGCCGGCGCGCCGCACCGCCCAGAGCATCGGGATCGCGATCAGCAGAAAGATCAGGTTGGGCGTCCACATCGAGAAGAACGGCGAGACGATCAGCCGATTGCCCAGCTCCTCGCCGCCGATCAGCCCGACGTAATAGATCGAAAACACGGCGAGGCTCGTGCCGATCACAAGACCGACGCCGCCGCGCGGATAGCGGATCGCGATCGGCATCCCGAGCAGCGCGAACACGATGCAAGCGATCGAGATCGCGAGCTTCTTCTGGATCTCCACTTCGTAGATGGCGGCACGCTGGCGCGCCGAGCGCACGCGTTGCTCGAACGCCGACAACGCGATGGGCGCCTGCGCGACGTTCGTGATTACCTTGGGCGGCGCGGGCGGCGCGGGCGGCGTGCGCGCCTGCGAGGGGTTCTGTGTCTCGGCCGCATGCGCGCTGTCGGGCGTCACCAGGTGACCCAGGAATGCCAGCAGCTTGCAGTAGGTGCTTGGAGGCGGTGGGCTGGTGTCCACAGGCTCGGGAGGCAGGGGCGTGAGATGGCTGATGCGTCGCAGCTCGACGCGCACCGCGGCAATCGATTCGCGTCGCACTCTGGTCTCGTCGATTCGCGCGCGACCCACGACGTCCTGCATCTGGCAGATCGCCATCTCGCGGTCGCTGCGATATTCGTCGTTCTGCGTGGTCTCGAACGTATTGCTGACGCCCGCGACTTTGATCCGGTTGACGCTGTAGAACGTCCGGTTGAAGTGATTCGGATCGGAGCGCTGGACCTCGTGCACCTCGCCGTCGCGCAGCGTCAGATAGAGGTCCGTGCCGCCGGTGCTGTACGCCATACGGCCGGAATCGGCCATGATGATGCGGCGGCGCTCGGGATCGCCGAGGTCGTAGATCGTCACGTCGCTCAAGGCGTTGGTCGCCGGGTCGATGCGCGCGGCGCGCAGGAAGAACTGCCCCGGCACTACCTCATTGATCACTTGCTCCTTCAATTGAAACGTGGGCTTCTTGCGCTGGATGTCGACGAGCAGCGTGCGCAGCGTGTGATTCGACCGCGGCAGGATCTGGTCATTCCACACGAACGCGATGAGCGCCACGAACGTCGCGCCCACCGTCACGGGAATGAGCAGCCGGGCGATACTCACGCCGCTCGCCTTCATGGCGGTGACTTCGTTGTCGGCAGCGAGATGGCTGAACGTGTAGAGCACGGCGACGAGCACCGCCATCGGCAGCGTCATCGCCACAATGAAGGGAATCGAGAGCGCGAACACCTCGAAGATCACGCTCCACGGCAACCCCTTGCCCACGAAGTTGCCGAACTGCTTCGCGACCTGATTGACGAGCATGGCGAACGTCAACGCCGCCAGCGCGTATCCGAGCGGAGGGAGGTGTTGCCGCAGGATGTAACGGCTGAGGATGCGCACGGTCGGTCGCGCCATTATATTCGGAACCCCAAGTCATTACAAGGGATGCGGCGTCTCGCCAAGATAGTTTTACTCGCCACCTCGCTCGTCGTACCCCGGGCTTTTGCACAGGCTCCTCTCCCCGTGTACACGTTTGGCGTGCCGCCGCTGGCGCCGCCGCGCAATCCGGCGCTGGCGCCGGGCGGCCGCCTGGGCGCGCGCGTGCCGCCGAGTCTCGTCGCACGGGCGTGGGCCGACTCGGTCGTCGCGCATCGCACGCCCTTCGGGGTGACACTCGCGACTGCCGCGTCACCCGCCACCGGTCCCACGTCCCCCGTCGCTCCGCCGACGTTCGGAGGGGTGGGGCAGGGCGAGCATCCCGGCCTGCTCGGCCAGTACGCCGATATCGGGATGCAGCTCAACCTGCGCTTCGAGCTGAAGGCCGATCAGTTCCGCAACCTGCGCTGCTCGTCGCAGGAGCGGCAGATCGCGTTATCGGGCTGCACCGCGGGATTTCCTACGATCAGTCCCAACCCGCAGTACGCGATCCGCACCGCGGGCGTCGTCGGCCAACGGCTGCACGTGGACGTCGACTTCGATAGCCAGCGCGAGTTCGACGCCAACAACAATCTCCACGTGTGGTACGAGGGGCTGGAGGACGAGATCCTGCGGCGCGTCGAGGCGGGCAACGTGACGTTCGCGGCGCCGCCGTCGCGCTTCATCACGGCGTCCGTCCCGGCGAACAACTTCGGCATCCAGGCGATCGCGCAGCTCGGCCCCGTGGAGTTTCGCGGCATCGTCGCGCAGCAGAAGGGCAACGTCGTGAAGGACCGGCTGTACACGGTCGGCGACGTCACCAGCCAGCCGCTCGATCGCGTGGCACGCGACTTGGACTACGAGCCGGGCCGGTTCTTCTTCGTGATCGATCCCGCCGCGCTCCCCGGCTATCCCGCGATCGACATTCTGCAGCTCGATCAGACGACGCGTGCCGATTCCCTCACCGTCGGCGCGCTCCGCGTGTATCGTCGCCGTGCCATCGCGCCGGGAACGAACGGCAACCAGAACGCGGGTGGCGTTCGCGCCGTCGCGTGCGGACCGGGCGTGCGCGCGATCGACTGCGCGGCGCAGCGCGAAGGGCCGTTCGAATGGGAGATCTTGCAGGAGGGCAAGGACTACTACGTCGATCCCAGCGGCACGTGGTTCGCGCTCGCCAATCGCCTCGATCCGGCCGACTATCTCGCGATTTCGTACATCACGGCGAACCAGCGCGACTCGATCGGCACCTTCCCCGTGGATGCGGGGGCCGATACGACGCGGGTCGACACGTTGCGGCTCGTATACGATCCGAAGCCGGCCGTCAGCGCGGCGTCGCCGTCGTTCCGATTCGAGATCCGCAACGCCTACCGCGTCGGCGGGCGCGAGATCGATCGCACGTCGGTCGACCTCAGATTGATGGTGAACCAGCGCGAGCGCGCCGCCTCCGGGGCCACCTACATCCAGCTGCTCGGCGTCGCCCAGCAGAACGACGCGACGCAGTTCGATCAGTACAACCGGCTGTTCCCCCGCGACCGCGATCCCAACAACGGCGATCCGGTCCGCGACCAGTTCATCGTCTTCCCGCATCTCACACCGTTCGCGGACAGCACCAAGCTCGGCGTCACCGAGCGGAACGACTCGCTGTACCGCACGCCGCGCCAATATCTCGCCACGCAGGGGCCGCCGTCGGTCTTCGCGCTCGGGCTGCACATGCAGGCGACCGCCTCGGCGGACCGGTCGGTGCTCTCGTTGAACAGCTTCCAGATTCGCGACGGCAGCGAGCGGATCTATGTGCGCAACACGCTGCTGACGCGGGACGTCGACTACACGATCGACTACGCCACGGGCCAGGTGCAGTTCAAGAACCCCGACGCGCTGTTCCAGGGCGGCGCGTCGCAGGTGCGCGCGCAGTTCGAGGAGCGAGCCGCGTTCTCACTCGCGCCGACGACCACCTACGGCCTGTCGGCGCGCTACGATCTCGGCGCCGTCGGCCAGGTCAACCTGCTCGGCATCTTCCAGAACGAGCAGAGCAACTTCACCCGGCCGCCGCTGGGGTTCGAGCCGTCGTCGGGGTTCGTCGGCGGGATTTCGACGCAGCTGCGCTTTCAGCCGGACTGGATCACGCGCCTCATGGACAAGCTGCCCGGCGTGCGCACCAGCGTGCCGTCGGCGGTGAGCGTCAACGGCGAGGTGGCGATCTCGAAGCCGTCGCCGAACAAGTTCGGTCAGGCGTACCTCGAGGAATTCGAGGGCGGAGTCGCGCGGTCGATTCCGCTCGCCGACAACGCGTGGCATTGGGGCAGCATCCCGACCTCCGTGCGCGGCGTCGAATCCCTCGGCTTCTCCGCTGCGTTCGATCCGAACGACGCGGCGTTCCTGACGTGGCAGAGCCTGCCGTACAACGTCGTCAACAATCAATACCAGCCGGTGCAGTTCCTGCCGCAGCAGATCGACCCGACGCTGCGCTTCGTCGGCCAGGCGCAGGCGTCCGAGCCGGTGCTCTGGCTGATGCTGAAGCCGGACACGGTGCTCGGCCTGGCCAATAACCGGGTGAGCGCGCCGACGTTCGGTCTCCCGAACTGGGTGCGGCCGCATCACGACGCGCCGCGCTGGCGCTCGATCACCCAGTCGCTGTCGACGACCGGCATCGATCTCTCGCGCGTCGAGTTCCTCGAGTTCTGGGTGTGGGAGGACGCGTCGCGCACCGCCAAAGCGAATCGGACGACGGTGCTGTTCGACTTCGGCGGCGTGTTCGAGGACGCGCTCGCCTTCGTCCCAACGGCATTCACGGTGAGCCCCGACGGCGACACGACCTACACCGGGCTGCAGCGCGCCGGCGCCGGCCGGCTCGATACGGAGCGCGATCCGCGCACCCAGACGTGGAGTGCGAGCCTCAATGACGAAGGTATTCTGTCCGACCGCGTCACGGATGGTATCCTCGACGTGAACACCGGCACCGTCATCGACACGCTCCCGCTGTGCTCCGCCACGGAGAACGGGCAGCTCGTCCCCTATGCCTTCGGCGACATCCGCTCGCGCTGCGGCCGCCACAACAACGCGATCGACACCGAAGACGAAGACGGCGACTTCCAGCTCGACTCGCTGACCGGCGTGCGCACCGCCGAGAGCTTCGTGCGCTACGTCTTTCCGATCGGCGACGACCGCTACTTCGTGCGCGACGGCGGCATGTTCAACGGCGCCGGCTGGCGCCTCTATCGGATCCCGTTCCGCACCGACACGCTCCAGGTCGGCTCGCCCACGCTCAGACAAGTGCAGTCGCTGCGTATCACCGTCGTCACGCCGGCCGGCCCGACGCCCGGCCAGCCCGATCCGCAGGTCTTCTTCGCGCTTTCGCGCGTGCGCCTGATCGGCAGCTCGTGGGTGAAGCGCAGCGACACGCCGATCGCGGGGATCGGCGGCGAGATCGGGAGCGGGACGGGCGAGGTCGTCGCCTCCGTGGTCAGCACCGAGAACCGCGACCTTGGCTACACGCCCCCGCCGGGCGTCGCGGACGAGGCCGGTCAGCGCAGCGCCACGTTCCAAGTGGCCGCCACCGAAATCAACGAGCGCTCGCTTCGGCTGCTCGCGCGCAACATGTCGCTCGGCCAGCGGGCCGAGGCGTACGATCGCTTCACGACCGAGGGTGACAAGAACTTCCTCAAGTACCGCACGCTGCGAGTCTGGGCGCGCGGCCGCGGGGAAGGGTGGGAGGACGGCGACCTCGAGTTCTTCGTCAAAGCCGGCAAGGATCAGGACAACTTCTACATGTATCACACGCCGGCGCGGACCATCTCGTGGGAGCCGGAGGTCGTCGTGAACTTCGAGCGCTGGCTGATTCTGCGCGCGCGCATCGAGCAGGCGTGGCTCTCGGGCGACAGCGCGCACGTCTATCCCGGGTGTCCGGACTCGACGCTCGTGCCGAACGACGGCGCGTTCGTGATGTGCGACGGCGGGTACATCGTGCACGTGAAGGACCCCGGCACCGCGCCGCCCAATCTCGCGCAGGTCCAGGAGATCGCGGCGGGCATGTGGCGCGTCAAAACCAGTGTCTTCGTGGATCAGGCCGAGCTGTGGGTGGACGACATTCGGCTGGGCGACGTCGTTCAGGAGACTGGCGCGGCCGGCGCGCTCGACCTCGGCATCGCCGCGGCCGACGTGGCCGAAGTGTCGCTGAACCTGTCCCGGCGCGACGGGCAGTTCCGCCAGCTCACCGAGGATCCATCGTACGTCACCAACAACACCGCGACCCTGAGCAGCACGATACATGCCGAGCGGTTCCTGCCGTCGCAATGGGGGCTGTCGATGCCCGTGACGGTGCAGCGCACGCTGACGTCGGCCGAGCCCTTCTATTTGAACGGCACGGACCTCCGGGCCGACGCGCTGACGGGATTGCGGACGCCGCGTGCCAACGCCGCGACATACTCGTTCGCGGTCCGCCGCATCGTGCAGGCGCGCGGCGGCGTCGCGCGCTGGCTGCTTGATCCGCTGTCGCTCACGGGGACGTGGACCAGCGGCGACACCCGCTCCGAGCTGTCGCGCGCCAATGCGTCGACGTACAACATGAACCTCGACTACTCGTTCACGCCGAATGCGCGCAGCGTGCGGATTGCCGGGATCGCGCTGCGACTCAATCCCGCACGCGTGCATTTCCGCTCCGGGCTCGCCTCGAGCAACGCACAGCGGTTCTCGTATCTCGTGCCGATTCCGCAGCCCGGCGACACCGCGCCGCCCGCCGTCTCCCTGACGCGCCTGTGGCAGAACGCCGGCAGCATCGCGCTCGCGCCGCTCAACGGCGTGCAGTTCGGCATCGATGCCGTCTCGACGCGGGATTTGCGCGACTACGGCGACTCGACCACGCTGGGGCGGGTGATTCGCCAGCAGCGGGCGTCGCTGTTCGGCGGCAATGTCGGGGTCGAGACATCGCGCTCGCTGACGACGACGTTCGCCGTCACGCCGCGGCTCGCGGCGGGGACGTGGATCCGGCCGCGCTTCGCGGTGAACAGCTCCTTCTTCTTCTCGCGCGACGCGAACGCGCGGCAGCCGGCGCGGGAATTCGGCGACACGGCCGGCGAGTTCAAGATTCCGGCGGCCTTCAGCAACGCGCGGCGACTCGAGACCGGCGCGCAGGTCGATCCGCGGCGCCTGGCCTCCAAGGTCTTCGGGGACTCATCGCGCATCACCGGTTTCTTCGGGCGGTTCAGCGGCGTCGATGTGACGTACAGCCTGCAGCAGGGCTCGACGTTCAGTCGCGCGACCGACGTGCCGTCGGGGGCGTATCAGTTCGGATTCGGCGGGATGGATGCCTTCCGCGCGACGAGCGGCCTGCAGGCGACGTCCGCGACACAGACGCGCACGCTGTCGTCGGGCGGGGCGGCGGTGCTGCCGCTCGGCCTGCGCGCGAACGTGTCCTATCGCTCGACCCAGGGTGTGGGCTGGCTGCTGCGCACCGACAATCAGGTCGCGATTCACTCGCGCACGACCGACTGGCCGAATGGGTCGGTCAGCTGGTCGATTACGCCGTCGCGCGAATTCATCGGCAAGATCCTGACCAACATCAGTGCGCGCGCCGGCTACCGCCGCAGTGAGTCGGTGATCGAGCAGCCGACATTCCGTGCCGCGGATGTCACGCTCACCAGCACGCTCGAGCGCGCGTTCACGCCGTCCGCCTCGCTCACCTGGGGTGGGACGATCTTCACCACGGTCGACGTGTCGCGGACATTGTCGGACCGCGTGACCGCCGGCAATCTCTTCCGGTCCCAGCGGAACAGCCAAAGCGGAACACTGTCGTTCTCGTTCCGACCTCCGCACATGGGAAAGTGGAGGTCGAACATTCGTACCACGGCGAGCTATACCGCCTCGGACAACACGACCTGCTTGCGCCGCGCCGGGCAGGACGATTGCGTTCCCTTCGTGGACAGCCGGCAAAGTCAGACCCAGCTTACCATGGACACCGATTTACCGAGTAACATGAGCGCGGGGCTTCAGATGGCGTACGTCTTGAACGAGGAGCGACAAACGAACCGCAAGATCTCGCAGTTTGTCATCACGGCGTTCGTCCAACTTTCCGCCAGCGTCGGACAAATCCGATGAGCACGTGCGGCATGCGGCGTGCGGCGTGCGTGGCGCTCGTGGCCCTGCTCGCCTGTCAGGCTCGCGCGGGGGGAGAGCGCACCGCCAACACGCGCGAGTTCAACGGGACCACGGCCTTCGGCTACGTCCAGCAGCAGATGTCGTTCGGGCCGCGCATTCCCAACACGCCGGGCCACCAGCAGGAAGCGGACTGGCTGCTCGCCCAGCTGCGCCAGCGTGCCGACACGGTGATCGTGCAGGAAATCACGCACAAGCTGAAGAACGGCGAGACGCTGCACCTGCGGAACTTCGTCGCGCGTTTCAGGCCGCAGGCGAGCGACCATATCCTGTTCATGGCGCATTGGGACACGCGGCCCATGGCCGATCGCGCCGAGAACCTGGGCCAGCAGCGGATGCCGGTGCCGGGCGCCAACGACGGCGCTTCGGGCGTCGCGATTCTGCTGGGCGTCGCCGACGCCCTCAAGGCTCGCCCGCTCACCGGCGCGACGGGCGCAGATCTGCTGTTCGTCGACGGCGAGGATTTCGGCGATTTCGCGGATACGAACGACGTGCTGATCGGCTCACGATGGTTCGCAGCGCATCAGCCGGCTGGCTATCAACCCCTGTACGCGGTGCTCTTCGACATGGTGGGCGACAAAGATCTCCAGATCTTCCAAGAGGGACAGTCGGTCGCCGGCGCCCCCGAAGTGGTGCAACGCGTCTGGCGCGTCGCCGCCGACCTCGGCTACGGCCATCAGTTCGTGCCGAGTGTGCGGCACACGCTGACCGATGATCACGTCTCGCTCCAGAAGGTCGGGATTCACGCGATCGATGTAGTCGACTTCGACTACCCTTACTGGCATACGACCGACGACACGATCGATAAGGTCAGCGCTGAGAGCTTGCAGATTGTTGGTGATGTCGCCGTTGCTTTGGTACGGCAGTAGCGGCCAGTCGCTCTATGTTGGGCGGCATGGACGACAAGCGTGCCGCGCTGATGCTTGCCTGCTTGGCGCTCGCCGGAGCCGGCGTACGCTACGCCCTCTCACCGTCGTCCGATGCGCCGCCAGGAGACGTCCAACTGCAGTCGGCCTCGACGCCGCGCCCCAATGCGCTGCGAGAAACGGCCAGGCGCGCGGCGCAGCTGTCCCGCCCTCTGATGCCCGGCGAGCGCATCGACCTGGATCAAGCCGACGTGAGCGAAATCACCCGCCTGCCTCGCGTCGGTCCCGCACTCGCGCAACGTATCGTTGCCTGGCGCACCGAGCACGGCCCATTTGGCAGCCTCGCGCGCCTGGATAGCGTACCAGGCGTAGGTGCCAAATTATTGGACGCTATACGCCCTTTCGTCACTCAGCCTTGACCGGGCTAACCCCGACTCGCATTTTAGTCCCTTCAAATTCAATGAGTTGCATACGGCGAGCGTTGCGGTTACCCAGGACAAGCTCGGTGAAATCCTTGTCCGTGAAGGGCTGATCACTCAGGAACAGCTCAGGAAGGCCCTCCTGGAGCAGAAGAACTCCGGGATGCGCCTAGGTTATACCCTGGTCAAGCTGGGCTTTATCGAGGAAACCGAGGTCAGCAAGATGCTGGCCCGGCAGTACCGCATGCCCGCCGTCGACCTGTCACGCTTCGAGGTCGACGCGAAGATCCTGAAGCTGATCCCCCCCGACGTCGCCACCAAGCACACCGTCCTCCCCCTGAAGCGGGAAGGCCGGACCCTGACCGTGGCCATCGCCGACCCGAACAACGTGACGGCGATCGAGGACATCAAGTTCATCACGCGCTGCGACGTCTTCCCGGTGATCGCCGGCGAATACACGCTCCGGAACGCGATCGACCGCTATTACCAGCAATCCGACGCCCAGCTCCAGAGCCTGCTCAAGAGCGTCGAGCAGGAAGAGGATCTGGAGGTAGTCGAGGACCAGGAGGACGAGGACGTCAAAGCGCAGGACCTGGCCGACGACGCCCCCGTGGTGAAGCTGATCAACGGCCTCCTGACCGATGCGGTGAAGCGCGGCGCCTCCGACATCCACATCGAGCCGTTCGAGCACGAGATGCGCGTCCGCTACCGTGTGGACGGTGCGCTGCAGGAAGTGATGAAGCCGCCGGTGAAGATGCGCGCCGCGCTGACCTCGCGCGTGAAAATCATGGCGCAGCTCAACATCGCCGAGCGGCGCGTCCCGCAGGACGGGCGCATCAAGCTGAAGATGGGCTCGCGCGTCATCGATTTCCGCGTCTCGACGCTGCCCGTCTTGTTCGGCGAAAAGATCGTGCTGCGTATTCTCGACAAGGGCAACCTGACGCTCGATTTGAAGACGTTCGGATTTGAAGTCAAAGCCGAAGCGGATCTGCTCAAGGCGATCGAGAATCCCTACGGCATGGTGCTGGTGACGGGGCCCACAGGATCCGGCAAGACGACCACCCTATACTCGGCGCTGTCGCGGATCAACCAGGTCGACGTCAACATCATGACCGCCGAGGACCCGGTCGAGTACAACCTGCTGGGCATCAACCAGGTGCTCGTCCGCAACGAAGTCGGCATGACGTTCGCCGCGGCGCTGAAGGCGTTCCTGCGGCAGGACCCGAACATCATCATGGTCGGCGAGATCCGCGACCTCGAGACGGGCTCCATCGCGATCAAAGCCGCGCTGACGGGCCACCTCGTGCTCTCGACGCTGCACACGAACGACGCGCCGTCGACCATCACCCGCATGGTCGACATGGGCATCGAGCCGTTCAACGTCGCGAGCGCCGTGAACCTGATCGTCGCGCAGCGGCTTGTGCGCCGTATCTGCAAGGAGTGCAAGCAGCAGCACGAGTACACCAACGAAGAAATGCACGCGTTCGGCATCGACAAGAAGGAAGGGCCGTTCTTCAAGGGCGCGGGCTGCGACACGTGCGCCGGCACCGGCTACCGCGGTCGCCAGGGCCTCTATGAGGTGATGGCGCTGTCGAGCCCGCTGCGCCGCGAGATCCTGAAAGGCGCGTCGACCGAAGAGCTGCGCGATACCGCCGTCAAAGAGGGCATGCTGACGCTGCGCATGGACGGCATGATGAAAGTGAAAAAAGGCGTCACCACGCTCGAAGAAGTCGTGAAAGAAACCGCGGCCGGATAAGGAGAGGCCAGATGCCAGTCAACCTTCGGGCGCTGCTCGAGGAAATGATCGAGAAGGACGCTTCCGACCTCCACCTGGTGGCCGGCGAGCGTCCCAAGATCCGCGTGGACGGGGACATCGTCAGCGCGCAGAGCGAGGAAGTCCTGACGCCCAAGGATACGCTGTCGCTCGCGTACTCCGTGCTGACCGAAAACCAGAAGAAGCGCTTCGAGACCGAGAACGAGCTCGACTTCTCCTTCGGCATCCAGAACCTGGCCCGCTTCCGCGGCAACGTGTTCAAGCAGCGCGGCTGCGTGTCGGTGGTCATTCGCCAGATCCCGTTCAGCGTGAAGACGTTCCAGGAGCTCGGCCTGCCGCAGGTCGTGGCGCAGCTCGCCGACCGGCCGCGCGGCCTCGTGCTCGTGACCGGCCCGACCGGCTCGGGCAAGAGCACCACGCTCGCGGCGATGATCGACAAGATCAACAAAGAGCTGAAGGGCCACATCATCACGGTGGAAGACCCGATCGAGTTCATCCACCGCCACCAGGCCTGCATCGTCAACCAGCGCGAGGTCGGAACCGACACCAACTCGTTCCAGGCCGCGCTGAAGTACGCGCTGCGCCAGGACCCCGACGTCGTGCTGGTCGGCGAAATGCGCGACCTCGAGACGATTCAGGCGGCGCTGACGATTGCGGAGACGGGACACCTCGCCTTCGCGACGCTCCACACCAACTCGGCCGCCGAGTCGATCAACCGTATCATCGACGTGTTTCCGTCGCACCAGCAGTCGCAGGTCCGCGCCCAGCTGGCATTCGTGCTCGAGGGCGTGCTGACCCAGACGCTGCTGCAGCGCGCCAAGGGCCGCGGCCGCGTCATGGCGGCCGAGATCATGATCTGCACGCCCGCGATTCGCGCCCTGATCCGCGACGACAAAGTCCACCAGATCGAGTCGTCGATGCAGGCAGGCAAGAAATACGGCATGCAGACGCTGAACGACGCGCTGTATCAGCTCTACATGAGCCGCGAAGTGACGAAGGACGAGTGTCTGCGGGTCACGTCCAAGCCGAACGACTTTCTGCGGTCGATCGGCGAGACACCGCCCGATGAACGCGAAGGTCCAGCCGCCCCGGGAGCAGCCGCCCAGGCCGGTCCACCTAAAGTTGCCGTCCGGAGGTAGGTATGCCGGTTTTTGAATACACGGCGCGCAACCTGAAAGGCGATCTCGTCAGCGACAAGATCGACCTCAAGACGCGCGACGACGTCATCGCCCACCTGCGCAAGAACCGCATGGTGGTGGTCCAGGTCCGCGAAGCCAAGTCGGGCGGGACCGACTTCATGGCGCTGCTGAAGGGCGGCGTGAAGACGCGCGACGTCGTGATTTTCA
>Ga0310811_10001792_pt1 | contig 26670 bp, 27 predicted proteins | sample YCmetagenome_FD_207642 | JGI IMG/M metagenome (GOLD analysis project Ga0310811, IMG submission 207642) | Soil microbial communities from experimental microcosm in Duke University, North Carolina, United States - YC | ecosystem: Engineered > Artificial ecosystem > Soil microcosm > Unclassified ... | reverse complement strand
TGGTCTGCGGTGGGTACGGCCGCGGCGGCGTTGAAGTCCTCGTCGCTGACGTGCCCGTCCGGCACGAGTGTGATCGCCTCGGTCAGGCGGAGGGCGGCGCGGTCGGTCTCGGAGAAGTAGTCGGTCTCTTCCCAGGCGGGCAGCACGGCGATCCGGTCGGGATTTTCGCCCTTCTTTAGGGCGGCGCGGGTGTGCATGCGCAGGCAGAACGCGCAGCCGTTGATCTGGGAGGTGCGGATCCTCAGCAGCTCGACCAGGAGCGGGTTGAGGCCCGCTGCGGCGGCGGCCTCTTCCACCTCCGACGACAGGGCGATGAGGGCCTTGTAGGCGGCCGGGTGCTGCTCGCCGATGTTGACCCGCTGGAGGTTCGTCATGGTTCCTTCGTGGTCTGCGCCGCGCCCTTCGGGCGCGTCTTCGTGACGGGTGGTATGTGTCCCGGCAGGGGGCGGAGTTCGTGGGAGTGTTGCCGCCCGCTGCGTGCCCCGGGCTATGAGCTCGGGTCGTCGACCTTGAGCTCGTCTCCGGTGTTGGAGACGAAGACGACCAGCAGCTTCGCCGGTTCCGTCTGACTTGGATTTTCCGTGAGCTGGTGGTGGGCACCCGGCTGCTCGACCCAGTTCTCACCCTGATGGAACGTACGCACTGGCTCGCCGGCGACCTGGCTGCGCACGGTGCCCTCGAGCACGTAGGCGTAAACAAACGCCGAGCCGTGCCGATGCGGCGCCGGGTGTGCAGCCGGTGGGAGGGTTATCACCGCCGAGGTGAACGTCTTGCCCTTGATGTTCGGAAGCGGCTGTGTGAACAGAGGCGTTAGGGTCTCGGACGGTGGCTTCGAAACCGTGGCGGCAACCGGCGCCTTGGCAGTCACAGTTTCCGCGGCGGCGACTGACGCCTTGCTCGTTTCGGGCTCTGCTGTCGAAGCGCATGCGGTGACCGTAGCCACCAGGCCGGCAGCCAAAAGGCCACCGGCAATCCGCATTCCAATCATGATGGCTCTCCTACTCAGTCTTCCGTGACGCGGATGATCGTCTTGCCGGGGGCGCGCCTGCCGGGGGCAAACGCGGCGGGGGCCTCGGCGAGCGGCCTCACAGCACCGACGAACGGCCTGAGCCGACCTTCCCTCAGCCGCGTGGCGAGGTCGGTGAGCCGGGCTCGGTCGGGTTCGACGACGAAGAAGACCGCCCGCCCGTCCTTGGGCTGGACCTTGGGCGGCATGACGATGGTGACGAGCGTGCCGCCGGCCCGGACCAGCGCGGCCGAGCGGTCGAGGATGTCGCCGCCGATCACGTCGAACACGACGTCGGCCTCGCCGGCGTCCTCGAGCTTCTCGGCCTGCAGGTCGATGAAGGTGTCGACGCCGAGTGCGAGTGCCCTGTCCCGGTCGGCGGCCCGGCCGGTGCCGATGACGCGGGCGCCGACCTCGCGCGCGAGTTGTACCGCGATCGAGCCGACGCCGCCCGCGGCACCATGGATCAGGACGGTCTGGCCTGTGGTGAGGCGGCCGTGGTCGAACAGGCCCTGCCAGGCGGTCAGCCCGGAGATCGGCAGCGCGGCGGCCACGGTGTGGTCGATGTCCGCCGGCAGCGGGGCGAGGTTGCGTGCCTCCACCGCGGTGTACTCGGCGAGCGTGCCGTTGCGGGTCCAGTTGGCCAGGCCGAACACCCGCTGTCCGACGCTCACGCCGGTGGTGCCGTACCCCAGCTCCACGACGACACCGGACAGCTCGTGTCCCGGCACGGTCGGCGTCCGGTCGCGGCCGGCGCGATCGGTCCACGTGGCGGGCCAGTCCAGCTCGCCACGGGTGAAGCCGGCGGCGTGCACCCGCACGATGACGTCGTTCTCGGAGGCATGGGGGTAGGGCATGTCCGTCAGGGACATCCCGGCAAGACCGGCGTTACGGTCTCGCACAGTGATGGCTTGCATACACGTCCTTACTGGGAGGGGCGACTCGAGCGCACGCCTGTTACAGGCAGGACTCATAGCGGCTCGTCATCGAGGTGACGCAGCAGGTGGGTGTACGCCGTTTCGCATGATCGACCCACCTGCTGACGCGTATTCCTTCGTCGCCCGTTTTGCGTTCTCATCAGGGAGACGAGGTAGCCCCTCCGGGTGTGACAGCTCAGACGCGCACGAGTTTGTCCGGATTGATGACCCTGCGGTACGCGGTGATCAGACCGTCTGCGATCTGGACCGTGTCGACGGAGTAGACCCGGCCCTCCCGGCGGAACACGAGGGCGAGCTCGCCGCCGACCTCGGCGAAGTCGATGCGGTCCAGGTGCCACTGGCGCCCCACACGCACCATGACCTCGGCGACGCGCTCACCGCCGTGGATGAGCTTGCGTGCCGCGAAGACCTTGCCGCCGCCATCGGTGACGTAGACGGCGTCCGGGTGCAGGAGCCTGACCAGGCCGGCCAGGTCCCCGGCCTCGTAGGCGGCGCGGAAGGCCATGAGGACGCGTTCACGCTCCGCCTTCGACTCCTGCGGCGTGGACTGCTTCGCTGCGGCCACCCGCCGTCGTGCCCGCGAGGCGAGCTGCCGGGCACCCGGCACGGAGACGTCCAGCACTTGGGCGATCCGGCCGAACTCAAGACCGAAGACATCGTGCAGGACGAAGGCCACCCGCTCCGGCGGGCTCAGCTCTTCCATGATCAGCAGCATCGCCGAACTGACGGACTCGTCGACGAGTACCGCCTCGGACGCGTCCGGCCCTGTCAGCAGCGGCTCCGGCAGCCACGGCCCGACATAGGTCTCCCTGCGGATGCGCGCGGACTTAAGGATGTCGTACGACCGTCGCGCGGCCACCGTGACCAGCCAGGCCCGCAGATCACCGATGTCTCGCAGATCCGCTCCGGCCGCCCGCAGCCACACGTCCTGGGTCACATCCTCGGCATCGGCCACACTCCCCAGCAGCCGGTAGGCCGCACCGAAAACCGCGGGCCGGTGCCTCTCCCATTCGGCTCCGAGCGGGTCCTCCTGCTCAGACCGTCCGGGCCCGTGCCCGTTACCCATACAGATCGCAACCTCCCCCAGCTTGCGGATCCAGCGTAGCTATCCGAACTCGGGATCTTCGAAGACAGCTCCGCGGAAGCGACCCAGACCGCTCAGACACCCAGCCGTAAGTCGTGATCAAGCTGCTTTGGGGATGGTGTCGGCGTAGGCATGCCAGCGGCGGTGGGCGGTGTTTCATAGGTGGTCGCTCGTGAAACAGCTGACCGCCCGGCGGCCCGCCTACGACGATCATGTTTCATGAGCAACTCATGAACGTCAACGGCGACCGCGCATCCGTAAGCACCATCCTCGTCCTCCAACGCGGCCCGGTCGTCCTCGCCCTCGACTACACCAACTACTCGACCAAAACACCCGAACAGGCCCTTCGCGTCTACAACCTCGGCATCCTCCGCAAGATCCTCAACCGCACCGCCTGATCACCCCAGTAAGAGCAACCAGCCGGTGCCTTTACGTTGTAGATTCATGCAGCAGGTCTTGCAGCCCCACTTCGTTTGAACATCGAGGCTGACCACAGCAACGGAAGGGCCGGAGTATGCGGCAACCTGCGGTAACAAAGGACAGCAGGCTGTCGGCAACTGACGTCCCGTCCGAGCAACAAATGAGCAACGAGAAACAGAAAAGCCGTGATCACTTCTTTCGTGATCACGGCTCCGACCAGCCAAATCCTGGTCGGGACGACAGGATTTGAACCTGCGACCCCTTGACCCCCAGTCAAGTGCGCTACCAAGCTGCGCTACGTCCCGCTGCCCGTTCGGGCTTCACCAACCTTAGCGCAGTTTGAGGGCACGTGCGTACAGGCTTACCCCGCCGGACCTAGGCTGTGGATCATGGGAAGGAAACCTCGCATCGATCAAGACGAGCTCCGCAGCCTGATCGCGGAGGGCTGGTCGAACGCGCAGCTCGCCGCCCACTTCGGAGTGACCGATTCCGGGATCCTGCAGGCGAAACGGGCCGCGGGGTTGTCCAAGCCGATGACCGACCACAGCAGGGCGCTGCCCTGGAAACTGAGCCGTGAGCACAACCAGAGCGGGCCGGCCACCAACCTTCGCAACCTGTCCGCCGTCGCACAGGGCCGGACGATCCCGAAGGAGAAGCTCAACACCGCTCTCCGCTGGGCGAGCCGCCTGGTCGACAACGATCTCGACGTCACCTACGACCCCGAGCGGGGATTCCAGGAGACGCCCGCCCGCGGGTCCTCGCACATCGCCATGGTGCTCTCGGAAGCGGAGCAGGCGATGCGGCCGACTCCGAACGATCAGGACGTAACCGATCGCCCGCCGGATACCACCACATAGATGTGAACCCATCCGACGGCGAACTCGTCGCCTGCGCCACCTCAGGCGACCTCGGAGGCGTTCCACGATGACGAGGTCGCCCTCACCACGGTTCAGGAACCCAGCGGTCAAACGTCCTGACGCTTGATGGGCGTCGTCTCGTCCTGGACGTAGACGTGCCGCTCACTCGGCCGCACCTCCGTCTCGTGCACATGGATCTGCGGCTGGGCCGGCGGGTCCACGGTGTACATCACGTCGGGCTCAACGGTCTCGACCGTGTCCTCCGCGTGGGGGCGGCGCGTGTAAAGACCGGTGAGCAGTGCGCCGACGGCACCGACGGCCATGAGGATCCAGCCGATCATCTGCAGGTCGATCCCGGGGACATCCCATTTCACGGCGAAGGCGAGCACCGCGCCGATCGCGAGGAAAGCGAGACTGGCTCCGAAGCCCATGATTACCTCCTCAGACGGTGATCAGCGCCTCTACCCCGCAAATCCCGCATTACGCAATGCGTGAAGGGTCCTTTCCAGGGCAGTGCGAATGAACAACGCACAATCACCCTGGAGGCAGATATGTCCGCCATTGCATGGGTGGCCGTCGTCGTAGTCGCGGTGGCCGTGATCCTGGTGGTCGGCTACCTCGTTTCCGGCCAGAACCGCCGCCGGCACCTACGGGACCGCTTCGGACCGGAATATGACAGGACCGTCGAGGAGAGCGACAGCCGCAAGGAGGCCGAGCAGGACCTGCTCGCCCGCGAGGAGCGCCACGCCAAGCTCGACATCAGACCGCTCGACCCGGAGACCCGCCAGTCCTACTCCACGAAGTGGACGGAGGTCCAGGAGCGCTTCGTCGACGCGCCCGGCTTCGCCGTGACCGAGGCGGACGCTCTGGTCACCTCTGTCATGGCCGACCGCGGATATCCGACCGATGAGTTCGAGCAGCGGCTGAGCGATCTGTCCGTCGCCCACGCGGCCACGCTCGACCACTACCGCGCGGCCCACGACATCAGCAGCCGCGCCGCCCGGCAGGACGCCTCCACCGAGGAGCTCCGCCAGGCGATGGTCCACTATCGCGCGCTCTTCCAGGAACTGCTCGCGGGCTCCGCCGAGACTCCCGTGAACGGCCGTCACGCCACACGCTCCAACGCCGAGGAGGCTGACCTGTGATGCAAGGCAACCCTTACGAAAACCGATACGGCACGCCGGAACGACCGGTTCCCGAGCCTTCCGAGCCCCTCGATGAGGACACCAGGCAAGAGGAGGCATCGGCAGGCGAGCGGCGTGACGAGCACGACGGCCCCGGCCCGGTGTACTCCGCGGAACGCTCCGACGACGCCGACGACGCCGACAACGGCACCCGCGCCGACGTACAGGACGGCCCGGTCCCGGTCGACCGGCACGGCTCAGAGAACGCCGACTCCCGGGAGGCCGTCGAATCCGCGGACGACCGTGACGACGTCCTGTCGCCCGGCCTCGTCCGGGACGACGGCGCGGTCCCGGCGCCGCAGGACAGGGACGCCGACGTCCTCGTGGCGGCCGCCGCCACGACGGAGCCCGGCACCCGCGGCGACCTCGAGCCGGTGGACGACGTCGACTACGAGCAGAGCTGGCACGAGATCAAGGCCCAGTTCGTCGACGACCCGCGCGGCTCGGTCGAGCAGGCCGACGCGCTGGTCGAGGCGGCGGTGACCGAGTTCACCGTGCGCCGCCAGTCGTTGCTGGACCAGTGGAAGAACAGCGATCAGGCCGACACGGAGGCGCTGCGCCTGGCCCTGCGTGAGTATCACACCCTCCTCGCCCAACTGACCGGAAAGTGAGACAACCATGCTCGCCATCGCCGCGGCGATCGTCTTCGGCATCGCCTTTCTCCTCGACCTTCTCAACGCCAGCATCGGCATCGGCCTGACCGCGTTGATCGCCCTGGGACTGTGCCTGCTGGCCCTGCACCAGGCCGGCATCGGAACGGCCAGCGTGAGCTCCTACCGCGGCAACTGGCGCCGCGCCCGCCGCTGAGGTCTTACGCCATCTGACGAAATACCTCCTGAGAACGATGTGCCGCGTGACCCCCGGCGGGGTCACGCGGCACGTTCACGTCTCCGGAGGACCCGCCGTCAGGAGCGGCCCGCGAGCTTGAACTCCTGATGCGGCCGCTGGAGCGCGCCGAGCGAGACGATCTCTCGTGGGAACAGGAGCCCGAGGGTCCAGTCCATCAGGATGCGCGACTTCTTGTTGAAGGTGGGCATTCTCATCAGGTGGTAGGTCCGGTGCATGAACCACGCGGGGAACCCGCGCATCTGCCGGCCGTAGATCTGCGCCACGCCCTGGTAGAGCCCGAGGCTCGCCACCGACCCCACGTCCCTGTGCCGGTACGGCGTGCAGGTGTGGCCCCTGATGGTCGCCAGCACGTTGTCGGCCAGCCTGCGGCCCTGCCGTACGGCGTGCTGGGCGTTGGGCGGGCAGAGCAGGCCCGGCCTGGTGAGGTCAGGCACCGCGGCGGCGTCGCCCGCGGTGAAGGCGAAGTCGGTGCCCTTGATCCGCAGGTAGGCGGTGGCCTTGACCCGGCCCTTCTCGTCGAGGGGCAGGTCTCCGGCCGCGACGACCGGGTTCGGCTTGACCCCGGCCGTCCAGACGAGGGTCTCCGCGTCGAACTCCTGGCCGTCGTCCAGCACGATGTGGCCGTTCTCCGCCGACGTGAGCAGGGTCCGCGTCCGGACCTCGATGCCGCGCCCGCGCAACTCCTGCACCGTCCACCGGGCCATGTCCTCGCCGACCTCGGGCAGGATGCGGTCGGTGGCCTCGACGAGGATCCAGCGCATGTCGCCCCTGCTGATCCCCTCGAAGTACCTGCAGGCGTCGGCGGCCATGTCCTCCAGTTCGCCGAGCGCCTCCACCCCGGCGTAGCCGCCGCCGACGAAGACGAAGGTGAGCGCGCGGCGCCGCACCCGTTCGTCCGGCGTCGAGGCGGCGAGATCGAGCTTGCCGAGGACGTGGTTGCGGAGGTGGATGGCCTCTTCGACGGTCTTGAACCCGATGCCGTGGTCGGTGAGCCCGGGGATGGGCAGCAGCCGGGAGACCGAACCGGGGGCGACGACCACGTAGTCGTACCCGATCGTGACGGCCGGGCCCTCGTGCGGCTGGAACCGCGCCGTGCGGTCCGCCAGGCTGATCGATTCGACGGTCCCGCTGAGGATCTCGCATGATCGGAGAATCCGCCGGAGCGGGACGACGACGTGCCGGGGCTCGATGTTCCCCGCGGCGGCCTCGGGCAGGAAGGGCTGATAGGTCATGTACGAGCCGAAGTCCGCCACCATGACGTGGGCCTCGCCGCGCCGGAGCCTGCGCTGAAGTCGCAGCGCCGTGTACATACCGACGTAACCGCCGCCGACGATCAGAATCCGTGGGACAGCCATGCGGGTCCCGTACCCGCTGGACAGCGGCTAGACCAGGAAACGCATCGAAACGGTCGTCCCATTTACCCCAGTACGGACAACAATTTCATGGCTCAGCATCCGGGCGACCCAGAGTCCCATCCCGCTGGTGGCGTTCTCCGGCGGCGGCGTGTGACCGGGCCTGGCCTCCGGATGCCAGAGGCGGCCGTCGTCGTGAACGTCGACCATGAGCGACCCGCCGTCCGTCCACAGTCGCAGCCGCGCCTTGGACGAGCCGTGCGTCACCGCGTTGGTCGCCACCTCGTTGAGGGCCACGAGGAAGTCGCCGACCGCGTCCGCGCTCATGCCCCGGTCCTGTGCCTGCGCAGCGGCGAACTCCCGCACGTCGGGCAGATCGGCCAACGAGAACGTGAGCTCTTTGGCCGTCGCCGCGGCGGACGGAGGAACGCCGTCTTCGTTCACCCGGTAAACGCCTCCCACCGGATCTGACTCAGCCGTACGACCTGGTGAGCCGTGGCATACGGGACGAAGATACCCCGGGACATCGCCAGGTCGGCGGCGATATCCCGGGTAACGCATGATCGTCGCGAGGTCATCGTCAACTCGCGACGAGCTCGGAACGGAGCTGATCGAGCGTCTTGCGGAGGATCCGCGAGACGTGCATCTGGGATATGTCGAACTCCGCGGCGATCTCGGCCTGGGTCATGTTGCCGTAGAAGCGCAGCAGGAGGATGTTCTTGTCCCGCTCGGGGAGATGGTCGATGAGCGGCATCACGGCCTCCCTGTCCACGAAGGTGGACAGAGCGTCGTCCCGCTCGGGGATCACGTCGCCCAGCGGCGCGGAGTCGCCGTCCGCACCCATCGGCGCGTCGAGGGAGAGTGTGCTGTAGGCCGCCGACGCGTCCATGGTCAGCAGCATGTCCTCTTCGGAGATGCCCATCTTCTCGGCGAGCTCGGCGACCTTGGGGAACCGCCCGAGCTGCTGGGTCATGTCGGCGACGTGCCGGTTCAGCTCCGAGCGCCGCTCCTGGTAGAGGCGGGGGACCCGGACGGCCCAGGTGCGGTCGCGGAAGTGCCGCTTGACCTCACCCGTCATGGTGACCATGGCATAGCCCCTGAAGCTGTGCCCGAGATCGGCGTCGAAGCCGTTGATCGCCTTCATCAGTCCCACGTAGGCGGCCTGGAGGAGGTCCTCCATCGGCTCGCCCCGGTTCATGTACCTCCTGGCGATGTCCCTCGCCATCGGGCGGTGCATCTCGACGATGATCTCTCGCAGGCGCTCGCGCCGCTGTTCGGACACGTCATCCTGGACCAGCTCGATCAGAAGTTCTTCAGCGGTCGGCTCGCTGATGGTCGCTACTCGGATATCGGCAGACATCTGCGCATATCCCCTCGTATATCTTGCGAGGGCTACGCCGACCTGGGAAATCACCCGTCGCAGAAGGCGCGCCTCGCTACAGCTTCGAGACGAGGCCCTCTGCTGGACCTCTGTCGGAGTATATTGCCCGAATTTCGGGAGTATCACCACCCCCACGGCACCAGTAATGTTGCCGTCGAGGAGGTGCGACGTGTCTGACAACGGTCTGCTGTCCCTGCGATCCACCATGGCCGGCACCATTGTGGTGGTCCACATCGATGGCATTCTCGACGCCACGACACGCGACCAGTTTGCCGACCACCTGGACACCGAGGCCGAGGACCACGGTCCGGACATGATCCTCGACCTGGGCGGCGTCACCTTCATGGACTCCCGGGCGCTCGGCCTCATCGTCCACCACTGGCAGCGGTCGACCACGGCGGGCGGCAACTTCGCCCTCGTGGCGGTGCAGTACCCGAGCTCCAAGGTCATGTGGGTGACAGGCCTGTCGCAACGCCTGCCCCTGTTCGACACGCTCGACGAGGCCCTCGCGGCCTTCGCCGCCGAACCCCGGCCCTGATCCCCCGCCCGAAGCGCCAGCCCCGGATCCGGCCCGACGGACGGCGCCTGATCCGGGCGGTTACGGCGTGGCTCCCCCGTGCTTTTGCTGGTGCTCGGTGACCAGCAGCCGGGCCAGGTCGGCGACCTTGACCTGATGGTGCTGGGACACCCGTCTGAGCTCGTCGAACGCGTCCTCGGCCGAGCAGCCGCTCTTCGACATGATGATGCCCTTCGCCTGGTCGATGACCGAGCGTCCCACGAGGGCCTCCTGCATCTGCGCGGCTCCGGTGAGGACGTCGTCGAACTCCCAGACGTTGGCGAGCGCCACCGTCACCTGCTCCTTGAGCAGGGACATCAGCGCCTCCCCATCGGTGTGCACGCCGGTCCGCACGCCGTACAGGCCGATGATCACAACGGCGTTCTCGACCTCGATCGGCAGGATCAGCACCGACCGCACGCCGTGCCGTACGGCGGTCGCCGCGTAACGGGGCCAGCGGGGGTCGCGCATGACGTCCGTGACGGTGACCGGCCGGCCCGAGGTCAGCGCCTCCCTCGACGGTCCCTCCCGTAGGTCGCTCTCCCTGTCGGTCAGAGTGATCAGCTCGCTGTGGGAGGCGGCGAGCAGCACCCGCCCCTCCATCCACAATTCGGCCGTTCCGCCGGCGCATCCGGGCACACCGCGGGCGATGGCCTCGGTGATGCCGCGAAGGACGCTTTCAGCCGACGCACCTTCTGTCACACGGCCGAGAGCGGCGAGATCACGGGCGAGGATGGACGTTGTCTCCATGGTAGAAAGACCATTCCCATAGTTCTGGTGTTAATCCAGGCTGCATCGATTAGATCGGCTGTCTGGCGTAGCGTCTAATCTCTAGAGAGGGGGCAGCGTTGGCCGACATCGCCGAGCTCGAGCGCTCGCTCAGCGGGCTCGCCGACCGCATCGCCGCGCTCCGGGACGATCCCGGGTCCGGCACCGCGCTCCGCGAGCTGGAGAACGCCGAGGAGCTGCTCAGAGACGCGCTGGGCGAGCTGGCCAGAAGCCGCAGGCGCAAGGACGGCGGCAACCAGCGCGAACAGAAGCTGCTGCGCCAGATCTTCCGCGCGCTGCCCATACCGGTGATCATCATGGACACCGGCGCCACGGTCCGCCGTATCAACAACGAGACGACCCGCCTGCTCGGCAGCCCGGCCGGCTACCTCATCGGCCGCGCCTTCCCGCTTCTCGTCGACGTCACCGGTCGCGCAGCCTTTCGCTCCCACCTGACCACCGTCCTGCGCGGCGAGGAGAGCGCGGCCTTCCAGACCCGTCTGGCCCATCAGGGCCGTACGCACACGGTCAGGCTCGTCCTCAGCACGCTCCGCATGCCCGGCGAACCGCAGGAGATGATCGCCGCGGTCGTCCTGCCCACCGAGGTCCAACTGCCGCAGGCCCAGGAATCGTCCGGCGACCCGGACGAGGCGGTGATCATGGCCGCCGCGCGCCGGCACGAGTTGCTGTCCCAGCTGACCCGGCTGCTGCTCGACGAGGAGAGCCTGCGCGAGCCGGTGGCCCTCATCCGGGCCGCCCGCCTGCTCGCGGCCGAGACGGCCGACTGGGTGATCGCCGATGTGATCCGGGACGGCCGGCCGCACAGGGCCGCCGTCGTCGGTCCGGCCGACCAGCCGCTCGGCCGGCTCCAGCGGGACCTCGAAGGGATGGATCCGGCCGCCGTGCCGATCGTCGGACAGGTCCTGAGCACCCAGAGCGGGATCGTCAACGAGATGCTGACCGACGACACGCTGCTCGGCGACGACGTGCTCGAGGCGATGGGGGCCGGCTCGCTGCTCAGCGTGCCGATCACCACCGGGGATCGGATCGGCGGCGTCCTCACGCTCGTGCGATCGCGCGACCGGCAGCCGTTCGGCCTGGCGGACCTGGGACTGCTCGAGGAGATCGGCCTCCACCTCGGCCTCGCCATCCGGGCCCAGCGGAGCTTCCAGCGCAGGTCGCTCGCGGCCGACACACTGCAGACAGGCGTTCTCCCCCGCAATCTGCCAGATCTGCCCGGTTTCGAGACCGCCGCCATCTACCACCCGGGATCGGGCCTCCGCGCGATCGGCGGCGAGTTCTACGACGTGTTCCCCGTCAAGAACGGCTGGGGCTTCGTCATCGGCAGCGCGGCCGGCAAGGGCGAGGAGGCGGCCGCCGTCACCGCGATGGTCCGCAACGGCATGCGCGTGCTCAGCGTCTGGGAGGACGACCCCGGTCTGGCTCTGCGCAAGGTCAACGACGCGCTCGTCGTGCAGAACACCGGCCTGTTCGTCATGGCCGCCGCCGGGTTCGTGCGCGGCCGCAAGGTACGGCTGGCCTCGGCCGGCCATCACCCCGCGGCCCTGCTCCAGACCGACGGGCAGGTCCGGTTCTCCGAGGGCGGCGGGGTCCCGCTAGGTTTCGAGGAGGGGGCCGAACCCGCCACGGAGGAGCTGACTCTGACGGCGGGCGAGACGTTGGTGCTCTACTCGGACGGCCTGGTGGGCTCCCAGAGCGACGAGGGGACGGTCTACGGCGAGGGCCGCCTCACCGAGGTCCTCGCCCGCTGCGTGGGCCAGCCCCCCGGCACGGTGGTCAAGGCCCTCGAGGAGGACCACCAGGCTTTCTGCGGGAGCCACGTCATCGACGAGATCACCGTGCTCGTGCTCAGGAAATCCCGGTGATCCACGGAACCGGCCGAGGCTGAGGAGGTCCGCTGTGCGCATGGCCCCAGGAGAGCACCGGTCGGTGGCCTTCTCCGACGAGGCCGAACTCGAACCCGTGCTGGCGCCGTTCGTCCACGAGGGCCTCGCCGGCCGGGACAAGGTGCTGTACGTCACCGACGTCACGCATCCCGCCGTCGCGACCGGGCTGCTGCGGGGCTGGGGCATCGACCCCGACGCGTACGCGGGACGACTCGAGGTGCGCACGCTGGGCACCTCCGACCCCGATGTGATGGTCGCCCAGCTCACCGAGGCCGCGCACCGGGCACGTGCCGAGGGGTATCGCGCGCTTCGTTTCACCGGCGAGATGAGCTGGGCCGTCCGTGAGGGGACCGACAGCCTCACGGCCTTCGAGACCAAGGTCCAGGCCCTGTTCGACTCGGGCGTCGCGATGGGGATCTGTCAGTACGACCGGCGGGTCTTCCCGCCCGTCACCTTGTCGGAGCTGCAACGCCTGCACCGGGGAACAGATGTGGACCTGGAGTTCGACGGTGCCCTGTTGCGCATCCGCCGCAGCGTCGACCCGCCGGGGCTCGAACTGGACGGCGAGATCGACGCCAACGCGGTCGACGAGCTGACCAGGGCGCTGACGTCCGCCGTGCGCCGCGAGCGGGGCGACGTGCACGTGGACATGGGCCGGATCTCGTTCATCGACCTGTCCGGCCTCAGGGCCCTGGTCGACACGGCGACGTCTTTGAAGGAGGGCAGGTCCCTCGTGCTGGATCGCGTGCCGGAACACGTCGCCCAGCTGGTCGGCCTGATCGGCTGGGACAAGGCGCCCGGGCTGCGCGTGCGAGGAGGGGATGCCCGATGGAGCAGATGATTCATCAGGCGAGCCTGTACGGCTCGGACCAGGAGTTCCTCGAGATGGCGGTGCCGTTCGTGCGGGACGGCCTGGCCAACGGCGAGCCCGTCCTGGTGACCACGACGTCGGGCAACCTCGAACTGCTCGGCGAGGCGCTGGGCGAGGACGCCTCCCGGGTCGACCACGCGGAGACCGCCTACTACGGCCGCAGGACGGCCCAGCGCGCCACCGCGTTCACACGGTACTGGCGGCGCAACAGCGGCCACAGGCGGGTGCGGATCCTCGCCGAGCCGGTGTGGCAGGGCAAGTCGGCGCGCGACGTGCTGGCGTGGAAGCGGATGGAGTCCGGTCTCAACGTCCTGCTCGATGACACCGGGATCTGGATGATCTGTCCCTACGACACGCGCTCGGTCGGCGCGGGCATCGCCGAGGACGCGCTGCGGACCCATCCGTCGGTCAGCGCCGACGGCAGGACGGCACAACCCTCGGCCACCTACGCCGATCCCCACGACTTCATCGGCCGATGCGACGCGGCGCCGCTGGCCGCGCCGCCGGCGGGCTCGGTGAGCGCCCCCCTGGACGAGATCAACGACGTCCGCCGGTTCGTGGCCGAGGAGGCGCGCCGCCGGGGTCTCGCCGAGGAGAGCGCCTCGTTGCTGGCCGTGGCGGCGCACGAGGCCGCCCGCTATCTCGGCACGCCGCTGACAGCGGGCATCTGGGAGAGCTTCGGGGCGGTGGTCTGCGACCTGCGGCGGCCGGGAAAGGCGATCTCCGACCCGCTCGTCGGGTTCCGGCCGCCCGGTCCCATCGAGCGGGCCGAGGACGGACTCTGGCTGGCCAGGCAGGTCTGCGACCATGTGGATGTACGGTCCGACGCCACGGGCTGCACGATCAGGCTCCAGGCGGCGGGACCGCGCCTGCAGACGGGATGATTTTCCCGATTAGGCGTTTAGCTCGATCCAGGCTACGGTAAACACGCTTACATAGATCGTGCCTAAGACGCAGGCACACCTTTTCAAGCGCCTTTCTGCCTTGAGGTGTGCCATGGATATCGCGATCGTCTCCGCTCACGAGCTCACTCCCGACACCCCCGCCCTCGCACGCGAGCTGGCGCGAGGCCACCGGGTCACCGTCTACACACGCTCCAAGGCCAAGGGCGCCGGTGTGGAACATGTCCCGGCCGGGCCCGACATGGAGCTCTCGGAGAGCGACCTTCTTCCGTACATCTCGGACTTCAGCGACGGATTGCGGCGGCGGTGGAGCAAGAGCCGTCCCGACATCATCCACGCCCACTCCTGGTCCAGCGGGCTCGCGGCCATCGCCGGCTCCGAGGGGCTCGGCGTGCCGGTGACCCAGACGTTCCACGGCCACGGGGACAGCGGGACGCCCGCGACCGTGCGCCGGCTGGAGTGTGCGATCGGCCGGCGGGCCCGCGCTGTGATCGCCGCGTGCGCGGACGAGGAGTCGGAGCTGATCCGGATGGGCGTCCCCCGGCGCAACATCTCCGTCGTGCCCCACGGGGTCGACACGCAGCGCTTCCGCCGTCAGGGGCCCGCGTTCCCGCGCGGGACCATGCCCCGCCTGCTCCACGTCGGGCACGCCGGGGCGGCGAGCGCCGTCGACGCGCTGGCGTCCGTCCCCGAGGCCGAGCTCGTGATCGCGGGCGGCGACGACCTCAGCGTCGAGCGGCTGCGCGCCCTCGCCGCCGAGTACGGCGTCGCCGACCGGGTGGAGCTGCTGGGCATGGTGCCCCACACCGCGATGCCGAAGCTCATGCGCAGCGCCGACCTGATCCTTTCGCTGCCCTCCAGCGTGCCCACGGGCACGGCCGCGCTCGAGGCCATGGCGTGCGGGATCCCTGTGATCGCCTCGGCCGCCGGCGCCCACCTCGACTCGGTCGTCGACGGCGTGACCGGCTTCCTGATCCGCCCGGACCACCCGGCCGAGGTGGCGGGCCGGATCCGTCAGCTGCTGGGCGACCCGACCCTGCGGACGGCGATCGGCTACGCGGCCGCCGACCGGGCCCGTTCCCGGTACTCGGTCGAGCGCATCAGCATGGAGCTCCTGCGGGTCTACGAGAGGACCTGCGCCTAGCCCGGAGCCGTTCCCGTGATCACAGGTCCCCCGTGGGCTACACGCCCCGCGGGGGACCTGTGATCGCGGCGGCCTTCAGCGAGAGGTGCAGGAGCAGGCGGTCCTCGCCGTCGGCGAGGTCGAGGCCCGTGAGCCGCTCGGCCTTGCGGAGCCGGTAGTACAGCGTCTGGCGGTGGACGCCGAGCCGCTCGGCCGTCTCCCCCGCGTGACCGGACCGGTCCAGATACTCCTCGACCGTCGCGGCCAGCCCTCCCCCTGCCGCTGTCAGGGCCGCCGACTCGGCCGCCAGCTCGGCGAGCTCCCGGTGGGCGAGCCTGGCCAGCAGGCGGTAGACGCCGAGGTCGGCCCAGGTCGCGACCGGGGCGTGCCGCTCCACATGCTCGGCCACCCGCAGCGCGACGACGGCCTCCCGCCAGCTCTCCCACGCCTCCTCCGCGTCGTCCCTGACCCCTCCGGCTCCGGCGGCGGTGCCGTACATCTCCTGGAGCCTCCGCGCGACCTCGCCGGCCTGCGACGCGGGCGCGAGGACCGTGAGGAGCGCCTCGTCCGGAGCCGGCTCGGCGAGCACGCCGCGCGGGAGCGTCCACAGCGCGGCCGCCCGGCCGGGCGAGGTCCGTACGGCTATCGCGACCACAGGGCCCTCCGCCTCCACCCCCGCGGCGGCCCGGGTTGCGGAGTCGGCGGAGAAGAAGTCCCTGAGCCGGGCGTGCCTGCCCCGCGCCTCGTGCGCGAGAAGCGCGGCGGCGCGGTCCACGAGCGGCGTCACCGAGGCCAGCCGCTCGTCGGTCAGCGCTCCCGAGTCGAGCAGCCACAGGTAGCCGTAGTTCACCCCGCCGTGCCGCAGCGGCACGCAGACGCGGCCGAGCATGCCGGGCAGGCCGGGGATCCGGACCGGGCCCTCGGCACTGGCGATGCCGTACGCCTCGAAGTGGGCGCGGACCTCGTCGGTGGCGCGCCTGCGGAGGATCGACTCCTGGCGGACGGTGTCGATGTCCCCGCTCTGCGCGCCGTACGCCAGAAGATTGAACGATCGGTCTTCCAGCGTCACCGAGGCGTCGAGGATCCGGGCGATCTCGTCGGCGATGTCTTGCATCCGTCCATTGTTGTGCATCTGTATGAAAACGCTGTGGCGGATGTCCGTGGACCACCCGTGAGCTGCGGATTTACTCTTTCCCCATGTTCGGTTCGCTGCTTCTGGCAGGCTCACGGAGCCCGCTCGCCCGCCGGGCGGTGTCAGGTTTCCCCCTGACCCGCAAGGTCGTCGACCGTTTCGTCGCCGGCGAGTCACCCGACGACGCCGTCGCCGCGACCCGGCGCCTGACGGACGCCGGGCTCTCGGTCACGATCGACCACCTCGGCGAGGAGGTCCGCGACACGGGTGCGGCGATCGACGCGGTCAAGGCCTACGTGACCCTGCTCGGCGCGCTCCGGCCGCTCGATCTCGGCCGGCAGGCGGAGGTGTCGGTGAAGTTGTCGGCGCTCGGGCAGGCGCTCGACGCCGCCATGGCGCTCGATCATGCCAGGCAGATCGCCGCGGCCGCCCGCGACTGCGGCTCCACGGTGACGCTCGACATGGAGGACCACACCACCGTCGACTCGACGCTGGACATCCTGCGCGCCCTGCGCGAGGACTTCCCCGAGACCGGCGTCGCCATCCAGGCCTACCTGTTCCGCAGCGAGGCCGACTGCCGTGATCTCGCCGGGTCGCGGGTGCGCCTGGTCAAGGGCGCCTACCGTGAGCCCGCGTCGGTCGCCCACCAGAAGAAGACCGAGGTGGACATGGCCTACGTGCGCTGCCTCCGGATCCTCATGGCGGGCACCGGCTATCCGATGGTGGCCACCCACGACGACCGGCTGATCGCCATCACCGAGTTGCTGGCCGACCGGAACGACCGGGACCGCGAAAGCTTCGAGTACCAGATGCTCTACGGCATCCGGACCGACAAGCAGGAGGCGCTCGTCGGCGCCGGGTCGCAGACCCGGGTCTACGTTCCCTACGGCGACGACTGGTACGGCTACTTCATGCGCCGTCTCGCCGAGCGTCCGGCCAACGTCGGCTTCTTCCTCCGCTCCCTGAGCGGCAAGTAATTCTCTGATCGGCGAAATAGAGGGGTCAGCCATGGATGCGATCACCAGCGTTCCGGTACCGGCCAACGAGCCGGTGCGCGGTTACGCGCCCGGCACCGCGGGGCGCGGCGAACTGGAGAACCGGATCAAGGAGCTCACCGGGGCCCGGCTCGACCTCACGATGACGATCGGCGGCGAGCGGCGTCTCGGCGGAGGCGCTCCGATCGACGTCGTCCAGCCGCACAACCACGCCTCGGTGCTCGGCACCACAGCCGATGCGACGCCCGCCGACGTCCGCGCGGCGATCGACGCGGCGGCCCAGGCGGCGCCCGCCTGGCGGGCCCTGCCGTTCGAGGAGCGGGCCGCGATCTTCCTGCGGGCCGCCGACCTGCTGAGCGGGCCGTGGCGTGCGACGCTGAACGCGTCCACGATCCTCGGGCAGTCGAAGTCGGCCCACCAGGCGGAGATCGACGCGGCGTGCGAGCTGATCGACTTCTTCCGCTTCAACGTGTCGTACGCGCGGCAACTGCTCAGCGAGCAGCCGGTGTCCTCGCCCGGTGTGTGGAACAGGATGGAGTACCGCCCGCTGGAGGGCTTCGTCCTGGCGATCACGCCGTTCAACTTCACCTCCATCGCCGCGAACCTGCCGGCCGCCGCGGCGCTGATGGGAAATGTCGTCGTATGGAAGCCGTCGCCGACGCAGCAGTTCTCCGCGCACTTCCTGATGCGGCTGTTCGAGGCCGCCGGCCTGCCGCCCGGCGTGATCAACATGGTGACCGGCGGCGGCGCCGCGGTCTCCGAGGTGGCGCTGCCGCATCCCGACCTGGCCGGCATCCACTTCACCGGCTCCACCGCGACCTTCCAGCACCTGTGGCGCACGGTCGGTGAGGGCATCACCGGCTACCGGAGCTATCCGCGGCTCGTCGGCGAGACCGGGGGCAAGGACTTCGTCGTGGCCCATCCGTCGGCGTCGGCCGATGTGCTGTCGACCGCGCTGATCAGGGGCGCGTTCGAATACCAGGGCCAGAAGTGCTCGGCGGCGTCCCGGGCGTACGTGCCGCGGTCGCTCTGGTCGCGCATGCGCGACGACCTGGTCTCCGCGGCCGAGTCGCTCACGATGGGCGACGTGTCCGGCGACCTGTCCACGTTCCTGGGCGCCGTCATCGACGCGAGGGCGTTCGCCAAGCACAAGGACGCCATCGACCGGGCCCGCGCGACCGGAACGATCGACGTCCTCACCGGGTCGTACGACGACTCCACGGGCTATTTCGTGAAGCCGACCATCCTGGAGTGCTCCGACCCCACGGACGAGATCTTCGTCAAGGAGTACTTCGGCCCGATCCTGTCGGTCCACGTCTACGACGACTCGTCGTACGACACGGTGCTCGACCAGATGGAGAGCGCCGCGCCGTACGCGCTGACGGGCTCGATCATCGCGCAGGACCGACACGCCATCACGGACGCCACGGAGCGGCTGCGCTTCGCGGCGGGCAACTTCTACATCAACGACAAGCCCACTGGCGCGGTCGTCGGCCAGCAGCCGTTCGGCGGCGCGCGGGCCTCGGGCACCAACGACAAGGCCGGCTCGATCTTCAACCTGATCCGGTGGGTCAACGCCCGCACGATCAAGGAGGCCTTCGTTCCTCCGGTCGTCGACGGGCCGTACCGGGGTGACGTGCCGCAGAGCGGCTCGCCGCAGCCCGACCTGGGCGGCCTCGGCTACCCGGACGGCGCCGCCGGATAAGGGACGGCCCCTTTCGCTCGCGAGCCGCTCGGTCAACGTCGCCCGAGCGGCTCGCGCTGTCATGTGAACGGCTTGCGCTGCCGTACGAGGAAACGCCGCGCGGGTGGCTTGCGGTGCCGTACGCGGGAACGCCGACCGGCGGCGCGGCTGACGGCACGGGGCGAAGGACGCGCCGGGCGACCGAAGACGCTTTTTCGGCATGTTTCTATCGATAGATATCCACGGACCTTATTCTCCCTGCGTATCCTCATCCTGCGTGTCGCCTTCGGCCGCTCGCGCCATCCGCTCCGAAGCCGGGAGGAGACCGACCGTGAACCCTCTGGCGGCGGTCGCCGAACTCGCCGAAGCCGAGTCCCTGTACGCCCTTGTCGCCCATGCCCCCGAACCCGCCCGGTCATCGCTGGGCATCGCGTCCGCACGCATCGGCGGGGGCGTCGCGTTGTCGATGCGGCACGACTCCACCGGCTACTGGAGCAAGGCACTCGGGTTCGGGTTCGACGAGCCGGTCGGCCACAAGCTGATCGCCGAGGTCTGCGACTTCTATCGCGAGCAGGCGAGCCCAGGCGCCGTTCTGCAGATCTCCCCCTCGTGCCTGCCGCCCGAGTGGCCCGGCATCTGCGCCGCGCAGAACATCTCCGCCGGATCGACCTGGGTGAAGCTGGTCCGCGCGGCGGACATCGGAACGTTCCCACAAGTTCGGACGGACCTGCGCGTCGCCGCCGTGGGCAAGGACGAGGTCGCCGAGTGGGCCGCGGTCCTGCTGCGGGGCTTCGGCATGGCCGTGGAGGACATGGCGCCGGTGCTGGTCCACGGCGTGGAGAGCGGCCGTTTCCGCGCCTATGCCGCCTGGAGCGGGCACGACATGGTCGGCGCCGCCAATCTGCGCATCCATGGAGACACCGCTTCGTTCTTCGGCGCCTCCACGCTGCCCGAGCATCGCGGCGGCGGCGCGCAGTCGGCCCTGCTGGCCGCACGGGCCCGCGACGCCGCCGCGGCCGGTTGCCGATGGCTCGTCGCGGAGACCTGGAAGCCGGCCCAGGACACGCTGAACTCGTCACTGAACAACATGCTGAGGGCCGGCTTCACGGTCATCCATCCCCGCCGGAACTGGCTCTGGAAGCCGGACGGCCTACCGGGGCTGCCTACTGGGGCTGCTTAGAGGCCGGTGGCCGCCGGGATGACCCGGGCTCCGATGATCTCGAGCGGCTCGAGGCGGTGGACCTCCTTGACCTGGCCGATGGCATGGCTGAAGCCCATCTCGGCGAACCCGCCGAGGTCGTCGACGATCCGCTGGGCGTTCTCGCCGTTGTCGCCTACGTCGTAGCGGTAGTAGACGGTCTTCTCGATCTCGTCGTAGTCGCGGCCCTCGGCCTCGCAGTGGGCCCGGAGCACGTCCAGCTTCCGCGCCAGGTCGGGGCCGGGGAACAGGTTGCAGGCCTGCGCGTATCGGGCCACCAGACGGAGGGTCTTCTTCTCCCCGCCTCCGCCGATGAGGATCGGCGGGTGCGGCCGGGTCAGGGCCTGCGGCGAGTTGAGCGGCCGTTCGAGCTGGTAGTGCCGGCCGTGGTAGGGCTTCTCGTCGTCCGTCCACATCTGCAGGCAGATCTGGACCGCCTCCTCCAGTCGCTCGAGCCGCTCGCGCGTCTCGGGGAAGGCGAATCCCAGTCCGCGCGACTCCTCGTCGTTCCACGCCGCGCCGATCCCCAGCCAGGCACGACCGCCGGACAGCACGTCGAGGGTTGTGATGATCTTGGCAAGTAGGCCGGGCTCGCGATAGATGGTCCCGGTGACGAGAGTGAACAGATCGGCCCTGGTCGTATGGGCGGCCAGGTAACCGAGTGTGGTGTAGGCCTCCAGCATCTCGCCCTCGCTGGGACCGACGCTGCGGATCTGGAAGAAGTGATCCATCACGGCGATGGCCGCGAATCCCGCGTCATCGGCGGTCTTCGCGATCGCCGCCAGGTCCGCGCCGAGGGTGGCGGGGCCGCCGGGGTAGGTGAAATCGGGGATCTGTAGTCCAATTTTCATTTATTCCTCCTATTACTTACTTACACCCCTTTCCTTGGGCACAGAAAGCCCCATCGTTCACGGATTTTCAGAGCGGCGTCAGGTCGCCATGTCCCGGAACGCGATGACCCGGTCGATTCTCAGCCTGACGAGCAGTTCGCCCGGCACGCCGTTGCGCTCGCCGAACTCCTCTGCCCTGTCCTGGCCCATGTAGCGGCCGCCGAGCACAGACGCCCACTTGATCAGGTCGTCGAGGTCGGACGAGATGGTCGCCTCACCCTCGATCATGACGAAGGCGTACGGAGCGCGCTCGTCGTCGACGCACAGGGTCGCCCGGGGATCACGCCGGAGCGCCCTCCCCTTCACACCGGTCTCGCTGGTGTTGAACACCACGTCGTCGCCGTCGAGGACGAACCAGATCGGGGTCACGTGGGGCCGGCCGTCCGCACGGGTGACCGCCAGTTTCCCGGTCCGGGTACCCGTCATCACGAACTCGCGCCACTCGGCATCCGTCATGGCTTCCATCCCTCAAACCTACGCCCACCCCCCTCCGCCGTGATCACGCACGCCCCCCGCGTGATCATGCACAGATTCGGTGATTGCCGCGCCGACCTGCGCACACCCACGCCGTGATCATGCACAGGTTCGGTGATTGCCGCGCCGACCTGCGCACACCCGCGCCGTGATCATGCACAGGTTCGGTGATCAGGTCGGCGAGCAGCGCGAACGTCTTTCGTGATCATGAGCAGATTCGGTGGCATGACCGATGACCGGGCACGATACCGTTCGTGATCATGCAATCTCACTCTTGCCGGCCTGGGATTGCATGATCACGGAGTGATTCCGCGCTGGTCAGATGGCACCTCTCCGAATTTGCGCATGATCACGGAATACGTTTCCGCAGGTCAGATGCCCCGTGAACGAATCCGCGCATGATCACGCCGGGCATCGGCGCAAGTCGGCGCGGCAATCACCGAACCCGTGCATGATCACGCGGGGGCTGTGCATGATCACGCGGAGGGTTGGGGGGTCAGTGGCCGCGGAAGGCTTCTTCGAGCCACCAGGCGCCCTTGTCGGCCGTCACCTGGGCATGGACCACCAGGGGCTTGTCCCTCGGGCCCTTGAGCCACTCGGCGACGTCCGCCAGATCGGCCCTCTCCCGTACGGCCACAGCCTCACAGCCGAACCCTCGCGCGATCGCGGCGATGTCCACCGGCGGGAACCTGACCGTGTCGAGCGGGAACCCGTCAGGCCCGAAATGGTGCACCTCGGCCCCGTACCCCTGATCGTCGTAGACCACGACCACCATGGGGATGCCCAGCCGTACGACCGTTTCGAGCTCTCCGACGCTCATCAGCAGGCCGCCGTCGCCCAGCGCGGCGACGGGCAGCCGGTCAGGCCGGGCCAGCGCCGCCCCGATGGCGGTGGCCAGGCCGAGTCCGACCGACTGGAACGCCTGCGTGAAGCAGAAACCGCTTCCGTCGGGGACCGACATGAACATCGTCGGATACCCCATGAAGTTGCCCGAGTCGATGGACACGACCCTCTCCTCGGGCAGGAGATCGTCCAGCTCGATCGACAACGTCCGGGGGTCGATCCGGCCGTCCCCGCTCAGATCCTCGTACGGAACGTCCCGCCAGCGGACCTCACGGGCGATCCGCCCGGCGAGCTCGGGGCTGCGATAGCCGGTCGGCGCCTCACCGGGCTCAGCCGGGGCCAGCAGGGCGCCCACCGTCCGCGCGGTCTCCCGCACGTCTCCGACCACGCCCAGGTCGACCGGGCGATTGACCCCGATGGCGTCGGGGTCGATCTCGACCTGGACGACCTTGGCATCCGGCCCGATGAGCGTGCCGTGCCGCGTGGTCCACATCGTGAAGGAGCAGCCCCATCCGACGACGAGGTCCGCCGCGCCGATGAGCTCCGCCGCAAGCGGGGACGCGAACCCGCCGCTCACGTCCAGATCCCACGGGCTGCCGTGGAAGTGTCCCTTCGCGACCGCCGAGGTCGCGAACAGCGCGCCGACGCGCTCCCCCAGCGCCTCGAGTTCCTTGCGGGAGCCGCGCGCGCCGCGTCCCGCCACGAACACCGGGCGCTCCGCGGCCGCCAGCAGGCCGGCCAACTCCGCCACGGCTCCGGAGACGCCGGGTCCCCCGCCCGGCGAGCCCGAGACGATGGGCTCCTCCGCGCTGGACTCCTGTACGCCGGGGAAGGTCAGTCCCCATGGCGGCGGGACGAGGCCCGCCGCCTCCTGGCGCCTGCTCCCGCGGCCCGCGCGCAGTTCCTGTACGGCATGCACGACGTCGTCGGGCAACTCCTCGGCCTGGACGTCGAGGGGCAGGTTGAGCAGCACTGTGCGGCGGCCGAGCAGGGCGGCGAGGTAGGCCATGACCGTGTCGTCCACCACGGTCTCCGCCGACCCCACCCTGGCCCCGTGCGCGCCGACGGCGGCCGCGAGCGCGGCCTGGTCGATTCGGAAGTTCGAGCGCGGCGAGGTGGCCTCGGCGGCCAGGACCAGCAGGGGCGTACGGCTCTTGGCGGCCTCGGTGACGCCGGTCAGGGCGTTGGTGAGGCCGGGCCCCTGGTGCACGCTGAGCACCGCGACGGTGCCGCTCATCCGCGAATAGGCGTCCGCCATGGTGGCGGCGCCGCCCTCGTGCCGTGCCGCGACGTAGCGGACGCCCTGCTCGGTCAGGGCGTTGGTCACGTGGAAGTTGCCGCTCCCGACGACGCCGAAGGCCGCGCGGACGCCCAAAGAGGCGAGCACGGTGCCGACGGCCTCCGCGACGTTCATCTCTCCACCAGGGCGAGGACGCGCGTCGGGCTGCCCGAGCCGCCGACGATCGGCAGCGGACCCGCGATCACGACCGCTCCCGTGGGCGGCAGCCTGTCGAGGTTGCGCAACTGGGTGAGGCCGTACTTGCCGGCTCCGAGCAGGAACGAATGACACGGGAAGGCGGGGTCGAACGAGTGCGCCGCGCCTGCGTCGGTGCCGACGGTCTCCACGCCGAGTCCCGCGATCGGGGTCTCCTCGGCGAGGTAGCGGGCGCACTCGACCGAGATGCCCGGTGTGTGGGGCCCGGTCTCGTCGGCGTTCAGGAACTCGGCCTGGTCGTGCGCCCGGACGTCCCAGCCGGTCCGGTAGAGGAGCCAGCCTCCGTCGGGCAGCGGGCCGTGCTCGTCCTCCCACTGCTTGACGTGGTCGATCTCGAGGAGGAAGTCGGGGTCGCGCCGGGCCTCGGCGACGAAGTCGAGCACCACGGCGGGGGCGATGAGCTTGGAGACGGCGACCTGGGAGATGTCCTCCCCGTCCCTGGCCGTCACCCAGTGATTCGGGGCGTCGAAGTGCGTCCCGACATGTTCGCCGGTCGTGAAGTTGTTCCAGTACCAGGCCGGGCCCCGGTCGTCGTACCGGCTGATCTCATGGAGCGCGAAGGGCACCGTCTGCCCGAACTGCTCGGGTAGCAGGAGGATCGGCGTCGTCCCACTCAGCGGCGCGGTCAGGTCGAGCACCTCGATCCCACCGGTCCGGATGCTCTCCACAAGTTCGCGCAGCACCGACATGCCGACTCCCATCTGTCAGGATGGGAAGATCCTCCTACACCCCACTCCCGAATGCCAGATCAGAATCGGCCCGCTCTGGTTCGGCGTCCGCAGTCCCGAATCACATTCCACATGTGCCGAACTTACGTCCACATCACACAGTCGACGCCAATAATTCGGACTTATTGGCATAAATAGACATTGGGCATAGCATCGGAAAACCTGGTCTACCCAGACGACGGCACCGGTGTTCCGAGCCCCCAGAGGGTCCGAACGACGGTTCGTTGCGGCTCGGCGTACCTGACGTCGCGGGATGCCCGCGGCGCGACCGCTTGCCGTCATCGCGGACGGGGCACAAGTGGGCCTTGAGAACGGACAAGGACGGCGTGGTCATGAAGAAACTCATCAACAGCGTCGACGCGATCGTCACCGACACCCTCCACGGCGTCGCGGCGGCGCATCCCTCGCTCCGCGTGGACATCGAGAACCGGGTGATCTACCGGCGGGACGCGCCGCGGCCGGGCAAGGTCGGGCTCGTCTCCGGCGGCGGTGCCGGCCACGAGCCGCTCCACGGCGGTTTCGTCGGCTACGGCATGCTCGACGCGGCCTGTCCCGGCGAAGTCTTCACCTCACCCGTCCCCGACCAGATGATCGAGGCCTCCAAGGGGGTCGACGGCGGAGCCGGAGTGCTCCACATCGTCAAGAACTACACGGGCGACGTGCTCAACTTCGAGATGGCGGCCGAGTTGTGCGCCGACGAGGGCATCGAGGTCGCCAGCGTCCTGGTCAACGACGACGTCGCCGTCCAGGACTCCCTCTACACCGCCGGCCGCCGCGGCACGGGGGCGACGTTGTTCGTGGAGAAGATCGCCGGGGCCCTGGCCGAGACCGGCGCCCCGCTCGCGGAGGTTGCCCGCCTGGCCCAGGAGGTCAACGAGCGCAGCCGGTCGTTCGGGGTCGCCCTGTCGGCAGGCACGGTTCCCGCCGCCGGCAAGCCGACGTTCGACCTGTCCGACACCGAGATCGAGCTCGGCATCGGCATCCACGGCGAGCCCGGCCGCACGCGCAGCACCCACCGGGAGGCCCGCGAGATCGCGCGGCTGGCCATGGACGCCATCAACGACGACGTCCCCCTTTCCGGCGACACGCTCGTCCTGCTCAACGGGATGGGCGGCACTCCGCTCCTGGAGCTCTACATCGTGTACGCGGAGGTCGCCGCCTACCTCGAGGAGAAGGGCGCGACAGCCGTACGCTGCCTGGTGGGCAACTACGTCACCAGCCTCGACATGCAGGGCTTCTCGGTCAGCGTCTGCCGTCTGACCGACGAGCTCACCCGGCTCTGGGACGCTCCGGTGGAGACGCCGGGGCTCCGCTGGGGCCGCTGATCCTCACTCTCCCCGACTCCCGCCCGGGACCCTCGCCGGAAGGCGACGATCGAAGCCCGCGGAGAAACCCTCTGACAGGAAACGCCGTGCAGCAAGGAGCCACCGTTGGACACATCCTTCTTCCTGGCCTGGATCAAGGAGGCCGCGACAGCCGTACAGGCCGAGCGTGATCACCTCACCCAGCTCGACGCCGCGATCGGCGACGCCGACCACGGCGCCAACCTGGACCGGGGCTTCGCGGCCGTACGGCAGGCCTTGGCGGACACGCCTCCGGAGACGCCGGGCGCGGTCCTGGTGCAAGCCGGCTCCGCGCTGATCCGCAAGGTGGGAGGAGCATCCGGCCCGCTGTACGGCACGGCCTTCCGCCAGATGGGCCGGGCGCTGGGCGACACACCGGAGATCACGCCTGCCGGCCTGGTCACGGCGCTGGAGGCGGCCCAGGAGGGGGTCCAGAAGCTGGGCGGGGCAGCCGAAGGCGACAAGACCCTGGTGGACGCGTTCGCTCCCGCCGTCAGAGCCCTGGCGCAGGCCGTACAGGACGGGGCGAAGCTGGCGGACGCCCTGGAGACGGCGACGACCGCCGCCGAGGAGGGCGCGCGGGCGACCGTCCCGCTGCAGGCGCGCAAGGGACGGGCCAGCTATCTCGGCCCGCGCAGCGTCGGGCACGAGGATCCGGGAGCCGCGTCGACGGTGCTGATCTTCGCCGCG
>Ga0310811_10001791_pt1 | contig 26687 bp, 17 predicted proteins | sample YCmetagenome_FD_207642 | JGI IMG/M metagenome (GOLD analysis project Ga0310811, IMG submission 207642) | Soil microbial communities from experimental microcosm in Duke University, North Carolina, United States - YC | ecosystem: Engineered > Artificial ecosystem > Soil microcosm > Unclassified ... | reverse complement strand
TCGGGGAGCGGCTTCCGGCCACCGTACCCGCTCCGGGTCCGGTATTCACCGGGTCGGCTGGAATTTTCTTCCCGTCCGGACCGGCGAACTCGCCTGGCGCCGGCGGCGCCTTCCCTTCGCCGGGAGTGGCCACCGTACCGTGCAACGGCCGTGCGTCGAACTAAATTCCCTCGTCCGCACCGTGCTTTCCACGGAGCGTTCAACTGCGGCGTCTGCGACACCACTCACTCTAAGACGTGCCACCGACAGAGCCGGTTCATGCTTGCGACCGGGAAACTTTTATCGGACGCTTACTCCCCGGCCCACGATGTGAGATGCGCCACCGCGCTGGCCAGCGCCAGCCGGGTCGCCGCGCGCTGGATCTCGCCGCGGTCCCCGGCGAAGCGCTCGTACGCCACCTCGGCGTCCTCCGGGTCCGGCCCGACCACCGCGACGTACACGGTGCCGACCGCCTTGCCGTCCTGCTCGCTCGGGCCCGCGACACCGGTGGTGGCGATGCCCACGTCGGCCCCGCACAGCTTGCGCACGCCCTCGGCCATCTGCCTGGCCACCTCGCCGTCCACGGCGCCGACCCGGTCCAGCAGCCCCGCGTCCACGCCGAGCACCCGGGCCTTGAGGTCCGTGGCGTACGCGGTCACCGAGCCGCGCAGCACCGCCGAGGCGCCCGGCACGGCCGTCACCGCGGCGGCCACCCGGCCGCCGGTGAGCGACTCCGCCACGGCCACCGTGAGCCGGGAGCGCAGCGCCAGCGTGAACAGCCGCAGCGCCGGGTCGACATCCTCGGCCTCGGCCGCCCCAGCGTCCCGCACCGCCCGGTCCCGGCTTGCCTGCGGGTTCGAGCTCATATCAGCCATCGTCTCACCGCCCGGCACGCAGCCGCACGGCGCGCACGATGTAGTCCACGCCGGTCGCCACGGTCAGCACCAGCGCCGCGGCCATCACGGCGGTCGCGGTCCACTCCAGCCAGGCCACGCTCTGCAGCGGCAGCACATAGAGGAAGATCGCCAGGGACTGGAGCACGGTCTTGAGCTTGCCGCCCGGACTCGCCGCGATCACGCCGTACCTGATCACCCAGAACCGCATCAGCGTGATGCCGATCTCGCGGACCAGGATGACGACGGTCACCCACCACCACAGCTGGTGCTGCAGGCTCAGGCAGATCAGCGCGGCGCCGATCAGCGCCTTGTCCGCGATCGGATCGGCGATCTTGCCGAAGTCGGTGATCAGGTGCCTGCGGCGGGCCAGCTCGCCGTCGAGGCGGTCGGTCGCCGAGGCCAGGAAGAACACGCCGGCCGCGGCCAGCCGCCACCGCGTGTCCTGGCCGCCGTCGTGCACGAACAGCGCCACGAACAGCGGGACGAGCAGGATCCGGAGCATCGTGAGCATGTTCGCGACGTTCCAGTTGGAGACGGGCTCCCGGGACGCCGACGGGTCCGGGGCCACGTCTATCCGCCCGTCGGCCGGGGTGCTCACCCGAGCTCCGCGGCTTCCCCGGTCACGGGCTCCGCGACCAGGTCCACACCCTCGCTGTCCAGCACGACCGCGTCGACCAGGTCGCCGGCCCGGATCCCGGCGAGGCCGCCGGTCAGCCGGACCGAGCCGTCCACCTCGGGGCCCTGGTGCGCCGCGCGGCCCTCGACGTAGTCGTCGGACACCTCCTCGACCAGCACGCGGACCTTCTCGCCGATGCGCTCGGCGGCCCGCTGGGCGACCAGATCCTCGGCCAGGTCGGCGAGTGCGGAGGCCCGTTCGTCGATCAGGTCCTGGTCCAGCTTGTCGGCGAAGCCCGCGGCCTCGGTGCCGTCCTCGTCCGAGTACCCGAACACGCCGATGGCGTCCAGCCGGGCCTCGGTCAGGAAGCGCTCCAGCTCGGCGTAGTCCTCGTCGGTCTCGCCGGGGAACCCGACGATGAAGTTGGACCGGGCGCCGGCCTGCGGCACCAGCTCGCGGATCGAGGCGAGCAGCTCCAGGAAGCGGTCCGTGTCGCCGAAGCGGCGCATCCGGCGCAGCACGCCGGGCGCGCTGTGCTGGAAGGAGAGGTCGAAGTACGGCACCACCTTGGGCGTGGTGGCCAGCGCGGTCACCAGGCTGGGCCGCAGCTCTGCGGGCTGCAGGTAGGAGACCCGGATCCAGTCCAGGCCGTCGATCGCGGACAGCTCAGGCAGCAGCGTCTCGAGTAGCCGCAGGTCGCCCAGGTCCTTGCCGTAGGACGTGGAGTTCTCGCTGACCAGGACGACCTCGCGAACACCCTGCCCGGCCAGCCAGCGGGCCTCGGCGAGGATGTCCGAGGGGCGGCGGGAGAGGAACGCGCCGCGGAAGGACGGGATCGCGCAGAAGGAGCAGCGCCGGTCGCAGCCGGAGGCCAGCTTCAGCGGGGCCGAGGGCCCGTCGCCGAGGCGGCGGCGCAGCGTGCGCGGTCCCGAGGCGGGGGCGAGCCCGTCCGGCAGGTCGGAGATCTTCGGGGCGGCGTCCTGGCCGTGTCCGGGGACGGCGGAGCCGCCCGCCTGGCGCTCGACCGGAGTCAGCGGGAGCAGCAGCCGGCGGTCCGAGGGGGTGTGCGCCTCGACGTGGCCGCCGCCGAGGATGGTGCGCAGCCGGTCGCCGATGTCCTGGTACGAGTCGAAGCCGAGGACGGCGTCCGCCTCGGGCAGCTCGTCCGCCAGCTGCTTGCCGTAGCGCTCGGCCAGGCAGCCGACCGCGACCACGGCCTTGGTCCGGCCCTGGCCTTTGAGGTCGGAGGCGGCCAGCAGGGTGTCGATCGAGTCCTTCTTCGCCGCGTCCACGAAGCCGCAGGTGTTGACCACCGCGATCTCCGCCTCCTCGGCCTCCTCGACGAGCTCGAAGCCGTCGGCGGCGAGGCGCCCGGCGAGCTCCTCGGAGTCCACGTCGTTGCGGGCGCAGCCGAGGGTGATCAGCGCGACCTTGTGGGTCGCGCGGGCTTCGGGCAGCGTGGATTCGGGCATGGCGGAGCTCGGCATGCAACCAGGGTATCCGGCTCGTAGGCTCGGCCGGGCATTCCCGGTTCGGCCTACAGCTGACCCCGCGGGCCGAAGCTGGTGCTGACGACCTGGCCGTCGGTGCCCTCGTTGGCCATGACCTTGCCGTTGAGCTGCAGCGCCACCCCCGCCGCGTTGCCCAGCGTGACGTCCAGCCTGGCCGTGTCGGTGAACTCCTTGGTCGTGCCGGGAGCCAGGATGTTCCAGAAGAGCTGCTGCCCGGCCGAGTTGACCACGCCGATCCAGACCGGCTCGGTCTTCGTGCTGATCATGAGGTCGACCGGCGCCTTCGGCGCGGCGACGGCCGGGGACGGCGTCGGCTTGGGGCTCGAGGTCCTGGGGGCGGGCGTGGCGTGCCCCTTGGAGACGGCCGCGCCGGCGGCTCCGGTCGGGGCGGGGGTGGCGGGCGAGCCGTGCGGCCAGAGCTGGACCGCGGCGACGAGCCCGACCGCGCCGATCGCCCCGAGCAGCGCGAGCGACCAGTTCGGCCCCGGCCGCGGCGCCGCGCCCTTCGCGCCCCCGAGGAACGCCGCCGGCGCCTCGTTGACCGCGGCCCCGTCCGAGACCAGCGGATCGACCAGCCGCGCGGCCGAGCCGGAGTCGGCGTCGGTGTAGTCGTCCCGGCGCGGCTGCTTGAGCGCGGGCAGATCCGGCGGCGGCGCCGCGCCGACCATCGGCACCAGCGAGGGCACGGCGCCCGGAACGATCGTCGGCAACACCGCGCGAGCCCGGTTCGTCGCCGCCTGCCGCGCGTCCTTGCGGGCGGAGCCCAGCGGCTTGTCCGACCGCGGCACGCTCGACGGACCGGCGGTACGCGGCTTGCGCAGATCCCGCTTCGTCAACGGCGGCAGGTGGACCGCGCCGTACATTAGCAGCAGCGGCTCCGGATCCATCCCGACCGCCTGCGCGTACGCACGGATGTGCCCGCGCGCGTACACGTCGCCTCCGCAGTGTTCGAACTGCCCGGCCTCCACCCGCCGCAGCGTCTCCGGCGTGATCCGCGTCAGCTCACTGACCTCGCGCGCGGTGAGCCCCCGGTCGATCCGCGCCTGCAGCAGCAGCTCGCCGATCTCCCGGTGCCCGGAGCCGGTGCCCGGGCCGGGCCCCGAGCCGGTGCCGTGGCCCGAGCCGGACCCGGAGCCGGTACGGGGGCCAGAGCCGGTTCCGGAGCGTGGCCCCGATCCCGCGGCCCCGCCGTCCGCCGCCGCACCCCGGTCGCCGTGCTGCTGGGCCCTGCGGACCCGGTCCTCCCCGTCCTGCTGTGCCATTTTCCCGCCTCCGGTGCTGTGCTCTACGCGCGACCCGTTTATCTGCTTGCCTTACCGGATGCACCTGCCCGGTTCCGGGCCGCCCGTCCCCTCCCGGGCCGTGGATTCCCCCGATTGGCGGGCGCGCGTCCGAACGCCTAACGCCCCGTCAGCTGGAAAGGTCACGGTCAGCGACGTGCCGAAATCCCCACCGCCGAAGGGGCGGGGAACCCGGATGCCGGAAGCGGAACGCATGGTGCCCGTGACGAGAGCCACCGCAGTGCACCAACCGGCCGAGCGAGCCGGACCAGCACCTCCCCCGCCCTGCTACCCCTCCGCGTTCAGACCGTCCACGATCTGCTGCAGATCGTCAGGGCGGACGAGGACTTCACGGGCCTTGGCGCCTTCGCTGGGGCCAACCACGCCGCGCTGTTCGAGGAGGTCCATGAGGCGGCCTGCCTTGGCGAAGCCCACGCGGAGCTTGCGCTGGAGCATGGAGGTGGAGCCGAACTGGCTGGAGACGATGAGCTCGGCTGCCTGGACCAGCAGTTCGAGGTCCTCGCCGATCTCCTCTTCGGGCTTCTTGGCGGCGGCCTGGCCCTCGGTGACGTCGCTGCGGTATTCGGCCTGCAGCTGGGACTTGCAGTGCTCGACGATGGCGGCGATCTCTTCGTCGGAGAGGTAGGCGCCCTGCAGGCGGACGGGCTTGGAGGCGCCCATGGGGAGGAAGAGCGCGTCGCCCTTGCCGACGAGCTTCTCGGCGCCGGGCTGGTCGAGGATGACGCGGGAGTCGGCGAGGGAGGAGGTGCCGAACGCCAGCCTCGACGGGACGTTGGCCTTGATCAGGCCGGTGACGACGTCGACGCTGGGCCGCTGGGTGGCGAGGACCAGGTGGATGCCGGCCGCGCGGGCCAGCTGGGTGATGCGGACGATGGAGTCCTCGACGTCCCTCGGCGCGACCATCATGAGGTCGGCCAGCTCGTCGACGATGACCAGCAGGTACGGGTATCTGCGGTACTCGTAGTCGGCGCCGAGCGGGGGCTTGACCTTGCCGGCCTCGAAGGCCTTGTTGTAGTCGTCGAGGTGGCGGAAGCCGGTCTCCGCGAGCACGTCGTAGCGCTGCTCCATCTCGCGCACGACCCATTGCAGCGCCTCGGCCGCCTTCTTCGGCGACGTGATGATCTTCGTGACCAGGTGCGGCACGCCGTCGTAGGCGGTCAGTTCGACGCGCTTGGGGTCGACGAGGATCAGCTGCACCTGCTCGGGGGTGGCACGCATCAGGATCGAGGTAATCAGCGTATTGATGCAGGTGCTCTTGCCGGCGCCGGTGGCCCCGGCGACGAGGATGTGCGGCATCTTCGTCAGGTTCGCGGAGACGTTCTGGCCCTCGACGTCCTTGCCCAGCCCGACGAGCATGGGGTGGGTGTCGGCCACCGCCTCGCCCGCGCGCAGGATGTCGCCGAGGGAGACCATCTCGCGGTCGGTGTTCGGGATCTCGATGCCGATCGCGCTCTTGCCGGGGATCGGCGAGAGGATGCGCACGTCGGCCGAGGCCACCGCGTAGGCGATGTTCTTCGACAGGGCCGTGATGCGCTCCACCTTGACCGCCTGGCCGAGTTCGACCTCGTAGCGGGTGACCGTCGGGCCCCGGGTGAAGCCGGTGACCCTGGCGTCCACGGAGAACTGCGCGAAGACTCCGGTCAGCGACTCGACGACGGCGTCGTTCACCTTGGAGCGGGCCTTGAGCGGCGCGCCCTGGGCGAGCAGGTCCATCGGCGGGAGCTGGTAATCCTGGCCGCTGAGCAGGGTGACCTGCTCGACGCGCGGGGACGAGGACGGGTCGGCGGCCGCCTTCTTGCGGGCCCTGGCCTTGCGCTCCTGGACCTCCTGCTCCTTCTGCTGCTGGATCGGCAGCGGGAGCAGGACGGTGGGCTCGGCGAGGTCCGGGTCGTCGGGCAGGTCGGGGTCGACGTCGGGGACGGCCGGCGCGAGCGGGAGGCCGCGGACGGCCTGCAGGCCGCTCGCCTCCTGCTCGCCGTCGATGCGCGGGTCGTCCTCGGGCAGCCGGCCGTGAAAGGTGCTCTCGAGCAGGCGGTCCGCCGTCACGCGGGCCCTGCGCAGCCGGTCGGGGATGCGGTAGACCGGCGTCGCGGTCGTCACCAGCAGACCGAAGAAGGCCAGCAGTACCAGCAGCGGGACGGTCACCCACTGGCTGAAGACCGCGGACAGCGGCGCGGAGGCGAACCAGCCGATCCAGCCGGTGCCGTGCCGCATCGCCTCGGCGCCCATCGAGGGGCGCGGGGCGCCGCGGGCGATGTGCACGATGCCGAGCACGCCGAGGCTCAGGCAGGTCAGGCCGATGACGATGCGGCCGAGGTCGTCGGCCGTGTCCTTCGGGTGCCGCATCACGCGCACCGCGAGGCCGAGCAGCAGCAGCGGGACGGCCCAGGCCAGGCAGCCGACGGCGCCGACCACGACCGTGTAGACGCCGCTGCCGAGCCAGCCGGGCATCTTGTGGAATATGGCCGCGCCCACGACCAGCGCGAGGCCGATCAGCAGCAGGCCCCAGCCGTCGCGCCGGTGGTCCGGGTGCAGGCCGCGCGGCTCGGCGACGGTCTGCTGCGCGTCGTCGGAGGTACGGGCCCCGGGCAGGTCGCTGGCCATCCCGGCGCGCCCGGCGGCCGGCCGGCGCCGTCCGGTGCGGGCGATTGCGCCGACCATCCGGCTGGCGCCGAGCCAGAGCACGGAGAAGAACAGCTCGACCGCGCGCACCAGCAGTTCCATCGGCCCGGGGATCGTCGGCGTACTCTTGGCCGGAGCTTTGCCCTTCGCGGACGCGCCGGGCCTCGCGGCGGCCTTCTTGGCCGGACGCTTGGCCTGGGTGCGCTTGGCCGGGGCACGGGACGGCATGGTTCGAGAGTACTCGAAGATCCCGACCGGATGCCGGTTCTGATCCCGCCGGACACGGCGTCAGAACGGTGAACGGTCGCCGGCAGTCGGCGGTACGGCCGTCGGCCGGGCCGACGCTCAGGCCAGAGCGTCAAGGGCCGAACGCAGCCGGCCGAGCCTCGTGTTGAGCGTGTCGAGCGCGGCGGTCAGCTCGGCGCGCGGGATCGCGCCGTCGGCACCGGGGGACGAGCCCGCGGACGCGCCCGCCGCCAGCCGCTCCAGGCCGTGCACGTTCTCCTCCACCGCCGCGAGCCGCGCCGCGAGCTCGGCGACCAGCCACGCGCCGTCCCGGCCGGCCTCGTCGCGCGCGGCGAGCCGGTCGGTGAGCAGCTGGGCCTGCTCCTTGAGCAGCAGGTTCTTCCGGTGCAGCTCGACGAAGACGGAGACCTTCGCGCGCAGGATCCACGGGTCGAAGGGCTTGGCCAGGTAGTCCACCGCGCCCGCCGCGTAGCCGCGGAAGGTGTGGTGCGGGCCGTTGGAGACCGCGGTCAGGAAGATGATCGGGATGTCCTTGGTCCGCTCCCGCCGCTTGATGTGCGCGGCGGTCTCGAAGCCGTCCAGGCCCGGCATCTGCACGTCCAGCAGGATCACCGCGAAGTCCTCGGTGAGCAGCGCCTTGAGCGCCTCCTCGCCCGAGGCCGCCCGCACCAGGGTCTGGTCCAGGGCGCCGAGCACGGCCTCGAGGGCGACCAGGTTCTCCGGGCGGTCGTCCACGAGCAGGATCTTCGCCCTTTCGGCCATGGGTGCTTCGCCTTCCAGCTCCGGCTGCGGGTGGTGGTGACGGTGGCGGCTGTGGGTGCCGCGCTCTACCGTACCCGGCCGGGGCCGTCACTCGCAGTGAGCCACAGTCTGATCAGGTCGAGCAGCTGTCCGGTGACGACCGGTTTCGTCACATACTCCGAGGCGCCGGCCTCGATGGCCTTCTCGCGGTCACCCTGCATCGCCTTCGCCGTGAGCGCGATGATCGGCAGATCGACGAACCGCTCCATCCGGCGTACGGCGCGCATCGTCGTGTACCCGTCCATCTCGGGCATCATGATGTCCATCAGCACGAGGTCGATCCGGTCGGCGCGCTCGAGCATGTCGATCGCCTCGAGGCCGTTCTCGGCATAACGGACCGTCAGTCCGTGCTGCTCCAGCACGCTGGTGAGCGCGAAGACGTTGCGCACGTCGTCGTCCACGACGAGCACCACCTCGCCGTCGAAGCGGCCGGAGTAGCGCGGCGCGCTGTCAGCGCCCTGCTGCTGCGGGCGCCGTGCGTCGGCGCTGCCGGGGCGCCGCGACGCCGACCCCTGCGCGGAGGCCTCCACGGCGGCGCCGTGCGAGTCCGGGTCGCCGGCCAGCACGCGCTGCTCCGGCATCCGGACCCGCGGCACCGAGATCGCCTGGATGGGCGGCTCCATCGGCAGGTACAGCGTGAACACCGAGCCGCGGCCGAGCGTGGACTGCACGGTGATCGCGCCGCCGAGCAGGTGGGCGATCTCCCGGCTGATGGACAGACCGAGGCCGGTTCCGCCGTGCTTGCGGCTGATCGTGCCGTCGGCCTGCTGGAAGGCCTCGAAGATGATCCGCAGCTTCTCCTCGGCGATTCCGATGCCGGTGTCGGCGACCTCGAAGGCCACCGCCTTGGGCAGCGTGACCATCTCCTCGCCGTCGCCGACGTGGATCTGCTCGGCCACCGAGATGCGCAGCTCGACGGTGCCCTCCGTGGTGAACTTGGCCGCGTTGGACAGCAGGTTGCGCAGCACCTGCTGCAGCCGCTGCTCGTCGGTCTGCAGTTCGGCGGGGGCGCGCGGGTCGAGCCGGACGGCGAAGTCCAGGCCCTTCTCCGCGGTCAGCGGCCGGAAGGTCGCCTCCACGTACTCGACCAGCGCGGAGAGCGCTATCGGCGAGGCCTGCACGTCCATCCGGCCGGCCTCGATCTTGGACAGGTCGAGGATGTCGCTGATCAGCCCGAGCAGGTCGGATCCCGCGCCGTGGATGGTCTCGGCGAACTCGATCTGCTTGACCGTCAGGTTGCCCTCGTTGTTGTCCGAGAGCAGCCGGGCGAGGATCAGCAGGCTGTTGAGCGGGGTGCGCAGCTCGTGCGACATGTTGGCGAGGAACTCGCTCTTGTACTTGCTGGCCAGAGCGAGCTGGTCGGCGCGCTCCTGCAGCACCCGGCGGGCCTGCTCGATCTCCGAGTTCTTGACCTCGATGTCCTTGTTCTGCCTGGCCAGCAGCGCGGCCTTCTCAGCGAGCTCCGCGTTCGAGCGGCGCAGCTCCTCCTGCTGCGACTGCAGCTCCTCGGAGCGCTCCTCGAGCTGGGCGGTGAGCTGCCGGGACTTGCCGAGCAGGTCCTCGGTCACCGAGTTGGCGATGATCGTGTTCACCGTGACGCCGACGGACTCCATGATCTGGTTCAGGAAGGCCAGCTGGATCTCGGTGAACTGCTGGAAGGAGGCGATCTCGATGACCGCGAGCACCTGGTTCTCGAACAGCACCGGCAGCACGATCAGCGAGGCCGGGTCCGCGGAGCCCAGGCCGCTGCCGATCCGCAGGTAGCCGCCGGGCACCTTGCTGAGCAGGATCTGCTTGCGCTGCGCGGCGACCTGGCCGACCAGGCCGTCGCCGAGCCGGAAGGACTCGCTCTCGCCGTCCGGGGTCAGCGCGGCCCGGCCGTAGCCGGCCAGCATCCGCAGCCGGTCGCCCTCGAGCAGGTAGAACGCGCCGTGCTGGGCGTTGACCACCGGGGTGAGCTCGGCCATGATCAGCTGGGCCACGGCCAGCGGGTCGCGCTGCCCCTGCATCAGGCTGCTGATGCGGGCCAGGTTGCCCTTGAGCCAGTCCTGGTCCTGGTTGCGCCGGGTGGTCTCGCGCAGGTTGGCGATCATCTTGTTGATGTTGTCCTTGAGCCCGTCCACCTCGCCGCGCACGTCCACGTCGATCTTCTTGGACAGGTCGCCGCGGGCCACCGCCGTGGTCACCATCGCGATGTTGCGGACCTGGCCGGTCAGGTTGTTCGCCATGACGTTGACGGTGTCGGTCAGGTCCTTCCAGGTGCCGGCCACGCCGGGGACCTTGGCCTGGCCGCCCAGCTGGCCCTCGGTGCCCACTTCGCGCGCGACCCGGGTCACCTCGTCCGCGAAGGCGGAGAGCTGATCGACCATCGCGTTGATCGTGTTCTTCAGCTCGAGGACCTCGCCGCGCGCGTCGACGTCGATCTTCTCGGACAGGTCGCCGCGCGCGACGGCGATGGCGACCTGCGCGATGCCCCGCACCTGGGTCGTCAGGTTCGAGGCCATGACGTTGACCGTGTCGGTCAGGTCCTTCCAGATGCCGGCGACGCCGCGCACGTGCGCCTGGCCGCCGAGCTGGCCGTCGGTTCCGACCTCTCGGGCGACGCGGGTGACCTCGTCGGCGAACGCGGACAGCTGGTCCACCATCGTGTTGACGGTGTCCTTCAGCTGGAGGATCTCGCCGCGCGCGTCGACGGTGATCTTCTGCGACAGGTCGCCCTGCGCGACCGCGGTCGTGACCAGCGCGATGTTACGCACCTGGCTGGTCAGGTTCGAGGCCATCGAGTTCACCGAGATGGTGAGCTCCTCCCACACGCCCGCGACGCCCGGCACGGTCGCCTGACCGCCGAGCTGGCCTTCCGTGCCCACCTCCCGGGCGACTCGGGTGACCTCGTCGGCGAACGCGGACAGCTGGTCGACCATCGCGTTGACGGTCTTCTTCAGCTCGAGGACCTCGCCGCTCGCGTCGACGTCGATCTTCTTGGACAGGTCGCCCTGCGCCACCGCGGTCGTGACCAGCGCGATGTTACGCACCTGGCTGGTCAGGTTCGAGGCCATGTTGTTGACGGAGTTCGTCAGGTCCTTCCACGTGCCGCCCACGCCGGGGACCCAGGCCTGGCCGCCGAGGCGGCCCTCGGTACCGACCTCGCGCGCGACCCGGGTGACCTCGTCGGCGAAGGTGGAGAGCTGGTCGACCATCGAGTTGATGGTCTCCTTGAGATCCAGCATCTCGCCGGCGACCTCGACGGTGATCTTCTGCGACAGGTCGCCCTCGGCGACGGCGGTGGTGACGCCGGCTATGTCGCGGACCTGGGCGGTCAGGTTCAGCGCCATCGAGTTGACCGAGTTCGTCAGGTCCTTCCACGTGCCGTCGGCGCCGGGCACCTCGGCCTGGCCGCCGAGGCGGCCCTCGGTGCCGAGCTCGCGGGTGACCCGGATGACCTCGGACGCGAAGCCGGAGAGCTGGTCGACCATCGAGTTGATGGTGGTCTTGAGCTCCTCCATGACGCCCGCGGCCGGGCCCTCGACCTTGCGCGACAGGTCGCCGCCCGCGACCGCCGTGGTGACCCGAAGCAGCTCGTGCACCTGCGCGCCGAGCCGGGCCCAGGCCTGCTCCATCGATCCGATCAGGGTGGACCACTCGCCCGGGAACTGGCCGGCCCGCGGCCCCTCGGAGGCGGGGGCGTCCGGGCGCCCGGTGAACTGGCCGGGTCCGGCCTGCTCCCCCGCGACCTGCCGGGTCATCCACTCGATCGCCTCGTGCAGCCGCAGCTGCTGGGCTGTGAGCCTGTTCACACCGCGCACGTGCCGCAGCAGGTCCCCGCGCAGCGTGCGGCCGTCGACCTGATGGTCCACCGGGACGGCCGCGGCCTCGCGCAGCTTGCCCTCGGTGAGCATCTCGACGACCTGGCTGGTCTCCTGGATCGGCAGCACCAGGTTGTCCAGCATCCCGTTCACCGATTCGACGGTGCGCTGCCAGGAGCCGCCGCCCGGCCCGGGCGCGACGCGCGCGCCGAGCCGGCCGTCGCGGCCGACCGCCTTGGAGACCCGGCCGAGCTCGGCGTGCAGCGCCTGCTCGCGGTCCACGATCTCGTTGACCACGGACGCGATCTGCGCGATCGGGGAGCCGGGGCGCACATCGAGGCGCCGACGCAGGTCGCCGTCCCGGACGGAGCGCAGGGTGCGCAGCGCCTCGGCCAGTTCGGCCCCGGTCGCCTCGTCCACCGCCGCATCTGCCATAGTCGTCGGGCGCTGCGTCATCGGCACTCCTTATCGCCCAGTGTGGTGGTCGGGCGAAGTCGTCGTTCCCCGCTCAGACCGCGGCGGCGCGTGGCCGCGGCAAAGCGTCCGTCCTCGTATCGTATGCCGTTCGGCTGCGCCGTTGTCCGGATTGGATCCGAAATACAGTGGGCGCATTCGTTCTAGACTGCACGTCGTGAGCCAGTCCCGCGCCGCCCAGTTCGCCGCCGCGCCCGACGCGGCCAACCGGGCGCGCCGTTTCGTCCGGGAAACCCTGACGGAATGGGGTGAGTCCGCCGATTACGGCCTCGAGACGGTGCTGGACGACGCCCTGCTGCTCACCAGCGAGCTGGTGACCAACGCCGTCGTGCACGCGGGCACGTCGGCCTCGGTGCACTGCGAGCTTCGGCCCGGCGCCGACGGAGCCCCCGCCGGGATCCGGGTCGAGGTGGCCGACCGGCATCCGAGCAAGCCCCTGCCCGCGCCGGGAGCGCCGGAAACCAGGCCCGCGGGGGCCGAAACAGGTGAGGCGGAGCACGGCTACGGCCTGTATCTGACCACCTACCTCGCGGACTCGTGGGGTGTGCAGTACTCGCGCGGCGCGAAGCAGGTCTGGTTCGAGCTCCGACTGCCCGGCGGCCTCGCGGGCGCGGCCGACGTGCTGCCCCCGGTCCCGGCGCCCGAGGCCGCCGACGACCTGCCGCAGTGGGACCCGCACAGCATCGAGGAGCTCGACGAGCACCTGCGCGGCGTGGCCGAGCACATCCGGAACCTGTTCGAGATGGACTCCGCGGTGATCCTGCTCGCCCAGGAGGACGCGCCCGGCACGCTGCGGCTGCGCGCCACCGCCGGGCTGCGCGCGGGCTCGTTGCCGCCGGTGACCCAGTCGCCGAGCGCGGCGAGCCGGATCGACCTGTCCGCGTTCCCGGCCGTCTACCCCGACCTGATCGACCCCGGAGACCACTCCAGCGCGCTGCTCGCGGCGCTGGCCGACCTCGGCCTGCGCTCGCTGGCCACGGCGCCGCTGACGGTCGGCGGGCGCACCACGGGGCTGATCGCCGTCGCCGACCACGCGCCGGGCCGCTTCGGCGAGCCGGACGCGCTGCGGCTGGCCGCGGAGGCCGAGCGGATCGCGCTGACCGTGGAGACGGCGCGACTGGCCGAGGCCGGGCAGAGCCGGCGTGCCGCGCTCTCCTTCCTGGCCGAGGCGGGCGAACTGCTCGCCGGCTCGCTGGACCCGGAGCGCACGCTCGCGCTGGCCGCGCAGCTGCTGGTGCCCTCGCTGGCCCGCTGGTGCGCGATCTACCGGCGGGAGGAGACCGGCCGGCCGAAGCCCCCGCTGGTCTGGCACGCCGATGAGGAGCTGCACGACGCGCTGGCCGGCGCGGTCGGCGCCTCCGGCGAGCCGGCGCCGGGCATCGACGGCGCGCTGTGGCCGGCGACCGAGGCCGGCGACCTGCGGCCCGGGGAGCTGCTGGTGCTGCCGCTGGAGGCGCGCGGCCGCCCGCTGGGCAAGATCGCGCTGGCCACGGCGCCCGCGGTCGGCTTCGCGCGCGACGCGGCCGACCTGGCGTGGGACCTGGCCCGGCGGATCTCGGTGACCTACGACGCCGCGCTGTCCTACGCCGAGCTGCGGCGGACCGCGAACCTGCTGCAGTCCTCGCTGCTGCCGCCGGAGATCCCGCGCGTCGCGGGCGCCGACATCGCCGTCTTCTACCACCCGGCCGGCCAGGACGGGGCGATCGCGGACCGCTCCTACGAGACGCTGGTCGGCGGCGACTTCTACGACGTGTTCGAGATCCGGCAGGGCTGCTGGGGCCTGGCGATCGGCGACGTGTGCGGCACCGGCCCGCAGGCGGCCGCCGTCACCGGCCTGGCCAGGCACGCGCTGCGGCTGCTGGCCCGCGAGGGGCTGCGGCCCTCGACCGTGCTGCACCGGCTGAACCAGGCGATCCTGGACGAGGGTGAGCGCGGCCGCTTCCTGACCCTGGCCTACGCCGAGGCCGAGCCGCAGCCGGACGGCTCGCTCAGCCTCGCGCTGATCTGCGCCGGGCATCCGCCGCCGCTGATCCTGCGCGCGGACGGCCTGGTCGAGACCTCGGCGTCCTCGCAGCCGCTGCTCGGGGTGATCGATGGCGATCCGGGCTTCCACATCGATACCGTCGTGCTGCGGCCCGGTGACGCGCTGCTCGGGTACACCGACGGCGCCTCGGAACGGCGGCACGGCGGGCACATGCTCGGCGACGAGGGCCTGGCCCGGATGTTCGCCGACTGCAAGGCGCTCTCGGCGGCCGGGATCACCGCGCGCATCCAGCGCGGCGTCGAGCAGTTCGGCGGCGGGCCGCTCAGCGACGACATGGCGCTGCTGGCCCTGAAGGCGGCGCCGGCCAGGTAGCCGAAGGGAGCTCGACGGTGGCGATTCCGGAGCGTCCGTCCGTGGACGGACTGGACGAGAAGTGGTCGAAGGTCTGGGCGGACGCCGGGACCTACCGCTTCGTGGCGCCGGACTCGCGCGGGCAGGTCTACTCGATCGACACCCCGCCGCCGACGGTCTCCGGCTCGCTGCACGTCGGGCACGTGTTCTCGTACACGCACACGGATCTGATCGCGCGCTACCAGCGGATGCGCGGCAGGCGCGTGTTCTACCCGATGGGCTGGGACGACAACGGCCTGCCCACCGAGCGCCGCGTGCAGAACCACTTCGGCGTGCGCTGCGACCCCTCGCTGCCGTACGACCCGGACTTCGCCGTCGGCCCCGAGACGCAGTCCGTCTCCCGGCGCAACTTCATCGAGCTCTGCGAAGCGCTGACCGTGGAGGACGAGCGCGCCTTCGAGCACCTGTGGCGGCGGCTCGGGCTGTCCGTGGACTGGTCGCGCACGTACACGACCATCGGAGCGCGGGCGCGGAAGGTCGCGCAGACCGGCTTCCTGCGGCTGCTGGCCAAGGGCGAGGCGTACCAGGCAGAGGCGCCGACGATGTGGGATGTGGACTTCCAGACCGCGGTCTCGAACGCGGAGACGGAGGACCGGGAGCGGCCCTCGGCGTACCACCGGCTGCGGTTCACCGTCGACGGCGCGCCGGTGCTCATCGAGACGACGCGCCCGGAACTGCTGCCCGCCTGCGTCGCGCTCGTGGCACATCCGGACGACGAGCGCTACCGGGGCCTTTTCGGCAAGGAGGCGGCGACCCCGGTGTTCGGCGTTCGCGTGCCGGTGCTCGCGCATCCGCTGGCCCAGCCCGACAAGGGCTCCGGCATCGCGATGGTCTGCACGTTCGGCGACCAGACCGACATCCAGTGGTGGCGCGAACTGGGCTTGGCGACGCGGACGATCGTGGACCGCGACGGCAGGCTGCGAGCGCTCGAATTCGACTCGCCGACCGCGCAGCAGGCCTACGACCCGCTGGTCGGGATGACGACCAACCAGGCGCGCAGGGCGATCCTCGAACTGCTGGGGGACACGCAGCCGCGGCCGATCACGCACCCGGTGAAGTACTACGAGAAGGGCGACCGGCCGCTGGAGATCGTCTCCTCGCGGCAGTGGTTCTTCCGGACGATGGTGCACCGGGACGAACTGCTGGCCCGCGGCGCCCAGATCGCGTGGCACCCCGCGTTCATGAAGGCGCGTTACGACGACTGGGTCTGCGGCCTGTCCGCGGACTGGCTGGTCTCCCGCCAACGCTATTTCGGCGTGCCGTTCCCGCTCTGGTACCCGCTGGCCGCCGACGGTGTGCCGGATTACGCACGGCCGATCCTGCCGGACGAGGCCGACCTGCCGGTGGACCCGCAGAGCGCCGTGCCCGCCGGATACACCGAGGCGCAGCGTGACGTGCCTGGCGGCTTCACCGGCGAGCCCGACGTCATGGACACCTGGGCCACCTCCTCGCTCACCCCGCAGCTCGCGACCGGCTGGCTCGACGATCCCGCGCTGCACGCCCTGACGTATCCGATGGATCTGCGGCCCCAAGCGCACGAGATCATCCGCACCTGGCTGTTCTCGACCGTCGTGCGCTCGATGCTCGAGGAGGACGCGACGCCGTGGCGGCACGCGGCGATCGCCGGCTGGATCCTGGACCCGGACCGCAAGAAGATGTCGAAGTCGATGGGCAACGCCATCACCCCGGAGCACCTGATCGACGAGTTCGGCGCGGACGGCGTGCGCTACTGGGCGGCCCTCGGCAGGCCGGGCACCGACACCGCGTTCGAGCCGCGGCAGATGAAGGTCGGCAGGCGGCTGGCGACGAAGGTGCTGAACGCGGCGAAGTTCGTCTACGCCTTCGACGGGGCAGCACCGGGCGCCACGGTCACCGAACCGCTGGACACGGCCGTCATCGACGCGCTCAGCGCCACGGTCGCGGAGGCCACCACGGCGTTCGACGCGTACGAGTACACGGCGGCGTTGACTGCGACCGAGCGGCTGTTCTGGACCTTCTGCGACGACTACGTGGAACTGGTCAAGGAGCGCGCGTACGCCGGCTCCGAGTCGGCCCGCCTGACGCTGCGGCTCGTGCTCGGCGGCCTGCTGCGGCTGCTCGCGCCCTTCCTGCCGTACGCGACCGAGGAGGTGTGGTCCTGGACCCACGACGAGTCGATCCATGCCGCCGCGTGGCCGACGGCGGACGAGTGGGCGGACATGACGGGCACGGAGGACGTGGCGGGCACGGCCGGCGACCGGCGGCTGCTGGACGCGGCGTCGGCCGCGGTCGGCGCCGTGCGCAAGGCGAAGACCGCGGCGAGGCTCTCGATGCGCACCGAGGTCGGCTCGGCTGTGCTCGCCGCTCCCGCGGGGTTCGTGGAGCTGGTCCGCCGCTTCGAGTCCGATCTGCGGGCAGCAGGCCGCCTCGGCGCGATCGAGTACGCCGAGGCGGAGGACCTGGTCGTGCGACTGGCACCCGAGACGGCTTGATCAGCCCATCTCCTCCAGCGCCTTGCCCTTCGTCTCCTTCACGAACTTGAGGATGAACGGGATCGACAGGAACGCGAAGCACGCGTAGATGACGTACGACCCGGACAGCGACCAGCGGCTCATGGTCGGGAACGACTGGGAGATCGCGAAGTTGGCGATCCACTGGAAGGAGGCGGCGACCGAGAGGGCCAGAGCCCTGATCTTGTTCGGGAACATCTCGCCGAGCAGGACCCAGACCACGACGCCCCAGGACATGGCGAAGAAGAAGACGTAGACGTGCGCGCCGACGATGGCGGTGGTGCCGTAGGCCTTGGGGATCGAGCCGACGCCGGAGGCGGTGCTCACGTGCGAGAAGGCGAAGGCGACGACGGCGAGCGAGATGGTCATGCCCACCGAGCCGATCAGGGCGAGGGGCTTGCGGCCGATCCGGTCGATGACCGCGATCGCGACGACGGTGCCGACCACGTTGACGATGGACGTGGAGACCGACAGCAGCAGCGAGTTCGAGACGTTGTAGCCGACCGACTGCCACAGCAGCGACGAGTAGTAGAAGATCACGTTGATGCCGACGAACTGCTGGAAGACCGACAGGCCGATGCCGATCAGCACGATCGGCAGCACGAAGCCGTTCGGGCCGAGCAGGTCGCGGAAGACGGGCTTGCGCTCGGAGGCGAGCACCTGGTGGATCTCGGCGATCCGGCCCTCGACGTCGATGTTCTGGCCCTCGACCTTGGTGAGCACCTCGACGGCCTGGTCGTGCTTGTTGTTGGCGATCAGGTAGCGCGGACTCTCCGGCACGAGCAGTGCGAGCAGACCGTAGAGCAGCGCCGGGAACGCCTCGATGATCAGCATCCAGCGCCAGGCCTGCAGGCCCCACAGGGTGTTGGTGGTCTGGCCGTTGGCCGCCTCGCCGAGGCCGTAGTTGATCAGCTGCGAGATGAAGATGCCCAGCACGATCGCCATCTGCTGGAGCGAGCCGAGCCGGCCGCGGTACTGCGGCGGGGCCACCTCGGCGATGTAGGCGGGGGCGATGACGGAGGCGATGCCGATGCCGACGCCGCCGACGATGCGCCAGATGGACAGGTCGACGATGCTGAAGGCGAGGCCGGAGAAGACGCCGGAGACGATGAACAGGACCGAGGCGATCAGCATGACCTTCACCCGGCCGATCCGGTCGGCCATCGGGCCGGCGAACCAGGCGCCCACGGCCGAGCCGAGCAGCGCGGACGCGACGGCGAAGCCGGTCGCGTTGGAGCCCACGTTGAAGTGCTTCTGGATGCCGGTGACCGCTCCGTTGATCACGGAGCTGTCGTAGCCGAACAGGAAGCCGCCCATCGCCGCCGCGGCCGCGATGAACACCACGTAGCCGAAGTGCTCCTCGCCCCTTTGGACGTTCGTCGTCATCGTCGCCATGGTCGCAACGTAACCCGGTTGCGCCGTGGCTAACCTGTCGCCGCGTCCGATCGAGTGAGGCCGCGTATAAGCCGGGGCACGCCTCGGCCCCGGCCGCGCTCCGGACGGTTGGAGAGCAGGCCGGGGCCGGTTGGGCGCGTCAGCGCATCGCGGCGAACCGCGACATGGAGTGCTCGACCAGCCGGATCAGCGTGAGCTTCGTCGACTCGCGCGAGCGCGCGTCGCACGTGACGATCGGCACGTCGGTCGGGACCGACAGGGCCTCGCGCACGTCGTCCATCTCGTGGCTGAGCAGGCCGTCGAAGCAGTTGACCGCGATGATGTACGGCAGCCCCGCGTCCTCGAAGTAGTCGATCGCGGCGAAGCAGTCGGCAAGGCGGCGGGTGTCGACCAGCACGACGGCGCCGATGGCGCCGCGGGTCAGGTCGTCCCACATGAACCAGAACCGGTTCTGTCCGGGCGTGCCGAACAGGTACAGGATCAGATCCCGGTCGAGCGAGACCCGGCCGAAGTCCATGGCCACCGTGGTGGTGGTCTTGTCCGGGACCTTCGTCAGGTCGTCGATCCCGTCGCTCGCCGCCGTCATGACCGCCTCGGTGGTCAGCGGGTTGATCTCGGAGACGGCGCCGACGAAGGTGGTCTTGCCAACTCCGAACCCGCCCGCCACGACGATCTTGACCGAGGTGGTCGGCCCCGAAGGCGCGGGCGCGGCGTAGCCCGGGCTAGAGGTTGCGAAGTCCAAGGAGCACCCTTTCCAGAAGCGCGAGGTCGGGCTTGCCCTCTGCGGCGCCCGGCTGCTGAACGGCGATGAGACCCGACTCGGCCATGTCGCCGACCATCACCCGGGCCACGCCCAGGGGCATCCGCATCAGTGCCGCGATTTCGGCCAGCGACTTGATCTCGACGCAGAGTTCGCAGATGCGCTGGTGTTCCGGCATGAGTCCATAGCCGGGGTTGCGTCCCTGTGGCGTGGTCGAGACCAGCGCCTCCAGGGCAAGTTGATAGCGCGCCCGCGTCCGGCCGCCGGTCATGGCGTACGGGCGGACAAGCGGTGAGGAGTCTTGTCCTGAACTCAATGAAACCGTCCTTCGCGTCGGGAGAATCTGCCGCGACTACCGGGGCAGCGAGTTCTGCAGCTCGGCGCGCAGCGCCGGAGTCAGGACGTCGCCGGCCCGTTCCACCAGGAGGGCCATCTCGTAGCCGATCAGGCCCATGTCGCAGTCGGAGGAGGCGAGGACGGCCAGCACCGAGCCGTCGCTGATCGCCATCACGAACAGGAAGCCGCGGACCATCTCGACGACGGTCTGGGTGACCGAGCCGCCCTCGAAGATCCGCGCCGCTCCCGTGGTCAGGCTGGACAGACCGGAGGCCACCGCGGCGAGCTGGTCGGCCCGGTCCCGCGGGAAGCCGTTGGAGACCGCGAGCAGCAGGCCGTCGGAGGAGACCACGACGGTGTGCGCCACCCCCGGCACGCGGTCCACGAAGTTGGTGATCAGCCAGTTGAGGTTCTGGGCCGCCTGGCTCAGCTCGCTCACGGTTGTGCCCTTTCCAAATCAGTGCCTGAATTACGGTTCGGCAAAGCTGCGTCCGGCTCCATCGTGCCTCGTACCGCGGTGGCGGGTCGAGGCTCGCGGGCCCCCGGCGCGTGGGAGACGCCGGGCAGGGACGGGGACACGTACATCATTGCTCGCCCTCGGTCTGCTCGCCGCCGGTGCCGGTCGCCGCGTCGCGGCCCTGGCGCAGTCCGCGGTGGAAGCTGGAGAGCTTGCCGCGCACCTCCTCGGCCGAGCGGGCGGGCATCGGCGGGGGCGTGGCCTTCGCCGCGCCGGTACCGCCGGCCGAACCGGGCACCAGGTTGGACTTGGGCACCCGCTTGGGCAGGCCCTTCTGGGTCAGGCCTGCGGCCACCGGCTTCACGGCGGCCTGGGCGGCGCGCCAGCCCTCGTCGCCCGGCGAGGACCAGGCGGCGGAACCCGCGCCGGCGGGCTGCTGGCCAACCGGCGCCTCCGTCGCGGGCTGCCGGCCGGGCAGGGGGGACTCCATAGGCGTTTCTCCTGCGGAGGTCGGTGCTGCCGTCGCCTGGGCCGACGGCGTGGGCTGGATGGTGCGCGGCTCCTCCGGGGTGGTGGTCCCGGAGAGCGTCGACGGCGGGAGCTGCTCCGCGACCGGCGCCGGCGCCGGGGCGGCCGGCTCGACCCGCGGGGCCACGGCCGGGGCCGGGGCCTCGGCACGCGACTGCAGGTTCTGCGCCGCCTGGGCCCGCGCCTCGTCGCGGCGGCGGAACCACTCGGACTCCATCGCCTCGAAGATCGGCAGCCGCTCGTCGGTGGCCGGGGCCGGCGGCAGCGGGTCGGCCGCGAACAGCCGCTCCGCCACGGTGAACTCGCCGGAACCGCCGAGCTCGTCCTGCGGGGCCGCGGCGCGGCGGCCGAGGCCGCCGAGCCGGAACTCGCTGGTGTCGTCCGAGGTGCGCGGCGGCAGCTGGGGCTGCTGCGGCGCCGGGGCGACGGCCGGGGGCTGCTGCTGCGCCGCCGGGGCGGGCGCGGCCGACGGGGGCACCGCGGGGATCTGGCCGGTGTTGCCGGAGTTGCGCACGGCCGGGAACTGGCCGGTGTTGCCCACGTCGCGGATCCGCGGCAGCTGGCCGGTGGCCTCCGCGGGCCGGGCCGGCGGCGCGGCCGGGGGCTCCGGCTGCGGCTGCGGCGCGCGCTGCGGGGCCGGCGGCAGCTGCTGCTGGCCGGAGCGCTCGAAGGAGTCGGGCTGCTGCGGCGCGCTCGGCTGTCCCTGCAGCGGCAGCTGCTGGAACTGCTGCGGCGTGCCGCCGAGGTTCAGCTCGTTGCGCGGGGCGGCCCGGAACGGGTTGCTCGGGGCGGCCGGCGGCTGCGGGGCCTGCGGCTCCGGCGCGAACGGTCCCGCGTGGCCGCGCGGCTCGCCCGCGAACGGGTTCTCGCCGCGCTGCTGCTGCGGCGGCAGCCCGGGCAGGCCTTCGGCGCCGAAGGACGAGCTCGGCTCCGGCTGCTGCTCCGGCCGGCCGAAGGGCGCGGCGGGCAGGTCGTGCGGTTCCGGGCTGGTGAACGGCAGGCTGATCGAGCCCTCGCCGCGCGGCGAGCCGGCGAAGGGGTTGACCGGCGGGCCGACCGGCGGGGCCGGCAGCGTCGCGTCCGGCTGCTCGTCCAGCGGTGTGCGCGCGCTCGGTATCGACTGCCCGAGCGAGCGCTCCTGGGCGGGCGGCAGGTCCGGCGAGCCGCCGCCGAGGCCGCTGAGCGAGCCGAGGCCCGAGGACTGCTGCGGGCCGCCGATCTCCGGCTGGTCCGCGAAGTCCGGGAAGCCCTCCGAGCCGATGGCGCCGCGCCGCGGCAGCACGCCGCCGAGGTTGCGCACGCCGGTGGCGGACAGCTCCGTGACCGGGGCCTGCTCGTTCTCGACGCCGGCCAGCAGCGAGCTCGGCACCAGCACCAGCGCGGTGATACCGCCGCCGGCGGAGCGGCGCAGCCGCACCTGGATGCCGTGCCGGGTGGCCAGCCGACCGACCACGTACAGGCCCATGCGCCGGGAGATGGCGACGTCGATGACCGGCGGGTTGGCCAGCCGCTCGTTCGCGTCGTCGAGCTCCTCCGGGGTCATGCCGATGCCGGAGTCCTCGATCTCCAGCATCACGCCGCCGGTGTTCAGCGTGTTCGCGGTGACCGTGACACGGGTCTCCGGCGCGGAGAAGGAGGTCGCGTTCTCCAGCAGCTCGGCGACCAGGTGCACGAGGTCGTTGACGACGCGGCCGACCACGTTGGTGTCCGGCAGGCCCTGCAGCTGGACGCGCTCGTACTGCTCCACCTCGGACGCGCCGGCGCGCAGCACGTCGAGCAGGCGGACCGCCTGGCTCCACTTGCGGCCCGGCTCCTCGCCCGCGAGGACCAGCAGGTTCTCACCGTTGCGGCGCATACGAGTGGCGAGGTGGTCCAGCTTGAAGAGGTTCGCCAGCTGGTCCGGGTCCTGCTCGGAGTTCTCCAGCTCGTCGATCAGCCGCAGCTGGCGCTGTACCAGCGACTGGGAACGGCGGGAGAGGTTGACGAACATCGAGTTGACGTTCGCCCGGAGCATCGCCTGCTCGGAGGCCAGTCGGACGGCCTGCTGGTGGACCTCGTCGAAGGACCGCGCCACCTCGCCGATCTCGTCGGAGGAGGTGATCGGGATCGGCTCGACCCGGCTGTTCGCGTCGGCCGTGGCGGCGTCCGCGTCGCGCAGCCGGCGGACCATCTCGGGCAGTCGCGTCGAGGCGATGTCCAGGGCCGCGGCGCGCAGCAGGCTCAGCGGACCGGTCAGCGACCGGGCCACCAGGATGGTGCCGACGAAGGAGAGCAGCAGCGCGACGATGATGACGCCGATGTTCAGGTACAGGTCGTTGTCGGCGGAGTCGAGCAGCGTCTGGGCGTCGTTCTGCATCTGGGCGATCGTCGCGGCCTGGACGGCGCGCAGGTTGCCCAGGGTGGTCGCGAGGTCGTCGTCGGCGACCGAGGCGGCCAGGTTGGTCGCGTTGGCCGCGTACGTGTTGTTGCCCGAGGTCGAGGACTGCAGCACGGAGAGCGCCGCGGTGTTACCGGCGGAGGCTCCGGCCACCTCGGGGCCGGAGACCGTCGCGTTGAAGGACTGCACCAGCGACGGGGCCGCGACCGACTGGAAGCCCTGCTCCTCGGACTGGTAGGCCGCGAGGGAGTCCTGCAGCGTCGTGGCCTGGGCCTGCTGGATGATCGTCGGGCCGAGCGGGGCCTGCGCGTGGATCACCTGGCCGGTGATCACCGCGGCCTCGGACTCCGCCTCGACCATCTGGGTGATCGCGGTCAGTGCTTCCTGGTCCTGAGTCAGCGAGACGTCGGAGGCACCGGAGGCGGCGTTGGTGACGACCTGAAGGACGTCGTCGATCACGGCGCTGTACGCGTTGTAGGTGACCGTGTACGGCGCCGAGGAGCCGGTGACGACCTTCTCGATGCTGGCCAGGTCGTTCGTGCGGCCGATCGCCTCGACCGTTGCCGCGCGCAGCGCGGTCGCGTAGGAGCTGCCCTTGGCCACGGCCTGCGCGGAGGCGGTCAGGTTGGCCAGGGTGGACTGGGTGTTCTTGACCGCGTACTCGAAGTCCGAGTAGTAGGTCGCGGTGTTGGTGCCCGAGGCGCTGCACGTGCCGCCGTCGGCGGCCGCGACGCAGTAGGCGGCGGCCTGGCGCTCGTTCTGCAGAGCGAGGACGAGCGTCTCGACGGTGGCGACCGTGTTCGCCTGGAACTTGACGTTCGCGTAGTGGGTGCGGTCCTGGTACAGGGTGCTGACTCGGGTGGCCGCCACGCCGATCGCGATGACCAGCGGGAAACACACGAGAAGGAAGAGCCGGTTGCGCACGCGCCAGCTGCGGATCGAGAAGCGTCCGGGGCGCTCGGCGCCGGGAGCGGCGCCTGGGGCGGGCGGCTGACTCGGCGGGCGTATGCCGCGTCGCCGCTCGGACCCGGCCGTGTTGACACCGGAGCTCCGAGCGCCGCCTTGGGCGGACTCGCGGCGCGGGGTCACGGGTCGTGTCTGCACTTGCCCTCACCAGATTCTGGGCCGTGTCCTCCGACGCCCGGGCGGCCCGTGCTCGGCTCGCTCTATAGGCGTCGTGGTGCGGCGGGTGACTCGACCGTTCGAGCGCAGCGCTCGCCGGTCCGTTCAGGAAACGAATTCCAGCACAGTCCCGGTGTCTGAGCCAAGACGGGGGTGACACAATTCAGAATCAACGCGAGAACGGACCGTCCAAAACCGGACATAACGGACGACTTTGCCGAGTTTTCACCGACACGCCTAGCGAATTGCCGACACTCGGTGGAAGACTTCGGCTAGCCCGGACCCCGGGCGCGGACCAGGAACGATCGCGCAATCACGGAACGTCGCCGAATCACGACCAAACGTGAGTAGCCCCTGATTAGGTATTACCTCGGGGCCATTTCTCCTCGGCTGAATCTTGTGTACCGCACGATGACTGTTTCGAAACCGCGACACCGCTGATTCCCCGGTGCGTATTCATGGTCACCCGGAAGTGGATTAGCATTGCGCCGCCAGACCGACCGACCCATGTCAGAACCCGAGAGGCCCCGCATGTCCCAGACCCGAGCGCCGCGGTCCCCCGGCCGAACTGCGCGGCAGCGCTCCTGGCGCCGCAGGCTCGGCGCCTACAGCGGCGCGCTCGCCCTGGCGGGCGGGCTTGCCAGCGCGTGCAGCTCCGGCAGCTCACTGGAGACGTCCACCCTCAGGGTAGGCGTCGTCACAGGCATAGGCGCGGCGACCTTCGAGCTCGGCGTCCAACAGAATCTCTTCAACCAGAGCGGCCTGAGCCTGAACGTCCAGGACTTCACGACGGACGCCGCCGCCGAGTCCGCTCTGCAGAAGGGCCAGATCGACGTCGCCTTCGGCGACTACTCGGAGTTCCTCTCCTCCAGCGGCGCGACCAGCCTGCAGGTGGTGGGCGAGGGCTACGACGCCGGCGAGAACACCATCGGCCTGGTCGCCTCGACGAACTCCTCGCTCAAGACCACCTCGCTCAGCGGCAGCGGCGGCGTCTCCTCGCAGATCGCCGACGGCGGCGTCACCGTGGACGTGCCCGACCTGGCCAGCCCCGAGTATCTGGCGCTTGCCAACTGGGCGATCTCCGAGCAGACCCCGCTCAACGTGACCGCGCAGAAGGTCAACGCGGCCGGCACCAACTCCGACGGGCCGTCCACCGCGACCACGGAGATCAACGCCGTGGTCTCCGGCTCGACGGGGGCCGCGGTGCTGATGGAGCCATACCTGACCGAGGCGATCGAGACCGGCAAGGTCACCGAGATCGCCAACCTCGACTCCGGCAACGCCGAGAACATGCCGATCTCCGGCTACTTCGCGCTGCGCACCACGGCCCAGAAGGACCCGAACACGATCGCCGCGTTCCAGTCCGCCCTGGCCCAGGCGCAGGCGCTCGGCAGCAGCCGGGTCGACGTGGAGGCCGCGCTCACGGCCGCCAAGGTCTCCGGCGCGGTCGCCGCCACCACCGCGATCGGCAACTACCCGACCGGCATCGTCGCGGCGAACCTGACCAACGTGCTCTCGCTGATGAGCTCGGCCGACCTGACGACCTCGAGCCTCGACGCGGCGACGCTGACCGGCACCAGCACCAGCTGACGCGCCGTAAGCCCAGGCCGCACGTACGCCGCACCGACTGCTGTCGGTGCGGCGTATTAGTCTCATGACCGTCAAGGTGACCACGACCGAGGAGAAGCGGATGCTGATGACGGGCGACGGGACGGCCGAGGCCGCGCAGCGCGGGGCCGCGGAGGCGTCGGAGATCCGGTTCCGCTCGGACGTGACCGTGGAACTGGTCAAGTCCAGCGCGAGCGACGCCGACGTGCTGTTCGCCGCCCGCGTCTCGACCGCCGGGGAGAAGTCCCTCGAGGAGGTCGGCGCGGACGCCGGGCGCTCCGCCGGGCTGATCAACTACCTGATGCGGGACCGGCACGGTTCCCCCTTCGAGCACAACCAGTTCACCTTCTACGTCTCCGCGCCGATCTTCGTCTTCCGCGAGTTCATGCGGCACCGCACGTTCAGCTACAACGAGGAGTCCGGCCGCTACCGCCGGCTCGAGCCGGTCTTCTACGTGCCGGGCACCGAGCGCAAGCTGGTGCAGGAGGGCAAGCCGGGCCGCTACGTTTTCGTGGACGGCAGCCCGGAGCAGCACGCGCTGGTGGAGGAGACGACGCGGCGGGTGTGCGGCGAGGCGTACCGCGGCTACCTGGCGATGCTGGAGGCCGGGGTGGCGCGCGAGGTGGCGCGCGGCGTGCTGCCGGTGTCGATCTATTCCACGATGTACGCCACCTGCAACGCCAGGGCGCTGATGAACTTCCTCTCGCTGCGCACCAAGCGGGAGGACTCGACCTTCCCGTCCTTCCCGCAGCGCGAGATCGAGATGGTCGCCGAGCGGATGGAGGAGCACTTCGCCGCCGCGATGCCGCTCACCCACGCCGCCTGGAACCGCAACGGCCGCGTCGCGCCGTAGCGCGCGGTGGCGCGATCAGCCGATTGTCCGACATCCACGCGATCGGATGAACCCGGCGCGGCGGGCGTGACCGCAGACCGCGCCGATCGGTAGTGAAGGCAGGACCCCGCCGCGTCGT